>Ga0307982_1000604_pt1 | contig 28194 bp, 15 predicted proteins | sample OrgLakmetagen989_FD_201847 | JGI IMG/M metagenome (GOLD analysis project Ga0307982, IMG submission 201847) | Saline water microbial communities from Organic Lake, Antarctica - #989 | ecosystem: Environmental > Aquatic > Non-marine Saline and Alkaline > Saline | place: Antarctica: Organic Lake...
ATGTCCACGTCGATCAAGCATTCATCCACGCCGTCACTCTCATCAAATGCTGCCGCAGCCGCATGCAGCATCGCTCGTGGCGACCCAGTTGGGGTCCCTGCAGCCTTACTCTCAGCTGCGCCGCCGCCGCCGCTGCCGCCGCCGCCTGCAGCAGCAGACGACACGGCTCGGGGGCGGGCTGTCGGAAACAAGTGGCCGGAGCCAACCCCAACAACTGCTGCCAAGCGCTGTCCACCCACAGACGCCGTCAGTGCTGCGTGCACATAGCTTGTGTCCAAGAGGCGACGGCCCTCCGGGCTAGCATAGGGGGGGGGCTGCCCACTGGCAGCTGCAGTGGCAGGGGTGCACAGTAGAGCTGGCAGAGAGGGTATGTACAGCTGCAGCAGAGGCACCAGGGTGCCTGCATTCTTTTTGGCACCCCCCCACACACCCCCTGGTTGCGTCGCGTCCATGCCTGCGGTGGACATGGGCGAACCCATGGGCCCATCCGGTGATGCATTCGAGCCTAGGGCAGGCATGGGCATGGGGGAGCCAATTGCACCGCTGGATGCACGGGCTAACCTTAGCGAGGGCGAGGGGGGCACTGTGAGGGTGGGGCCCCTCCCACTGACCACCGGCGAGGTTCGGGGGACCCCAGACGTGACTCCAGCAATGTCGCTGCCGGCACTGGACGCTGTGTCTGCGCGGGCATGTCGCATAGTGAGCCCCCCTGCACCCCCTTTCAGGCCTAGCTTTCGCTTCACTCGTGTCGAGGTGCGCAGGCCCTCCTTGTATACGTGGCGCAAAACATACCAGAAGAAGCGACGATGGCGATACGCCGTGTGCGCTGCAGACAAAGAAACGACGCCCTTGGGGTCGCTGTCCAGCTGTGCAAGCCGTGGAAGCGCCCCGATGCCCAGCACAGCGTCTCTTAGGCGAGCCACGCCGGACAGAAACGCCGAGTCTGGCAGCACGGGAGACCAGCGGGAGAAGCCCCCTGCACCCACGGTCGGCAGCGGCGACGGAATGCACATCATATGTCCGGGGAGGTTTGGATGAGACACACGAATGCCGGCCGTTGTGTCTGCTTGTGGCTGCCTCCCCGCCTTCACATCAGCTTGGGGGGCGCTGTCTGGCACCCCCCCCTCCCGGCCAGCCGTGACGGCGGCCTGGATGGCATCTAGTGGTACGCGGGCGTCCGGTAGGATACCGCTGCGATGCACGAGATATACTGCAGTGCCGTATGCTCGTGCTACCACGCCTGAGGCCCCCTCCACATCGAAATCCTCCATGAAGCCGATCACCGCGTTGGCACCCGTGCTTGCAGCCTTCTTGGCAATACTGAGGCGAGCCTGGGCAGCCAGGCGGGCAAGGTGTGCCGAGCGTCGTGTGTTGCTTGCCCTGGATGTGCGGAAGGAATCGATCAGGCCATACTCGGGGTCTGGGCCCACCGCTAGCTCTTCAAGAAATCCACGCACCCACACCTGGGGGTAAACTTGGGGGTCCACGTGCGACGAGGTGTGGAACTGCACCTGTGCAAAATCTGGCGCAGAGAAAGCTTGCACGCGCAGCTCCACCCACAGCTGCCCCCGCTGTCCGCGGAGGGAGTCGATGATGGGAAACCAGCCGGCGGCGTGTGGGGCTGGCGATACGTCACTGCCGAGAGACAATGCAGGACCCGAAAAAAATCCCGAACTTGAAGCTCCAGATGGTGTAGAGGACACAGTGGTGCTTGGCGCAATGTCTGTAACAGCAGTACCTGACTGCTCGACTGCGGCCCGGGCAAGAAGAGTTGCCAAGGGCAGCGACACCACGCCAATTGAGTCATCTGTGGACACGATGTCCTTGTCCATGACATTGACCCGCAAAGGTTCCAGCCACAGCATTTCTTCGTCTTCAACTTCGAGTTTCACGTTGAAATTCCACTCTGGATCGCGAGTCTGTCTGCACACCTCAGTCTTGTGTGTCTCGCCCGCAGCCTCAACAATGCAGTATGCATCGCAACTCTGAGTGGAGTAGTCCATTGCAGGTAGGCCCCGTGCCTTAACAATCGCTATTTTCAGAAGGCAGGGCATGGTTGGTGAGGCTCAAGCTGTGGTGCGGGTCAAACGCTGTGTACTCGATAGAGCAAATTCCGCAACGCCGATGCCGCTGGAGCGTGCCAGTTGCTTCAAGGTATCCACCCTGGCAAGGCGAAAAAGTTGGTAAGAAGCGACAAATATGTGGTTCAAACACTGCTTAGATATGGCCATTTGTTTGGACCTTAAACGCCTTCTGTGCTGCAAAGAAATGTTGGCAGCGACCACTCCACTAGAAAGCCCCCATGGCCTCGCCATGGCTGACTTGAAAAACTAGGAAACAAACTGAACAATCCAGGCATGCAATGATTTGTTATTTGTAGAACTAATTGAAGCAAACTATTTGCTTGGGGCATTTGCATGATTTGGTAGCTTTGCTTGGTACTCAGCAAAATCGAGAATAGCCGATTCTTTTGCGCATCCTGCCACCACAGCTTCGATGGCTGGTGTCGCAGCCACTCACGAAGACGACGAACGGTATATTCATTCCCAAATGTGGTCCCAGACCCCCTTACTCGCATACCTAGATGAGCTGAGTTTACTAGCAGGTTCGTTGATGTGATTGCAAAAGTGTCTTCACATTCCGCATCACCTCGTCTCATCGCAGTGATGGGCACATGCCGCTGCCTGTTTGTCGCTGGACTTGCTGAGGATCTTTGGGCACCACTCTTTTCTAGAAGATTCAAAATTGTGCCCAAAGCTGGCCAGGTTCTGCCCTCAGGCAGGCTGCACCGCTCAGTCCCTGCCACGTCAGCGATAACAGCTGCGCCAGAGGCAGCTGCTGCACACACAGCCAAGGGCTTGCAGTACGCGCTGACCCAAACGTCTGCCCCGCTGAATCTCAAGTCGCTTCTATACGATGCGCGCGCGTACTCGCGTTTCCGCTCCTGGGTGTGCAAGCCCCTCTTGCCCCGGGTGCCTCTGGCAGCAGGAATGCCGTTTCTTGCAGCCAGCATGCGGCAGCCAGCCATGGCAGGGGCAGGTGTGCGCACCCCAGGTATGTGCATCACGGTGGGCGTCCACCACAGAGACGGCTGCCTGCTCCCATCCACCCGGCTTTTGCACAGCGTCTCACCCGCAGCTGAGGCGGCCCACGGGAATGTTGTCGACAGGCAGGCAGCAGAGGCAGGCGAGACCGTGGAGCGCTGCTTGCAGCTACGAGTCATTGTGCAGAATACCCACAGTCAGCGGCGATACAGCATCGACTTTGGGCGCCTGGGGCTCCAGCTGCGCACGGGTGCTGTGGTATGGGGCGAAGTAGACCGTCTTGCATTCTGCGATGCACGCGCGACACAAGTTGAGCACGGGAGTGTGCAGCATACAGCTTTGTTGCAGGGGGGGGCAGGTGCTGACACCCCCCCCTCCTCCCCTTCCTCTGTGTACACATTTGTGCTGAGTCACAACGACGCCGTCTCGCTTGTGGCATCCTTCCCACTGCAAGGGGTGCACAATGAGGCAGTGGCCCTGGAGAGATGTCACTCGCTGTATGTGCCTGTATGTGCACTGGCCCACACCGAGCGCGTGAAGCTGGCTCCCCTCCCAAAGTGCAGCTGTGCGGGGGGACACGCCGGCCATACCCACACTCACTCACACAGCAGCGAGGAAGAGGCACACAAACACAGTAGCTCGCATGTGCAGCAGGCACAGTATGCTCGGCGCAAGGTTTCAGATGACAGTATGCAGCTGCAGGTGCCGTTTGTGCAGAGCGACGTCGTGTGGACGCACTACAAATACATCTCTGGGCACTTCCTGGTGCTCGAGGAAATGGACTTGGTAGCAGGCATCTGAGCTGTACTGCTGACACGCAGTACATCACTTACACTGCTGTGGCTTTGGAAGGGGGGTTCGTTCAACCCGGTCGAGGGGTGGGTGACGAGTCAAATGGAGAAGGGCAGCTGCCAACCCTGGCGAAGTTGACCCAAACATGTTTGTACGGCTGGTGCTGATGCTGTCTGGACTACTTGTACGGCTGTTGCTGACACGCTTGCTTGCTCGAAACACTGTCGCAGGCATCTGGGGTGCTGGCCGTGTGGAGAGCCTGGTCAACGGGGGCTCTCACTGGAATGCCAAAACGCTGAGTTGTCGACCGGGCCGTCGCGTTGGTGCGAGGCATAATCAAAGTTTCCGAGTATGCTTTCAGAGTCACACACTGGTCATCGCATGCGAAGGACGTGCTTGCTTTGAAATGCCTCCTGGTAAACCTGCAGCAAGTTCCAAGAATTCTCCACGCAACTTTGTGTGCTCGACAGCGAGACAGTTGGCAGTTATACCCGTTTGTCGAAGCACACGAGTTAGTCACTTAGCTGCTTAGCATACTTGGGGCGATTCTCTGCTTTGATCTGTAACATGTCAGAGTCGTTGGAAGCCAAAATTGAAGCCGCACTTCATGCCGTTGCTTCTGTGGGGCAGCCGCGTGCGAGATCCAGGAGCCGAAGGAAGAGGAGCAAGGTAAAGTGGCTGTATCAACACAAGGCTATAGTGTTCCTCATTGTACTTGGTTGTTCACAGAGTAAGAGGAGCTCTAGTCGCAGCAGCGACAAGGGCCACTCAGGTGAGTCATTTTGTGGAGTTGGTTACAATGAGCACGCACTGCCCGCATTTTGCAACTGGAACACGACTGTTCTGCAGACGCTGATAGTGTACGATCTGGAGCTGGCGCTGATGCTGCAATCGAAAGTAGCCGTTTGTCTGCTCAAGCTGCCACTCCGGCTGCTGCTGCTGCCAATCACTCAGGCCTTGCCCACCAAGCTGAGTCCTTGTCTGCTTCTTTGACTGGTAATGGCATCCAAGATGACCAGGAGTTAGTCATATCAACACACTCTTCACCTGTGGATGCAAGCTTTCCTGCAGCTTCACAGCCTTCGACTTTGCCGCTTGCAAAGCAGGGCGGAGTTTCGCAACAGTTGGCAGTTCCATCAATCGCTAGTGGAGCCTCTGCTGACGGTGGCAACCCAGAGATAAGTGTGACTCATGGTCGAAGTGGTGCCAAAATTGTCAAGCCTGTATCTTCTGGGCGGCCAGAACGTCAGCGCGCTAGTAGTGCATCCAAAGCTCGTTTGCAATCAAACCGGACTGCGCAACGGCCTCAAACGGCACGCCCTGCCGCATCCTCAACACAACGCAGCGTGCCACGTCCAAGCCCAGTCAAGGAAACACGGAGTACAACATTGCGTCGTGCTGCAAGTGCATCGCGTCTCCAAAATCGTGGTGCTTCTGTGTCGTCCGCTTCCAGCGTTACAGGGCTTCTGCAGCCAAGCTGGGTGGACGCAAAGCCACATAGGCCACTGTCCCCTCGCCGCGAGCGCGAGCGCCAGCGGCGGCAAGAAGCTGCAGTTGCTGCAGCCCAGGCCAGACAGTCTAGTCGCTCCAGGGTTCCGGCTGCCCGCGCGGCAGCGTCAGGTGCCCGTCTGCATAACATCGCCAGCAAGCGAGCAGGTGCCCTGGAGGCAGCCCGCCAGCGCTCCGAGCACACCTTCTCCCCCCAAATCACACGCAAAGCTCGGGAGCTGGACAAGCAGCGCAGCCAGTCCGTGGAGCCCGGCCGCCAAGGGGGGGGGCAGTCTCGCTTCCACTCCCTGTACCAGGACGCAGTAGCTCAGCGAAAGCGGGTCGCAGAGAAGGCCCGCAAGCTGTCACAGGACCCCGAGGCAACCTTCCAGCCCAACATCACAGCCAAGGCCCGCAAGCTGTCCAGGTCAGCGTCGGCCGAGCCCTCCCGCCCCGGGAATGATGTCTCGCGGACCGCAGGCAACAGGCTGTACGCTGCCGCTAAATCCCAGCAGCGCACCCTGGAGGCCAAACGGGAGGCGGCTGCTCGTGCCTCTGGCAGCGCCTTTCGCCCGCACTTAAACCGTAAGTCCCTTGCGATGGCAGGGGGGTCCCCGGCGCCAGGCACCCCCCCCAGGGCTGGGGACGTTGGGGCACGCAGCACACCAGGCAGCAAGCGCAAACCCCTGTATGACGCGAACGCGCTCAAGGCGTCGCAGGACCGTCTCGCAGCCACCCGCAGTAAGCTGGAGCTGGCCAGCTGCACATTCTCCCCCGCAACCAATCACAACAGCACCTTCTCGGGGCGGGAGGCACGCCCTGTGTCACGGGCCTCGTCGCGCAGCAGCTCCCGGGGCAAGCAGTCCACCGATGGCGACGCCAAGCCCGCGCATGATCGGCTGCTGGAGGCTGGCAAGCGCACCAACGCAGCTCGAGAGGCCAAGCTGCGGGCAGCACGGCAGGCAGAGCGCGACCAGCCCTTCAGGCCAACGCTGGACAACAAGTCGCGAAGGATTGCACAGCAGGCTCGACAGCGGCAGCAAGCTGCCATTCAGGCAGTCACCCAGGCGGACTTTGCGCCCTCTGCGGGTTCCAACACCCCAGGCGGCCCCGATGGGAGCCATGCGGCACCTGATGCAGCTGCAGTGGAGACACCCCTGGGTATTTCCGATGCTGATCGGGCAGCTGGGGAGCGGGCAGCTGGGCTGGCTGCAGCTGGAATGGCAGACGAGGCACTGGCAGCCACTATGGGCAGCCAAGCCGCCGCCCAGTATGCCGCAGACATCCTGAACAGGGCGTCACTCAGCCGCACTGTGGGGGAGGACAGCGCTGGCAAAACTGCCTTTGATCGGCTGTACTCGCAGCAGTGGCTACTGCAGGCCAAGAAGCACGCAGCAGAGGAGAGTGCTCGGGCTAGCGAGGTACAGAGCCTGGCCCCAAAACCAGCCATCTCGGCGCACTCAGCCGAGCTGGCGGCTGCGCGCCTGCAGCAGGGCTCCAAGCAGCCGGTGTGGCAGCGCCTGTATGCCGAGCAGTGGAAAGACCGCTCTGCCCTGGAGCTTGCCCGCGAGGCCAAAGAGGCTGCAGAGCTGGCCAAGTGCACCTTCCAGCCAACCCTGCACCCAGATTCGTTCGCGAATACTGTGGAAAACGGGCATGCAGATGCAGCGCCCGTGTGGGACCGGCTGTACGCTGACTCCTTCCATGCCCGTGAGGTTGAGCGCCAGCGCCTGGAGGCAGCAGAGCGCAGGGCACGCGTGCTGAGCACGGCGGCCCCTCGCAGGCTGCAAGCTATGCGCGAGGACTTTGAGGCCGCAACTGGACGCAGTGTACATTCCCTCGCTGATTCGGACGAGGTCGGGGGCAGCAGCATCTTCGACGCCCTGTACTCCCATGCAGAGACCCGGCGCTCAGCCATTGAGCGCCAGGAGCGACGTAACGCCCTTGAGGCCAGGCGCATGTCGGCCACCATCTCTCCCCGGGGTAACTACAAGGAACTCATGGAAGGTGCCACAGAGAAGGCCAAATTGGCCAAGCGCCGCCAGCTCGCTGCGCGACGTGCCAGCCTCACACACGCAGTGAACCCCAGCAGTCTGGCCAGCCCGCCGAGCAGTGCAGCTTCGGTGCGCAGTGTGAGCTCAAGCAGGCGCCCCCCCCATACACCCCAGCGACGAGTGTCTTCTCCTGCCTCGCATCGCGTGCTGTCCCCTGCCCTTGCGCCCGCCCCAGTTACAGCCCAACTCTCGCCGCCACCAAAGGCTGGCTCCGTTGCAAGCGACGATAGCAGCATCACAGGATCACAACAAAGCGCCGAGCCTCGATCCCTTCTGCAGCGCCGTGCAGATAATGCTCCCCCCGGGAAGGACAGCAGCTTCATGCTAGGCCATACCCTGGAGGCGGTCACTGGCGTGCTGGCAGGCCAAGCCGCGAAGACGCCCCCACCCGTGTCTCCCACAGCTGACGCTGTTACCCTACCTTCCAACGCAGCATTACACCCCAAGGCATCGTGGGCACCAGTGGCAAGCTCCTCGCAGCGGCCTGCAGCGGCATCGCGTGGCAAAAGTGGCCTCAGCAGTGCAAGCAGCACCAGCAGTGCCAGCCCAGCCGCCAGCCTTGCTAGCAGTGCAAGCAGCAGTCCTATACAAAGTCGTCGCAGCAGTGCAGGCGGCAGCACCAGGGGGGGTGTAGTCACGCTGACCCCCGCAGCCCCCCCCGCTCGCCAGAGCAGCGCCGCAACAGGGCGCCGCGCGTCGGAGCCTGGCGGCGTACCAGCCGCCCAAGTCGGGAAAGCACTGTCACCTTTGGCTGCAGCAGCAACCGCAACAGCGGGGCACAACGTCGCTGCTGCCAGCCGCTCCATCAGTGAGGGCGGCACCCACAGCCCAGCTTCCAGTGCGCATGCCACCGCTGCGACGGCGGGGCATGGGCCACCCCCCCCGCTTCCCCCCAAGCGGCACATGTCAGCTCCGCGATCGCCAGCATCCGTGACAAGCACTGTGTCCAGACCAGGCACCCCGGAGCACAAGCCGAAGTCTCCTTCCTCGTATGCATTCCCGGTTGTGCCACCCACTGTGCCAGCGCCGCAGGTGGCGTCTCCCCGCAGTCACGCCAGTGGGGGTCAAGCAGATGGGGCTCGCAGCGCCGTGCCCTCCCAGACATCCAGCACTGACAGCTCCATGCGCGGGCTGCCCCCCCCCCGGCCCCCCAAGAAGGTCAAGCCCGTCACTCTGCCCACTTCTGGCCAGGACAGCCAAGCCGCGACGCAGCCCACTGCTGGCTTCAGTTACGCTCAAGCCGCAGCTTCGTCTGCTGCTGCTCCCGTGCCTGCTGCAGGCGACACGCCTGTGGAGGTTGCATCTGTGGACGACGGCCCTGCTGCCCCGCGTGAGGACTCCCCAGCGACAACTGGTGAGCTCCAGACAGCTGCGGGTGCGCAAGGCACCGCTAGCAGCAGTGATGATGAGGGTAGCAGTGAAGACCACGACAGCTTTCGGGCGGAAGGTTTCCCTAAGCCGGCAACTTTTGCCCTAGCTAGCGAGAAGAAGCCACAGGCAAACATGCCTGCGAGCGCCAACTGATCATCTGCAGCTGGTGAACGGTATACATACAGCGCATAATACTAGTCACATCTGCCGGAGCTTGCTAGAAGTAATGTGATTTCTAGCTCTAGAACAACAACTGCACCCCCCACTACGCATTGCTTAGGCAGGAAACTCCCTCGCATTGTTCGCGATGGTCAAGTACTTTTGTCAGGCGAGCTGGCTCCGCCGTGCGGCAGCAGCAGCGTGCCATCTAACGTGCATTGCTGAGCATATCCAACAGCGCGGCGCGCTGAAGCGGCACGACGCTACCCAGCATGTGCGGGTCCCCCTCCGCCGCACTGGCCATGCGCTCGAAGTCTGCAGCGCTCAAATCATGGTCGTGGATGGACGCCAGCGGCATTGTTGACGCCCAGCTGTTTACCGCCTGGCCCAGGGGCGGGGAGGCATCAGCACTGGCGCCGCCCTGCGATGCGAAGAGCTTCTGCAAATACTCCACTGCATCGCTTGCGCGCTGCAGTGACTGCTGTTTCTCCCCCTCAGCTGTGTCAGTTGCCTCCAGCACTGAGTCGGCAAACAGGCCAAGAATGTCCCCCGCCAGTCCCCCCACCACTTCGCTGTAGTGCAGGCGATACCGCCCCACTGCACCAATGCCCACAGCACGGGCAGCGTTCCCGATACCCGCCTGCATTGCAGCTGATGTGTGCAGGCTTGCAGCTGCTACAGCGTCCTGTGCAGCCTCGTCTCCCCCCCCAGCTGCTGCGCTGGCATGTGCAAGCAGCCCTTGAATAGCTGAGTGAGAAGTGCGCACACCAGCCACACCCAAGGCAGCCTCACTGCTGTCTGCACTGCCAGCACGGACCGACGACTCAATAAAGGCACACGCAGCGTGGGCCATGGTGGCGGCACATGTGCTGGCCAGGGCCCCCCCTGTTGCAGTGTTGAGCAAAGCTGGATCCCAAAGCACGTATCTGGGTGAAGAATGGTGCAGCTTGAGCTGGAACAGCGCCTCTGCTCCGAACAAGGCGTGCCCATTGGTATCGAACTCGAGCGAGGTGGGCACAGTGGGTACCAGCACAGTGGGCAGACTGGCATGCTCGAATTCCTTCCCGCCCCCCATCTCGCGGCAGAACTCCTTGGGCGTGCCGGTGTGTGTCAGTAGCGCTGCTACCACCTTGGCGCACTCCAGTACACCCCCAGCCCCCATGCCTACGACATACTGCACTCCCATGCGCCTGGCCATGGTGGCAGCTGCCACCAGCGCATCGGTGTGAGGCAGTCCGTTGGGAAGCACAAACTGGACTGGCATTAGCCCATGCTGCAGATACAATGATATGAAATGCGGCTGGATTTATTCTTCTTCGTGCGATAGGCTGCTCCGTTGGAGGAGAAGCTAGTACAGGATGCCGCACGACATTTCGGCGCTCACCTTCTTCATGAAGTATTGCATCGGCTGGGCTTGCTCCGCATCAACACAGCGTTGCGAGCAAATAAACAACCCACGTCCATGTAGTCCATTTCCCCGCATAAATTTCCCAGCCTGTGTAGAAATCTTGGACATGTCTGGTGCTGCTGGAAGAAAGTTGTTACTTTTCGTACAGCCTCAGTTGCGCCACGCTCGCACACGAATTCAGCCTGTGTCAATTTTGAAATATCATCTGTCATGAATGCTGAAAGGCTGCGTGAATGCTGCCGCTGCAAGGCAGGAGCAGCCTTGTGAAGGCAGGCTCGAAGAATGGACGACATGCTGTTGGTTGCTGTGGAATATGGGCGAGATACAGGCAAAGCAAACAGCACTGGCGCACGTTGCATAAGACAAACGACCTGCTAATGATTTCGTGCGTGTGTCATGCTGTCTGCTCATGTTATCCACACCAGTGCCACCCCCCTGCCTACAGCTTAGTTGCTAGCAGCATGATATTTCTTGACCGCCCTCGTCGTTCCCGGATGCCAGCCGCATTTTACAACTGCATACATTGAAGGCACAAACCCATCGCATACCTATTCCCGAGTGAAGTGCTTTTGCCAACACTATTTTCCACTGGATAGCAGCTGGGCACAAAAGCAACGCGAGGATATTTAATTTGACAGCGTTTCGGCTGCGTTTCAATCAAACAGCGCTGTACGACTCGACACTGCATTGGAGAGAGCCAATAAAGAACATCAGAGTATGGACCAAGTGATATTTCCTTTAGCCCCCGGTGTTACACACCCGTTCTCGCTGGAAGGGGGCGAGGCTGCACCCACAGCTCCGTCCCTTCCAGACATTTCTAAGCTACCCCACGACGAAATTGCCGCGGCAGTTTTGTCAATTGCACATGGGCCGACGCCAGATAGCCCATCATCTTCCACGGCAGCTTCTTCCAACTCTCTTCCTGCAGCAGCAGCATACGGCCCATGGAGTCTTCTTTCACCAGGCCAAGCTCGAGTCAGAAAGCGGAGCAGGCTACCCGTGCAAAGCGTCACTCCACAGCTGCGCAGTAAAGCAGAGCCGAAGTTCCTCCGGCGCCCTCCCACCCACAAACACGGGCGGGGCGCTGGCAAGGGACGAGGGCTGCACCCCCTGTCAGGCGAGCCGCAGTTTGCCGACATGCACCCAAGTTGGCAAGCCAACAGACGGGCGAACAGAAGGCAGAACAAAGCTGTGAAGCGTGACCTCCCAGACGATGTATCAACATGATGCGCACTTAAATTCATTCCGTGTGCTCATCCGTTCCTGCCTTACTGGGTCTCTGACTTATCCTCTGCATGGGGGGCCTCCCCTCCCTCTGCAGGGGGGGCCTCCTTGCTGTCATCTCCTACAGTGGCCTCCTCTGCACCCTCCCCAGCATCATCATCCTCAGGCGCTGCCACCAGGGCGTATTCCGCTGCAGCTCGCTCCTCTTCCGTCTCTGGGGCAAACCCCTGCGAAACAGCCCATGCCTCCAGCTTCTCCTTGGTGTCCCGAACAAAGAACAGCTGGTTGCGCAGGATGAAACGCTCCGAGCACTTGAGCACAGCAATGGCGGTCATGCGAGACAGCCTGACGTCGCCATGCTGCACACGCAGGGAAGCCTCCAGCGCCTCAGCGTCCACATCTGTACCCCCCTGTACAGCCTCAGCCAGCAGGGCGGCCACATCCACTGCTGCACCCTCACCATCGCCCTCATCCCCAGCTGTTGCACTGCTCTCTGCAACTTCATCGTCATCCTCAGCATCGGCTGCCGTGTCCTCGGTCGGGGTGTCAGCCGTTGAAGCCCCCCCCTTGGTGGGGGCCCCACCCGCAGACTTGCCCCCTTTCTTGCCCTTTTTACCCCCCTTGCCTCCCTTCTTGCCAGCACGAGCTGCACGAGCGGCAGCAGCCACCACAGCAGCCTGTGCAGCCTGCGCGCTGTCCGTTTGGTGCTTCAAGATGGCAGCAAGGGCTTGCTCCTGTTCCTCCTGTGGTGCGTCGGCGCCCAGGGCAGCGAGCATAGTTACCAAGCCAAGCTCCAGCTCCCGTAAGACACGGCGCTCATTCTGCAAATGCACAGTAGGTGACACAGTGCGAGGCAGCCCGCAGGCACCAAGTGTAACTCACTGCAATGGAGACAATATTGCCAGTTGTGGCGCCAACGGCAGCGGGCATTTCATCAGGGGTGGCGCGTGTGATGCGCAGGACAGTCAGCAGGTCAGGCGAGAGACCTGTGGACACCAAGTGGCACTTGTTCACTGAGGGGGACAACCCGGCAGTCTTCAGCAGTGCCCCCTTGGCTTCATATTCCGCAGCTTCCTTGGCCATGACAACCATGAGGGAAACGAAATCGAAGGGGTTGTTGGGCACAGCGAAGCCGTGCAACATCAGCAACTGCGACCAGAAAGGTGAGTGAAGTCAGGCAAGGTGTGGCAGAAGGCAGCAAGCGGGCAGAAGCAGAAGGGGCTTACCCGCTCGTTGGGCAGCTGCCCGTAATTCAGGTTCACTTGGGTGCCGGGGGCGTACGCTTGGTTGCAGGTGATGACGAGGCAGCCCACCGATGGCTCGTACTTGTGGATCATGCGCGCCTCAGGATCGTGGTTGAACATGTCAAACAGCGGAGCCATCACTTTCATGGAGCGTTCTTGCCCGTCGTGCATGGGGACAGTGACGGATACGAAGCGGGACCAAATGCATGCGATAGCCCATGTGTACTCCTCAAGAGAGAACGTCCTGTGCAGCAATGCCAGTGAATGAACAGTGTGTACAGTAGGAGGGGGGCGATTGGGGGGGGTGGCTATGCTGAGGGGGGGCACTGGCACGTACTCAGCTGTGAAACCCAGGTGTGCGTAGTGGTCAAACAACAGTGTGAAAATGCGCACGTAGTCCTGGCGCACTTGTTGCTGCACCTGCATGGCCAGCTTGTGCAAGTTGGAGGTGCCTTGCAACTGGGTCATTTCATCAGCCGTGAAGAAATGCACTGTGTCAAAGCTCTTGGGGAGCAGCTGCACATGCTTGCTCCACTTGGAATCGGGGCCCTGTACAGAGGGGTGTGCTGGGTGTGCATCATGGAGGGTGGCATGGCGGCCGCGCCAAGTGCGCGTAATATTGGGGATAATGCGCATGTAAGCTCGTACCGCGATGTGCTTTTCAAACAACAGCATCAAGGCCAGCATGTCGTCTTCGCGAAGGTCCAAATCCTCAAATTTCTCCATGATGGACTCAATGGGGTGCCCGTCCATTGTTTGAATGCTCAGCAGGCTGCCCAGGGGCACCGAGACGAGGGGCTTCCCGGCAGGAATGCGGGAGCGAGCCACGACACCACGGTAGTAAGGGGGGGGCATATCCTCGACGACGATGTTTGAGTGAACACGAACGTCCAGCGTCTTCTGCGCCCATGCGATGTACTCAGGGTAGCTTGGCACCGGCTCCTCATTCTGCACCGACACGGTAAATCATTCTTGGTGCAAATTCCGCAGCAGCAGATCAACCCACCGCGCGCGAAGGAGTACCAGCCCCGCTTGTTGCTGCAGCAGCCATTTCAAATATTCAAAAGTTGTTTGGTTGGGAAGCTTTTCAGCTTATGGAATTGTGAATTGCCAATGCTTTCAGCGTCCCAAAAGAAGCATTGGTCATAGACAGCACTGGACAGGCACACGTAAGTACTGCATACAATAAAAGGCAGTCTTGGTTACAAGTCTTGAAAAATACGGCTTGCATAGCGCACTTGCCCGTGTGGTGGCCAGAGGTGTGGAGCATGCAGCGGCAGCAGGGCCCCTGAATCTGGGTGGCTAGTTTGCGTCAGTCAAAACAGCGTCGATGCAACCGTCGCAGTCAATGCAATATTTCCTAGACACATACAAGCAGGCATATTGAGTAGCCCCAGTAGCTTGCATCTGCGTGGCCAGACAGCCCGTGCACCTATTCTGGGGGGCAAAATATTCTCCGCTCTGAGCAGCATCTCCATTTTCATGAGCGGACAGCTTGACGTGCTGCAAGCATGCCGCGAAGGGCACAGCTTGCAGCTGCTGCAATACATGCTTGCGGATCATGCCAATCGCACACAGCGCATGCGCAGAGTGCTCTGCACTGCAGCTGTTGCGGCTGCTGCCGATGAGGCGTGTTGGCTTCTGCGCAACTGTGCGACGTATATCGAGCCACCATTGCTTTGTGTTCTGTTGTACAAGATGGCGGCTGCCAATCACTGCACTGGCTTGGCGTGTTTGCTGTCACTGCAGCTGGAGCTGTACCCTTTTCCCGTTTCTGACGATGACTTGGTGCATGCCGCCAAGGTGGCAGCTTGCTCTGGGCGGCAGGGCGCAATGGGCCTCCTGCTGCAGGCGTGCAGCGAGCGCAGCAGCACAGTGGCGGAGCTGGCACACCGTGAGACCATCATGGCAGCTGCTGCCGGGGGGCACCGGGGCGCACTGCAGGCTGCCATGGGCAGTGCACGGGAGCACAGCTGTATGGCCTCCAGCCCAGCGGTGCAGCAGCGCTGGGTTGATCTGCTTGACACGGCGCCAGTCAGCGTGCTCATGTGTGTGGCAGGGTGGGGCCTGGAGCACCTGGGGGCAGATGTCATGGCAAATCACAGAGCACGGCTTGCCGCTCGGGCGCTGCTGGTAAACCGGCCGGGCCTGTGTGCACGGCTGGTACGGTACCCGGAGCAGCTGTCGACCAACCAGCAGAAGATGCAAGTACTAGCGCATCCATGTACATAGCTGCCAGCACATTCATGACATCGCTGGGTGGCGTGCAGCCTGTCAGTGCAGGCGCCGCTTCCATGGCCTTCGCGGAGCAACAACTGCCCAACTTCTCAAAGCAGAGCAAGGCGGCGCTTGTGCGGTGCATCAAGGCACGGCAGCACCGCGTGGTGGCACTGCTGCTGAGTACGCCAGGTACAGTGCAGTGGCTGCATGGGCAGCGTGCACAGCTGAAGAGCCTGTGTGTGCTTGCGTGTGAGAGCCGTGCCCACGGTTGCTTGGATGAGCTGTTTGCTGCTGGGCAGCAGGGGGGGTACGGGCTGGGGGGGGGGGGGGCATCTGCAGCGTAGGGGGCCTTCATCAGATGGCAATCGATGCGTGCACTGGCGATAGGGACCGAGTGCTGGCGTCGGTGCTAAAGGAGCTGCAGCGGGTGCAGGGCAGGGGGGGCGTGGCGGCAATGGCAACGGGGGGGGCTGCAGTGAGCAGTGCCGAGAGGGCTGCACAGGATACACATGCACTGCCGGGGCATGACGGGTGGCTGGCGCAGCTGGGGCAGGCACTGGTGTCACAGCTGGCATCGAGCTCTGTGGGGACGGTAGCTAATGGGGTGGCCGGCAGTGAGGGGGTGTGGCCGGCGCTGCTGGGTGCACTGGTGCTGCAGTGGCAGTCACTGCAGCGGGGTAAGCTGCAGCCTGGGAATCCCTTTACATACCGCATGGTGCGCTTCCTTGTGCAGTTGCTGCATCTATCGCACACCAGCACTGCACTGCATGCCCAGCTGGAGAAGCAGGTACAGGCGATTCCATGGAAAGATGCGCTGCAAAGACTGCTGAACTCCCCTAGCGGCACTGACCGTGAGGTGCACGCCTTCACGCGGCTGACGGGGAAGCTGTGTGCAGCCGTTGTGGGCACCCCTGGCATCCTGGCGGCTGGCTTGTACAGGTTTGTGCGATGCGACATCAAGCATGCCATGCAAGTGTTGGATACGCTGTGGGACACGGTCAGCGATACGCAGCGAGATGCCATGATAAAGAATCTGATCTGCAACAGGTGGATACAGCACACCGACTGCTGTGGCTTGCTGGGTCGCATGCGTTGCCGCAACCCCCTAGGGCACTTCTCAGTTGAAGAGCTGCGCCAGGTCCTCAGCGCCGCTTGTAAGTCCGGGGATGAGGCTTTTGTGGGTGAACTGGTGGCCAAGGACAAGCTGCGAATTGTAGGCGAACGCTGGTCTGTCAGAGTCCTGGAGGAAGACCTTCTATACGGTGCCAGAGGCTGCCACGGTCCAGCAACACAGCGCATAGCAGCGGCACTGCTGCGTGCCTCTGAGAGCGCACTGCAGCCAGACTTGGATCGAGCAGTAAAGTTGATCAGATATGGTGCACGCTTTGGGGACCACACCATGTGGCTTCTGCGTGCATACATCTATGCCCCCCCGGAGCACGCTGTGCAGTTGACGACAGAGACAGCTCAGGGAATGGCGCTGCCGGTGAACGTGTGTATGCGTCCGCGGTTTCTGCAACAGCCGTGGGGCAGTATCTTGCCCGACCTCATGGCGTGTGACGCTGGGCGGCAGCACGGCGCAGGCATACTGCAGGCGTGCAGGCAGGGCTGTCCTCAGCGAGCGCCCCTGGCGACAACTGTGTACCGCCGGGTGCAGTGGCGGGGGCGGAAGGGGGCGGGGCTGGTGGGGCGGCGAGGCATAGTGCTGCAGCGTATGAGAGCACGAGCCAGGGCCTCTGATTCGCTTGCTTGTGGCGCCCATAAGAGTGGGGTGTGAAGTAGGAGTCCCATATGCAAGGGGCAGGGGCCCGGGGTTCGGGGCGGTCTCAATCTGACACCATGACAGCGATCGTGGAAGGAGAAAATCCACACACAAATATGCGCGCAGTGTGATCGACCCTAAAAGAATACATGCATTGTTGCTCGTATTCTTCCTTTGACAGTCTTGATTGTGCTGTAGGGCAGCAAGCTGGCCCAACGTGAAGCACTTGCTTGTGCACAAGTTCCCCAGCAAGCAGTAAACACCCAGTTTGTGTGTTGATAATTGTACACAAGTCCTTGATTCGCGCAATACGCAAATCTGATTGTCTTTTGAGCCGGTCGCTCGAAGCCCACAGCGGAATTTGAACATGTCTTGGCTTGGCAGAGCCCTGCGAGGTGCCGCTCGTACAGCTGAAAGCACGTCAATATGGGATACACCAGGCAAATCAGTGCCACTGGAGAAAATGATTTTTCCTTTTCACGAGGCTAAGGAGATTGACAAATACGTCGTAACCACTGACCGCGTTGTGGGCGGGGACACCGTGGCAGCGCTGTCTCTGAAGCGGTACACGTCATTTGCGTCTGGCTGCTTTGAAGGAATCGTACGCTTCGAGCCTGACGAAGCATACCCGAATGGGGGCTTTGCCAACTTCCGTACAAAACAAGAGCAACGTTCCGTGTTCGAGCTGCCTTTCTTGTCCATGTGGACGTACTCGGCGCTAGCGATGCGAGTAAAAACCGATGGGCGCATGTACCGCTTCAACCTGCACTCGTGCGACCACAGCAAGGAAGACGTGTATCAAGTGGAATTTACCACCCGGCCCGGTGCCTGGGACACGCTTGTGATGCCGTTTCCGTCCTTCCGCCTCGTTTCCAGGGGGCGGGTTCGACATGACCAGTACGAGTTCGATCGCTCGGCACTTGATGGGATGGGGGTGCTACTGGCAGATCAGCAGGAGGGCCCCTTCAAGATGGAGATCCAGTGGATCAAAGCCATCAAGGAGTACAGCGCATCCTCCGCACGGTCCGTCAGTGACTCGCCCAACGCACACTGGCAAATCCAGGCGGCGCACACACCAGGGGTGCACACAGAGCAGGCCGCATCTCAACGGGGCAGCCTGACACATATGCCCCAGTTACCAGCCATGCAAGCACTGCAGCCCGCGCAGGGGGGGGCTCAACGGGCGCAAGGGGGGGCTTCCGCTGCAGCCGACACGGCTGTGATGGGTGGTGCAACACAACAAGATCTGCCTCAAGACGAGGACAGCATGTACGTCCTACGCGAGGAAGTGGGTGCCATGGGTGTTCCGTCAAGCAAGGGCGGAACAACCAGGCAAGAGGTGGAGCAAGCTCTAGATGACGCAGCTGCGGCAGGCGATAGGTGGGTGGGCCCAGCATCCGCAGTGGACAGTGCCGTGCATGCTGGGCGTGACAAGCACACACTGCCTGGCTACAGCAGGCCCCGCAAATGGCCAGGGGGCGGTGCTGTTTCCGGCTGGCGCACTGATGGCGTGCTGGAGTCAAGCAAGACACGCCTGAGCACAGCGCAGCGGAAGCGGGCAGCCAGAGCCAACCAGGATGATGTGCTTGGACCAGGTGATTGATTCACAGCTGGGGTTGCGCTGAAAGACTGCATTGATAAAATGGGGGGGGGCTGCGGCCCCCGGCTGCTTCGCCTTCAGGGCTCTGCAGCAGCCTGTCTACTTGTAGGGAAATTGAGCTCCTCACTGCGCTGGGACAGTGGTACTGTCTGCATAGGTGTTACTTGTCCAGGCATGGGCCTTGATGCGGTCACTGAACTTGCTGGCAACTGAGATGGCGACAGAGAGGATACGGTCCGTACAATCCACTTCAAGTCTCGTTGCTCATGAGGCGATCCAGCAGTTCTTTTTGCTCCCGTTCAACCTTGCACAAAGAATCGTATTCTGCAGTCAATCTGCAAACAGTACAGAATGCATGCATGCCGTCGTACAAGCAGCAAGAAAGTTCCGGGCACTCGACACAAGGCGCTGCATCGGCACACTCGTGCGTACCTGTCGTGCTCTGCAACCCGCTCATCAATCAATGCCTGCATTTCACGCTGTTTGCGCCGTCTGGTCTCGGGTTCACTTGCAACAATGTTGCGTGCGCCGATTGCCTGAGCAAAGGTGGTGACAGTGATTGAGGGGCGAAGGGCACACAGAAATCCGAGCGACTGCCGCTGCAGTCTGCGCGCACCTTGAGCTTTTCTTGCTCGATGACATCTGCTTGAGAGCTGAGGAGCTGAACTAGCACCCTTACATTCTCTGTGAATTCCCGAATCTCTGCAAAGCAAGCACGTTGAGGCCGCCATAAAACGCCAGCGTAACGCCAGCCAAGCTTGCACCGGCCCTGGCCGCAAGTGCTTACTGGAAACGAATGTGCGGCATTCAGACTCAAGCTCTTCTGTCTTTCGAAATTGTTCCGCATCTAGCACGCGCACCCTCCCCTGCTCATCAAATGAGATTGTCGGCTTCTCGGCCATGATGTTGCTTCTGTAAGTCGTGTTTGGAACCGAAACCACTGCCTTGACTGCAAGAGATTTACACAAGTAAACAGGCTTGGAACCTGTTCAATCAAACAAAATGTTTTGATTTGCTTGTCCAGTCGTGCAGTGCGCTTTGTGCCACAACCAGGCCCCTGCGGGGTGGTATTGAGGGGGGGATAGCTTCGCAAGTTGCCAGTGGCTTTGCAAAATGTCAAAGTCAGCCCTGATCAAATAAAGTTCAGACAAAGAAAAAGGGCCTCTCGAGTGTCACACGCTCAGCTCACCACGTCTATCCAATCAGCTGACTCGAATTTCCTGCGGCAAAAAGTATCCCATTCGTGTTTTGAGAGAAGGCCGGCTGCAATTGGTCTGCTGCTATGGCTGATGCTGGCGGTGGAGCAAGTTCGGGGAGCGATGGACCTCCCGATGATAGAAGCAATCATCAGCAGATGCAAGCTGCCGCGGCCAAAAGGAAACCAATCGAAGTGTTTGGTACGTGTTGTGCCACAGCACTCAGCTGCAGTGCACAAGCGAAAATGAATCTGTGCAGGTGATTCCAACCTTATGATTATGGTGGCAGCCATTTTTATGCTGTACTTTGTACATTCAGCCCTGCAGCCAGCTTCTTCTTGCGGCTGCTGAGATGAAATGACTCCATGATCTTACCGTGGCAGCTTCTCAAAGCAGGTCGTATGCATCCCCGTTTTGGGACCACGAGTGCTGCAGCTCAGGTTGCAGACCTTGAACTGCCCTACAGAGTAGCCCATTAGTTGCCACGGCATGGGTACAGGGCGGTAGGGTGAAGCGAAACTTCGCTGCGTTTCCCAAGGAAATTGCGTCTGATGCTCCTCGTGAAGGACTTTGTACAAACGGGTGCGCTGCACTCCTTGGGCAGCCAGCTTCCCCTTGGCAGCACTATTGTATGACATATTCCTCTGGCGTTGCCTGGCTGGCCGCCTCGTGCAGAAAGCCTGCGGCCGCCAGCCTGTCACCCCCTCACATAATTGTAATTCCCGCTTCGAGACCACCACACTGCAGCTTTTCCAACCGCATGGCTCGAGATGAGTGCATGCTTAAAACAGCAATGAGCCAGTGAGTAAGCTTGCTTGCCCGCACATCTCGACTGCTGCCAGCTCGGGACCCAAGTCTGCCCAAGTTGCCACTGCAAAGCCAGCTTTGGCAGGGATGCCCTTGGCAACCAACCTGGCAGGAGGATAAATGGCACAACCTGGCACAGAATGTGCTCCGGTGGTTCACAATGCACTACTTCAAGCTGTGTGGGCATGCATAAATGAATACACCATGACAAGACGAGCACCAGCGCTGGAGGCCACCCCCCCCCTGTGCTCACATTCAGCCTAGCAAGCTGGCTCAGAATGGGCTGTCTACACCATCACCTGAAACAGGCCTACACAGCGTCGACTTGAGCGTGTATTTTAAATATTGAGCATCCCCAGGGGGGCTCTGCATGTGATAGCATCCCCTGCATTTCGGCAGAAGCCGGCCGCTCGCAGGACCATGTGTGAAAGAGCCCCCCCATTTGTTGTCGGCCGGCAGGCCAAGAAAGTGCTGGCTGGGCCTGTGATAGACTGGGCAGATAAACATTTTTGTGGAAGGCATAAGACGTATAACCTCCAGCTGCGGCTTGTGAGCTGCTGTATATTTGCGCCATCCTGTGTGGCGCACGCGTGAGCATGGCTGGAGATGGTGCCTCAAAGACCTTGGCTCGCATGCAGCTCAATCGGCAGGCTGACCCGAAACGTCTCAAAGCTGCCCTACCGTATGAGTTTCAGGGCACAGACCACTTCACTGAGATGGTGGTTCGCAAGGTGGAGAAGAAAGGTGCGCCGCACTGCGCCGTTGTGCGACATAACGCCAACGAAACTTCTCCAAACTTCGCAGTCACTTTTGGTCATGTGGTAGTCGCCGAGTCCTGCGCTTTTTTCATTCCAAACGATATCACTGCTTCTGACGCTGTGCGCATTGAAATTCCCTATGGTACGCATTTTCAATTCGCACGCACGAAATGTGCCCGACCGTCGTGGCCCGAAGCAGCCCACACTGAACCAGCGTGCTTGCAGACCGCGTCAGCCATTTGCACATAACAGGGGAGGCAGCATCTTTCCTGTCGAAACAAGCCGCATCTGCCTCCTCTGAAATCGAGGCTCTTTTCTTCGGCTCTGGGGGTGGTGCCACCCCCTTCGCCTGCTTCACGTACACGTCGGACACAGAGCTTTTCTTCCACTTGCGCACGGCGTGGGTGCGCTTCCGACAGCTGTACCTCCTGCGCATTCCCGTGCTGGAATACTGGGAGACATTCAAGCAGGGGGCGCCAGTCGCTGAGTCACTCATGGCTACCCTGCACAAGTAAGTCCCCCCGCCTTCAGGGCTAAGTGCTCTGGCAGACTGCACCGCACAACCCCCCGTGCGTTCGCAGAGCTACAACCCTGAGAGAACAGGATGCTGCGTTGAATCACCTTGCAGCGTTGTGTGCCTGTGACCGTGACGCCTCCCGTGCAGTGCTGCTGTCCGACCAGCCTCTGCTGATGTATAGAAATGTGGCTGCGGCCTACAGATTCATCAGGCATTATATGCCCCCAGCACTGCACGTAAATGATGCACTGCGGCAGCGGCAGGTACAAGAACACAAAAAACGACGCTTGGCTAATCTGAACACTGCGCTGCACCTTCTAAGCGCATTGCGGGCCTTGGTGGGGGTGTTAACTGGCAGCGTAGGAAGCCCCCCCCAGCACAGGATGCACCTACTGGCGCCTGGGGATGGTGTCACATACGAACAGATCATCGCTCTGCTCATGCTTGAGCTGCGGCCAAAGTACTGGCTGGGTAAAAGTGCGCCGACCGTGACTGTTCGGGGTGACTTGTTCCGCAGTGTTCTTGTTGGAGTTGAGCCGGAGGCGCCTGTTGAGGGAAATCTGGGGGCTGCGACGCCACACCCGTCCGGCACTCCTGCTGGCATGCACGACGGCAGTGACTCAGAGGACGATAGCGGCACAGACCGCAGTGAAGACCTTTTTCCAGAAATGAACGCTGCCAACCCTGAGCATGGGTGGCAGCTGGATCCCATTCTACTTGCTAAGGCACAGTGGGCAATGAAGGGGGGTGCGCGAATGGTGGATCCCGTGTGCACCCCCCTTCCATGGCTATATGCCCCCCCCACACCACTGTCGTCGCCTCCTGCCTCCCCCTCAGCGGTGCAGCAGCACAACAGCCCAGCAGCTCGACGGCGTGCACCCATGCAGCGCAGTGATGACAGGCGAAACGCATTGCAGGGCATTTTGTTCGGGGCTGCAGCAGTCGAACTGCAATCCCCTGACGAGCTAAACTCCCCCGCCGCCCGAGCCGCCGACCGTGTTCGGCAAGTGTTCCAGCGTGGGTCCGCACACGGCAACGACATCGTGCGAAGTATGACTGATGCTTTTGCAGCTGCTGATGCTAAGTATGACCGTCGTCTGGCAGGCATGCCGCCCCCAACTGAGGACGAGGAGGCCCATGCGAGAGAAACGGCTGTGCTAAGGGGGTCAGGGGGGCTTCAAACACGCGATCGCTGGAGAGGAGACCACATTGACCTACAAGCTCCCCGTGCTCTTGTGATTGATGACCCCCCTCGTTCAAGCTGGGACCCCCCATTACTCCCTTCACAGCCTCAAAGGGGAGAGAGGACTGCTCCAACTGAGGGGGGGGTGCCTGGGCTGGATTTTAGCCCCCTCCGCCCCCGTCCTGCAATATCCCAGGCACAAAGTGCGGACTTTCGGGCTGATCGCGGTCTGCAGGTGTCCAGGGGGATGTACACCCCCCTTGACATGCTTACTGAGCCAGACGAGGAGAGCGCCCTCCGGGCCTCCGATGGCAGTCGTACAATAGTGAGGGCGCGCACACGCGCCGCTGGGGCAAGCGGCCACGGCGCTGAAGTCATGCTGTCCGGGCGCGAGGTGGTCAACCCTGGTGCGGGGGACCTTGCCGGCGGAGATGACACACGTCTGCACAGGCGCTATTATGCGCAGCGACGGCAGCAAGGCCAGCTTGATGAAGGTTCCTTGGAAACTGAGCACCAAAGTGCCTCTGTGGCCCAAAGTGTAGCAAACAGCGGCAACTCCACTCCACGAGCGGTGCGTTCCGGCGCCGAAATCGTGCGTTCTGCGTTGGCGGGCGGCGGCTTCATGGCGGCAGCTCGACATCTGGTGGCCGCGGCAAAACAGCGAGCCCAGCTGTGGGCTGACCCCATGCCAGCGAGCACTATGCAGGTGTACTTTGTGCGCCGGGGAGGTTTCCAGCGTGTGCTTGCTTGCGCAGGCGCCCTGTCGTGGGTGCGCCCTGTGTACTACGGTGCCATGCCAACATCCCACGGCACGACACCCTCCTCTCAGAGCAGCTCTGCTGCAAGCAGTCTGCTGCAGCGCATGAGTGCAGGGGAAGGTGATGCCCTGCAGGGTGCTGTGTTTTTGTACGCTGACGGGGGCACGGACGTGCACAGGGTGCAACGACACGCCACTGCCCAGGCACTGCAGCATTGGTCTGAGGCTGGAATGGGCTCAGATGAGGACGAGTACCTGCCACAGGGGTGGGCAACGGCCCGATCCAGGGCCAGTTCTGTGGGGGGTGCGCGTAGGGCTTCTCGTGGCAAGTCGAGGGGGGGGTTGTTTGGGGAGGATGGGGGCTTCGGCGACCGCCGCCGGCAGCAGAGACTGAGCGCCCCGCACGTCACTCAGTCAGATGCGTTCTCGTCATCTCTGGCAAGACAGGTCATGGAGCGCCAGCGTGACGCCATGCAGTTGTACGGCACAGGGGGGGGGTATACACGAGGGGACAAGCCCCCCCTCCGAGCAGCAGATTCTTTGAACCTGGCACCCTCGCCCACCCACCATGCCCACAGCGCAGTCAGCCCCCGTGGCGACCCAGGGCAGTCCAGGATGCTGCTGCCCGCACCCCGCTCCGCTGTGGTGACCCGTGTAAAGCACTCTGGGCCCGCCCCCTGGCGTATGCGGGGAAGTGTGCCCATGTATGCGGCACCCAATGGGCCCATTCATGGGCCCGTGCAGGAGTCCCAGGAAGCATCGGGGGTGTGGTGGCAGGACGACCAGCACATCAGCGCAGATGACTTGCAGCGTGATGCGGGGGTGTGGTGGTTGCGCCGCTCCGCTCAAGATGAGCGTCCTGTGTACCGCCGGCAGCGGTGGACAGGCAGTGTCCCGTTGGATGACACCGGAATCCTGCCCAAATACACCTCTAAGGCTGCCGTGCAGCGCGGATTTCGCTCCCAGGCCTCAGGCCGCGGCTACTATGGGTCAAGCGCCAGAAGCAGTCTTGACTCGGTGCTATTTGGAGGAAACAGTCTGGGGCATGACAGTGCAAGGCGCTCCTTGCGCTCAGATGCAGACCCGCACTCTGGCAGGTTGGCGCCAAAACGCCCTGGTCGTGGTGCGACGGGCCTTGTCCCGTCGCTGCCATCACTGGTCGGCATGTCGCCGGGTGAAGGCGAGGGGGAGACAGACCATGACGCCTCACAGCGAGAGGCTCGGCGCCAGCGATCCATGCAACGTACTTTATCACGCCGCAAGCGAACGACTGCAGCAAATAGGTACAAAGGGGGCCGCTTGCCCAATGCAGAATCTGACAGCGGGGAATCCTCGGTACCAGAAGACAGAGGCAGCTCGGAAGATTCCAGCGCAGAGGAAGGCAAGGGGGGTGAAAGTGGGTCAAAATGCGCCCAAGCGAAGAAAAAGCAGAAACATGAGCGATATTTGACTCGTACAGTAGGGCTTGTGGGCGCTGGAGCGACTCAAAGGGGTCAAGGGGGGCTACAACAAGTCATGACGGGGAATGATATGGACGACTCTGGATTGCGAGCAGTGACTGCCTACACGGCCAGCTATCCCCGTGGAATGCCCGTGGGGCTCATTCGTCCTCGTGGGCGATACTTGCGAGATGTAGCGCAGTATCTGACCGCTGCTATCAGCAGCGCGTATCGAGAGGTGGCCATCACCACACGCCATCGCAGCACGCGGTGGCAAGACCTGGATATGGAACAGGACACTGCTTTCCGGGGCATTGCAGCTGCAGATTGGAACAGCAGTGGTGAGAGCGATGAGGAGGGGGGTGAATGGGGGCTACATGCTGCTCGCCCCGACGATTTGGCCATTCGAACCACCCGCAGCACTGCTTCGCAAAGGGTGGCAAGGGGGGCTGCAGGGGCACAAGAGGGGTGGAATGCGCTGCCTATAGCAGCGTTGATCCGGGCCCGAGAGCGATTTCAGCCAAGGGGTCACGAGGTCGCTATGCGACATGCCGCGCCGCAGCTGCGGCGTATGCAGCGGGAGCGAACAGGGTTGTCCGTGCTAGATCCCCGACACCCCCACGCCCCAATGCAGCTCCTGCGCGCCTATGGGGTGGGAGGGGGGGGTGTCTCTGCCCGCAGCTCTGAACGAGGGCACGCCTCCCGTGGATTTGGAGCCCCCCCCTCCACAGGCAGCATTCGATTCGCAGACTCAGTGCGCAGCAGCTCAGGGGTGCCAAGCCCGGGGGGGGGGCACTTTCAATCCGCCACCCAGGGTGCCGTGCGCCCATCTGCAGCGTCCCTGGCAATACAGCAGCATGCTGAAGACAGTCTCGCCCGCGAGCACGTAGCAGTTGGTGTGGAGTTGGCTGAGCGAATGGCGCTATTTGCGCCAAAGGGCCTGTCGCTGGACTGGGCGGAGGGCGACGCTGTGCTGGAGCAAACCAAGGGGGGTACTTTCGACCCCAAAGATGTGGATGAAGGGGGGTTCGACACGATGCGTGGGCCCACTCGTATCCCGTATACAGCAGACTTGGTGCTGGCACAAGCTCGAGCTCGATTTGAGGCATTGTCTGAGAGTCGCTACGAAGATCTGCAGGACACCACAGACAGCGAAGAAGGGGCTGAAGCGGGGGGCAAAACTCCCCCGCGCAGTCTGGCTGCCCGTAGTCCCATACAAAGGCGCGGGCAACCTGCAGGCATGCACACCCCGATTCGAGGGGGGGGTACAATTGCCCGTAAGGGGGGCTCTCGCTCCCGCCTTGCACTTGGGAGCGCCGGTGGAGGTCCGGCAACAGCCAGTGAAAGCAGCTCAGAAAGCGATGACTCGCCCATGCAACGCCCTGCGATTGGTGCAAGTGCTGAAGTGGACGAAAGCAGCTCCGAGGATGACCAGGCCATTGTTATGGGGGGGGGTGCTTCTGGGGTAGTGCTTGCTGCTGCCAGTGCCTTTGCTGCTGGCGGCAAAGCCCACCAAGCAAAGCATGTGCAAGGCAGCTGGGGGGACGTTCCATACTCCAGCAGCAGCAGCAGTGACTCAGAGGACGACGCGGCGGCCAGTGCGTCCCCTGTGCGTCCCTTGGGCGCCCGCAGCGGCAGTCCTGCCCAGCGCAGCCTGGCTCGTCTGCGCCCCTACAGCGGCCTGCGACGCTCCCACGACCCTGACAGTGTCGGCTTGAAGCCTTCAGTGGGGGTGCTTGGTCTTCCCCGTGATACCGAGGAGGCTGGGCTTGTGCATGAGGCAGAGGAGGGGGTGGAAATGCAGCGGGGTGCGGCGCTGAGCCACGCTGTGCCCCGTGTGGGCGAGCATGATGAGCAGCTGGCAGGGGACGCCATGGATGTGGCGGGGAGGAGGGGGGGTGCTGTGGTGGCAGGGGGGGCTGTGGTGGCGCAGCCCAATGCCAATGCGCGCCAGCCTGCTGAAAGGCCCTTCGGCTTGCGCCCATCGGGTGGTCGCCAAATGGGTGTGCGTGGTGTACCTCAAATATCCGCAGCGCAAGCAGCTGCAGCGAAGGACACTGCAGGTATGCGCTCACCCATTGAAGCATCCGTTGCTGCGCTGCTGCTGGCAGCTAAAGAGGGTGAAGGGGGGCAACAAATGGCTGCAAGCATATCAAGTCGCCCCCAATCAAGTGCAGAAAGCTTTGCTGGTGTCAGGCGTGACTTACGCCGGCTGCGTCAGATTCTGAAAGAAGTCACCCCCTCTGGACGGCTTGTCACGGGGGCCCTCGAAGGACGAGGTGGGCCCTCTGATGCCCCCGGACGCGACAGGATCGACTGGGAGCTGCTGCAAGCTGTGCAGCATGCGTCTGCTGCGGCGCTGCTTCAGCTAGAAAGCGTGATGGAGAGCGCGGTGGCCAATGGCCTGCGCCCCGCACGGGATTCCCTCACAGCCACTGTGCTCAAGATCCGACCAGGCATTCTACGGCGGTACATTCGGGCCCTGGCTGACACAGTCGCTGATATGGTTAGGCAGAGCGTGCTTGTATTCCGGGTTCTCGATGCCAAAGCCCGCCTCGAAAGCGGCAGTCTGGAAGCCCACGCTACCTTGGCTGCTTCGCCCCTGGCTGACGGACAAGAAACCAGCACAATCAGTGCAGTTGGTACGGTGGCGCCAAAAACAGGAGCCGCTGTGCAAGCCCTCGCGAGCAGTGCCACCGTGCTGGAGGCAGCTGGATCTGCTGAGAAGGCCCTCTCTGGCCGCCTGCGTGAAAGCGGCAGGAGCTCAGGGGAAGTCAGCATCACGTCTGACGGGGGGCGAATGGCGCTTGCTGGGGAGGACAGCGGTGCAGCTCGCAGCCACGATCCCGTGTTCGTGGTGCTGTTCTTCCGTAGCGCTAAGCTCCTCCGGTTGCTGTGCGCTGCAGGGCCGCAAGTGACCGGCATGCTGAACAGCTCCCGGAAGCGTGCACTGATGGAGGCAGCTGCAGCACACCCCAGATTGAATAGAAGCGCTGAGCCGCTGCTGCGGCAGGCAATGGGGAGTGTGCGCTCTGTGATTGAGCGCCTGAAAGAGACACAGCAGCAGGGTGCCGCACGTGCTCATTTCGAGCTGGTGTCGTGATACTGACACGTGCACGCTGCTGTGTCATGCTGTGTTCAATCAAGGTGAGTGGCGCCCAGATGGGGGGT
>Ga0307982_1000607_pt1 | contig 28156 bp, 11 predicted proteins | sample OrgLakmetagen989_FD_201847 | JGI IMG/M metagenome (GOLD analysis project Ga0307982, IMG submission 201847) | Saline water microbial communities from Organic Lake, Antarctica - #989 | ecosystem: Environmental > Aquatic > Non-marine Saline and Alkaline > Saline | place: Antarctica: Organic Lake...
TGCGTCTACGTTCTTGTGCATAAGTTTGTTTGGTGGCTTGCTGCCCCCTTCTTGTTTGACTTGCGCCCCGCCGCCTTGCCCCCCCTGCCTCCACGCACATCTCTCACAGCTTCGCAGCCGACGATGGTGTCAAGCTGCCAAGCAAAATGTAATTGATTCAAATTTTTGCAGAGAGTAGTTGATTTGCGGCATAAGCTCCAGTGTGCAGGTGCATTCGTTCGCTCCGTGCTCAGCACACCTCTCCGCATCCTGGCCAGCATACCTCTGGTTGTATTCCTCAGTGCGCGAGGTCAAAGCTGCACAAGCTCGGGGGGAAATGGCTTCTACAAATCATTCCTTGGAAGAACTTGAAAGCCAGCTTGTTCAAGCCAAGCTGGGACTGGCTTTGGCTGAGCAGGACAATGCTGTGAGTTGGCAAGTTTCTATTTCCGCATGTCGCCAACCACGCCATGTACTTTTCAGGAGCTTGAGGCAAAATTACGCAAAGCTGAGAAAACTTCGTCTCAAGATACAATGGGGGATTCGTCTGGTCTCCAAAGATCAACGTCTCTTCAAGTTTCGTCGTCAAAGTCTTCCCAGCGCGCAACCAGTGGCAGCTCCTTCAGTGCGACTGTGCAGCCCATGCGACTGAAGCGGCTTGGAAACCGCCACGTTGCATGCCGCCGGGCAATGAAGCGCTTGACTACATTTTCTCGGGGCGTGCATGTGCTTGGGCACCCGGCAATTGCTCGCTGCCTCATGAGCTGCCTGCCGCCCACAGCTGCTGCTGCCGCTGCCCGCGTGTGCAAGCAGTGGCACAGCACCCTGGCAGGGCCGCAGGGGCTTTACTGGCGAGACATCACCCGTCAAGCCTCCCTGCCAGAGCTGCTGCGTCCAGCAGTGTGGCTGACGGCGGCTGCCCCAAGCCAGGTGTCGGCCCCCTGGCTGGGCCGTGCCCTGGGGCAAACGCCGCCGTCTGGCGCGCCGTCGCCACGCCGAGCAGTGCACGCCCCAGCTCAGATAGGTGTGCAGTTGCACCCTTGTCTGCAGCACAGCCTGGCGCTGCTCCATGCCCAGGGGGGCTCCCAGCTGCCCCCCTCCACACTGTACGGCGACGCATATTGGGCCGCCACGGGGCTTGAAGCGGAGATGAAGCCACCTCAAGCACTGTATGATAGCGCGCTATCCTTGGCATCAGCTTTGGAAACCCAGAGCGACGCCGGGCTGGAGCTCTCCGGCACACGACGGCGGCAGGCCCGGCTGAAGACACAAGAGGCAGGGCTGCTGCAGGCCGCCATTGAGTCATCCCTGGGCGATGTGGCGGCAGCACAAGCCTCAGGGGACATTGCCAAGGCTTCCAGCGCGCGATGGGGAGGGCGCACCCGTTTTGACAGCTCAGCCACCGTCGACACCGCGTCCACTGCCCCTGTGGAGGTCGAAGGGGGCGACGTGCCCGAGGCACAGGACTCCACAGAGGCCAACGGCTCACCACCCACCAATCGCCGCAGTTTGTGGGCACGGCTATCCATGCGGCGGAGGAAACCAAGCGACGGCTCTTCTCCCCTGGAGGGGGGGGAGGGGGGAGCTTCATGTGCATTTGACCCCTCGCCGCTTGTGGACGTGACGGCACAAACCAGGTCAGTCAGTGGGCTGCCTGACCGCACTCCAAGGGGACGTAGAGCCAGCAAATCAGCCGGGGGCGCCGCCTCCCGCTCCGCGCATGTGACTGGGGACGACGCTGTGGGGCTGCGGGGCAACGTGGGCATCAGCTGCGAGGACGCACACCTCAGCAGCAGCAGGAGCGTGTCCCCCGCCTCTGGCATTTTCTGCGGTGCCGACGAGACCGGCAGCTCGGCCGGGGCAGAGCACGGCGCGGTGAACGTCGCCACGGCCGCCACCACCCCAAGCGCCTTCAGCACTGCCAGCGCCACCGCCTTCAGTGAGCTCACCCCCTCCAGCGCTGACGGCACCCCCCCAGACAAACCACCGCCGCCGCCACTCAGCTTGGACGTGCCCACTGTGCCGCAGCCCGGCCTGGGTGCTGGCCCAGGGGGCTCTGCCTCAGCAGCCCCCCCCTCAACCCTGCAGGTGCCCCTTGCCTCGGGGCTGCAGTCTCGACCGGGGCAGGTCATCGCAGGATACCACGGCTTAACTGCAGCTCAACAGAGCGAATGGCACGAAATCACAGCCGCACTACAGGCACTGCAGCCCACTATCGAGGAGCAGCTGAAGGTGTGTGCAGTGGCAGACGCAGCAGTGCAGCGAGCTGCTGGCGTCATGTGCCAAGCTGCAGCTGCTGTGAGCTGCAGCCCACCTCAAGTGCACTACACCTGCATTCAGGGCCCGTGGAACACACTTGTTCCTGCCTCGCCTTTTCTGCACGACTGCGCGGAGTGGGCGCTCACGGCAGATGGAGCCCCATCGACCCCCCCCCTGCACTGGAAGTGGGAATCCACACACGCCCAGATCGACGCCGATGTGGGCCGCACCTTCGGCGAGATCGTGCTGGCCCACGACAAGAGCCGGGGGGGTGACGCCAGCGACAGCGACGATGCAGAGCAGGTGGTCGCAGAAGCCGACCTGCCGGCCGTCACGGCACACACGCTGCCTGGGGCGGCGGCAGTGCGCCACCTGCGCGGCTCCCTGCGCCGCGTCCTGCTGGCGTTTGCGGTGCTGGACCCCCATGTGGGGTACTGCCAAGGCATGAATTTCATGGCTGCACTACTGCTGCGCGTGTTTAACGGTCACGAAGTCACGGTGCTGCACATGCTGCTGCTGCTGGTGCGGCGGTATGGACTGAGCCGCATGTTCAGCTCCGGCCTCAGCGGCGCAGCCGTGGCCTTCAAGCAGCTAGACGCAAGCCTGGCACACTGTATCCCCATGCTCAGTCGGCACCTGGCCTCCCAGGAGATCTCCTGCGCCATGTTCGGTGCTGGTTGGTACATGACTGTGTTCAGCTCGCAGTCCACGCTGCCCTGCCGCACTGTGGCCCGGGTGTGGGACAGCTTCCTACTGGAGGGCTGGCAGGCCGTGCACCGCACCAGTGTAGCCCTCCTGGGTCTTTGTGCTGGGCGTCTGCTGGCGCATGACTTCATGGTGAATGTGCAGTTCCTGCTGACATCGCTGCCCCTGGCGCTGAAAGACGCTGTCTCCGCCACGCAGGCTGCCCACGCAAGCGCACAGCACGCAGCCCGGGAAGCGCTGGTGCAAGATGGCCAAGCGTACACCGCCTCCCCTGAGCAGTTGAGCGTTATGTCCCCAGCGCCAGCGGCAGCTGTGTCTCGCGCCGCCATGGTGCACTGCGAAGACCACGCCTTCGGGCAAGCAGCCGGGAAGCTGCTACTGCGCAAAGCCAAGGGGTACGATATATTGAACAGCGACTTGAACAGGTTGGCGGAGATGCTGGTGGCAGCTGGGGCTGGCCGTGTGTACACCACCGCCACGGCAGCCAGAGCATTTGGCGGTGTGGCAGCTGATGTAGTGGTTGACGGCTCGCTGCGTGCAGCAGCGGCAAATAAGTAGTGGTGTTGAATATAAGCAGCGAATATAAGCAGCGTTTGAAGCACAGCTTTGTGTGTTTGTCATTCACACACAATCCCGCCCAGCTGGCGTTCCACGGTATCCACTGATGTCATCTGCGGGGGGCAAAGAAATTACTTTCACGGGGCCAAGACTCCTGACATCAGCACCTTGCATGATTGCCACAAGATCCCAGCCGGGGCAATTTATACAACAGCAACACAAATTAACGTATTGGTTACCCGTCTGCACATTTTCTGCCGCTGTGCCACATCTTATGTGCGTCTGAGCATTGCAACGCAAGCCCAGCCGGCTTGGCCGCGAAATGAGTTCTGCTGGACTTGCATGGGCGTATGCAAATAAACCCACAAGTGCCCTCAAAAGTGCTATTCGAGCGAAACCGTCTGTTATTCTCATTGGGGGTTTCTTTGGCAAACGACACCAGCTGCTTCCCCTGCAGCATCAACTATGGAATGCAGGCCTGCTGCCCGTATCGTTCAATTATTACGCCAAAACAGCTTCGTTTGAGGAGCAGGTAGAAAGCCTTGCTGAGAGTCTCATGCGGCACAGATCTCACACTGAAGACACTCCAGTGCATTTCGTGACGCACTGCTATGGTGGGCTTGTTCTACGCGGGGCCCTGCGAAAGCTGGCGTGGGGGTCAGGCGGGGCCGTGATCCCCCCGACCCCCTCACCACATGCAGACAACAGCACCTCAGCCCACATGGACTTCAACAAAACCGGCTCTTGGGGTAGCTTGTCCTCCCTGTGGGGCTGCGAAGACGTGCAGCCGTGGCTGAGCAGCTGCAGGGGGGCAAAGGGCAGCCGCATCGTCATGCTAGCCCCCCCCAACAGGGGCAGCTGCCTGGCCCGACGCATGCAACACAGCATGGCTGGGCGTGCAATCCTTGGCAGTGAGAGTGGCGCCCAGCTGGGCACCCTATCCCCTGATGATTGGCGGGCGCTGGCTGGTGACTTGCCTGCCGTGTTTCGGCGCGTGCACATCGTGGCGGGCACCCGCGCTGTGAACCCCATGCTGTCGGCAGCGGCCCAGGCAGAAGGCATTGAAGGCTCTGCCCATGATGGCATCCTCATGGAGCGCGAGACACACCTGCACACCCCCTTCTCCCTGTCCCGTGTGGCGCTGCCGCACTCCTTGCTGCTGTACAGCCCAGGGGTGTGGGCGCAGGTCATACACGCCCTTACACAAGACCACCCCAGGGAAGACTGGCAGCTGCATGCGAATACGCAAGATGCTCCTGCAGGATGAACAGCTCCAGGGGACCCTTGTATGGGGGGCGTACCCCAGCCGCTCGCTGGTAGCTTCACGGCCCCCCCAAGCAATGCCTGGCAAGCCGGTGTGGGTATGCGCTGCCAACCAGCAGCATCTATGAGCAGCAACACAAACACCCCCTGCCGGGAGCTGCAGCAGCATCATTCATTTTAAAGCACACTTTCACATGGGGCGGCTGTTGAGGCTCATCGGCGCCCCGCTTTGCCGCGGCGGCGCGCTGGCGTGGAGGTTTTGGCCTCCAGTGCAGCGCCCTCAACATCACCAACCACTGAGCCTGCATCGCTCTCGTCGTCATCCAGCGCCAGGCGGGGGCGACGCACCCCCCCGGCGGCAGCACCAGCGCCAGCAGCTGCCCCCGACAGCCGCCGCATGGTGGCGCTCATGACGCTACTGATGGCAGAGGGGGCGTCGGAGATCACGCTGCCATTCTCGCTGGCGCCACTGCGTCGGAACCTATTTCCGCGTCGGAACCGCGTTGAGCTGGCCTTGGCTGAGTGCACGGAGCCGACTTCAGACGCCGCCACACTGGCGGCGTCGTCATCCTGAGAGCCAGGTGTGCTGGCGTGCGTGGGCAGCACTGTGGCTCGGCGACCACTGGCCTTGATGGGCGTGCTTGAAGCGCCTGATGCCCCAGAGTTGCTCAGGGGTGCGTGGTCTGCGAATTGCCCCAGGTCCAGTGTGAGCACCTTGGAGCCGTCCACAGCCACGTCACGGTACACGCCCACCAGACAGTCTGCGTTGGAGTAGAATGCGTTCTTCAATGAAATCACAATGCACTGCAGCGGCTTGTCAGCCTCCAGGGCGAAGTTGCTTGCCCCCCCGGACACACGCCTGGCCAGGGCACGGGCGTTGTGAGCCGCTCGCTGTCGCAGCGCAACGGCTTCGGGTGTACTGCTTGAGCGGCGACGAATGTAGTCGCACACCAGGCGTACGTTACTGTTGTCCAGTGCGTCGTCGATTTCATCCAGAACGCAGAACGGTGCCGGCGCGTAGTCGTGCATGGCGAAGAGCAGCGCCAGCGCAGCCACAGTACGCTCGCCCCCGGACAAACCAGCCATGTCACGCGATCGCTTGTTAGGAGGCTGAGCCTTGTACATGATGCCGGCTGGCATATCCCCAAACACGGCGCTGTCGTCTTGCTCCACGTACAACGACGCCACGCCACCCCCCTTGGCAGCTTCCGAGCGCGTCATGTCGGCGTAAATGCGCTGCACACGCTGGTTCACAGCCTTGAAGCACTGGTAGAAGGTGTTCTCCCGCTGCGCTTGCACCTTCTGCAGGCGCTGCAGCACCTCCTCGTGGGCCCCCTTGGCGCCCCGCTCCTCCCCCTGGGCGTCGATGTACCGTGCCGCCACTGCGTCGTACTGCTCCACAGACTTCATGTTGGGCTGGCTGGTGGCCAGCCGCCGCTCCAGGGATGCAATGGCGCGCTCATACTCGGAAGTGGTCTCCGCCACGGCAGCGCCGTCCGGCTGTGCAGGCGGTTGCTTCTCCATGTGGCTGAAGTCGATGCGCTGGGCGGCCTTGGCGTCACGCAGCACCTGCGAGCCCGAGGCCTTGCTGAAGGCTACCGAGCGGGTGGTGCCGGTGTCCCCACCCTCGCTCTGCTCGGTGCTGGCGGCGCTGCTGCTGCCGGTGGCACTGTCCCCCCCGGACGGCGCCTTGCCGAGCATGGGCACGGTCACCTGCGCAACACGAGCCTTCACCAGCAGGTCATGCCGAGCGGCGCGGCGCTTCTCCAATAGGGCCTCGTGCGCTGCGATGCGTTTCTGCACGTCCAGCGCCTCCTTGTGGGCAACAGCCCGCGCTTGCTTTGCCCGGCGCATGCCGTCTTCCTGTGCCTTGTACGCAGCGTTGGTGTCTTCCAGGGTGTCCATGGCCGCCCCAAGCGCCAGCCGTGTCCGCTGCACTTCCTCGTCCGCCTCAGCGCTTGCAGTCTCAGCAGCCGCCACTGCAGCCTGGGCCTTGAGCACGCTGGTCTCCGCAAGCACTTTCAGATTCTCCAAGTCTTTCAAGCGGCTGCTCTCGTAGTCCAACTTGCTCTGCAATTTGCTGCGTGCATCGCGCAGGGTGTCTGCCTTGCGGGATCGCTCGGCTGCCTCTGCCACCACCGTGCTCTCGTAGTCGCGAATGCTGCCGATTTGCAGCCGTGCACAAAAGGCGCCAAACACCTCGTCTTCAGCACCGTGCACTTCACCTTGCAGCTTGTCCAGCTTTGTCTGTCTCTCGTCAATGGCGGCGGACAGCGCATCTGCCTTGGGTTGCAGCTCGCCCACTTCGCCCTGGATGTTCTCCAGCTCCTTCTCCCGCTGTGCAGTGCGCTGTTCCAAGCGCGTCTGCGCATCCGCCAACGCATTCAACTTGTTCTGACCCACCTTCATGGTGTTCTTCACAGACTCGATCAAGCGGCCCACCTTGGACCGGGCACGGCCGCTTGGGCCGGAGCCTGTTCTGCGGCGCAGCTGTTCTTCCTCAGACAGCAACTCGTCACGGCGGGATTTGAGGGAAGCCAGGGCCTTCTCGTCGAAGCGGCGGCGACCGTTGCCCCCGCGGGTGGCGCCTCCAGTCATGTGCCCATTCTTGGCGACGATGGAGCCATCCAAAGTGACCACCTTGCACACCACCCGCCGCTCGAAGCGCAGACGCGTGGCATCCTCCAGGGTGTCTGCCACCACTACATTGCCCACCACGAAGTCCAGGGCTGGCCTTGATGGCTCATCTTCGCACACAATGACCTCTGTGGCCAGGCGGTAGGGCCCGTTCAAGTGCGCCAGGCGCTGGGAGGGCTCTGGCGCCTTGATGGAGTCTAAAGGCAGGAAGGAAAAGGGGCGCACCTGGTGAGTGCGCAGATACTGAATGCACTCTGCAGCCACGTCACCCGAATCCACCACCACGGCATCCCCCAACTTGCCCAGGGCAGTGTCCACCGCCGTGGAGAAGCGGCCTTGGGAGGGCACCACCAAGTCCACCAGCCGCCCACGCACGCCAGTGTACAGCCGCTTCATATCTTCCAGCGCTGTGGCTGCCGCCTTCTCTGCGTCGCTGCTGCGCCGCACATCCCGTGCCTCCCGCAGCTTAGACTGCACCTCCTGCAGCTCCGAGGCGAGCGACTCCTGCCGGGAAATGTCCACGTGCATCTCCTCCTCCAGACGAGTTGCCTGTGCCTGAGCCTCTTTCACGGCGGCGCTCTCGGCCACTTGAGTCTCGGCGAACTTGAGCAGCTTGCTCTTGGTGGCGGCGATTTCTCGCTCCGCCTCGGCCACTCTTGAGAGGAAGCTGGCCAAACGGGAAGACAGCTCCGCAAACGTGTCTCGGTCGGTGCTTTGCTCTCGCTCCAGTTTCTCCATGGCTTGGCGGCCGTCAACGGTGCGCTGGCGAGCGCTGGCCTTGAGCTTTGTGTACTCTGTCATCTCCTTGCTGTTCAGGGACACACCACGCGCAGCTGCAGACCCAGAGGATGCACGACGGTCACTTTCGTCCACGCCCTCCAGCTCAGCCAGCTTGCTGTTGAGACCCTGTAGTTCCTCCTGCACGGCGGCCACCTCGTGGCGCACCTTGGCAATGTCGCCCTCCGCCTGGGAAGCCTTGTTCTGGTGCGTCAACACGCTCTTCTTGACGCGGAAAACAGCTTGTTGTGTCTCAGCAGCAGCAGTGCTATGTGTGTCCACACTCTTGGTGAGGTTGGCCACTTCTCGCTCCGCCTGCGTGCGTTTGCGGCGTTGCCCTGCGTACTGCGTCTGCGCCTGCTTCAGCTCTGCAGCAGCGTCGCTCTCGGCAGCTTCAGCGGCAGCCAGATCTTCTACAAGGCCCTCCACGTCATGTGTCGCCGTGTCCATGCCGTGCTGAATGTGGTACAGCTGCCACAGGAAGGCCTGCAGGCGCAGGTGCTCCAGCTGCTCCCGGTCCGCCAGGTACGCCTCCGCCTCCCGCTTGTCCGCCTCCAGGGCAGCCTTCTCCGTTTTGATGCCCAAGCGCTGCGAGCGCTTAAATTTGTAGTCCTCGTGCAGCTGGGAGCACTGCGCGGCCAGGGCTTCACACTCCTCTCTGCGGCAAATGCATGTGCCAACTCTGCACAAGCGCACCCTGCCATGCACTTACTTGAATGTATGCGAGCCAGAGATTTGCTCCAAATGCATCAACATTCGTGCAGAGTCCATATTGCCCATATGCTGCACGTCTCCCTGCACAACATCAGGACATGAGGTGCAGCGGCAGGGTTCAAATTCGCAAGACATACTTGAAACACCAAGAAGTTGCGTGCCTTTGTGAGGACCCCAATGTCTTGCAGCTGAGCGTCGTAGACACTGTAAGCAACTTCTTTTCCGTCCAACTTGTACGTGCTGACACCAGATGGAGAAATCTGCCGAGTGAAAATAATTTCGCTCCCGGCCGGTCGCCCAGGCAATTCGCCAGCATCGACGGCATAAATCAAGGACACAGATGCTGCGTCTGGACCCGATGTGGCCCCTTCCACTCGGAAAACAAGATCTTTCAAGGTATTTCCGCGCAAATGTCGCGCCTGCAGGCCCAGGACAAAGCTGATGGCATCCATCATGTTGGATTTGCCTGTATTCAAAAGCACGGAGTTTCAAATGAAACGCGGGCATCGAGACAAGCCCGCTTACCTGAGCCATTTGGCCCAATGACAGCAGTGAAACCACGAAATGGGCCAATTATTTGGTGGCCAGCGTAAGACTTGAAGTCCTGCACTTCAATGCGATCAATTCGACCCATTCCAGCAAGCGACCCAGAGTAAGCTCAAATTTGCCTCCTCTATGCAATACTCTGCGAGAAAGAGAAAGGCATGCAAGCCCCGAGCGAATATTGACAATAAATGCCAATCATAGTGAATTACCGGAAAGTTGTTTGAACATGTTGAAAGATAATTCGATAAGCAAGTTGCTTGAGGCCCCCTTGCATGCCATTTGAAACAAACCTACGTGGCAGCCTTGCGCTGTGCTGCTCGGGCCAGGGCGCGAGCCTTGGCAGCTGCAATTGCATCGACATTCACCAAACCTGCCCCGCGCAAATTCCCTCTGGCCTCTAGTTCTGCTGCGGTCGCCCCAGGGGTCTGGGGCTGGGGCCGTGGCGGGGGGCTGCGGCTGCGACTGCGGCGAGCACTGCTGGCAGCAGGAGGGGCTGCAGTGACCACCTGCCCGGGCATGAGCACTTCACCCCCCTCGAAATCGTCAAAGTCGTCGTACCCGCCGCCCCCTGCGTCGGCGGCCGCAGCTGTGGGGGCCGGAGAAGCACTTGCCCCTGCAGCAGCCACCCGTGCAGAGCCGGCATCGTAGCGCCTGCCATGCTGCCCCCGGTACTGTCCTGGTGCAGTCGTAGCACATGCCGTGGATGAGCTGGGCAGCGGCGGCTGCTGCTGCTGCTGCTGCACTGCAGCTTGCTCCGCCTGGGCCGATGGAAGCTGCAACGCCGCGCCATCGTGCTTGGCGCCAAGGCCCTGTGCCCGACCCAAGTTGGCATAGAATCCAGCCATGCCAGCTTTCGCCCGGGCCTTTTCCTCTTGCTCCAAACGTGCCTCCTCTTCGGCGCGCACTTTGTCTGCCTCGAGCTTAGCCTTGTAGGCCGACGTAACGAAGCGCTCTGTTTCGCCAAATTCATCTTTTTCGGCTTCTTGCTCCCGCTGGATTTGTCTTTCTTTCATTTGTTCAAGCTGAAAGGATCTCCTCTCAGCATTGCGCTTGAGGGCACCAATGTACTTGGAATCTTTACGTGCGGCTTTTGATTTCTCGCGAGCAACCGCCTCTGCGGCCTGCTTTTGAGCCAGAAAGGTGTCATAGTCGGCAAGCTCAGGTGCAGCTGATGCAATTGTCTTGGCAGATTCTTGGTACTGTCTTGAACGCTCGCTTTGTAGTCGAGCTTGAAGCTCATCCTCATCATCCGAATCGTCACCTCCGAAGGCCGAAATGGGGGCAGCCTTTCGGACTGGAGCGCTTGATACAGGTGGCTTAGCATGCTTGCCTGTCAGGATGAGACCGTATTTTTTCATGGTGGCTGCTTTGCCGCCCTGCTTATTGCCCTCGGGTTTCAGAGAGGCGGTGGGATAGAACTCACACAAGAATCCCTGAAGAAGTGTCTTCCTGGACGGCAGGTGCAGCCGCGCTCTAGTGTAAGTTTCCAGGACTTGGGGAAAAAATAAGGTTGCCTGTGGTGTTGTTCGAGATGTAGCACTTTGAGCGCACACTTCTTGCAAGCTGCAAGAAGTCAGGAGTGAGCGAAGTTTGCACACGCCCCCTCGATCTGCCATCATCATCAGCCCACCTGATTTCTGCTGGGTGCGCTCATAAACCTGTGCTCAACAAAACAGCAGTTGCCTCATTTCTCTGAATGCAGGATTTATATATTCGCACTGCATGTATATCTGTTCTGCCTCAAGTGGGAGCAAGAGGAGTGGACTACAAGCAGCAGCACCTCCGTGCGCAGCTTCACGGTATTTGTTGCTCCTGCTGCCGGCTTGAATTCCGCCTCAGTAGCACTTTTTGTGTGTCTACCTTTTCTCAATCGGTTCAAGTATGGGCTTCTTGAAATCGGGAGTTCCGCTTCCCTGGAGCAAGGCGCTGCCTCATCTGCAGTATGGTATGTGCAAACAATTCCTGCGGAACCACAGGCGCCGACCACGCCTGTCTTTGAAACGCAGTGAGAGAGCATGGAGTGATCCAGTTCCTAAATACCTACCATAGGATTAAAAATCGCAAGAATGATCAGCTGCGCTGGGGTGACGAGGCAAGTGTGCTGATATTGCCTGCCTCGGCCAGACCTGATTGCTTCTCCTCCACAGCTCGAGTATCATTTGGTGCTGTTTGATGAAGCCAGCAAGACCGTTCGACTTGCCTGCATTGCACCAGCAGTTTTGGAAGAGTTGGAAAAACAGGATAGTGAGCACAGCTACGCGCATTCCTGCACGTGGCACCCGGAGTACGGCAGCTGGATGGTGGAGGCCACCCCTGGGCACCCCTACGGCCGCATGACCAGTGATCTGCGCAGCGTGGAGCCAAACATGGCCTTTCGCCGCGCCCGCATCACAGCAGTGCTGGCTGCCAAAGCAGGGGATGTGCGTCCCGTGTCCTCCGTGGCGTTCCCCCTGATGGGGGTGGGGCAGGCGTACCTGCACCCCCCCTCGCCCCTGGGCGGCTTCCACTCCAGGTCCGCGTATTTCTCGGACATGGCCATCTCACCGCACCCCAGATTTGGCACACTGACAGCCAATATCCGTCGTCGGCGGGGTGAGCGCGTGAGCATCCTGTTGCCGTTGTTCCGGGACGAACACACGGACATGAGCCGCACGGTACTGCACCTCACAGAGGACGCACAACACGCAGAGCAGGACCCCCCCCTGCACCACTTCACCACTGCGCCGCCCACTGAGAATGATGTGGCAAAGCGTCCATCTGCAAGCGGCGCAGCTGCACCCGCCGCCCCCCCTGCTGCCGCCGCGGCCGCCGCTGAGGAGACGACTGCTGAGGCACCAACACCCCCATCTTCCACCCCCAAAGGCCCCCCGGTGTACAGCAGCGCTGCTGATCGCAAGTTGGACGAAGCCAACGACGTGGCCAGCCTGGTGTCTGCGCCCCACCTGCCCAGGGGCTGGGTGCATGCCGACGCCATGGGCTTCGGGATGGGCTGCTGCTGCCTGCAGGTGACCTTCCAAGCACGGGACATCCAGGAGAGTCGCTTCCTGTACGACCAGCTGGGCATCATGGCGCCCATCTTGCTGGCGCTCACTGCCAACACGCCCATTTTCAAGGGCCGCCTTGTGAACACCGACACCCGGTGGGACATCATTGCCGCCGCAGTAGACTGCCGCACCTCGTCGGAGCGCCAAGGGCGCTTTGGCATGAACGGTGTGTCTGTGGCGACAGAGGCAGCCCGTGCAGGTGCAGCGGCGGCGGCCCAGGCGCCCCACGCTGCCGCCCAGCTGCAGGGCCCCGTAACGGGGACACCTGTGGACTCCGGCACTGCTCTCACGCGCGACCACGGACCTCCCTTCGAGCATGGCGACGGCAAGTGGGCAGGAGACTGGCCTGCATCTGCGTGGCAGTCTGCTGGCGCCCCCGCCGATGTGCGCACGGCAGTGGCAGCAGGGGTACGCAAGATCCCCAAGAGCCGCTACGACAGCATCTCACTGTTCATGTCAAATAGCAAGTGGGCCCTCCCGGCGCTGAATGACGTGGATGCACCCATCGACCAAGCTGCCTACAACCAGCTGGTGCAGGGGGGGGTGGATGACCGCCTGGCACAGCACGTGGCCCATTTATTCATCCGGGACCCCCTGGTGCTGTTTGACGGCGCAGTGGAGGAGGTGGATGACACCGTCAGCACAGAGCACTTTGAGAACCTGCAGAGTACCAATTGGCACAGTGTGCGCTGGAAGCCACCCCCCCCTGACAAGGAGGACATCGGGTGGCGGGTGGAGATCCGCACCATGGAGGTGCAGCTGACAGACTACGAGAACGCAGCCTTCACAGTGTTCACGGTGCTGGCCTCCCGTGTGATCCTGTTTTTCGACTTGAACATGTATCTGCCCATGTCCCTTGTGCAGGAGAACTTCGACCGGGCGCGGCAGCCCGGCGCCGTGACGCAGGGCAAGTTCTGGTTCAGGCGTGACGTGACCCCCCTGGCCGAGCGCATGTCCCCCACCCCAGAGCACTCCACCATGCCTGTGCACTGGGAGGAGATGACCCTGCAGGAGGTGCTCATGGGGAAGGGGGCGGACTCCGCCTCGGGGGAGGGTGCTGCCTTCCCCGGGCTCATCCCCCTCATCCTGGCGTACCTGGACATCATCGCGTGCGACGCAGCCACGAAGCTCACAGTGGAGGGGTATCTGCGCCTGGTGGCCGACAGGGCCCGCGGTATCGCCAAGACTGGTGCACAGTGGACCCGTGACTTTGTGCGCGGACATGCAGAGTACAAGGGTGACTCCGTGGTGACGCCATTAATTGCACATGACCTGCTCAAGGCCGTGGACGATATAGCCACAGGCCGTGTGGTGGACTACGATTTGCTGGGCGCTGCTGCTGAGCTGCAAGCCGCCAACGCAGCCGCCGCTGCAGCCACAGGGACCCCCAGTGACGCCGCAGCTGGCGAGAGCAGCCCCAGGCTGTCGCACACTGACAGCGCCTCCTCCGATGCCCTGCTGCGGGGAGCGAGCTTCGCGGAGCAGCTACGCACCGCAGAGGACTGCAAGGTGCTGGCCAGCCTGGTTAGCAAGTACCACGTGCAGCAGAGCTTCGCCGACACCCCCTCCTTCCTGCCAGCCTCCTTGTTCAAAGGCACCACCGCAGCCACCTCCAGCCAGTAGCGTTGCCAAGGCCACAATGCACTTCCACGTTGCCTTATTTGCCTGAGTCTGATCACTTGCTCCCATCTTCATTTCCTGCGTACTGTATGGCAGCCGCCGCCCTCGCCCGCTGGGCCAGTGCCTGCCTGGTGGCGGCGCTGGCCAGAAGGCGCGCCCGCTTGGCTTTGTCGGCCCCCAGTGACTCCATCACGCCACCGCTGGCAGCACGCTTGGCCGCTGCGGCCACTGGCACCGCCAGTACTGCGTTGGCTTGCGTGGCTGCCCCCGCCGCAGCTTTGGGCACGGTTTGTGCCTTGAGCTGTGTCATGCGTGCCGCAGTGTCCACGTGCACCGCAGTGGCGGCGGCAGCCATCTCGCTCTCCTTTTCGTCTTTTTCGATTTCCTCTGGGGGTGGGTGGGCTGGGTGGTACACCACCACATGCTGCTCATCCCCCTCCCCCACCCGGATGGAGGACAGGTCGTGGTCATCAGCCACATCAGCCAGCAGGTACCGCACGAAGGGGGGGCAGGGGGGGCTACGCCACATGTGTGCGTTCATGGGGAATTCTCGAGCGTGGTGTTTGTCTGTTGGGGGCTGCTGCAGCTCCCAGCGCCCCCTCAGGGTGGCAGTAGCATCCTTCGCCATGGGCGCCTCGGTGCCATGGCCAGCTGCATCCAGCCACTGAAAACGCAAGAAGCCACCTGCGCCATGCAGTGCGGTGCGCACATCATTCACTGTCTCCCAACTAAACGTGCTGCCTTGGCCTGCCTTGCCGTTGGCCACGTTCTGCAGTATTGGCTCCAGCTGTGCCCCGTAGTCCTTGGCCATTTCTTGGCGAGTTCGCTGCTCATTTTGAGCCTTTGCGGCCTCCTGCTGCATGATTTGAACCCCGGAAACAGATACAGGCACGGCTTTTGATCTTGGGGCAGCCATGATTTCATTTGAGTTGCTCGTGGCTGGCTTGGGCGCTGCAGCTGCAGACTGTGCTCGGCGGCGAGAGGCATCCCATGCGGCTTTTGCTTGCCGCAGCTGCACAACGACCTTCGGGTGGGAGGTCAGCTCAACAGGCACATCGTATGATGCTTTTTTACTCGCAATGTGAAAGTAATATTGCTTCCCGCTGCTTTTGGAGGCCTCAACAGTCCATCCGAGGGCAGCTGGCGGCATGCCAGGTGCACTCACCACGCCTGGGGCGTGCGCCATTGATGCGGTTGTGAATCAGCTGCAACAACATCACAAGTACCATTCATAACGCTTGAGTACTGTGACTGTTATGCATTTGAGTACTGTGGCATCGGACTGCACGATGTCAGCGGCAGCTGTATAGGCTGAGCGGGGTGGAGCCCTTGAGGGGGGGAGGGGGGGGCATGAACGGCGTGCCTCACCGAGCCCCCATGGTACAGCACAGCAGGAAGACAATGGGGGTTACAAGACCACAGCCTCCTCCAAGACACCTGGACCAAGCTCAAACACCTCATCTTCTCCTGGGTCTTCGGGCAAGACGCCAACTACAACATCACTTCATTTGGATTCTCTCATTTCTCGTTTACACACACGTTCGTTCAAGCTACAGCGTAGCAGCACACCAATACCAGTCCTCAAGAGCGCTTGACCTCCCTGCCGTTATGATGAGAAGGGGGCTACTACACGTAAAGCACGGGGCTGCTGACCGATTGCCTAAAAAGCGCCCCATGCATTTGTGAGCACTTGCCTTTGAATGAGGAGTAGTTCTACAGTCTTTGCCGCGCTGAGAAGCTGTAGCACAGCCCACACTCACTCCCCTCCCTCGGAGTCGTCTTCTGAAAGCTGGGAGTCGTACCCATCCGCTTGTGCCAGCATGGCCAGGCGTGCATCTCGAGCACGCTTGGCGGCGTTGCCGGCAGAACAGCAGTTGAGAACACTGCACCCCTCGCCCTTGCTGTTGGCACCGAAGAACAGCACCCCATCTTGCAGTTCGCCGCTGGTGGTGTTCTGCACCACCGCCACCTTGTGCACAACCTCCTGCACCTCGGCGCCGTGGCGGCGGTACTTGGCCACCAGGTCCTTGGGGCCGCTGCGCTGCACGACACTGCCCCGTGCAGCTGGCCGCGTCGTGGGCGACACCGCAGCATCCTCTTCCTTGCTCACAGGCAGCAGCAGCAGCAAGTGCAAGCTGTCAAGGCCCCGACGTCCCACCTTGCGGGAATAGGGCAGCGCCAAAAAGTAGAACAGCAGCAGACTGCCGATGGAATTCACAGTCATGAAGATGATGAGCGTGTTGCGTGCACTGCGCTCCTGTGCGTGGTGGATGCTCTGCAGGTTCAGCAGCTGCTTCATGGCGGGCCGCATAATGCCCAAGTCCAGTGCTTGGAACTGTTGCATGCGTGCACGTAGTGCCGCACCCCCTGGAGTGCCCAGCAGCGTCTGGAAGCTGCTGCTTGTGTCGTTCACGGCGATGCTGCTCACCAGTGCCCTGCCGGCTGTGAACAGTTGGTGGGCACCCCCCAGCAGGCCAGTGTGCTGCAGCAGCCCAGAGAACGCACTGCTGCAGTTTGTCGTGTACACATTCTGGAAGTTAGGCAGCACCTCGCTGGCAATGAGCTCTTGTAGTTCCTCTGGCGTCTGGGGCAGCTCCTGCAGTCCCTCCCGGTCCGCGCACATATTCCGCAGGAGGAAGGTGACATACGCATCATCCAGCACCAGGGGATCTGTCTCATGCCCGATGAACGCCCCTGAGGTGACAGCATGCTCGTCATACTGGGGCATGACTGCTTGGCCCCCGAACATGAGACGGTCCAGCAGTGCCCTCAGCGTGCCCTCTGCGTCCCACACCCGCTGCAGCGCCGACGCCCTTGTGGGCACCAGTGCGCTGACATTCAGACCACCCTGCGCTGCTGCAGCACTGGCCTCTTCACTGCCTGCAGCGGCGGCCCAGTCGCCCAGCAGCATGTAGCTGGTCACTGCGCTCCCGTATTCCGTTTGGGCAGCCATGGTGGCCAGGCCCAGGCTGTGTGTCTGCGTGGCCTGCACTGCTGCGTGCGAGTACAGGAACATGGCGAAAAGGACGATGAGGTTCGCCACAATGATGGTGAAGGAGGGACACATGCCCACCCCCAGCGTCGCGGCGTAGAAGCTGCTGCTGTCTGTGAACCGCTTCGGCTGGGGGGTGATGGCCACAGGGCTGCTGAAGTCATCTGCACTGTCCAGTTGGGACACTTGACTGCGCACACCCAGCGCCCCTGGCGTGAACAGCTCCCCGCTCTGGCCGTTCTCCTCGGCTAAATCAGCCTCCTCCACCTCCTGTGCGGCAGACAGCAACACCGCGTGGTCGGCATACAGCTCATCCTGCAGCTCAAGCAGGTGCTGATGCGCCTTGATGAAGCTATCTACATGCCGTGCTGTGCGCCTCCGCATGCCCAGTAGCACCTGCCGTGGCAGCTTGGCCATGGCCTGCAAGGGCTGGTCTTTAATGCGCCGGATGTCTGCAGTCAACGCCACCATGCGAATGCCCAGTACACAGCAGCGCAGCACGAGTACATACACTGCTACTACAACGGCAAGAAGAGCCCACACGCCCACAAGGCCCACTTCGTCGTCTACAATTGCATGCACCGTCTTGTTCAAGGCGTGGGGGATGTGATGGAAGCTGCCCCCTGGTGCGCCCCCCTGCGCATTCATGTTGTACCACAGCACCGCAGCAGCCCCCAGCGGCGCCTGTGACACACTGAATACACTGCTGTCTGTGGACTGCGTCATGGACTGCAGGGTGCTGGCAAGGTACTCGTTCAGCTGGGGCCAGTCCACAGACACGGGCTCTGGGGAGGCGTCAGACACCAACCCCACAGCCACGTCCTCAGCCAGCAGGCCCTGCAGGGCCCAGCCCCCTAGGGGGCGCATGCGGCCCACTCGGAAGTCCAGCCCCTGCTGCAGTGCCTCATACCGCTGCACTATATTCTTGGCCAGCAGCTTGAAGTCGGAGGTCAGCTGGGGGTGTGTCAGGGGGGCGAACCCCAGCCGCGTTCCCAGGTCCAGCTGAGTAATGACACTGTGTGCGTCTGCAATAGACTGCAGCTGCAGCATGCTTCTGGACAGCCCTCGCGTGTTGGACCGCCATGCCGGGATGATGAGAGCCAGGGCCAATGGAAACATGATGGCCACCGCCACCAGTGTGGACACCACGGTGGCATGCAGATTGCGTACCACCCCCTGTGTGGAACGCATGTGTTGTACACCTAGCTTGTTCAATAGCTCGTGCAGGCTCTTAGCTTGCTTGTTGCCCACCCGCCCCTGCACCTCGTGCCCAGCGAAGCCGGGGACATTGAGGCTAACAGCGGCGGCAGCCTCCAGGGAGGTACCCAAACCCATGGATACGGTGGCTGCGTGAGTGCCAGCTGCATCTGACACTGCTTTTTGCAGATCATCCTCATTGTCCACTGCGTGTGCGCTGCTTCGGCGCGCGCCCACCGAGGCCGCTGCACCCATCTTGGCCACAGCGGAGGGTGCACCAGCTTGGGAGGCACCACTCTCCGCCAACAACACCAGCCAGTAGCGCACGCCCCCTACACCCGTGATGACTGGGCCATCCTCGTCACCTCCCTGCCCAAGCAGCGGCTCCTGCTCGCCCTCCACATCCGCAGCGGAGTCGGCGCCAGGGGAGCCAACAGCGGCGTCTGAGGCTGCAGCCCCCAGCTCTGCCGCAATGGGCATCGCCACCACATCGCACTGCTGTGCAATGCTGTCTGCACGCCCCTCTGGCGTGAGTAAAGGGACGCCTGACCACGCCGCCACATTGGTGAGGGGCAGGTAGCAGCGGCGCCCGGCATCGCCGCCGTCGCCACTCAAGTTTGCACTGCTGGCCCCGCTGCCGGCACTTTGTACGGATGCTCCGCTGGACACTCTATCGTCTACACCGTATGCCAAATCGCCCGAGTCGTTGCGCTTGGCCGCCAGTTCTTGGGGCGGCTGCAGGGCCGGGAGCCACTGCCCCAGGTGCTCCACTTGCCCCAAGCCCGCCTCCCCAGGCAGACTCCCTCGCCCTGTATTCAGCCGCAAGGACAGCATGATGTCAGACTGCAGAACCTCCAGCTGCTGAGCCTGCTCCTCGCCCGATTCCAGCGCCGCCGCCGTGGCACTGCCCAGCGTCTGTCGGACCACAGCAAAACCTAGGGATTGCTGCAGCAGCAGTGGCTGCAGAATTAACACCAAGCGGGGATGCATGGTCAGCTTGGAGCCTGAGCGAGATGATAATGCTGCCTCGGGTAGCGTTTCAAACAGCGCACCCCGCACAGGCACCAAGTGACCCCCCCCGCCCACCACCGCGCCCATAAACCAACGACCCAGCCACACATCCACATCGTCCAGCCACCCCTCCAGCTGTGCCTGTGATAGCGACGAGTATGGCGCAGGCAGCACGGTGGACACGTGGGTGCCCTCCAGGTCGCTACGTGTGCGCCCCAGCAGCTCACAGGCAGCGTCGTCAGCGCGCAGAATGCTGCCCACGTCACCGTCGGCACCAGACAGCACCAGAAATGCGTGGGTGGTGGTGCGGCTGCCTGCTGTTGCCAGTTCATCCAGCAGTTCCATGGAAATGGAGTCACTGCTCTCCCCCAGCTGCCCCACCTGCTGCAGCAATGGGCTGTCCTCCACGACAGCTGACGCCAGGGGCAGCAGGCTGGACAGGTGTCGCACGGCCACGCCGTCGCCCAGGGCGTGATTCAGAGCAAAGTTCAGGTTGCTTCCCAGTAGCAGTGAGGCCAGGGGCGCCACCTGCCCCGTTGCTGTGCGCACCAGCATGTAGGAGGGGACAAACCCTGCCAGCGGCACGGAATGAGCCAGCAAGCGGTGCTTGCTGGCCGCCCTTGCAGCCTCCACCTGCTTGCGACGAGTGGGGGATACGGACTTGTATGTCTGCTCCTGCACCATCCGTTTAGCGTGCACCTTCAAGTTGGTGAATTGCTTCCAGCGCTGGGCATCGGCGCGCTCCACGCGGCGCGCAGCCTCCAGCAGCTGCGTTGAGGCGCTGTGGTCACTCACCACGTCACGCAAGAAGGTGGCAAATGAGCGAATCACGCGCGTGTCGTGGGGGCGCACAGTGAGAAGTGCCCTGTAGTTGTCCTCCACGCGCAGCTGCGCTGCCGTAAAATCCTGCGCGTTGCGGTTCAGCTGTCCCAGGTCCACTTCATCCTGCAGCAGCTGCTCCCACACGTCATACATGACGTGCAGAGTCTGCAGCTGTGCAGAGCGCAGCAGCTTCTGCTGCTTGTCGGTCACTTCAGTTGCCACGCCAATCAGCTGGGACATGCGCGCCGACAGCACAGACACCGCCCGCAGGTGGCGATGGGCGTGCATTGCAGAGGCCGCCTCCCCCGCCCCCCCCAGCGAAGCCTGCGGGCCAGCGCTGTCTCCATACGGCAGCTCCCCTATCACAAGCGCACGCAGCACCAGCTCCTGTCGCGCCGCCACCACCAAGGCCACAGTCATGTCGTTGGACATTTGCGCGACGCGGGCCAGCTGGCGCATGGCAGCTGTGGCACTGTGGCGCACTGCTGTGGAGCTGTAGAATAGCGCCAGGTGAAGGGATGCTGTGACGGAGCGCGGGTGTAGCTGCTCCAGCCGCTGAAAGGCTTTCTCTGCTTGGCACAGGTCTGCCGCTGCCTGCAGCACCAGCCTCTCGGTCTCGGATCCGCTGAGGGTCACGCTGGCGAATGCCGAGTTCTCGGCCATATTGGTGTGAAATTCATGGGAAGATATCTGTCCATGCTGCCCCGTGGCCCTACTGGCCCGCCGCCCCCCACGACGAGCATCCAAGCCGCTGTCGGACAGTGTCGCAACGGGGGTGCCCGGAGCCCCGCCGGCCTCAGCTCCTGCGGCTGGTGGTGTCGGCGATGCCATGAGGGAGGATCTACGGCGTTGCTTCTGGGCAGGTACCCCGGGGGTGCTGGGTACTGCAGGCTTGCCTGGGCTGGCGCTGCCCAAGGGGTTCTGCTGGCGCTGCCCAGAGGCCAAGCCCTCTGCCACAGCTGTGGCCTGTCGCTGGCTGTGCTCGTTGCTCACCTGCATGCGCACAGTGCGAGCTGTTTTCATGGCCATCACGGCGCATTGTAGCTTGTTGTAGCCCCACAGGGCCAGGTCGTCCTCCGATGACAGCTGCTGCAGTTGGGCACCTAGCACAGCCACCCGCCAGGAAGTGGCAAAGTATGACCCGGACAGGATGACCAGCGGCAGCCCAATGATGCCCAGCATGTACGGATTGGCGTACGCGTGCTGCTGTGCCTGCACCCACTGCCCCGTGAGTGCTGCCCAGCACATCCAGGCGCACCCTGCCAAGAGACCCATCACGGAGGCATTTACCGGGCCCAGCACGCGCTCCATGCGGTAGGTGAAGAGCACGAGCCACAAGGTGGTGCTCAAAGTGACCAGTAGTAGAGGGCCCCATGATAGCTCTGGCTCCAGGTCGCTCAGCACGCTGACGAACGCAACCAGCAGCACCTCGTAGGTCACCCAGAAGGCCCAATTGCTGCCTCCGTGAGCCTTGGTGTTGCTGCTGGGAGTGTCTGCAGAGCCATCAACGGTCAGCGCAACAGCACCCAAACCAGCAAGTAGTATGTGCGGCAGCAGGAGCACCGCCACCAACATAATGGCGATGATGTGCGGCGCGGAGCGAAAGCAGGTCTCAACTCCAAAAGCCGCACGCACCTCGTTGCGCTGGTCGCCAAAGCACGCCAACGGCCGCAGAAGAGCTCCCAGTGCTGGTATAGCAAAGCCTAGGTAGTACATTTGCAAAAGAGCTTTGATGTGTCTCTGTGCCATTCCAGTGATTCCACCTTCCCGATCAGCACTGTTGAGCAGCTTGCCTGTGTGAAGTGCCTCCAGCACCCTCTTGGACTCCGTGTTCCCCTTCCTGCGCATATACAGCATATTTACAGGACCAATACGGTTCGCATGTTAATTTGGGTAGAATAAAGTCAAAGGAGCTGACCCTGAGGCTTGAAGGCTCGTGTAACTCACCTGGTATTAGCCAGAGTGCCCGTCGCAACAACTACCATGGTAACAATGAACCCAATCGCCACAATACTTGCAATGAACATACTGGGGGCAACTCCTGGTAAAAGCAAATCATATCGAGCGGCCGTTGTCACTGTTGTGCCAGCGGTGAGCACAGTCAAAAACGCGTTCACGTCAGACGACTTCTCCATATCCGCAACTGCCAGCACCGAGAGACACAAGCTGACAAGCTGAACCGTGTGGATCAAAGAAAATAGGGGCAAAAGAGAAGAGGATAGCGATCTACCAGCTGCTACTGCCCTCCACAGGGCAGGTAAGCCTCGCAACTTCGAATCCATGTCGCTGCGACAAGCTTTTGGGACCAGCAACCGCCAAACACAGGAATTGCCTTAATAGCACAGCAATACTACGTGATGATTATTTGCCTACACAATTTCAAATCAAGTAATCTTCCAGAGAATGGGGTAATTTTGTTGCGCGATGCGGCGCGCTCCTTCAAGTCTGTCACGAAGCTGCCGAAATACCCCCCTCAGACTATAAATAGTCTCGGAAAAACTGTACCCGCCGGCCAGGCTGAAATGGAGACAGTTTTTAGATAACCACATAAAAGACTCTTTCTTGAGAATTGAGGCCGGTTACTGGACCAGGCTGTTCTGCGCTACTCAATCAAGTCTCGTTGTTTTGGCTGCCGCGCCCCCCTCCATCCCGCCGAGGCCGCAATTATGTCGAGTTTGGCCGATTCGCACAGCCTGCACCTTCACGGCAAATCAGACGAGTCGCACATGCATTCTTCCAAAGGTTGTTGGCGAGTTTCTCCTTGCTACATTTGCAGAACTACAGACAAAGCGAACCAAGAAAGGAGACGAACTCACCAGCGTTGCAGCGCGGCGCAAGAGCCCATACTGGTGCGCCCTCCACGATGCAGACGATTCCAAATGGGATAAAAAGTTCAGAGAGCCGGGGAAGCTTAGAGACATGGTCGTTGCAGCTGTCACTGACCCTGATGGGTTCTTGGAATCGCATGACGCCAGCAGCCCCACCTACCTTCCGGACCAGATGAGTCGCCGCAGGACAGCCTTGTCCAAGCAGGTATCCTCTCTTTCCCTCCGATGCAACATGCAAACTGCATGCTGATGCACAGTCTTCAACGGATGTGATTGACGCTTGCAAGCAAGTTGGCTTGAGCACAGGGGCCGCCGAGGCAACCCTGCGGTCGAGACTGCGTCGCTTTGTGACCAAAGCCTCATTATTGAGGAGCGCTTAGTGCTGTTTCCGCTGAAGCACCTGCGTGACGTCTACCACAGTGCTGATATCTTGCCCGTCTCGGGCAGAGCGACGCGTGCAGCCTGTGTAGGGGCCCTCGTGGATGCACTCACTGAGAACCCAGCCCTGACGCCATGCAAGATAAGCTTCGCTGAGGGCATACAAGATGGAGCAGAGGACCTGGGCAGCAGTTGCATGTTGTTGTATCGCGACCCAGGCTCGATAGGAGCTGTGAGGCCCCGCTACGAGTCTTCCAGCGACGAAGCCGCATAGGTGGAAGGGGTGTCAAGATCGCTTTTGGGGACAGAATTCACATCAATTTCGTAGCTGATTTCGGTTTCTTGGCTGAATTTTCAATCTTAAATATGGGTACAGTTTTTCCGAGACTATTTATAGTCCCAGGTGGGGATGGCACCTTGCTCAATTCAGACATCTGAATGCATTCATGGAGGTTGTTGAAGCCAGCAATCAGTGGGAAGAACGGCTTTGCACCTGTTGGCGCCCCCCCCCCGACGCCAAGCTTCCCTGCTTGCCGCTCTGGAGCCATCCGAACAATGCACACCTGCGCGCAGTTGTGAGTACACTGCACCAACAAAGATGAAGGAGCCCTGCGTGATGTCTGTATCTAGTAATCGCACAGGAAATGTGTGCTTCTTCCCGGCCTGCCCCCCCCCATGGTGGCCTGCTGTCAACTTGCACCGGTGCCAGGTGGAGAACCACTGCGACGCTTCAAGTGGTGCGCATCAATCAGAATCGTCCTCCGATGAAAAGTATCCCGCCCCACTGTGGGCAGTATCGACCCCAGAGCCGTTGGAAGCTGCTGCACCTGGTGCGTCCTTGCCACCGGCAAGCGCGACGTCAAGGCCAGGGTACCCATGCGACGACCGCTTGCGCTCGTGTGCCTCAAGGCAAGAGAGAAGCATTAACATTTCTGGAAAATGTGCAGCCCCTTGCTGGTGAATGGCATCTCGCACCCGGCCTGTGTTTCCTCCCAGCAGCACCATGACCGTCATCGCCGACAGGCTGCTCCGGGCAGCGTCCCAAGTATAACGGGTGGCCACCACAAGAAACACAACGAAGAGCGATGGAAGCAAAATGAAAAGCACCAGTAAGAGTGCGAAGAATGCAGAATCGACAAGGTTCTGCAATTTGTCAAACAGCTGCATGAGCCGCCCCAGAAGGGGCCGCACTCGCAACTCCTGCACGTTGTGGAAAGCGGCAGCCTCCGCCTGCAAATCGCAAGCGCTTGCTGCAGCTACCAAGTTGAAGTATGTTGGAGACGTATATGAACTGTTTGCTCTCACCACTGTGCGTGCATGCTGGATACACGAGACCAGCGCCTGGCCGCGCAGTCGAAGCTGCGTGAGCAGCCCCAGGAGACCATTTCTTCGCCAAGACGCAGTCGAAGGTGAAAGACAGGCACGCTCCAGCGCGTGTTCTGCGGATGCTCCAAGTAGGGGTGTCTTCCGTGCAACGCCCGTGTCTCGAGCAAGTATGACAGGCTTGTACTCTGGGGCTGGCAGTTGTACGTCAGCACAGGCATCAATCGCCAGGATCGCCTGGATCTGTGAATCATGCGCAAATGCACTGCTCTGGGTCGTGCTGTAGAACAATGCTAGCATTTCGATCCAACTGGGGGACGTTATATCTGGCCGTGGTCGCACACTGCCGTGCCACAGGGCCTGAGCGGCTGCTTCCAAGCGATCGTCTGCTCGGGTTAGGTCCCTCCTTGCGCTATCATGTGAGGGAATCAGCTGTGTGAGATTCCATCCGGCGTTCTGAGTGGTCTCTTGTGATCCCGAGGATGCAGCCAGGGTGGCTGCATCGCCCAAGTGCAAGTAGGAAGAGACAGCTTGCGCGTAGTTGCTCTGAGCTGCGTGCAGTTCGTGCAAGGCAGTGTAATCAGTGGATATCTGTGCTAAGCTCTGCCATTCTGCCCTATTCATCAAAAGCAGCACTGTGTAGCACACCACAAGCGTGAATGAGGGCACCATGGCCACAAACGTTGCTTTGCCCAAGAAGTAGCTGGAGTCCAGGTTCTTTCTCAGGTGCTGAGCATTCGGCCGCTCAGAACTATCGGGCCCCCTGCCTTTGGTCAGGTGAAAATCCGTTGAGGATGGGATGAGAGCACGTGTCGCTGGACCCTGTGGCTTGACCGCGCTGAGCAGCGAGCTGGCGCGGGACCGATCGCTTGCGTCGGTCCTGCCACTGTTCGTGCCAGTGCGCAAACTAGCAGCCACTAACTCGTGTTGATGTCTACCAGATGGCTCATCTGTTGCTTCTGTGAAGCTTGATGAGAAAGGTCGCCCGGACAGGGGCGGGATGTCGGTGTTGCTCTGGGGAGCGCGCAGCGCGTGGAGCCCAGCGGTGTTCGAAGGACCACGACCCCGAAGCGAGAAACTCTCTGATAGAATTCGCTGCTCAGCAACACTTAAAATTTTGTCAGTTGTTTCCCTCAACAGCATTGCCGGAATTTCCGCTACAGCGAGCAAGGGCCACTGTTTCAGCTGCTGCAGCTTGACCATCATTCGCCGCATATGGGGAACATATACCAAGAGCCGTAAGCCCACTGACAGTGTGAAGAAGAATAGCACAATACTCGCGCCTGTGGCCTGAAGCCTTACTTCGTCGGCTTGGCATGCTTGCGCCCGCGCCAGATGCAAGGCCCCCAGTGGGGTCGCCGCGGGTGCCGTGCCACCGCCATTCGACGACTCGGCAAGATGCCCCGAAAGTGGCAAGCCCACCGATTATAGGTTGTAAAACAGCTCGGTACCAATCCCGTTCGAAGTCCACATAGCTTGGTAGACTTCTGGCTTGCTGGAATGCATCGACTGGTTGACAGCACGTACACTGGCTCGTAGCCACTGCAGGGCTTCCTGAGTACCTGACAGCACGCCAGCATAATTTGCTACGGATAGCCGATGAACTGCTACTGGGTCTTCTTCCAAGTCAGCTCGCTTGAAGCCTCCCCAAGGCTGAAACAATGCTTGTCGCTGTACCCACAACTCGTCATCCGACTCAACCGCAGCAAACAAATCAGCAGCATGGCCGGAGAAAGCCTGCGCGTGTGCCGAGATGCTGGAAGTATTATACCCAGCTTGCACAGCATACATCTGTGCTTGAAGGGTGTGCTGCAGGCCTTGCAGACTTGTCTGCGCCCGCACTTGAAGTTTCAAACTGAAAAAGTTCAACACGGCACTTTCGTCAGCAAATGCAAACATAGCTGGCACAAACACAGCCAAAATTAAAGCCGTGCCGACAACAGTTTTCAATAGGTTGCTTTTGATTCCCGTGACCGCCAGAAGCTCTGAAATTCGGATGCCAAGCACAGCTGATGCAAAGTCCGTCTGCTTGCGAAGAGAACCATGCGTCTCTGGCTCTCCGCCCCTGTACCCAACTACCGCGTCACCTGAATCTCTTCGAGATGGTGGTATCATGGCTTTTTCTCTTAGGCTCAAATGTGGCACAGTCCGCGCACCATCGCGTTCCTGTGGAGGTGTGCCGAACTCAGGAGCTGTACCCGCTGCGCTGCCCAGCCCTGCATGAGTGATGTGCGCATTACTATCGCCTTTTGACCGAACCAGCAGCATATAGTGCTCATAGTCACTGCCAGTCGTGTCTTGTGCCGCCTGCTGATGGTGCTCTCTTCGGCCAGTGCGGTGGTTTGCAGAACCCAGTTGTCGCCCAGGACTGCCATTCCAATCGTCGCTCCCACCACTGAAACCAAGACGCTCAAAGCGCATTTGGATATCTCGAAGATCACACAACTGCACCAGACGGGCCGGCTGACGATCCTTGTTGATTCGAAACGTGCGCCATTTTTTAGCAGGGGGCACAAAGCTTGTATTGCTCGCATCCTCGTCAACTGCAACCATTGGAAGCATGTGATGCGTTTCCACGCAAGTCATAACATTGCTTCCGAGTTTGTGCTCTAAAACCGCATCCAATTCAGCATTGAGTGACCCATCAGATGTTATGGAGCTGTCGGAATCAGCGGCTACAAAAGTCTCCGAAGACTGAGCAGATCCCACTAGTTGCAGTACTGCCCCAAATGCACCATTCACGTTGCTGTTTGTGTTGTTATGACAGCACAAATTCATGCGCTCGTTGAACAAGTTTGGCTTGAGCACTTGACCTGTGCCCTTGCCTACAAGGACATCGCCCCCCCGCACCCCCAGTGCAGGGATCCAGTCGCTCAGCACAGGCAGACCATCCTCACCGCCCCCCGCACCCACGCTCGCCTCAGTTCCCAGCAATGCATGCACCTCTGCACTAGCATGCACCACCTCCACTGTGCCCACACGCGCCACCGGCATTGGCCCCGCAGCGCTGCCCGGAGCCCGCATCGCCATGCTGCGTCGGCGCACAGCTGCAGCTGTACTCTCAGTGGCGCCGTGCTGTCCCTGGATGCTGCGGCTGGTGCGCACCACCGCTACGCCAAGGCAGTCAGTGAGATCCAGGGGCTGCAGCAACAGTGAAAACACAGTCGACAACCCCCCACCCTGTGCCAAAGCCGCAGCCGAAGTTGTTTGAGGGTCGAACAGTGCAGACAAATAGTTTGCATGCCCAAGCTCGCCCATACTGCTTCTATTTGACATGTGTGGTGGCGTTTCAAACAGCGCACCCCGCACAGGCACCAAGTGACCCCCCCCAGCCACCACCGCGCCCATAAACCAACGACCCAGCCACATATCCACATCGTCCAGCCACCCCTCCAGCTGTGCCTGCGACAGCGACGAGTACGGCGCAGGCAGCACGGTGGACACGTGGGTGCCCTCCAGGTCGCTACGTGTGCGCCCTAGCAACTCACAGGCAGCGTCGTCAG
>Ga0307982_1000609_pt1 | contig 28096 bp, 28 predicted proteins | sample OrgLakmetagen989_FD_201847 | JGI IMG/M metagenome (GOLD analysis project Ga0307982, IMG submission 201847) | Saline water microbial communities from Organic Lake, Antarctica - #989 | ecosystem: Environmental > Aquatic > Non-marine Saline and Alkaline > Saline | place: Antarctica: Organic Lake...
CTTACGAAAGTTATATGAACCCCGAGCCAGGCTTCCAGTCCGGCCCGGGGGACTCTGCAAACGCCGACTAGATGGCACCCTTTCTGTTAGTTACTAAATCCAGTCCCCCCTCGGGGGGGCTCACAAATATTTTGAAGAACAAGAGCACGACAAAAATATTTGTAATTATTTTTGGGAAACCGTTGAATACTTTTAGGCATTAACCGCACATACTTAGTTCAATCCTTTCTATTAAATGGAATTTCCTTCGTGGTTCGTGTCCGCCCTTTTTTCGTACTGCACTACAGTACCGTACAGTAGTACATATTTGTTGTACATGTGCAGTAAAAAAAAACACAAGGCGGACAACGGGCACAAGAAGGGACACGCACCACGGGCACAAGAAGGGCTCTGATCCACGGGCATCTCAAGGCCGCGCTTTGAGGTGCTAAGAACATGCACCTACTTCTGCGCAGCAAACACATTGCTCCGAAGCCGCGCATCGCGCGGGCACCTGAACTTGTAAAATCCTTTCTATTAAATGGAATTTCGTTCGTGGTTCGTTCGTTCGTTCGTTCGTTCGTTCGTTCATTGGTGTCCGCCCTTTCTTTTTGTACTGCACTACAGTCTGCACTGTACAGTTCTGTTGTACGTACATATGCTGTAGATAAGAAAGCGGACCACGGGCACAAAAAGGGCCACGCGCCACAGGCACTACCGCGCCACAGGCACTACACGAGGCACCCATCCACGGGCACCTCAAGGCCGCGAACAAAGGGGCACGGTGCTCCGCACCAAACTAACTGCACATGAACCGCGCATCGCGCGGGCACCCGAACTTGTGATACTTTAAATTCACTTGAAGCATATTCTACTCAGAAGGGCAAATAATACTCGGTTGAAAGACGGCACATGGGTCATTCTCTTGTGTGAGAGCAAATCATCAGAAGGGCTTTTGAACACAGTGTGCATCTGCTGATTTTCATGGGACCCTTTGTTTTACTTGAACCTTTGTGACAGTTGTGCTCATATCTTCGTTTTTTGATTCGTATACGAAAGTAAGGTAAAATTTGATACAACAAATTATGATATCGTAGGAGAATGCAAAGATTAAATCAAACTGGTCGATAAAACGATGAATATTTTCATAATACGACTAATCGTAACGAACTAATGATGAATTTCATATGCAAGTTGTCTTGAACCAATATACGTTGATACGGGTGTGTTTAACGCCACACACTCAAACCGCGTAGAATGCAGCCTGCCTGCTGTGGTATTGTCCCAATGTATTTGACAATGTAGGACCCTTCGTAGTTATTGACGCCACAATATCTGTGTGATCCCGGATCTACTCCAGCAACAATGACTTTGGTGATCGATCTTAAGCATGCATCTCTCGCAGAGCGTGAAGACTTTGACACTGTATTGGGAGCGGTTGCCCAGAAAGGATCCTCTTTACAATGGGCTAGTCATTCGCTCAAAAACAATTCAGGCATCGTCAAGGCTGCCGTCCAAAATGATGGGTTGGCACTTCAGTTTGTGCCTCAGTTTCAGAATAACATGTCGATAGTTCTTGCAGCAGTATCCCAAAATGGACATGCCGTGCAATTTGCCAGCGAGGTACTACAAAATATTTCTCGTAGAGCTGGATAGTATGTAAAGATGGCTATATACCTTTGATGACCTTTTTTAGGAGCTTCGCAACGAAAGGGTTGTTGTCCTTCTTGCAGTGGTCTCTGAACAATGTGAGGATAGCCATGGTGAAATGGCATCATCATGGGCCCTGCAATTTGCGTCGCCGCGGTTGCGCAACGATACATCTGTGGTGCTTGCAGCTGTAACAAAATATGGTATGAGTCTGCAGCACGCTTCTCTTGAAAAGCGTGCAAATCGAGATATAGTCCTTGTCTCAGTAGAATCACATGGCTCTGCGCTACAACTTGCCTCAGATGAATTACGAGATACTAAGGTAAGATCACATAACTTTAAATGCATCTGAACCATATAACCATATTGCCAGGAATCCTTCTTAGGGTCGTCTTTGAGTATTGAGACATTAAGTTTTAAGTTTTCTCTCGCTTCTTTCATACCTGCAAAGGATGTCGTCTTGGTGGCATGTACGAAGGATGGCTTGGCGCTTCGTTTCGCGAGTCACAGACTTCGCCAAGATCAAGAAGTGGTGCTCGTTGCTGCGGCGCGCAATGGTATGACGCAGCTGGCAGACACCTCTATGATTATTGATACTCACATCATAGTAGAGTGAACTTTTGTTTTATCCCACATTTGACAACTCTTGTCCTCTGGATAATCTCAATCAGGCTTGGCGATACAGTTCGCGGCTTTCTACAGTATAAGTTACTGTATTGTCTTGGCCGCCGTGGCAAACTCAGGATATGCTCTCCAATTCTGCCCGCAACATCTCATTGACCATGAAATTATGCGAACAGCTTGTGTGACTGACGGGCTTGCACTTCAATTCTGCCCGTATCAAGACAAAGACATAGCGCGATCAGCTTGCTCCCAAAATGGAAGGGCTCTTCGATTTGTTTCTCCTGAACTTAAAGCCAATAGAAGTATAATTTTAGCTGCGTGTGCGCGCTTTGGACGTGCTCTCGAGTTCTTAGAGCCACCACTAAAGAACGATCGCACCATAGCTCTTGTTGCAGTTTCAAATGATGGTAAGTTCTAGAAGCCCACGATGTCTCCAGTGCTTCACAATTTCAATGATGCCTGAAATGATGTCGGTGTGCACAAAAGGTTCAGTCCTTCAGCTATGCAATGAAGAAATAATGGATGATAAGGAACTCGTGAGAAGAGCGATCGACAACGATCCAATGGCACTTCAATTTGCGAGTGATCGCCTGAGAGATGGTATAGTCAAAACGTTCGCATAATAATTGAAGTCGTTATCAACTTGAGGTATTCGTTTGTATGATTAATGTGTTATGTTTACTCTTCACGTCTTTACATAGATATCGATATTATCTTTGATGTACTGGGGAGGAGCATTGAATCTCTCGGATTTGCACATCCTCGCTGGAGACGTGAAAAGGGCATGAAGGAACTCTATCAGATGGCGGAGAGCCAAATTGATTACTTTCATCGTTTCTGGCGCTTGGTTCTCGGCTCGATTGAAGGTGGTGGTGGCGGGCTGAGCAATCTTAGGCTTCTTTCGGTTGATCCTGAGACCAGTAGACACTTTAAGATGAAAATTGCGGCATATGCTGATGTTCCTATCGGGAGTCAACTTCGACTAGCGCGGCGAGTCTTTTCGGCTGCTGAGTATCTCTTATCAAGATTCCATTATGGAGAGGCAAGGGACCGGGAAGCAGTTGAAGAATCGAGCTGAATTTATGCATCGGTCCTACATATACTTCCTGCTTTCAATTGGATACACCCAATTCCAATTCTTTCAGCCGCATATTAATCGAGTATGGAAGTTCATTTGAGTATCCTCGTAATCCTGTCATGTAGAGAAGCGGCCGATTTCAAACCACGTATTACATAAGTGGGTGCAATCGGTTTACTTAGTGCTAAATTCTACTTATTTCCCCGCGCTGCTCCCCGATCGCCATGCACCATTCAAACCCATGCGATCGCGGAACAGTCCTACTCGAACTACAGGGCCAAGGGGAATGGAGGACCAGGAAAGCACTTGGAACACGTTTGCAATTTGAAAAAAACAATAGAACATGGCATTAACGAATTCTGAACTCTGAAGCCCAGTGGCACGTATCTCAAATTTTAGTTGGCAAGAAGCGAAGCATTCAAAATTATTTATCCAAAAGGACTAAATGTGAGTACGAGCAGCACAAGTGAGCCTCTATTTTTTTCGCTTCACTTGGCCCAAATTGATGGAAACGTGTCTTGAGACTGCGACAGCGCTACAGAGAAAAAGTAATAAAAGGAAATTATACGCTCAAGTTAGAAGTACATGTGGTCAGTAGCAGAACAGGAACTGCGTGGAGATTCGAAACTTCAAGCACTCACCCCAGCTGTGTTCTTGTCCCTGATGCAACCGCTGTACGATGGCGCTGAGGAGGCGTGTACCGATGGCAGCATCTCGACTGCTCGGCGATTCTAACGATACCTGTGAAGCTCTTCCCTCGGATGGCGGTTCACTTTCATTCAAAGGCGAGCGCAATGAGCTATTTCCTTGTACGGAATTTATGTCTTCCATTTGACGCTCTCTAGCCAAGGCCCGAAAGCAGCCATGGACTCTGATGTGGTCTCGCGTCGCGTCTAAAATGGCTGACACCCACTCGTCTTGTAATGATTCCGCTCGCCTGAGCTCGTTCTCCGCAGCAATCAACTGAATGAAAAAGACATTAATGTAATTATTGTGCGCGCGAGTTAGGTCAGGGTAGCTCACCTAATGTTTATGCCACGAGAGATTGCGGCGACATACGCACCGCCAACGAGAGAGCGCACAGAGGAATGTTGTTGAATGCAATCATTAAAAAGAACCCCCTCCAAGCACTCACCGGGGAATCGAGAGCCTCCACGTTCGCTTGAGTTGCTATGGCATCGTCCTTCAAGCTGCCATTGCCACGTTTGCTACCACCGGGCCGGCTGCTTCCTTCTGCACCTGCGCTGCTATTGTTGCCTCCTGGTGCTCGTCGGAGCCAACCCTTGGTGCTGCCTGTGCTTTTATCATCGTCACCTTCTTCGTCTTTGCCACGTTGCTTCAATTCTTCTTCCAAGCGCACCACTTCGAGCTCTAATTTCCGCATGACCGTCGCCACCGCCTCTGTGGCCACTTTCGCGTTCGCTACCCGTTGCTTCATGCCTTGGGTAGCTTCGCTCGCTCGGTCCAAGCGAGCACCCACTTCTTGAGTACCTTCGCCCTGATCAGGGGGGAGGGGGGCGTATAAACAAAAAGGTCAGGTAATCGAGTATAAACAGTCCATCAAAACAATAGGAGCACATTGGGGATTTGAAGGTGAAAATAAGTGATTGAGGCGGCATATTGATTTCCGGTCAAGCTCTGGTACCTGCCACCAGAGCTCTGACGTCATGCGGTCGTTGGCCTTGATTGCTTCCTTCTCCTTGGGCCCTAGCTGATCGGCCACTTCGGCGGTGGCTTCAAGTTTGGCCCGCGCGATCTTTTTCTGCATCTTCACCGTGATCGCATTCTTCGATTTGCTGGCCTTTTCATGAATAGCTCAATTTGTCAGGAGAACATTCAGGATATAAATGAGGGTATATAAGCCCTCATCAAAAGTCATTCAAGAGACTCTTTCAATAAAAAGTATTCATGATCTTCGTGCACAGCATGTTACATTTTTTTCCTTTTTGTGACTCTCTAATGAGGCATGGCAAATGACGAGTCAATGAACCTGCTTGGCGCGATTGTCAGAAGTGGCCTGCCTGGCGCTGCGCTCTTGGTCGAATTCTTGCTGCAGTAGGCTTAATTTCTGCTGTAGAGAGACCTGCGTGGAAACAACAAACAATTGCCAAGGCGATTGTGTTAGCAAGATTTCAGGCAAAAACCTGGTACAATCTTGGGCGCACATTTTCATTGTGCATGTATAAGCCAAAGCTATTGGCACGATACATATCCGTAACTTCGAATCGGGTACACACGTGACATTTCTGGTGATATACGATATATTACATCTACCTTTGGCCAGCCAATGGCAATCGAACCTGGTTGCTCTCAAACTGTCGGCATTTCGCTGTCTTAGCTTGCAGCCGTGCAATCTCTGCTTGAATCGCCTCTAATTCGGCTGCTTCCTTGGCTCGCAATGCTTTCAGAGCTGTCTCTTGCGATGCGTATTCCTGTGTTCAAAGGCAGAAGACCATAGACTTACCACTGTGACGTAACAACGCTCCGCCTCTGCACCAAATATTGATACACTATAAAATCTACCGTAATTACCACAGTGCATTCACAATGATATATAGAAAGCTAGGCCATTGTGATTGTTCTAGTTAGAAGATCTGTCTCGGAAACTCACCTCAGCATTCCTCGCTCGATCGTCATAAAATTTCTTCCCCAAGCTGCTGAGCTTCTCGCAGCTGTCCTGAAATTTGCCCTTTTCATAAAAATAGGCAACATGGAAGACAATTGTGCGCGTAAGATATGATCTTGTGCAGCCTCGTCAATGATTTCATTTTTAAACAGCAAAGGATTCGCGCCTCGAACAAACACAACGTAGCATTTGTGTAATGGCATGCCTATGAATGAACTATTTGAGAACCCTTTCCAAAGTCAAGGGGCACTCTCCGGAACAAGTATACATTACCTGCAGGAATCCCAGTACTTTTCCATGCCTCTCCTCCTGGGAGCGCATGCCCATTTCGAGAGCAGCGTTGGCAGCAGTGAGGCGATCAATGGCTTCTTTCGTATCAGTTAGCTGTTGTTGCTGAACGGTTAGCGCTACTCCCGCCAGAACCTGCTGCTCCTGCTCTGCTGTCGCAATAGCTTCCACTGGCCCTTTGCTTTTCGGCATCTGTGACCTCGATCAATTGCAACGCTAAGGTGATGAGACTACTACTACAGAGTACTACTACTTGCAAAGCGCAAGGGTTTCGACAAAGCTTTCTTTACTTAAAGCTATCTGAACAAGGTAGGTGTATAACTAGTGAGTGCCGAAAATCTCCATAGGCGAGCTGGTGATTCTAGTGCACTTGGCTAGCCTCGCCGCCTCTTGTCCTTCCGTTTTAATGTGTCTGTGTTTAGGCATTCTCGACGGCCTTCGGCCTTGTTGTCGGTCGTTACGAATTATCCTTGCCTTGTTCGGTTACGTAGCTCTCCACGTGATCCTTCTCTGTACGTCGGTGAAAACGGCATGGCGAATCTTGAGATCGTTGGTCACACTTGAAGCTTCGCGGAGGTTCGGAGCTTCGGAGGTTCCATAATACTAGCCGTTCGGGCCCCGCCTAGATTGATCACCCTGGAGTTTACTTTTGACGAGGTACACTTCACATCATCACCGAGCAAATTCTACCATTTGCGTTAACTATTATGTAGGAGCAAAGACATTTATATTTCCTGTTGCCAAACACATCTCACAGGCTTCGGACTTGGGGGGTGACGGAGCCCCCGCCGCGACTCCGCCGGTGCAGGCGCCTTTGGAAGGTGCGAGTGTCTCTACGATTTCGATTTATGCAGTTTTATGTGGTAACTTTTTCTACATATGCAGGGCTAATGTATGTTGAGACTGATGTCTCGACTAATCCTGAGTTTGACATTAGGCAAAATCGTTGACTCATTTTTTCCTGTTGTTCTTTGAAAGGTCTGCCTCCGCTGCCGGGCCAACACTTGACGCTTCCTGTGAACAAAGCCCCGTCAATGCTAGCAACGTCCCCATTTTCTAGCTCTCCGGCACTGTGCGCTCCTCTATCTGCCTCGAAGAGGAGTCCGCGACCGGGGAACTCGCCCCATGGTGAAGGATCTTGGACTCAAGATCCGCCGCGGGCCTCGTACATACCCAACATTCCTGAGCCAGCGAAAGTGTCAGCGCGGGGCAGGTACACGATTGCATTATTCCCTATGCATCAGTTAATGCGCCGTGTTTTAAACTCTGTGAGGTCGAGGCACCTGTTCGATCATCGATGCATATGTAGTATCATTTCACGCTAATTATTCTGTTCAATTTCTCATGTACCTACCTCTTATGTGTTGCAGCGCCTCTGCTATGGTGTCGAAGCTAGATGCGCGTGCTTGGCTAGAAGTGCTAGACCCGTCACACCGCTATGCGAAGCATTTGAGGTGGTACTATCAGGCATGGGACTTGCTCGGAAAACCACGGGGAGACTTTTTTACTTGGCTTGACACCAGCGACTATGAGGTTAGCACATGAAGTGAATGCGAAGGGGTTGAAGCAAGTGGTTGCCGCTTGAATTAGAGCGAACCAATGCTAACGGAAATGTTGTCTGTCGTCTTTTCTTTTTTGAATTTCTTGAGCGCCCTTGATTGCACACTTTCATAATAACCTGTGTATCGCGCACCGAAGTTTTTAACTGCACGTGTTGTCTGTTGGCCTTTTTTTTTTCAGCTCGAACACTGCCCTCGCGCTTTACTATTGAGAGACACGGTGCATTACTGCTCGAGCGACGAAGTGAGCCAGTACGCGCTCGCATTTGTGGATGCCCGCGATGGAGACACCAGTGCCAAGGGCGCTGACACGCCGCTCGGAGTCGAAAATGTGGAAGGGGCGGAGGCAGGAGCAGAAGTGCATGGGTCCATTGTAGATGCAGAAAGTGCCGCCAGCGCCGTAGCTGTCTCTTTGAACTTGTCAGAAGAGTGTACAAACATCGAAGAGGGCAGTGCTGTTGCTCCTTCTTCCTGTTCTTCCACGGTGGCAGCAGGAGTGCAGTTGGTGTGGGCAGCGTCGAAAGCAGTGGTGGTGACCCCGCCTCAAGGGCTCATTTTCGTGCTGCGCGACGGGACTCTGTATGCCGCTGAAAAGACCACGCAGGCACCGAGGTAAAAAAAGGGCACTGTTGTCGATGCTGCTATGATTTGGCTTTCTTCAAGAGATGAAGGAAGTGTGCTTTGGTGGTGTTAAAACACGTGCCAAAACGCATCGTTTGTTCTTTTCTAGGATACTTTATTCCGCGTGTAACATTTGTTTTGATTATTGTTCACGCGTGCTGAGTCGCCCAGGTTCCACCACTCGTCTTTCTTCGCGGGAGAAAGCGTAGAAGTGGCTGGCATGCTTGTGAGCGACTCGAGTGGCAACATCAAAAAAGTGTTTCCGCATTCAGGACATTACCGCCCGGGAGACAAGCACATTCAGTACTTGCTAAGGTTTCTGGAGAACAAGGGAGTGGACCTGGCTGGTTTAGAGGTGGATGGTCAGCACACCATGAAGGTGAGTCCTAAATACTATGAGTGTAGGCTTAAGCGCGCGTGGTAGTGGTTTTGTTTAGGCAGCGGCGTTTTTCATTTAGGCACTTGGGCCTGGTTTAATTGAATCTCACTTCTTTCTTGGCGTCCCCATTACCATCCTCTGCCAGGTGGCTCGCTTGCTGGCCAAAGAGGGCACACGGTTGAAAAAGAAAGAGCGGCCGCATTTTCTCAACGGGCAAACCATTCTAAGCTTTCTTGAAATGAAGGTGAATACGCGTTCATTTAATGGCGCTGTTGATTATTGCACGCCTTCACGTATTTCTTTCCTGTTTTTCTATTCGCCCTGTTGCTGCTGAATGTGGCCAACGTTAAAGACCTCTCATATCGCTTTGACTCACACGTGGCGTTTATCGTTTATTCGTCGCGCAATTATGATTCATATGAAGGCATGGAGTACACCTTTGTTCGAGGAGCTAGTCGCAAAGCAACGCGACGCCAGACACGGCAGCGGTCGAAGCAGCAGAAGCAGCAGCGAGCGGAAGAGCATGGGTCCGTTTGAAGGAGCGCTGAGAAGCAGTCGGAGCGCAAGAGAACACGTTACGGCAGAGGAAGCGGATGCATGCAGAGGAGACAGCGCGGAAGAAGATATGGAAGAGGTGGTTGCGGTGACTGCAGAGTGCTTTCGGCGAGGTGGCGGCAGCCTTCACCTGACTGGTTTGGAAGAAGAGTTTGGCCTGCTGCCATTGGCGGCCTGCCTCTCTGAGAGCCCGATCACGGACTCGCGCGACGTGCAAGGCTTGGACTTGTCCGGGCACGGCAGCACGCCGAGAAGGCGCACCAGCAGCGGCACGGTGATCCCAGGAAACAATGAGCTGAGCTCGTCGTACCAGGGGCCTGAAGCAGGCGGTACGTGGGAGTCTACCTGGAAGCCACCGCTGCCGGAGGAGCCAACAGGACCGCCGCCTGGCCTTTATTCTCTAGACCTAGAGTAGACACTTAGAACACATATCCTTCGTGCACGCCAGCGAAAAAAGTACATGGGAACGAATTGGAAATGAAACCGCAGGTCACATGGACACATACAAGGCATGGGCACATACAACACGATCATACAGAAGCAAAAGCAATATCAATACCGACATACCGACACCAATTACATCCACCACTCACTGAGTTGTTATACCAACACATGCGACATACGAAACAGAATGTATTTCCTCCGTTTCATGGACTTCCGCTTGCGCGTAGAAAAAAAAATGGCCAAGTTCCAAGAACTTAATATTTAAATGTATTTATGGATTATGCGATGGCGCGGTCCGGGTTTCGGTGGTATGTCTGATGCCCTCCGCATGAATATAGAAGATATATAAATATGAGTTGATAATTCCGCTGGGATGTAGATCTAAAATCAGGAATTTCAATAACAAGGATGGAGGCAGGTGCTTCTAATATACCAGCCAGATAAAGCACCTATCTCTATAAACTTCGTTCGTTCGTTCTTGAGTCCTGTGGTGTGGCCTAAGCGAATATCTAAATGTCACCGAGGGCTAGCTACCGAAAATGTGTCTCCCCAGCAGAAAACCCTTCAATATCTTTAGCTCTTGAGATCTCGGCAGCCTCGCGATCTCGTGCAGCTATCGCCTTCGCAGCAGCAATGGCCTCTAACCTTGAAGGCATCAGCAAGCGAGGCTCCGGGGTTGACTTTTCGAGCCGTCCTGTGTACACAGCAGCACTTTGATCCAACTTCTTGCTTGTTGCCACATCGCCTGATGGGGCTTGCGCCAGTCGAGACGACTCTCTGCTTGGTCTTAACCGAGCATTGGTGGCTTGGGGTGAAGAGTACAGGGCGGACGCAAGGGTAGGCCTTGCCTCTAACACGGCTACATCCTCCTCGTTCATCAACGATCCAACGCGAGCAGGGCGGGTATTCCCTATCAAAGCTTCAGCTCTAGGCATGGAGTCCAAGGACCCAATGCTCATGTTGCCGAGGCTGCTACGATGCGAAACAGCTGTTGCTGGGCCTAGGGTGCCTCGCACTGCTGCGCGGGTGCGCGAATGAGGCGGAGGCTGAGCAGACGACGAGCGTTGAATGTCACTGACTTTTTCGAAACGCAACGATAGGCCTAAAGTTTCGTGACTGATGGAAAGACCTGCTGCGGCAAACCACACAAAGACATCACACAGGCACGTAATTTAATCTAAAGAGCAGAGGATTGCCTCGTTTATATTCTAGCCTTCTCTCGAAGCAAACATTTCATAAAGCCTTCTTGAGTGCAACTTGACGCACATCGCACAGACGACTGCAAGCACAAAGCGCTTACCGCTGCTGGAAACGAGCGAAAGTGCCGACATGTCATCGTGTAAGGATGTGCTAGCCATCGTAGGGCGGCGGTTGCGCTGCGCTTTCTGGGCGTCAGCTTCCACGGCAGCTGCAAATGCGTGGTAGACCGCGTTCGGGCTGACGTTGGAAGGCTCCGCCGAATGAGCGTCCGGAGCCTCCTCGTTCTCGTGCAATACTTCTTCCCGAGGGCTTAACGCGCGGGTTTTTAAGGAAGATACTGGCATGCGCTCGTTAATTGGGTGAACTGCACTTGTTTTGATTGCTTTTGGGGCTATGCTAGGGTCTCTCGTGGTCGAATCGCGCTCCGACGAGCCTAATTCGTTCATCGGAAATTCCTGTGGCCGTGCTGCCATTCGCCGCCCGCCAGCTTTAGAAACACTGGAATTGTTGGAGGAAGAGTTGCCGTCATAGAAGACCACTTCCATGTTACCGTACGAGGCCGTCCCTGGCGCACCTTTAAGCTGCGCCGATGCTGTGCGGCTCGAGGACTCGCTGTCTTGTCCGCCTGCAAAGCACGAAGTGAACTTGAAGCCACCGTAGCTCTGTCGGTGGTCCACTGCCCCGATCATCATATCGCGGAGCACCTAAGTAAACGAAGTTAACTCTGCATTATGCGGTAGCGAAGCTTGGCGTACTTTGCATCTTACGATCTGAGGAAGACGAAGCAGTTGGCAATAGACCTAAAAATATCAAATCTCCTTCGAGTCAATTGACGCGAATGTGCATACCTTTTCAGAGCTGTAACCAAATCCAGCCGGATACTTCTCGCCTCGTAGTTGCTTCTTTAGCCTATGGACCTGTTTAGGTGCCACATTATGAAAGCTCGAGGTTGCGGGAATTTTATCGGCTCCTGGCTCCGTGAACTTGGTTACTTTCCCGAGGCGCTCACACAGAGGGACCATACCGGCGAAGTCTGGCAAGCACCGCTCAACGTTTCCATAACGAGTGAAGTCTTCGGTTGTAACTTGTCGAGACTGTGCCACGGGCACCTTCTCTGCTTCGGACATTGCTATTATTGCACTCACGCGGATTCCGGTGGTGTCGTTAAATTAAGATTGGTTGACGCTTCCTACTAGTGAAGAAGTATATCAACTCCAACAGGCTTAGTTGCTCAGTGAAGTCTGCAGAAATAGTTCGACTAAGCTGAGCATCCGCTAGCTAAAAGGAGGAGCAATTTCTTGTCTCTCGTAGGCTTGGGTTCCCGTTGTTTCTTCATTTTTGATGTCTTCATTTTAACACCATGCACTAATGTGGTATCTGAAATGTAATTATGTGTTATGTGCGCATGTGCACTACAGTAACCTTTACCCTTACAAAAACGAATTAGTGAATCTTAAGTCGATTTGTCCAAACAGACAGAAGCACTTCAGCGCACTCAAGAAAGCCGGAGACCTTTCTCTCTTTAACCTATGAGTTGGCCGTTGTTCGTACGCAAAAGTTCAGAAACGAAAAAGGGAAATGCCTAGACATTCCAGACCTCGCTTTTGAGTTCCAGCCAGCCCTATAAATCGCTCATTGGATTGCCACCACTCGGAGGCAGGTCTGCACTAGTCGCATCCACTGCCGAGGGCGCTTCGTTAGCAGGTTCTACAGAAGCCGGTGTATCGGCTGATGGCGCCTCACGAGCGGCCATGCTACTTACATTGGCAGTGGCGGTAGCACTGGTCGCATCCTTGGCGAGTGCCCCGTGTTGCTGTGGTTGTTGGAGCAGCCAAGATGCGATGGACTTCGCTGCTGCACTCCAAGAAGAGGTGTTCAGAGGCTGGGCATCACAAAAATAAGTGAAAGATTGAGATTAGATACTCAGAGAGGGCTTGAGGGGAGAAACGGGGGCTTCTGAAAGTCCAGCATGCATTCCTAGACTAATTTATTCCGTTAATAAAATGGCTTTACCGATCCAAAAATGCCCCCTCCCATGGGCAAAGGCGCCACCACGCTGCTTGTGACACTGGATGTAGCCATAGTTCCAGAGGAGCTGCTGCTGCTGTTAGGAGCGGCACTGTTTGTGGGTGCATTGGCGGCATGCAGTTTGGCGTCGCGTGCTTGTCGCTTGGCTTCCCTTTGCTCCTCGAGCGCCGCTGCATTAGCAGGGTTGCTTGCCATCGCCCTCGCGTAACGCTCAGCGTCTGCAGCTGCCAGCGCATTCCATGGGCTCTTGTCTTGGAGTGCACCCCACAGATTGGCAACTTTCGCGGTTGCGCGCTTGGCGATGCTTGCCTTGCGCGCTGCTGCCGAAACAGCTGCTGTTGGAACGCCCATCGTAGCCGGAGCAGCCGCTGGAGCCGATGTAACTTCCGGTGCTGACTCAGCTACTGGTGCTGTGCCAATAGCTGGAGTTGCTGCACTGCTTGTCGATTCACCTACGCCATCTTCGGCTGTAGCTTCAGTAGTAGCACCATTAGCGCGTGCGTCACCATTGGCTATTTGTGAGGCACCTGACTCGACTGCTGGTGAAAAAACAGGCGCGCCAGCAGCATTATCGCCAGGGCCAACACTAGCACCAATCAAAGAAGCGCTACCAGCGGTAGCACTACTGGTACTGTCAACGCCACCCCCTGTTGCACCGTATGTGACAGCGTCAGCATTAGTACCATCACCACCGCTACCACTGGCACCAACAGTGCCCGCACCGGTGGCGAATCCAGCAACAGAACCTGCCGCTAATGCTTGCTCGGCATCAAATTCCACCGCTGCTTCCATGAGCGCTTTCGGCTTTTCGTGGGCGCAAAAGAGGGCGTAAGGGGTTTGAGCAGGCTTGATCTCAGCGCCCTCTGCGTCGACAAACACGTACCCTTTGCGCTTCTTCGGCTCCTTAGGTTCCTTCGGAGGTTTCGGGGCCTTAGGCTCTTTGGGGGGGCTAGGTTCTTTCAGAGGCTTAGGCTCCTTTGGAAGTTTGGGGGTCTTAGTTCCAGATTTGGTGCTGTCGGGCGCGCTCCTCTTGCTGTTGCTGCTGCTATTTGAAGGTCTTGTGGACGAGTCTGAGGTGCGTTTCTTTACTTCGCTGCACACAGGGCACACAAACGAGGCAGTGGGGTCGCAAGCTTCTGGTTGGTCGTCTTTTTGGCTGCTGCCCTGACTGCTGCCCTGACTGCTGCCCTGACTGCTGCTGCTGTTCGGAGCAGCTACCTTCTTGAGGGCCCCGCTGCGAGTGGTGGCCAAGCCCAAACAGCCAGCGTGAAACCATTCCTCGCACTCTTCGCAGCCCACCATAGAAGCCCCGTCGTCGCCTCGTCGGCACAAACAAAACTCCGTGCTTTCTTCTTCCTCTTCGTCCGGATCCTCGGCGTTAACCGCTTCCTCTTTTTGCCTTGCTTCCCGCCGTTTCTGCTCTCGTTGCTGCTTGCCTACTTGCTGTTGTTCGTGCAGCAGAGCTGCGAGAAGCCGGCGGTAGCCCACGTCATTGCCGAGGGCAAAGCGAGACGGGAGCTTGGGATTACCCGCCAGGGCTAAAAGAGACCTCGAGGCAAACGGCAACGTTTCCGCAGCCTCCAGCCATCCCAGCACATGGTCCTGAACGGCTTGCAAGCGCACCAATTCCGAGCTCTGGGGTGCGACTTCTTGCCCCCACTCCACCATTTGGTTCAAGCTCTCTAAATCGAGCGACCTCGCGCCGGGGGCCCAGTGCTGCAACAGCTTCCTCCATCCCAGCGCTCGCTTGCTTTCGAGGCTTGATAAGGAGGATTGTTGTTGTGCTGCCACTGAGGCACTTGCTTCACGAGGCAAAAGAAGAGGCAGCGATGGTGGTGTCGATGGCGAGGATGATGCTACTGCTTCCTGCCACGGTAAGATGCCCACGGTCAGCCGCCACAGAGCACCTCGCAATTGTCGCACCAAACGATCGGTCTCCACTTCCAGCGCACCGCCCTCGCTCACCAGTTGACTGATTCGCTGCAACAGACGGCACTCGAACCGCCGCTGCCGTCGCAACTGGGCCCGACTCAATGATGCATTTGATGCAGTATTGATAGATGCATTTGTCATGGTTGTTGGCACAGATGCAGTCGCAGCCGCAGCAGTAGGTGCACTATCAAGAGAAGCAACAGTGGCGTCAACAACAGGCGATGCACCAAACACAGCGGTGGTTACACCGCCACCGTCAGCAGTAGCACCGGAAGCAGCCGAAGTAGATACAGCCACGACCGTCGCATCAGGTCGTAAAGATAAATCTTCAGCCGCTCCACCTTTTGAGCTCGGGCCTTCTTCTGACCGCGCCTCTTCTGAGGTCATGCCATCGTCTTCAGCTTCGCCCCTTGCTGCTCGACTAGTACCTGACACCACAGCAGCCTCGCCTGTACTTGCTAATTGGTGTCGTCGCTTCTCGAGGGCAGCCTCCGCCGCTGCCAAGGCATTGGCACAGCGCTGCGCCCAGGCATCGTAACTAAGAGATGAAGAAGTGTAAACGGAAGGAGCACAATAGAAACAATACACAGAGGAATAAGCAGAAGAAGGAGGAACACAAAGATTGTACGAGGGTGGCTAACATGTAGTGAAGGGTTCGAACCCCTGGCGATTGCCGTTACCGGCACTAAGCTCAAGATCCTATACTACGAAGATCATACACTATTTCTACTGCTTTTCATTTTTCACCCAACCTGTCCACGAGAAACGCCAAGAAGTTTACTGCTACCAGCCCGGTTATCGGCAATTCCGCTCTGGCCGCCACCACCATCTCCCGCACCGCTCCTAGAGGCACCCGAGACAGCTTCCCCGCCCTTCGCGCTGCCGGTGGCGGTCGCTGCGCCAAAGGCGACGGCACTGACGACTTGTGCAAACACAGGGGGCACCAGAAAGGAAATGCTTTGCCTCGGCGCTTGAGGGAGATGGCGGTGAGATGCACGCACGACAGGTGGTACCAGCCCCGGCATCCGTGGCACTTTGCCATGGTGGACTGCAAGGACGATTCGGTCAAGCGGCACAAGCAGTGCCGACCTTCTGGGTCCTCGTCCGACTCTTCTTCTTCCTCTTCTGCTTCTTCGACCTTCTTACCGCTTGTAATTGTACTTGCTGTAGCTTTCCTGTTCTCTTTGCCCCAGTCGTCGTCTGAATCGCTCGCACTGTCCTCGTCATCTCCAGAAATTGCACCTTCATCGTCCTCGCCGTTGCCTCCATTACCTTCTTCGTGATCCCCGTCGTCATTCTCAGCGCCTTCGAATTTAAATCCGAGATCCACAATGGCCTCCAGCTCGGTTGTGAGGGCCTCTAACGCCGTCCCTCCTGTTCCCACTCCCCCTCTGGCTGCTGATGCTGCTGCTGCCCCTGGATTTGCAGAGGAAGAAGAGGAAGAAGAAGCAGCAGCAGGTTGCTCGGAGGATGTTTTGTTGGCTGGACGGCGGTAGCCTTTGGGTCTCAATTGCAGAGCTTTGCACGCGCGAATGGCCCAATCCTCGACCCGGTCTTCGGCCCACTGCAGCTTCTCCAAGTTCGTCACTTCAACCGGCCAGCACCGCTCCGCAGTCTCCCTTGCGGCGGCTAACTGTTTCATTGAAGGGCGCACAGCTACTGGAGGAGGAGGAGGCTCGGATGGAGCGGAGATTGAGCTAGATGATGATGATGAAGCAAGAGCGGCACGAGGCGAGACGGGGGAGGTCGCCGCATGAGCTACAGTAGCGTTTGCTACAAGAGCTGCATCAACAGCAGCAGCACCACCACTAGCATCAGCATCAGCTGCAGCTGAAGAGGTTGGCTCAGCTTGAGCCTTATCGAGAGGCAGCGGCAGCGACGGCGGAAACATGCGATCAATGGTTCGCCGAAGCATGTCAGCTTGCTGTTGTTTGGCCCGAAGTTGGCTGGCCTCTGTGATGCGCAGTGACGAAGGGACCGATGCCAGGAGCTTTTCGGTGACTGCTGCGGTGAGGCAGCCGCTGCTGTTGCTATTGCCGCTGTTGCTGCTACTGCTGCTAGTATTACTACTACTACTACTCTTACTGCTGCTGCTGCTGCTGCTATTAATAGACGTCTCCGAATCCGGTTCTAAAGATGTTGCAGACGACGATGAAAGGCATGACGAAGAAGATGTAGGCACCGCAGCAGCAGCCGCCGCCGCAGTCGCATCGGCAAGGGATTGCACCCAGGCTTCACCCTCGGCTACGAGGGTAAACAAGCGCTTCAGGTCTACCCCTCCACTACTGGTCGAAGCATGCGGGCTGAGGCCTAACTCCTTGGCCTTGGCTGCGAGCCCCTGAAGAGCATCGAGTTTGGGCTTGGCTTGGTTCAGAATTCGAGACGCCGACTCGCTCCACTCCTTGTCAGCGGCCTGATACAGCAGTGACATGTGTGGTTGAGGTTTTCAAAAAGGCGAAGGCGAATTTAAAGGATTGAAAGATTTAATCTGTCTAGTCTTTAACGGAAGATCGTGCACAACACCATTCCCATTTGACTCTAGGTTACCTGCGCGACACGCCCACCAATGAGGCCGCAGCAGTTCGTGGCGTTGCATTTGCACTCCTGGCGCTTCACCAGACCGTCCATCGTGTCTGCCATGTAGTTGTAGCACGCGACTGTGCCAGAGGCTAGGTCCTAATAGAAAAAAGAAACGCGTGCAACGACCCACAGTAGCAACAAAAGGACGAAATTCAAGGGCTTTTGACGCTCAAAAATCGTGACTTGTGGTATGAGAAGGGGTCGTGATTAAAGAGCAGCGGGATAAATGGATCAAAAGAAACGGACAAGAAACGGACAAGAAACACGAAGCAGAATAAAGCTTTCACCTGGTCAGCACAGAGCACGACCCTCGGCACCCCACCCACGACCCATTTCTGGAGCTGGCAGTTAGGATCGCAAGAATGGTTTGCAAACCTACGCACAAAGATGGTTTAAAAAAGTGGGTTAGTTAAAAGTTGAATGAAAACGGAATCACCAGAGAAATAGAAAGATCACAATCTTGGTATTGTATAAGAATGTTCACTCTGGTAGACAAGTGCCACAGCGAAAGTCGATCTCACCGTGCGTTGGAGCCCATGTGAGCGGCATCCAACACAAGGTGAGCATCCAAGCTCGCAAAGTAAAAGTCTTCACCGCGTTCCAGGTTCCCGAGCCGTTCGCGGCACATGTCAGTCGTGATAACTTCACCGCAGTACTCGGCGAGCGGCCGTCCCTTGGTGACCGGAGCTTCGACTCGCAGACCCCATCCACACCCAGGGGTAAGCACCACCTCAGTAGGGGGAAACGCGCGCGTCTGGGTGGCGGTGTTGCCGCAGTCGCCGTTCGCACGGTTTAAGCCTCCTCGACATGCGCCCAGCTTGCACTCCATGAACACGCTGCGGTTGAAACAATGGTCGCCGCAGCCTTCGCCGGGTGGGCATTCGCAGGTGGGCCATTCTTCGTCGGCGCACGGTGCCGGTTTGGGTACAGCGGGCCCTCGGTAAATGTTCCCGACCGCATCGAGCTGCCGGTAGGCTTTCGGCTTCTTGACGAATTTGCTCAGCTCGGGTTCGTCTTCGAACGGTGGTGCAAAGTCTGAAGTCGGAGGCAGTGGCACTGACGCCCACGTAAAAGGCACTGCTTGCTGTTTCTTTTTTTTCGGCATTGTCTTGAAAGGAGGTTGCAGAGGAGCTCAGTGCTATTCAATGGCTAGGTTCTCAGTAAGCGCTTTTCCGAAGTGAATTCTAGCGAGAAGATTCGCAGGTGTGAAATGACAATGGAGCGGCCGTAAACTGTCAGAAAAGTTCAAAGTTATAATGGTCAGAAAAAGGTGGACAATGTGTTATACGGTCAAGCCACAAAGCGTGGGCGAAGCATAGCCACAATGCAGCATCATCAGTGAAAGGAAGCTGTGGTAGATTTCGAACCATTCGCAGAAAAGCTACTACATTCAACCTCATCTCCATCGCTACCACCTTATGGACTCGAATTGAAGGAGTATAGAAGGATCCATCGAACCATCATGGTTGGCGTTTGAATTTTTTCGATGCACAGGCAGCACAGGCGAGAAAATACGGTTTAGTCCATTTTCACTACCAGATTAACCGTATATTTGGCTCCAGTCGTCTCGAGCCTGCCTCGAACAAGCACTCTGAGCGAAGAGAGAGAAGAGAACAACATCATCACAACATCACGGCATCACGGATCATCTTCTGCCTCCAAGCCTGACAACTATCAAGTCCGTCTTCTAGAGCTAGACATCTCCCTTGTCATTTTTCTTAAACTTTTTTTCTGCCTTTTCAGTAGAGCAAACTTCACGCGGCATGAGTGACTGTCACGGGCCAAATGGTAGCAAAGCTTATTTCGCTTCACAATGTTATCTTGATTCCGACTCATATTTGAATGCAGTGATGGAGTCGTCAGCGCAAACTCCGAACGCTACGAAGCCGATGGTCGAAATGAAGAATCCTCTGAAGGATATCAAGGGTACAGAACTACCCGAAGAAGATGGCCCTGGCATTTCGTCTGAGTTAGGCTTGCGTGTTGCCTCAGAAGCGCACAACAAGGCCGACGCTCTTCAGCGCATTAGAAGCAAGAGCTTCTTGGGGGAACTCAGTAGCCCCGATGGCAGCAGCGCTGAGCCGCCTGAAGCGATCGAGTTTACCCGTGTGGTGATTGATCGCCAGTCGGCGCTGCACGACCCAGACGCAAAGATTGCGAGTGTGATCATCGACAAAGCTTTAGCTCTGCGGCAACGGTGGCAGCGCTCTTTCCCTGCTATCGACCCAGACGAACACGTAAGATTTTGCTTCCTCGCACTACCCATATTACTATTAAAGCATAGTGAATACGTAGATTGGTCCAATGTCGAATTCCTCGCTCTCACAAGCGTGCTTGACCTTTTGGTCAATGGTATGTGTATGCGGTCTCCATTTACGTAGGTGGCATCAACTTTAGACTCCCCAGCCGGAAGCCCTCGCCGAATGCCTCACCACAGCGAAGCTCCACCCGGCAATGCCGTGCGGCGGCGCCCAGCTCCCGAGTTCAACCCCTTTGGAGCCGAAGTGCCGAGCCGCAGTCAGCACGTGATCAAGCAGGTGCGGGGGGTTTATCAAGTGGTCGCGAGCTCCGAGGACGACACGCCCGCCTATGACGTGCCCTCGGTCGACGAGTTTTACCGGGACATGAAGTTCATGACGGCGCTCTCGTCGCCCGGGCCGGTGACCACCTATTCTTATAAGCGCATGCAAGTGCTTGAAGAGCGCTTCAACTTGCACGAAATGCTGAACGCAGACCGGGAGCAGGTGTGGGCTAGAGCTAGGTTACCTTCTTTTGAACTGCTTGTGTTTATGTAGTTCTGAAGGACAGTACTTTGAGTGGACAGTGCAAGCCCTTTTAGAAGTGGCAAGCTTTCGACTGTATGATGTTTGTATGTGTCAAGTATGAATGTGGTTTCTTGTGTGCCCCACCGCACACCTTATGGCATGCACACACATGTAGATGGCACAAAAGAGCGCGCCCCATCGCGACTTCTACAACGTGCGGAAAGTGGACACTCACGTGCACCATTCAGCCTGCATGAACCAAAAGCACTTGTTGCGGTTCATCAAGGCGAAGCTGAAGCGCAATCCCAACGAAATCGTGGCGTTTCGGGACGGGCGGTTCCTGACGCTGGCGGAAGTGTTTGCGAGCTTGGGAATGACCGCCCACGATCTGAGCGTTGACACTTTGGACATGCACGCCAACAACACCTTCCACCGATTCGACCGCTTCAACCTCAAGTATGTTATAAATATTATGCGTGGTAGTTTGATTTGTGGTTTGAAAATTTTTTTGGCATGTATTCTCGCAGTAGGATTGCTGCTTTGGTCTCAATGATAAGTTCTTTTTTCAAAAGTATAAACTCATCTTTGTTCTCTCCATCAGGTATAATCCTGCAGGCCAATCGAGGCTTCGTGAAATCTTCATCAAAACCGACAACTTACTGGCAGGGCAATATTTGGCCGAAATCACGCGCGAGGTGCGATCTCTCTGCGGATTTTCAAATACAGTTGCATTGCTTGCGTTTATATGTTCTTCCTTATCGTGTTGCTCCTAATTTTATATTTCTATATTATCTTGCTCCCCACTTCATTCTTTTTTCGCCTCTTTTTAAACAAACTTTCTTTTCCTCCATGTGTGAAGGTCATCAGCGACATGGAGGCCTCCAAATATCAGCTCGCGGAATGGCGGGTCTCCATCTACGGCCGGAAACTCTCGGAATGGGACAAGTTGGCGCGGTGGTTTTACGCCCACCGCTTAGCGCACCCGTGCGTACGCTGGCTCATTCAAATCCCGCGCCTCTTTCACCTCTACGCCAAGAGCGGCGAAGTGACCAACTTCCAGGACATGCTCGACAACATTTTCGCGCCCATGTTTGAAGTCACGGTAGACCCCTCGTCGAACGTCGAGCTGCACGTGTTTTTGTCCACAGTGGTGGGCTTCGACTGCGTGGACGACGAGTCGAACGAGTTGCCGGAGTCTTTCCACGATAGCGTGCCTCCGCTGCCGCCGTCCGAATGGAAAGGCCCCAGCAACCCCCCTTACTCCATGTGGATGTACTACTTGTACGCGAACCTCGCTCACTTGAACCACCTCCGGGCCGAGGTAATGCATGCGCTCATCGCCAACACTTTTTCCCTACCATCAGCACATTTACTTACCTGCTTCTTTATGAATACTTTCTGCGCAGTCCTCTCTTATTGTGCACTTTCACCTTGTGCTCATACTTTTATTATCCCCAATTTTCGTTGTATTATTCGCCATCTTTCGTTTGAACCTCTTAGCGCGGCATGAACTGTTTCGAGTTTCGCCCTCACTGTGGGGAAGCCGGCGATGTGGATCACTTGGGCGCGGCTTTCCTCACGGCCCACAAAATCAACCACGGAATTCAACTCCGAAAAGCCCCTGGCCTGCACTACCTGTACTTTTTGGCCCAAATCGGCATCGCGATGAGCCCTCTGTCCAACAACAAACTCTTCCTCGACTACAACAAAAACCCGTTCCGCAAATACTTTGCCCAGGTATCAAACGCTTTTCTTTCGAAAATCCAGGGTGAAATCCGATTCTGTGATTAAGCTTATTTACATATGAAGTCCTAAAGCTTATTTTTGACTAGAAGACCTCGTTATTTAATGTGCCTTGATTTCTCCTTCTTCTTCCTCTTCTTCTTCCTCTTCTTCTTGCAGGGTTTGAACGTGTCGCTGTCCACCGACGACCCTCTGCAGCTGCACGTGACCAAGGAGCCCTTGATGGAGGAGTACTCGGTGGCGTCGCAGGTGTGGAAGCTCAGCGCCGTAGACATGTGCGAAATTGCGCGCAATTCGGTGCTGCAGTCGGGCCTCGAGTACCGGTTCAAGCGGCACTTTCTAGGGCGCGACTTCCAGCTGCCGGGCGCGCAGGGCAACGACATTGGGCAAACCAACGTGCCGTCGATTCGCCTGCAGTACCGCGCGGAGCAGCTGATGGAAGAAATGTGCATGGTCCGCGATGCTGTCGCTGCGAGCAAGCTGCGGAAGTGAGCGCGAAAGGGAGGGGGGGGTGAATGGAAGGAAGAGACTGCGATTGGGGGTTGCCTCAGAAGGTTCGAAGGGACACTGCAGATGCCAATCACACCTCTTCAGGCCTACGAGTACGAGCTACTCTCGAAGGAACTGAAGACTAAAGGCGAGGTGCCTGATCATGTCTCTGGCATAACACATTTGTTTTCCTTGTTGTTATTTGAAGACCCCTAGGTGGTGTACTGGTCTAAAAATAGAAACAAAAATTGTAAACACCACCCCGCTTTCCCGTTAACTCAGTTGAACTTGCGCCGCAAGGCGGGAGCTGAGGAAGCACCTAAACATCTTACTTCAAAGGCCGCATCTCATATCAAACCACCAACCCCAGCTGCCTCCTGTTGGAATCTTTATATCGGAACTCGGAGTAATGCCACACTAATAATATTGTCAATTGCATGTCGCATGCCACATTATTATCAAGGCACTTTCCAATGAAGCGTATACAAAAGACAAAAGACTGATCTTGGCTATAGTCGCATTGAAACTTCTTCTGCTTGTATATGAAGCAGGTTCAGAAAATGCCTCTAGTACGTGCCTCTCCTCGATCACACAACGCAGCCATGTGCGGGTGCGTAGATCTGCTTCAGATCAGCTAATTGCCCTGCTCCTCCATCATGATCTTTAACTTGTCCTCTTGCTCCTTGAGCATGCAGCTCTGAATCAGTGACGAGAGCTTTCCGTCCAAAATAGTCTGCAAGGGCACGTTTTCTCCGAGCCGGTGGTCTGATACTCGGTTGTCTTTCCAGTTGTACGTCCGAATTTTCTCGGATCGTCCTCCACTGCCAATTTGCGCTGCTCGAGCACCCGACACCAGGGCGTTCTGTTTTTCCATTTCGAGCGCATTCAACCGCGCGCGAAGCATCTTCAACGCTAGAACTTTATTCTTCAGCTGTGACCGCTCTTGCGTGCAAAAGATGCGAATTCCAGTGGGGTGGTGCACTAAATCGATGGCCGTTTCGACTTTGTTCACGTTTTGCCCACCAGCTCCACCGGAGCGCGCGGTTGTTAAAGTGTACTCCTTGGGGTCCAGCTCCACTTCCACCTCGTCGACTTCGGGCATGATGGCCACGGTGGCGGTGGAAGTGTGCACGCGGCCTTGGGTCTCGGTGGCTGGTACCCGCTGCACACGGTGCACACCCGCTTCAAACTTCATCTTCGAATAAACTGCGTCACCCGAGACCTCAAGCACGCAGCTCTTGTAACCCCCAGCGTCCCCAACGCTCTCTTCTGTCATTTTCACCGTCCAGCCCTCAGACGTCCAATACTTCCTGTAAATGTCCACTAAATCGCCCGCAAATAAGTTGGCTTCGCCCCCACCTGTGCCCGCGCGAATCTCAACCATCACGTTCCGGTCGTCATTCGGGTCCTTCGGGAGCGCCAAAATCACCAGCTGCTTCTCTACTTCTTCGATTTCTGCAGTCAATTCATTCATTTCTTCCCTCGACATTTCGCGCATCTCAGCGTCGTCCGTCTCTTCAAAAAGTTCTTTTGAGTCTGCGAACTGGTGAGTTAACTCTTCCCATTTCGTGAAGGTCTCGACTACCTCCTCTAAATTTGCCCGCTCTTGCGAAACCTTCCGAATCATTTTGGAATCAGCTAAGACATCTGGGTCAGTTAGCCGCTCTGAAAGCTCCTTGTATGTCGTTCTAATGCTACCTAGCCGACCTTCCATGAACGGAGTCAGGGCTGTCAGGGGCTCACATCGTCGGGCGTGGGACAGCTGGGGGTGCACAAAATTAACGCCTAAAAATGCGGTCGTGAATCTAGCCCCAAGTAATATTGCAGTCAACGTTGCGCGTGGAATCATGACACGGTGAAGCTCGTGAGCTCGTGCCTCTCGTAGGCCCCGCTGAGCTGTAGAAGTGAATAAACTAAAAGTTCAAGGCCAACAGGCCACGGGCGGGAGCGGTGAGTGACTGACCGAAGAAATTCAACAATTCTTACAGGGGGTAAATTTTTAAAACAATGGCGGAGACGACTGGAGACGACTACTGAGTACAGTACTGGAGACTGGAGGACTGGAGTTGGAGACGGAGAGAATGCCGAGGTGGAAGTTGGTGACAGCGAGTAGACAGCGAGAAAAGGACGGAAAACGGAAAGTTTTTAGGCCGAGCTTGAAGGTGGGCTTGTGGGGTCGTACTCAGGGTTGCGATTCCTGTTTCCGCGGAATTCCCGCGCGATGGCTAAAAATTTCACTTCACGCGGTATTTCCGCGGGTTTTCCGCAGAATTTCCGTGCCGTGTCATAAAGGCACTGCCAAATTCCCATCGCGGAAATCACGTCTGATTGGTTAAATTTTCTCTTTCCGCGGGAATTCAAAAATCCTAACCTAGGTCGTACTGCAAATGCACCTGAAAATCTCAGTTTAGCCCTGCGCGCCCCCAATCACAACATCACACCATCCCACCATCCCAATTTCGCCCCTAATAAGCCACCATGCGCGATGCGTGATGCGTGTGCTCTCAATGGCGATAGCGAATATAACGAGGCCGCTTTCAATGGGCACTGCTGTTGCTGAGTGCGCCAAAGTGTACTATGCCAGCAAGCAGTAAGGTGCGGAACGACAACGTTGGCCGCACAGCTGGAGTAGCGGCGTGGGCCGCGTAAGACAGCTGAGCAAGTGATGCGCCGGAAACCGCAGTTAGGCGCAGAGCCAAGACGAGAAGAGAAGACGAAGACGAGAAACGAGAAGAACGGTTACTATTCCCATTCCCCGCTAAGGAGGAATCATCCGGGAGCTGGACCAGCATAACAGCATAACCGATCGATGTGAGGCCATCCAACCATCCAGCACCGGCTCGAGTACTTGAAATACAAACCCAAACCCGCTGCTCTAGGTTCTACTAGTGCTAGGTGCTAGGAAGCTAAATGCTAGGACTACTCATCACATATTTTGATTTGGATTTTATGAATAGGCACACTGAAATTCATAAAGACAAAAGCTTCGCTCAAAATATTGCCTCCTCTATCAGGGAAAAGCCGTGTATTTGGGTGCTAGATGCAAGGAGCGCCAAACAAGAAGAGAGCAAAGGAGAAAAAGGAAAATAAAGCACTAAACAAAAGTGAAGTGCATTCGCGGCGGTTAGCTGTGCGTTCAGTTCCCCTACTGCGCTAAATTCGCCTTCATGCTTTTGAAATTCAAAAAGGGGGAAATTTAAGTCGACTTCAATTCACTGTTGCCCCCTTGTAAAACCAAAGCATGTCAGCGCCATAGCGCTCCACAAGAGGCATCTCAATATCAGGCCGACTCTTGAGAAAGTCGCCAAAAGCTCTTCGTGCGCCCTCCCAGTATCCAAAATCATCGAGCATGATGACACCCATTTGGGGTACACGGTCGTAGAAAGTGTTGAGAGTTTCAAGCACGCTCCCATACCAATCGCAGTCCACGTTCAGAAATGCAATGGGGCCATCCGGATGCTGTGGAAAGGTTTCGTTGAACCAACCTTCCCGCACGTTCAATTGAGGAGGCGATACGCCAAATTGATTCAGCCTATGGGCAACCGCTTTCGCCGAGGCCTCAGCGCCCCAACCGCTGCCTCCGAGCGCTGCAGGCGACAGCTCAAGGGCCTGAGCGCCATCTAGAGTGGCAACGGCCTCGGGCATGCCTTGAAAGGAATCGTACAACCAAATTCGCTTCAACGAGGCTCCGCTCTGAAACACTGCGCCAACAGCGGCCGCTGAATCACCCACATGCACGCCAGCTTCCAAGAAATCACCGGGGATCCGAGCGCGAAGGGTGTAATCAGCGAGGTCTCGATAAAGCATGCACCGGCCAGAACTATGCATGTTGTCCGTGCACGCGTATGGCTCAGGAAACACGTCAAGATTTTGAGACGATGAATGACCTCTTTGAATGAGGCTTTGCACTTTTCGATCACGATTGAAAACGGAGTCTGGCACAGCTGCAAGGAGAATTGAAGCACACTCCTGGGCTAGATTTTGTTCTTGGCACCAAGCCCCAGCGCCGTAATCATCAGCAGTGAAATTAGCGACAAAAACGACTGATTTTGTGCTGTCATCTAAAGCGATTTCCATATGAAGATTATAGTCGTTGTTGATATCGAGCAAAGCCTTTAACTCGCCACGATTGTGCGGGTTATTTTTGACAAACCACAAGATACTAGGGCCTAGCCTTTCCACGAGTGGGAACTCCACTTCCCGGTGCCGAAAAAAGTCTCCAAAGGCTCGGCGGGCACCTTCCGAGCTCCCGAAATCATCCAAAAGGACGAAGCCTCCAGTGGGAACTTGGTCATAGAATGCACTAAGAGCCTCCAGCACTTGATGATAATCACTGGAATCAATCAATAAAAAGCCGACCTCCCTCTGTGGATGGTGCCCTGAATGGCCTTGAAACGGGCCCTGCTGAACGATTGACTGGGTTGAAGCCACTGCCTCGAGTCGTTGCTTTAAAAATTCGGCTGCACCTGAGTTTGCATCAGGCATGTACACGAAGTGCCGCTTTGAGCCGTAGTTTTTAGCTTTAAAAACTGCAGATACTGCGACGGCTAATTCTCCTGAGCCTCCAGAATTGACTTCAACCACATCACCAGGAATACGGGCATTTCCGAGGAGCCTGGTTATTGAGGTTGCTAGGATACAACGACCCGGAGTGTAATTTTCATCCGAGCATGCATGACGCATAGAAAAGAGATCCGCCAGCTTCGAGGAAGCCTCATCTTCGGCCTGGAGGCTTACACGACGCTGGTACCTACGGATTCTCTCAGTCTCAGGCACCGCAGCCGCGAGTGTCTCTGCGCAAGCATTTTGGGGGACCACGTTGCGAATACGGCACCACTCCGCAGCGCCGTAGTCATGCAATGAGGGATTTGAATTGAACGATACAGGAGTTGATTCCAAACGGACTTCAAGCTCAAGAGCCAGTATAGGTGCAAAAGTAAGCGTGAAGAATATACATGGCAAACTGAGCATGGCCTTTGGCATCCTTCCAATAGACGCGAGAGCTTTCTTGCCTATTTCAAGGATTCTATGATTAACGAATCGATTTGTGGAGCAACTCAGAATGTTTTCAAGGCTGTGCGGGCACCAGGCTGCACATTTGGAGTTTACTGTAGGCTTCGGGAAGGTCAGGACGGAGGTTTACTATGTTTACAAGTAAGTCATCGCGAGTTCAAGCTCCTCAACCGTCAGCTCTGTAGCATCAGCAGCTAGACCTTACTTTTAATCTCATCAATTGGTTTGCTGCTAGTAGTCCACGGTAATTTAGTACGTAGCTCTGACTGAAGCGCCAAGAGCTCTCTAGCTAGCTAGCTAATGGCTACAGTCGCTACAGTCAGTAACGATATAACCAAGGGTGATCAGGTGATCACCCTTGATATAACCCTCGCACCTTCGCAGAATAACCACCCTGTAGGCTAACAACAAACAACTTAGCGGGCTTGAAAGCAGCCGAAAACAGGAAGAAACGAGACCCTCACATTCAGTCCATTGTCAAGGCTTACGACGCACTTTTTATCCCCTTTGCCATGTCGACGAATGGAGCTCTTGGACCGGAAG
>Ga0307982_1000610_pt1 | contig 28081 bp, 22 predicted proteins | sample OrgLakmetagen989_FD_201847 | JGI IMG/M metagenome (GOLD analysis project Ga0307982, IMG submission 201847) | Saline water microbial communities from Organic Lake, Antarctica - #989 | ecosystem: Environmental > Aquatic > Non-marine Saline and Alkaline > Saline | place: Antarctica: Organic Lake...
CTACAAGACCTTCGGTACGAAGCTTGAGTTCGTGACTGATCGCTCTCAGGAGGGAAGTCAGTTTGTGAAGGGCTTCGGTGGTATCGGTGGGCTGCTGCGGTGGAAAGTGGACTTCATGGAGCTGAATGAGCAGCTGCTGGGAGGTCTGGGCTTTGAGGATGAGGATGACTTCATGTAATTCTTCGCTGCATTGTTTGATTGATTGATTGATTGTCACTGCCTTGATCGTGAAGGGTGTCTAGCTTTGGACGAGGCTATCTGCATGTAGAAGTGTTTGGGCCTTGAGTTTTTTTCGCACTGCCTGGTTGATTCCAGACTCGTCAGTGGCTGAGTTCACTGTGCAGCACCAATGCCCCTCTTGCGGCACACTCTGAAGCCAGGACATGGGCAGTTGCCATCCTGGTAAGTCATTGTGGCTAGAATCCACAAACTTTGTGCCTTGCTCCGCGCTGAATAGCTCGACAATGAGTTGCGCTGTTCTATGCTCGTCGATGTTTTGCAACTCAAGCTCGAATGAATGTTTCGGGAGCGTTGGGTCAAAAATGTTGAGATACCCAAGCCGCTCTGCTACGAAATGCTTTGCCCAAGAGGATGATAGCAAACCCATCAGCTTCCATGCAGTACTCACTGTCCAGAGCCGGGAGAATATGACTACCACAGCTTGCGCACGGGCCAAATACGGCACCTCCGGAAAGCATTTCACGATTGCCAGAGCTTGTACTTCGGTATAGAACACCTCAGTGCTTGCAACTCTCAGGTGATCAAGAGCGATCTCCAGTCTGTTGTTGAACTTTTGCTGCATGCCGCGGTCCAAGTCACTGAATGGGTCTGGCTCACGTTTGCGCCATTCGGTCCAACGCTGCTCAAGTGTTTTAGCTTGGGCTCGACGAGCGGCTGATGATCCCCAGTCAGCCTCGAACTTGGCTTCATGAGGATCAGGTTCTGGTGGGATCTGTGGCCGAATTGCAAGTACAGCAGCTGCAATGCCTTCCTGGTCTTCCAGAATATGAAAATCGTCGGGCTCCTCGCTCGAACCACCCGCTGCTGCTGCCTCAGCTGCGCGTTTCTTACGGGATTTTTCGAGTGCCGCAGCCATTTTGCCAATTGAAAACGATACTGCTTTGAAGAGCCGCTTTTTTGTACGCTGTTTTGCCCGCGGGGAGCTGACCTGTACTTGCACAGGTGACATTTCTTTTCGCTTGTCCCCGCAAGCCCACGCAATAGCTTTGAACTGCTCGATGTGGCTACCTCCATCATGGCCATCACCGAAAATGGTTGATAGCTCATTGAGCAGAGCAAGCACTTCAAGGTTGTCTGCTTGCGAATCATCGGGTTCCGGTCGCCTTGTACAAACAAAGTCAGTGTTCAGGATTCCAGAGGGCAGGTCACCGTGGCGTGCAATGTAGCGAAGCAAATTCACTTTCCTACCATTGAGCAGGGTGTTGCGAAAATTGTTAGAAGTGCCTTTTTGTGACGGGTCTACCAGGCCCAACTTGTTCCGCTGCAGTGCATCAGCTCCATTGACCTGCAGAAGGAGGAGTAACAGCTTGCGGTCAGGCTCATTTGTTAAATTCAACACGTAGTGTCCAGTACAGTTTGCCATTTGAAAACGGCTCAAGGCACCAGCTCCTTGGTAAAATGATTTGATGTTAGAGTCGCTGAGTGTTTTGGAGAACAGGTTGTCACGCTCTCTTGGGTCCACAAGTTGGGTGATCAGCGTTAGTATGCACTCAGCTCTGAGAGCAAGCAGCTGCCCAGAGTACTTGGTCTCCTCGGCTTCCGCAACTCGATTGACAAGCAGCACAGCATGCCTGACGTCAAACCAATGGTCTGTGCTAATCAATCGAAGCAACCCAACTCGTCCAGCAGTAGAAATACTTTGCATCTGGAGGTAGCTCAGCATGACAGCTGCTTGAATGTCTGAAGCACCCAAACCAATACTTGGTTGCTGAGGCTTGCGAACAATTTTGATTGTGAAAACTCCAAAGTCAGGAACCTCGAACCTGCTCTGATTAGCAATGATATAGCTTGCCTCTCGCTTCAGCCGCTCGGTGGTTGCATTGAAGTTTTGAATCGCCAAGTTCTTCTGTGAACGCCACTGAGTCATTGCACCTGCTTGCCTCAGCGCCATATCGTCCTTGGCAGCTTTTCGCATAAATCCCATAAGTTTACCAGCTGCTTGCCTGTCACTAGTAGCCTCGGTGAGAAGCCTAGAGTGCTCCCTCTCTGCACTTTTGAGGCGTTGAGTGAGTTCCGTGCTTGACTGCACTGCAATGTCGAAATTCAGACTCTGCTTCTGCCCACCCGAAGATGCTTGCACAGACTCAATAATGAATCCTGGCTGATACTTCAGGCCCATCAAAATGTCTTCAAATACAGCCTGTTCCCAGGCATCTGAACAATCCAACCGATATAGACCCTGATTGGTTGCTTCCGGAAACATGGGATCGAAGGCACCGTCCAGGGGGGTAAGCATACCAATCTCAACAAGAATGAAACGCGGTGCAACATGTTCGCGAACTATACTTGTGTCCACACCAGTGTGAACGGTGAGCGGCACATTGCGTCGCCTTGCCAGTTCTATGATGTGTGGGTTGGTGCTTCGCTCATCTAGTTGCACTGTGCTGGTCCTGATTGCACTTCGTAACAGCGCGCGTGTTCCCACCGGACCAAAGCGGTTTCTGCTCAAATCCACGCAAGCAAGTGAGAAATTTTTAGCTTGCATAGTTGATGCAAAAACTTGAGCTGAACGTGGTCCCAGCCCTGTCTCAGCCAAGTTTAGCAGTTTCAGCTGGTTGTTTTTTCTGAGGTCTGCACCCAATCGTTGACCAGTCTCTTCACTTATCCTGTTGGCCTCGAGGCTGACAACTTGAAGTTTGCCTCCTTTGATTTCGTTCGAAATACACGCTGCGGCTATGAGCGTTGTTCCGACTTCGTTCATGCCACACCAGTCGAGCTTAACAACTCGGAGCTCAGCGTGGTTTGCAATGAGTGCCGCCAGCTCAATTGCAGCTGATGGTGACACCTGGTTATTCGACAAGTTCAATTCTTGGAGCAGAGGTGCTGAAAGACAGCCTTGTACTAGCGATGTGTGCAAAGTGCCTTTCACTCCACAATTGCTGAGCTGAATGGAGGCCAGTTTGCTCAAGGCGGTCAGCACGCGATTCAGTACTTGCATCTGTGCTGCTAGCAAAATGTTTCCGCTGATGTTCAGAGTGTGCAAATCTTTCTGCGTGACCAATGCAACGAGAAGAGCTGTAAATGCACGGCCTGATAAACCATTGTCTGCGAGATTTATTGCATGCACTGCTTGCCCTGAGCCAGTTAGTGCAGCTGCCAGCATTTCGCAGTCTCCATGGCCAAGGCCAAAAAACGACAGATCCATAACGCCATTGGCATCTATTCGCTCCACAAGCTTTTCTGGGGGCGCATTGCGCGAGGCAGCAATATTTGAAGCTATATCCTGTCGAGTCAAATTTGCGAGCCGCGCTCGGGAAGTAGGATGATCAACCATGGCGAGAGAGGCAGGCAACCCGAGCTCGTACATATTTTTGCAGCTGTACTTCGGACCACGCTTTGTTGGCTGTGATGAGATCTGACGATGCGGCTTGGTCTTCAGAGGTGTCGATTTCGATGCCTCAACTTGTGCGACGACTGCACTGTTTTGTCCAACTGACTCAAACTCATTTGAAATTAGTTGCAGGCGCTGCGCACGCCGCTGCGCCGTGCTGGCAGCTGATGCTGCAGACTTCGCTGATGCACGAGGAACTCTTGCAAGCGAAGCCATGGAAAACCGACCTGCAGCACTTTCGGGCCTACCTGACACCTGTTGTATGATAGGAAGCTCGGGAGGAGACCAAGCAGACGCATCAGCTGCCGCTTTCACACCACGGAACCTCGATTGGAAGTCTTGATCGCTTCGACATAAGCTCGACTTGTCTGCTTGTATGGAGTACAGCAGGTCTTGGGTCTGTTCTGGCAGCAAATCCTCAACCCGTCTCACTAGTTTGCTCCAACTCATTTGTGAGTGGGCTTGAAGTTGCTGCTGTGGATCGAGAAGAGAACCTTCTTGTATTTTTTCATATCCATGAATGCACCCTCCCAAGGTTGCGGCTTGTGTAAGCTTCGGAATTATTCCTCGGCCTTGCTCAATGCTTGTACTGGGCCGCTTCAGCCCATGCGCGTCAAGTTTTCGCCGTGCAGCCTCCAGTGTAGAATGAGCTTCCCAAGCTGCAAAACTCCGGAAGAGTCCGTGTCTTGACCGGGCAATGATGGGTCTGTTATTCTCAGTGAAAGCATCCGTAGTCCCTTGAGTGCTTGCGTTTGCTGAATACGGACGGAATGTACTTGCCTGTGAAGGGTTTTCGACAAACGTCCGGTTCTCCCCGTCAGATGCAGCCCATTGATTTCTCCTTTCACGCACTCGGTGGTACTGCGCACTCTTGGGACGATCCTGTGCAGCTATTTCTGGTGGTCCAGACAGTGCCCGAGCAGCGGTGCTCAATGCGTTGGGCCAGGCCAAAGTCGGGGGAAGAGACGAATTCACATGGCGAGAAAGGTCATGCATGCGACAAGCGGAATAAGATTCCAGCCGATTTATGTCCCGGGGAAGTGTTTTTTTCATGTGGTGCACCAGCTCCATGTCTCGGCTGTGTTTTGTGCCAAGCATAGGCGCTCGGTGACCTCCTTTATCAGATAATCCAAGCTGCCGGGTACCGGCAACCCATCCATCGAAGAAGCTCCCATCACCGTCGCCAAAAAATTGTAGTTTTTGTTTTCGGCGGGATTTTTTAGCTGAATGCAGAAGCAATTTGTCAGTGCTGTCGTCGAACTCACAAAGCACGGCGCCTCCACGAAATTCCGCACTGCTTGACTTACCACAAATCTCAAGAGCATGCATTTTTTCTGCAAGGCCAGCAGGGATGCTCTCGTCAGTTTCCGCAGCCATGGGTAAAATTGACCTCTTCCTTCTTCACCTTTGCAAGTTTGACTTTCGCCCGCTTTCGATGCACTGTCAACTCTGCCGTTTGAAGTCGCGAATATGCTTTGAGATGAGGTAGGATACGCACAATACATTCACACACCCTTGCCTCATTGACATTTCAAGTGTTGCGACTTGGGCTGGAGCAGGTCGTCTGTCGCAGCTTCATGGCGCAGCAGTGCCCCCCCCCCAACACAGTGCATGGTGGGCTGCAGTCGAACCTAAGGTATACGGAGCAAGAATATGCGCCCACAACCAAGACCAAAGCACAGATTTGAATCATAAGAGCACAGGATGCTACTGCCGTTGCAGTTCCCAGCCGCACAGTGTCAATGACACCGTGATCTTGCAATTTGAGGGCAAACATGGCAATGCGTCCCCAGAATCATTGCCCACGCCCGAAGTAATCATCTTCGTCAAAATCACCTGATGGGCGGCGCGGGCTAGCTTCCATTGGTGCCTGATGGTGTGAACCTGGCCGCTGTCCACGCATGGCAAGTCGCCTTCTCAGTGCAAAGCTTTCATCGTCTTCAAGCCCGGTTGATGGCGACTGTACGCTTTGGGCAGCCCCAGTGGCAGGCTGTACACCACGGCCAAGCCCAACTGAATCACTGGCAGAGTCGCCCCAGGATGGCATGCTGGGCAAGCCCATGGCACCTCGGAACTCGCCGTGGCTGTCATCATCCGCAGCAAACCCCTGCAGCTCCTCAGCAGTGAGCCGGCGATCCATGCCGACATCCAGCGGAGCCAAAGATGAGCCCATGGCTTCAAAGCGACCGCTTGCTTCGTGGTCATAGTGCTCAGAGCCGTCGTCCGGCGCAAATACCCCGGCGCTGTCTTGCGTGTTGCTCACGCGCGAGTGCGCCGAGGCATCAATGTCTAAACTGTGGCGCTCATTGTCAGCCGCCAGAAACCCATCATCTGATTCGCTCTGCTCCATGGGCGAGGCGGAGTTGCGTTGCCCTGGGTACCGAGGCGAGCTGGGGGCATCGCCGCCGGTGAAGCTGCCACGTTGGGCACCACCAGTATGACGCGCCAGTTGCTCGCCCATGGGCTGCTCTGAAGTGCCCTTGCTACCTGCAGCCAACCGCCATTGCATGAGGAGCTCTGGAGTGGCAACCATGATTGCTTCCGAGCTAGTTGCTGGAACCAACTGCCCCGCGCGGCCCATCCTGACGTCACCATGCTGCTTGGCGGCATCAGCAATGTCTTGCGCTGCTTGCAGATAAGGTGAACCAGTGTACTGCTCTGCATATATCCGTCGCAACTCCGGACCAATCCCCTGCACAACAGTCAAGTGAGCAGCAGGAGTGACGAGCAGCAAATTCTCGACGCACCTCCGGCACGCTCATCATGCTGCCAACACACATCGAGTCGAGCTTCGAGGACAAATAGTCCCAAGCTATTGTATAGGAAAACATTGATGGTATGGTTTTGTATTGGGCGATTGCTGGGGCCCGACGACCCACAAGGCCAAGCACTGCATTCAAAAAGTATTGCGATGCTGCGAAAGTCGGCCACCGCAGATGTGGCTTACCACCATACACTCCCATCCCAAGCACAGCAGATGATACCGTTTTCGACAAGAACATGTTCATTTGGCACATTTGGTATGCCTTAGCAACGGCCGGGTCCAGCGACCTGCACAAATGGATAGTCCGCGGAGTTTCGAATCCAAACGGGCTGCAGCACACACTTCCTCTGGGATGCAAGGCTTTTTTCTACAGCCCGCATGGACTCCGAGTGGAGTTTTTGATCCATGGCTTGCAAAAGCAATTCGCAAGCAAGTGTTGCAAAAGTTTGGGAAAAACTGAGAGGGACAAAATATAGCCAATAGAAGCCGAAAATTCACGGCTGACTTTCCTGATAACTTGCAATAAGGAATGTCATCTACTGGTAAAAATTGATGGCAGAGGGAGCACACGGTGCCTTCAGGGTCTGGTAGCAGGTGAAGCGAGCTCGCACGCTCTTTGAGCCCCCCTTATCTTGGTATGCCGTCGAACGGCACTGCACATCAGCAGACATCTCGCGAAATCACCTCGGTCTGCTCTGATGCGTACTTGATTGCAGATCCTAAATGTCAAGTCAAGCGATACTGAGACAAACCGCACACATGGGTAAATTGCATATTCATTTTATGGCAAGGATTGAAATTTTAGTGAAGGGCTGCGCTTGGATGGCAAGAAAATGCCTCAGTTCAGGCAGAGCTGTCAATGACCACTGCAGTGTGACCTCACACTTATCGGGAAGACTTCTCAGGGACAAAGCCAACACGCAAGTCCTTCAGCTGGTCCTTCTCGATGCGCCAGCTTGCATGACGCTCATTCCTGTGGCTCAAGATGCATGTGGACGCAAATTCAGCAGCAACGCAAGCTGTGGTGTCGCACCCGTGTGCGTCACACTGCGCCGCAACAGCAGCATGCTATGCACACATGACAACAAATCACTTACCAACGCTTGTCGTCGTTACGCTCGGCGCGCACCAGCTCGGTGGAGCGCAGCTCACGGTTCCAGCTGCAAAAGTCAATAATACGGTTGGGGTGCTCGCATGCCATGGGCCTAGGCCAAGCACTAGCAAGAGCATCGGCCCTCGAGACAACACAGGAAGAACAGACAAACAAGTTTAGGTAGCACATAAACTAAGGCTTACAATGTGCAAAGCGACAGCCAAGCCGAGAAGAAACTCCGGTGCTGCCGATCGAAGCACTCCTAAACGCAGCACTTACAACACATCGGGGCTGGTCACCAGGTACTTGCTGCTAACATAGCCAGCCCAGTACAAGGCAAAGCCCATGCAGGCAATGACAGGGTATGCCTGTGAGCAGCGAGCGATTTTGCGGAAGATGCACTTCAGTTGCGTTGACATGGAAACGTACAGCCTTGTCATTCCAAACGCGCCCCAAGTTGGGGGTCAATTTACGGCCAAAAGAAGACATTGTTTTTTCTGTGCCAAAAAAATCACAGTCAGGTTCTGCGTTCATGCAAGACGAAGCATCGTGTCGGAATGCGAATGAGTGCCTGCTGGTGAAAAGCTCATGCTACTGGTACTCACTTGAAAAGTTGCTGCTGAATAACATTCAAACCACACCACTGAAAAAACAATTTACATGCCCCATCCTCCACACACACGGCAGTCTTGATCAGTTACATCTTAAAGGTCCCCCCACACCTGAGCATGATGGCTGCCCCTAGTTTTCGAGGAGCTGCACTTATGGCGATGGCAGTTGTGTGCTGACGTGTCACCAGGCAGCCATGAACTTTAATTTCAAATATGAAATTATTGTTGGATTCCCACTACGGCTACATCAGCGATTGATACCTTTCCCTGCTTCAGCGGAATTTGGGCTGTCGTGTTTCTTCTCTCACTCCAGCTTGCATCATGAAGGTTAGAACAAGCCTAAAGAAGATCTGCGAAAAATGCAAAGTTGTTCGCCGAGGACGTAAAGTGATGGTTGTTTGTGACGTGAACCCACGCCACAAGCAGCGGCAGGGCTTCAGCACAATGGCAGCTCCCATGATTTTGCCCGACATGGTGGCAGCCCCGGAGGTGTCATTCGGTGGACAAACGTTTGTGCAGATGCTCAACGACGACACTGCAGTTGCATGTGCCGAAGATGATGTCGATGGCACCTGACATGGCGTACAGGTCTAAAATCTCTTCACAGTCCGCCTGCAGCAGGACCAGGGCTGCTCACTGAACTTTCTCAATTGGAACCTGGTCGGCCCCTCTTATGAGCCCATGACACGCAGTAACGATTCACGGAATTTGAGATGATATGAATGCATTGATTGCATCACTCTTGACACGCCAATGCAAGTAGGCATGCCGAATGACGCGCATGCAGCTGCGCTGACTGTTTAGTATGAGTAGTTGGCCACGTGCAGAGACTGGTCAGCGGCGGCACCACCAGCACCACCAGCGTACTTGCCAAGCTGTGCCTCGCTGTTGGCCTTGGCGCGCATCAGCAGCGCCTTCTGGGCAGTGGGGATGTTCTCCGCCTTGCCTCCCCACGCCGCCAGCACGGACTGCTGCAGGGCACGCCCGTAGGAAAACGACAGCGCCCAAGGCTTCTTGGCCTCCAGCGCATTCATGGCGTTCAGGGCCAGGGTGGCCTCCTCCTCAGACATGCCGCCTGACAGGAAGGTCACGCCGGGGACAGCCACGGGCAGGGTGTGCTGCAGCACTCGCACGGTGGCGCGGCCGATGGCAGCCGCGTCGAAGCTGGCGCCGGAAGCAGTGCCGGGGCGCACCATGTTGGGCTTCAGCAGGGTGCCCTCCAGCATCACGTGGTGGTCGGACAGGGCCTTGTACTGGGCGGCCAGGACACGCTCAGTGACCTCCGCGGCACGCTCAATGCTGTGCTTGCCATCCATGAGCACCTCAGGCTCCACGATGGGCACCAAGCCGTTGGCCTGGCAAATGGCGGCGTAGCGGGCCAGGCGCTGCACGTTCTCTTGGATGGACAGCTCGCTGGGGGCGCCGGAGTCGCTGATCTTGATCACTCCACGCCACTTGGCGAAGCGTGCACCAGCCTCGTAGTACTGTGCGCAGCGCTTCTCCAGGTCATCGATTCCCTGTGTGACAGTCTCATCGTCGGTGCCAAACAGAGCCTTGACGCCCTGTGAGCAAACAAAAATTCGTGGGGTTGTGCGCGCCAGACATTCCGCTGACAGCACTTACCTTGTCCACTTTGATGCCAGTGATGATGCCCTGCTTTTTCAAAAGCTCAGGGAACGGAGTTCCATCATCAGCCTTCTGGAAGAGGGTCTCCTCAAACATGATGGCGCCGGAGACATACTCTCCAAGCCCTGAACGAAATGGCCGTGAAGATGCGCAGCTCAACACGCCGAATGTAGAAACTCACCCTCAGTTGTGTACAACAGCTGGCGGTACACGCGACGGTTCTCCTCAGTGTTCTCAGCACCAATGGGGGCAAAACGCTTGCCAATGGTTCCAGTGGATTCATCAGAAGCCAAGATTCCCTTGCCAGGGGCAGCAATGGCATTCTGCGATCACCTGGATGTACTTCGATCGCTCTCACTCAGTGTAAAAAAACTTACAGCCGTCTCAATGAGCTCTGCAGCGAACTTAGACATGATGAATTTTGCTTTGAGGAGTCAAGAACCACGTCAGACAAGAGTTGCAAAGATTAGAAGAAAAGTGCTGCCGTCAGCACACAGCAGTCTCGGTCTTCAGTCGTGCTGGAGAAATTGACTCCGATATGGGACCCCCCTTGAATCTCAGCCTTGACTTCGCCAGCGCGCAGTCGGAGAGTTTGAGGATTGAGTTGTTTGGCAATCCTTGTACGCCAGTAACTGAGGTCATTGGATTTCAGGGGGCTTTCCTGCGTTGTACTTGCCATGCAACTCACGCGATTATTGTACTACGCTTGCCAACACGCCGATTTGTCAAGATGGCTGCTTCAACTGACACTGTGGTTCAGGCCATGGTCACTGAAGCAAAATAATTTGACGGAAAGGTGATGCCGGTGGTGTTTTCTCCTGGGCCGGCCTGTGCAGGCTTGGCGGACATGACAACTTGGCTCAGCGCCAATCGCAGCAAAGTCTTCGAGGCTGCCAAGGAGCACGGCGCTGTGCTGTTCCGTGGCTTCAATGTTGCCAAGCCTGAAGAATTTGCTGAAATCATGGAGGGTTCCCTTGCGCTTCCTTTGTTTCCATATGTCGGTGGAGCTGCAGTTCGCACAAGGTATGTTGTGTGTTCAAGGCACCTTACCTGTGTTTTCCGCATCATGGCCGTGACAGGCACGAAATGAATGCTGCGGGTTGTTGGTGACCGTGTTTTTACCGCCAATGAAGCTCCTGCATCAGAACCGATTCCTTTTCACCACGAGGTTGCCCAGTCCCCCACTCCTCCCGACTACATTGCGTTTTACTGCGAAACTGCGCCGGAGTCGGGCGGCGAAACCCCCATTATTTCAAGCACCGCTGTGTACGACTACTTTGCTTCCAAGTACCCCACATTTGCATCCCGTATGGAAACTCTTGCCGTGAAGTACATCCGCGTCATGCCTTGTGAAGATGATTCCTCCTCTGCCATTGGGGGCAGCTGGAAGAGCACCTTCAACGTCACCTCCAAGGAGGCAGCAGAGCAGCAGCTGCGGGCCACAGGGTCCAGCTGGGAGTGGCTTAAGGGCGATAACTTGCGCACCGTCACTGGCACTGTGCCCGGCGTGCGCACAGACCCCCGCACAGGCCGCAAGGCATTCTTCAACTCCGTGGTAGCGGCATACACCGGCTGGGTGGACAGTCGGCATGACCCCACCAAGGCTGTAATCCTGGGAGACGGGTCGCCTGTGGATGGCGCTGCACTGCAGGATGTAGCTGATTGGATGGCTGCAAACCGCGTGGCTGTGCCTTGGCAGCAGGGTGATGTCCTCTTCATCGACAACCACGTCGCCATGCACTCCCGCAACCCCTTCGCCGGGCCCCGACGCATTCTTGCGTCCCTGGCCAAGCGCCCAGCAGCAGGCGATGTTGCAAGCAGCGGCGCTGCAGCTGCTGCCAGCGCTGCAAGCAATGTGCACGACGTGCCTCATGCGCAAGCGCTTACTGGCACTGGCGACGGAATGCCCCTGGTAGGCCTGGGCATGTGGAAGGTGCCAAAGGAGAAGTGCGCCGAGATCACGCTGGAGTCCCTCAAGGCTGGGTACACCCACATTGACTCTGCATGCGACTATGGCAATGAGAAGGAGGTGGGACAGGGGCTTAAAGCTGCCCTGGAGGGGGGGGTCATTTCCCGTGAAGACCTGTGGGTCACCTCCAAGCTGTGGAACACATCCCATGCAGCGGAACACGTGGAGGAGGCATGTCGCCGCACCCTGGATGACCTTGGACTGGAGTACCTTGATTTGTACCTGATCCACTTTCCCATTTCCCTGGCATATGTGCCGTTTGGTGAGTGATACCCCGCCGAGTGGCTGAAGGATCCCACGGAGGAAAAGCCCAAGATGCACTTCGCCAAAGCGCCCCTGCACGAGACATGGGCGGCCATGGAGGAGCTGGTGCGCAAGGGCCTGGTGAAGAACATCGGTGTGTGCAACATGGGCACTGCCCAGCTGGCGGACCTCATGACGTATGCCAAGGTGCCTTGCAGTGTGCTGCAGGTGGAACTACACCCATACAACACACAGGACAAGCTGGTGCGCTTCGCTAAGAACGCAGGCATGTTGGTGACTGGTTTCTCCCCCCTGGGGGCTGGTAGCTACATCGAGCTGGGCATGGCATCGGCTGGGGACAGCGCGCTGAAGGAGCCAGTGGTGCAGCATATCGCCAGCAAGCACGGCAAGACTGCTGCACAGGTGTTGCTGCGCTGGGGCCTGCAGCGGGGCTGCGCTGTCATCCCCAAGACAAGCAAGGTCGAGCGTCTCCCGGAGAACTTTGCTGTGTGGGACTTCCAGTTGAGCGCGGAGGAGGTAGCTGCTATCGCTGCATTGAACTGCAACCCCCGCTTCAACGATCCAGGCGTGTTTTGCGAGCTGGAATTTTGCACGTTTACGCCCATTTATGAGTAAAGGGGCCTCCAAACGTCCTCGGGGGCCCCATCTAGGGTTCCCAGTAGAAGCGTGTCAAGTGCAGAGCGCAGTGGGGCACAGATTTCAACAATTCACTCTGCCAGCATCTACCTACTTGAGAGGCTCTGTTGATTGCGTCTTGCTTTCAGTCCCCTACACGCATGCATGCATGGCAGCGTCAATGATCAGGCGGCAGCTGGGCGGCAGGCTTAGAACAGCACTGGGCTGGCTCACTGTAAAAGCAGGACGCTCAATGAGCACTGAGCCAGACAAAATAATGAAACATCTTCTTGGTTTAGCTACTCAGGCAGCACACAGTGAGTGAAGGTCAAGCGAAGAAGCCAGGTGCTCGGGCTGAGAGACTTGGACCAACTGCAGGTGGCTGCGTGCCAATCGCGGCAGCTGTGGTGGACGCAGACGGAAGGATATTGACAACAGCAACGAACTCCAGTAATACACGGCTACACCATGCCGAGCTGCTCGCTCTGCAGGTGGGTGCCTTGGCCTTGCTTGACGACTGCCGCGAAAATTCTTTGGCTTGCCTCTGTTGCAGGACGCATGCCACCAAACGGGAGCGGCTTTGCTCCCGCAGTGCAGTCTCTTCGTCACTATGGAACCATGTGTGATGTGCTTTGGAGCCGCATCGCTGTTACATATTCGTAGAATTGTGTATGGAGCTTCATCTCCCAAATTCGGAGCTTGTGGGGGGCTGCATTCGCTGCATACTGAAAGTGGGGCGAACCACTCACCCCAAGTGATCGGGGGAATCTGTGCGGATGAGTGTGCTGCCATAATGCGCGGGTTTTTCCAGCAGAAACGCAAGGCGGCTGTCGTAGAGCCAACAGATTCTTGAGCCATTCACTTTGGCTGGCTGGCCCCCCCAAAACACCCAACCGAGCAGGGGTGGCATAAATTGCAACAAGTCAAACGAGAAGGCCACTGCAGCACAACTTTTTGCTACAGGAAACAGTGTGTTCACCTACGTGGCGGTTCCTGCCATACCTTCGCTGCAAATGCAAGGGCTGTGCCGTAGCCACCCCGCCGCATAACGTGCGGGGCATTTGTTTTTTCGTGCCACAGCTTTCACATTAGCTAGGAGCTGCCCATGGAGACGATAGAGGCAAAATGGAAGCAGCATAGTACTAGTGTGCTCAGCGATTTTGATATTTTACAGCGCCTTGGTTCTGGGAGCTTCGGAATAGTGTACAAGTGAGGCTTGCTGCCTGACGAATTTTCGTTTTGCCTGCGCACGATTTCTTTGCTACGTAGGTGCCGACGAAAGCAAGACAGTGGTATATACGCTATGAAGCAGCTGACACTGGATGGAATGACACGCCGCCAGCAACGTGCTGCCCACAATGAGGTTAGTGCGTCTCTCGAAGGGAGTTTCGCTCGTGATCGAAACGCCCCTCATTCGGCTCGTATGCGCTTCATCCAACCCTCAGCTTCACCCCTTCCCTGCTGCTATGTACTGCTGCCACTCCGCGTGTTTGCAGGTCAGGTTACTGTTTGAGGTTAACTCTCCCTATGTTGTGCAATACTATGACTCTTTCATCGACGAGGGCAAGCTCAATATTGTCATGGAGTACTGTGACAGTACGTGACCGTTATCGAGGTGCCAAGAACAAGCAGCACATACTGATTGGATGTTTTCACAGGAGGGGACTTGCAGCAGGCGCTTCGTCGGCAGAATAGCCGCAGCGTGCCTGAACCCACAGTTTGGGGCCTGTTTATTCAAATCCTTCTCGGCTTGTATGGTGAATAGCTTCCTGGCCCCTCAGCCTCGTCGTGCACCAACCAATAACTTCCGCAGATTTACATGCCATGCGTGTTTTGCATCGCGACATCAAATCCGCCAATGTCTTCATGAAGTCCACGGGGGAAGTCATGATTGGGGACTTGGGCGTGGCTCGTGTGCTGGGCACGCAGTCCCAATTCGCAAAAACCATGGTTGGTACGCCGTACTACCTTGCACCTGAGTTGTGCATGGACCAACCGTATGACGCAAAGTCTGACATGTGGGCTCTTGGCTGTGTCTTGTAAGTGCGCCCAACGCGATACCCCCGCTTTGACGTTGCACTGGTAAATGCTTCGCAGATACGAGTGCACGACACTGCAGCACCCCTTCAACGCCAACAACCAGGGCGCTCTCATTATGAAGATCATTGACGGCAGCTTCCCCCCTGTGTCCACCTCGTACTCATTGAACCTGAGGGATGTGGTGCACCAACTTCTGCAGAAGGATGCCACCGCACGGCCCTCAGCCCTGCAGCTGCTGGCGTCGCCGCCGCTCATACGCGCAGCATCGGAGCTGGAAATAGCCCTGCCACAGCCCGCCATGGAGCTGTTCCAGACGCAGGTGATGCAGGCCCAGCTGCAGGACCAAGGGCGGGCCGCAGCCGCACGCCAGAACCAAAGCATGTCACGTCTGGCGCAGCCTAAACGCAATAGTGCTCCTTCACCAGAGCAATCACCCCCCACAGTCACAGCCACAGCCGGTGGCCCATCTGCTGCTGGCGCTCCTGTTGCCTCGGTGAGCAACTTGCACCTGGCCCTGCACCCCTCGTCAGGGGGCAGCCATGCAGACACAGATGCAGCAGGAGGCCCTGCAGTGGTTGACCCTCTCACAGGTGCTGCACAAGCCTCGCCTCTGCGGGGACACAAGGCACGTCTTCGCGGAAGGGGGGGCTCAAAGGTCGCTCGAGGGGGGGTCACCTCGTCTCCCATCAAGCCGTTGCGCGAAGGCAGTGCATCTAGCAGTAGCAGACCCAGTGCGATAACACCGCGAGGCGGGAGAGTGCGTATACGGGGCAGGGGTGCTGCTGGCTCCGCTGTGGGTCGAGCGGAGACTGCAGGGCACCGAAGTCGTCATCGCCCCCTCCCCCCTGCCGCACAGCAAGCTGCACAGAAGGCGGCTGCAGCACACGGGTCAGCCTATAGGCGACGCACACATACTGCAGGTCGGAGCGGCACAGGTATGACCAGCACTCGTGCTGGCATGTCGCGTGCAGCCGGCCGCAGCACCAGCGGACAGGGCGCCCGAAGCCCGGAGCAGACCTCTCCCGAGGGCAAGCAGAGCGAGGAGGGAGCAAGCACCCCAGTGCATGCACAGTACCGCGGTGTTGCCCGCCACAGCGAGGCCCTGCGGGGTGGCGCCAGGCAGTCCTCCACCTCTGCAGGCGCCAGGCGCATCACAGTGCAGGATGTGCTGCAAGTGTCAGCGGCGCGTGGGGCTGGGCACAGCGACAAAGCAAGCTCCACAACTGAGTCCGCTCTCTCTCCCCGCACCTCGCCAGTGCAAATGCAGGGGGCGTTTGGGGATCTGTCCATTGCTGGCGCTGGGCTTGGGGGGCTTAGTATTGACCCGGCAGCCCTGGCGGCCAGAGACACACCTTCACGCAGCTCCAAGCGCCGGTCAGACATCATCGAGGCACAGGGACAGCGCCCCCTGGCACCATTGGCGCGCCGCCCAGCCACATCCTCCGGCGGGCGCGGGGATGGCCCCGGGGTCGAGGGGCCCCTCAAGTCACACGAGGGGGGGCAGCACCTTCGAAACCACAACTACCCATCAGACACAGCAGGCAACGGCGAAGCAGATGGCATGGCGGCACCGGGAGAGTCCCTGGAGCCCACCGTGACCAGTATGCCCTTGTCTGCCCGAGGCTTCGCGTCGACGCTTGCGGGCCCAGCCACCGAAGCTCAGCAGGGCGCCGAAGGCAAGAGCGAGGCGTCGCTGCCACCAATCAGGGGCACAACTAGGGGGGGTGCAATGACCCCTGGTCCGCAAGCGCTCCGCCACGAGGTGGGGGGGGGGTCACGCTCTGCCCGCAGCTCGTTCACGGGGGGCACAACAGGCGGCATTGGTGCCGCCACCGCTGGACCCATGCCAACAGTGATACAACGCGGAGAGGCTGCACATTATAACGGTAAGGGTGGTGCTGCGTGGCGCCCCAGCGCTGGCCAGGCTGCTGCTCGTCCTGGCCAAGGCAGCTCGCCTGATATCAGGGGGCCGCTCGAAGCTCGCCCTCGCCAGGCATGGTCCGATTGGTCGCAACTGCCTGGTGCTTCCCCGTCTGTAGCCGCCACAGAATTGCGGGCACTGGACAACACCATGACCAGTGCAGTGCACAGCACCATTCAGGAGGTGACGGAGCCACTGGCGGACGACACCCCCCCCCAATCTGGCAGAGGTGACCTTGCGCACTCCCAGCTGGAAGACAGTGCCACATCTGAGCGCAGCTTCCTGCGCAGTGCTCATAATGGCCCCGCGGACAGCAGTGACAGCACGTGGGATTCCTTTGACGATTCGTTCCTGCGGCACCAAGCCATTGCCGAGGCGTCTGTGGGTGACAGCAAGACACAGGAGGACGCATGGCCGCGCGTGGGGGTGCAGGCGGCTGAGCTGCAGGACGCGAAGCACCTTCCTCAGTCAGCTCAGCGGGAGATCACCCCTGCTGAGGTCGAGGAGGACATTATGTGGGGGGGCAGCGGGGGCTCCAGCCCGGGGGGGGGGCGCACCCTGGGAGCCACTGGCGCCTCGGCGGCCTCGCATTTCATGGCCAGCACAGGCAACTCCCACAGCGGCTCCCAGCCATACCTGCCCCAGCTTAGTTTGCCGGTCATGCAGGCACCTGGACCGGCGGCAGTGCAGTCCGCCCGCGCGGCTGTGCCGCTGCCCCCGGATGAGACCCCTGGGGGTGGGGGCTGGTCTCTGGAGCAGCACGGCTACGGGCGGCCAACGCTGCGACATGCCCACTCAGAGCCAAGCAGTCCAAGAGACATCAGGGCCGCAAATCCTCCTCTTGCATCTTCTCGTATGCTTGTGAATGCGGCTGCAGCAAACAAGACAGGCTTGCTGCCAGCAGCCCCAGGGACAGCCCGGGTGCCAGAGTATAGTGACGATGACGACTGCGCAGACAGCGTGGGCTCTGAAAGTCTGGGCAGCGACAGTGAAGGCAGCATTGAAGGCGACAGCAAGCTGGACGACAGCAGGAGGCATGGCGCTGCGCTTCCCCCAGACGGGCTGGTCTCGCGCCGGCGCGATGCCCTCAAGGCCGGAGCCACCAATATCATGGAGGAGTATCCGGATTGTAGTGCTGTGCGCATCTCAGGGGCGAGGCCGCGACAGCTTGATGTCCCAGAGCACTTTCTGCCCGTTCAGTCCGGCCGCGTGGAGAGCGCCCCCCTAACCCCCCTTAGTGACGACGACGACGGGGGTGACGGGGGGCTCCCGGAAGACGTCCCAGATGTTGTGGTGGCACAGTCTGCAGAGTCAGATGCTGACGCTGCCCACCTATCAGCCACAGCAGGTGCCTCGGAGGCCAAGGCTGTGCGCATGTCGCACCCTGCGGTGCAAGCGGCGCTTGCCGCCGACACCCTGCTGCATGCCGCGCGAGGGCACCTGGAGGAGCTGCAGTGTGCAGCAGGGGAGCTGCAGTACAAGCTGCGTCTGGCTTCCGTGGATGCTGAAGATGCCCTGGATGAGGGGGGGGTGGCAGCAGAGGAGGCCCAACTGTGCCTGGAGGAGCTGCAGTCACATACCGACAGCGCCAAGAGGAGGGTCACTGGCATCGCCAAGTGGACACAAGAGAGAAGTGAGCTGCACTTGCGCATTCAACAGCTGGCAGCGGCCTGTGGACACATCAAGGCACCCACACCCAGCGCCGCTGCCATGCTGCGGCACTTGCTCGGGCCCGCAGCAGCGGGGGGTCAGGGGGGTGACAGCGCCAGCGGGCCCACCTCGCCTGGGACAGGGTCTGCTGACGACGTGGATGCACTGCTTTCGCAGTTGACTGGAGAGCAGCAGATGCTGCTCTTCAAGCTGCAGTTCTTCCACGGGAAGCTGAGGGATAGCACCGCAGCGTATCATGTGCGCTTTGCAAACTCAGCGCTTAGCCCGTAAAGTGTATCCTGAGCGATAGTTTGTGCTTTATTGGGGCAAATTTACTCTATGACACTCGTTGCCTTCGGTGTAAGCTTGAGTATGGCTGCATCCTGGCAAGTCAGGGGGCATCCTGGCCATACCCTTGTGCCCCCGTCATTGCTACGGACGGCGAAGTGATGCAGCCTCAGGCCTAGCTCACCGAGATATTTCGAGGCCCCCCTGGCATTTTTTCGGCAGTTTATCTGCGCATCGTACCGAAATACGGCCTATTTTCGCCAAAATCCGCACAATTTTGAGAGCCCCTTGAGTTTATCTGCGCATCCCCTCGGCTGCATGAGCTAGGCCTGAGCCTGATGGCATATGACTAAAAGCCCCAAAAATACTTTTTAGTGCCATATGTGGTGACTGCTTGTGGGCACAGCTGCGAGAAGTGTGACAAGTAAGAGCGTTTCACAAGATGGCCGCAGCAAAAGCCGCAGCCAAAAAGGCTGAGGCTGAAGCTGCATTGAAGCTGGACCAGCAGCATGCAGCTGCGACAGAATGCGCGAAATTTGAAGAACAGGTTCGGGCAGAGGAGCACTTGTTCAACCTTTTCCAACAGCAAAAGGTGAGCTGCCGATTCACTTGCTGAGGACAGTTGTGCAATTTCCGCGGCCCAGTAAACTCACGACTGTGTTGAGCAATGCAGGACAAAATCAACCACTTCTGGGTTGTCGCAAAAAAAGAGTTGGAGGATCGCAAGTCCAAGCTCCGAAACCTGGATCGCGAGATTCAGGACCTGGAGGAGAAAGAGAGCGTGGAGATCAAGGTGCGTCGCTGTGCGGCCTGTCGGTCTCTCTGTGCTTTGCATCTGCATGTACTTTGTGCAGATTTACAAGCAACGCGTGAAGCACTTGTTATATGAGCACCAAAACGAAAGCACAACCAAGCGCACGGATGCGCAAGTCGCGCTGAAGCTGGCCGAAGACGACCACCGCGACAGTGAGCTGGAGCTGCAGAAGGACAAGCGAGCCCTGGAGCGCATGCGCAAGGAGCTGCAGGTGCGGCACGAGGAGTACGTCAAAGAACTCAAGCAGCAGCACGACCGCGACATCACCATGCTGCGCTTGGAGTTTGAGCGGGAGTCTCGCGATCTGTGCGCCCAGTACGAGAGCGCCCTTGACCGGGCCCGGAAGCAGCTCACAGAGAAACGCACCGAGGAGGTGCGCAGGATCGAAGCCCGCAAAAGCAAGCACATTGCTGCGCTAATTGAGGCCCACGACAAGGCCTTCCAGGACATCAAGGCATACTTCAGTGAGATCACCCACGCCAACTTGGACCTCATTCGCTCCCTAAAGGACGAAGTGAACGAACTGGCGCAGCGGGAGCAGGACGACGAGAAACGCATCATTGCCATTGCTCAGGAGAACAAGCGCATGTCTGCACCGCTTGCCCGGGCGCTGGAGGAGTCTGCCCGCCTCAAGGAAGAGAAGGCGCAGTACCTGCAGGACATGGAGCTGCTGAACAAGCTGAAGGCCCGTGTGCTCATCCAGGAGGACGCCACTGCCACCCTGCAGTGGGAGCATGAGGTGCTGGAGCAGCGCCTTGCCCGCGTCAAGAAGGAGCGCGACGAGCTGTACAGCCGCTTCGCCTCCTCCCTGTACGATGTGCAGCAAAAGGCCGGCTTCCGCAACCTGCTGCTGGAGAAGAAGCTGGAGGCGGCTGCAGAGGAGGTGGAGAAGAAGGGAGCTGCCTTGGGGGAGGTGCTGGCTGCTGCCAAGCTGGACCCCACCACCCTGGGGGCGGTGGAGGACAGGCTGGAGGACGTCGTGCAGTCCAAGGACAGTGTCATCCGGGAGCTCAAAGTGGAGCTGCAGCGCATCATTGCGGCGCACAGCAGGGTGTTGGACGCGTACGGGAACAAACTGGACGAGTACGGTATCCCCACTGAGGAGCTGGGCTTCGAGCCCATGCGGCTTGTGGCGGTGCAGGCAGCAGACGCTGCAGCACTGAGGGTCACCCACCTGCCTGGGGCCACCTCAGCACGAGCCGCCACACCTGCCATGCGGGAGGGAGCAGGCAGTCGTGCATCCAGCGCTGAGGGGGCATCCCGGTCCTTCCGGGGAGGCGCCACCTTCACAGCTGCCCCAATGCGCCCCCCTGCTGCCCACGAGGAGACCAAGGCCTCCACCCCCGCACAGCGGTAGTGGCCATTGTGGCCAGCGCACCGGGGCTGAGTGTTCTGTTCGAAGCGTGTGTCCAGTCTGATTTCATTTTAATGTACCTAAGCCTCGCTGTGCGTAAAGCCTTCAGCTCATTGAAATGGGGAGGCTTGCCGCGAGCTCAGATGGGGCGAGGCTGCAGCCGCCTCGCCCCAGCTTGTGCTGCTGCCACCAGTGTGCCCCCCCTCTGACTGCTCATGGAGGGGTGCCAATGTGACAGGCAGTGTTGCCCCGGATGTAGGCTGCACATAGTCTGGCGATGTTGCGTCTCGGGACAGGGCAGCGCCAGTGTGCACCACTGACCCTCGGGGCCATGCACCGAGAAAAATTGTGTACCACCTGGGCAGTTGCAACCCGGCTTCCAAGGTTAGTTATAGTCGGCTCAGAAGCTACCAGGGCCTGGAACACGCCAACCAACACAAATGCTGACCCCTTCTGTAGGGCCTTGGCCGGTTGTCGCCCTCCATCGGCACCTGAACCTCAAGCTGTGAGTTTTCAATGTCATGAAACAACGGTTGACCAATTTCTTATGTATTTGCTTGAGTGGTCCAATTTTTTCTCATAGACTGATTCTTGGTCCTACGCTGCAGCTGATATACTGGTAATCCAGAGAACCACTGAAATGGCTGTGCTGGTGCGACGTTCTGCTTGGTTCGGCGCCACGCTTGCTATCTATTGTGCTGTTCACCTTGTAGCAATGCAATTTTTGGGTCATAGCGAGTACCGAGAGGGCACAAAGCCCCGAGAGGGCACAAAGCCCCGCCTCAGCACCTGCAGCTTGCCGATTCTTCGAACCAACTCTTCGCTCACGCATTCGCAAGATGGTCAGAAGGGCTGTTACACCATAACGATGATAAAGAGTCCAGCACATTGGCACCAAACCATGCTACCTCCTTCTTCAAACGCGATCTGTGCTCCTCTGAGTATTGTTGCGGAACTTGAGATCACGTTTGCCGAAAGAGTAGCAGTGGCAGCAGAAGTGCCGACGCTTATTTCAGTGCCCGAACATGGAGTGGAACCGGTGGACAGTTTAGCAATTACCTGCAGTAAACAGCTCGACCCTTTGCTGGTATATGCATTTTCGTGTTTACTTTTTGTCGATTCTCAGTTCGATTTGAGCCCTGCCGCTCAGAAGTGGGCCTCACGTGCCTTGTCCGACGCGCCTCCCAACAGAAGTGAGATAAGTCCCACTATTCACACACGCATGGTGGCATTGGCTTCTGTGGGAGGGGTTCCAATCACTGCAGCGTCGACAGCTGCCCCTTGCTTCACCAAAACGGGAGTCAGTGAAAGCAGGTTCTGCTTGGCACCAAGCGACGCTACAATTGTTCAATCTTGCGAGATTACGCCACACGCCATGGCGGTTGAATCCCAATTGTGGCTTCAGCTTTTGGCAGAGTGGCGTACACCGAACACTCACCTAGTCAACCAAATTCGCTCTGCATGCCAAGCCAGTTTGTGGCGTGTGCAGCACTTGAACTTGGGTAGAAGGACGACCCTTGCTCACTCACGGCATGGCGGTAATTTCTACACCTTGCTTCCAAAGTGGCGTGTCGAACTAGATTATATCTCATCGTCTTCCCCGCCTGTGCTTGATCTGAGCCTTTCCGGCCGAGAGGAGGCTGCCAAGCAATACAATCAGAGCGAATCCGGCACAGAGCAGCTGCTACATGTCATGAAAAGTATGATGCACGTTCAAAAGGTCCCCTACGTGGGGCTTGTCATGGGGAACGCTGCCTTTGCAGAAATGACTCATGCATGGACATGTCAAGTGAAAGGCATACCTGGGGTGCTGCAACGCACCCTTTTACTGTGCACTGATGCTACATGCTTGGATATCATGCGGCAAAGCAAATTAACACCAGAATCCACTCCTGTTCTTGGAATTGACATGGGTGCAAGATTGGCAGCTGTCTACGCAGACCTCGGCATGCAGCAGCCAGCGGCAGATATGTCAGCTGGGTTGACTTTTGGTACACAAGCTTATCACGTTTTCACACTCACCCGCCAGCTGGCTTTGCGACAAATAGTCGACAGTGGTGTCCCATACTTGCTCATGGAAACAGATGCTTGGTGGCAGCGCAGCGCCTACGACTACATGGACAGGGTTTTGGCATCAAATGGCGCATTGCAGCCCTCGGAGCTGCAAGGCTTACATGTCAACGTGGCCAGCCTCGACACTGTCGACAAGTCATTCGATATGCTGCTTTACGTTGATATACCCTGGATGATGACTGGTCCGCGTGTAGGCGTTGGTGGCGGCTTCTTTCTTGCGTTCCCAAACCCAGGAACAATGCGTTTGTTCGAAAAGTGGTCAGAGGAAGTGGTAAACAGCGTTTTATCGAGTGCAAAGTATGGCGGGACGGGAGAACATCCAACTGAGCAGGTCATGCTACAAAAACTGGTCGCGCAGAAGTATATGGGCTTCAGACCAGCTTTCCTACCATCACAGCTTTTTCCAAACGGCGAGTTCTACTCACGAGTGAAAACAGCGGAGGAGGCGCGCAACCAAATTGCAAACCAGTGTATTGTGGCTATTCAGTTTAATTATATTCGGGGCAACGCCGCAAAAATCTCTCGGGCCAAACAATTCAATCACTGGGGCCTGGCTGAAGATGGCACCTGCAAGACACCACAAGAGCTATACATCAAATAATATGTTTCGCGGTGTCAACTAGCCACGGCATGCTCATCGGTTTCCACACTAGCCTTTACAAGCCCGACACACCAGGGTGCCCACAGGTGGCTGCCGGGCAGCCACCTGGGCACCCCCGGGCCACTATGCTCTGCCCAGGCGGACAAACGTGACCCCCCCGAAGCGATCACGCTCAGCCTTTCGAAGGCACCTCCACCACATACAAGGCGAGCTCAGGCCCAGCGGCCTGCCCAGGTGGTGGTGTATGTTAAGTGCAATCCATTGTCTTGTTTCTCCTCGTCCAAGATGCTCTCTCTTCGTCCATTTGTCGTGGTGCTGCATGGGCATGGCTGTGTGCAAGGGATGGGGACCGGCCCGTTCCCAGCAGCGGCGAAGTCCACCCCTGGGAGTCGTGGCTGGTTCCAGCACCCTGTGCACATGTGCTTCGGCGGTCTCTAAGCGTGTACTTGCCTCATCATACAGTCTGCTGGTATCACCTATGAACTTGGATGAGAACGTGTCCCACCATGGGCAAGGCAGCTCAAGCCGCAGGGGATGCCCGCGCCTCACGGCACAGGTGCCCCCCTCCCCTCCCCTGGGGGCTCGGCGTAGCTAGCTAGGCCTTCTAGAGCCATAAGAGGGCGACGCTTGTGTATGCGTCGACGATTTTTTTGATGATGTTGTCCTGGGCAGGGCACCTGCCGTGACGGGAAATGCGGCCGGGTGTGGAGCAGTGGGCCCTCTGTCCACCCGTCACATTTGTGCATGGTCGGCAATCACGGTGACGGTGACCATCCCAAATTCAGGAAGTTGAAAGTTGATTGCACGCTAGTCGCACTTGATGTAGCTTGAATGATGTCGTATGATGATGTTGCACGCTGATGGTGCGTGTTGGGGCCTTTGAGGTGTGTACTTGCGTCGCGTTTCGTTAAAGTTTTGCTGCACTCGTGTGGCCGCTCATATCTTGGCGATGTCGATGTGCACCGCCAGTTTGTACCAATACCTGCACTTGAAATCGTCCACTTTTACTCTTGTGCGCAGCCTGTTTATGTATTTGAGCACCTGTTGTCTCATAGGGGCGCCTTGCGACGCGCATTGCCAGGGAAGCCGCGGGGGGGACGTGCCCTCCCGCCTGGCACAAGTGTCCCTCCGCAGGGGCTCGGCATAGCGGGCAGGGCCGTTTACAGCCGGGAATCAGGTCCACACGCTTGCGTGCGTCCAGCCTGGTCTGGGGTCGTGTGGTCAGTCGGCTTGAAAACTAGACACCTGTTTCTTTATCATTTGCAGCAGCGTGCCGCTCTGCCGCCAATTCAGCACCTGCCGCATCTTTGAGTGATTGCGAGATAAACCCAGTTTGCTCATCCGCACCCCACAGCTGAAGGTTTGGTTGCCAAACGCAACCATGACTTCGCTCAACATGATAGGATGTTACGGAGCGATTTGCAGGCGGCAAAACGTCACACGCTCTTGTGAAAACGTGCCCATCCCTGATGACATGCACCCCTCCTTGGGCCAAGCGCCAGCTCAAGAAGCTTTCAGCGTTGGTTGTGTGCGCATGTTTGTCGACAGACGCTGCAACTGCATGGAACCCGTTTGCGCGGATGTGCTGAACAGCTGAAGCGTACGATGGATAAGCACTGCGGGCACATATGGCTGTATGGTCGCACAACCCCATGTAGTCAGCGGCCCTGTCACCCACGAGACATGAATGCTGTGGTGGTAGCTTCATCGCAGGCCAAGAGGACTCACCGTTCCCAAGCTTGTACCATGGTTGCCCTTCCCGCTGCAGTGCTTCGCGCAGCCAAATCACATCGGTTCTTTGTGAAAGAACCATATCGTGTTGAAATCCGTAGCTTTGCTCAGTCAGCCAAAGCATGGCAAGAATCGCTGCGTGATCGCGGTGCTGATCCATGACGTGGTTATTCCTCTCACTCAGTCCTGTGTACATGTTGTTTGTCTGTGCATCGGCTGATAACAATGTACTCATGTTGAGGCCGGCTCTGTGCACCCAGCAGCGCAGCGGCAGCTCCGATCCCAAGTCATATGCAACCGCGCCAGGCAGAAACTGTTCCACGGCTTGAGTATGTGTTCCATGTGGAACACCAAATATCGGGTGTGGGCGAAGTGGCATCACCACGTGTTTTGTGAGCAAATGCCCCGTGTAGTTCCAGTTTCCAAACAGACCAAACAAACCCAACGCTGTTCTCACACACTCCTCTGCTCCCAAAGTTGAAGGCGAGAATCCTGCACCAGTCAAGAAGCTCTCTGCTTGTAGCCTGACAGGGTTCCAAATTGCCAGGGATGGGGCTACACATCGCCTCGTCAAGTGGGCAGAAAACTTGAAACCGTTTCCAATTCGCCGACATGCTGCCCAACTGCAATCCGGTGTGTCGTTGCTGGCTGTGTGACAAATCAATCGGTCAATAGCACGCATTGATACAACTGCGTCCAGTTTGCATCCTGGTGTAGTGTTGCCGGCAGCTTCCTCCAACGCCGACCGAACGTGGGAAAGCGCCTGAGCAATGGCTTGTCTATCCATGTTCACAGCGTTTGCATGCGACTGCTCCACAGCAAACAGACCTGGCAGAACCATCGTGTACTGAGCAAACAAGACTGCTGCAGCTGCTGCACGCGCTGCTCGAATTGCTTGCTTGGACTCACGTCGCAGCATGTCATGTGGCAATGCCCCCAAGAAGCCTCCAGCCCCCGGACTGCTTGAAGCTACTTTTGCTGCATCAACGTCAAAAATGATGACGCTGGCTGACATGAATGGCCCAAACAAGTCATATCCATCAATGGTGGCCAACTGAGCTTCATTTGATGAGCCGATAATTGCCACTGCGGGGTGCCATTTGCAAAGTTGCAGGCGAAGCTCAGCAAGCGCGGCAAAAGATTCTTGCAAAGCAGCGGGATAGTCAACCATATTGGCTTGTCGTGGTTCGGTCGGGTGCAAGCTAAGGTCAACGCCACTCGACAGATCAACTTCTGCGATGTACTTCACACCGGCCTTCGCCATCAGGGTGTGCGAATCTGCAAGTGCGTTTGCCCTGCCAGCGAGCAATGGTTTTGGCATGGCCAAAAATCTCTTGGTATGAGGGAATTCTGTCTGTCCAAATTTGTTGGCAAGGTGGTTGATTAGTTCCTTGGCTGCCAACTGTGATTTTCCAACGAACACAACATGCTCTCTTGCCTGCAGCAAAGCCACAAGCAGGTAAGAGGTACTGTTGGAGCTCAAGAATTCGGCCAGGCTGGGTAGGAAAAGAATGTAGCCTATACGCCAGTTGCACTGTCTGTAAAGCACAGATATTGTTGTGTTTGGTCCTGTCGGGTCGTCCAGAGTGGATGATGCTTCTTGGGCTAGGAGTGGAACCGCCTGGGTTTGGTGCAGATCGGCGAGGGATGGTTCATGTACATGCGGCCCCCAAATGATATTCATACGACTTGGCGAGAATTTCGAGCAATCCACATTCTCTGCCTTTGGTTTTGCAACAGGATACAACATGCGTTGCCAGTTGTTGGATTGAAACATATGGAAGAAACTCCGCATTGCCACTGAGATCTCGCCAAAGCGTAGCAACAGACTATGTAAAGCATGATTCAGTTGACTGTACAGAACACAGTGCGAGCCTTGCGGGTCTGCTGCGCACAGGGATGCGCTGAGAGCAAACTTGGCCAACAACGGGACACTGATACCTGCCCTAGTTATTTCATGGTAGAATGATGGCGGAGCGCGACCAAAAAAGCGGCCGAGATGCAGCTCCAGCTGATGGCCTTCTGTGCCAGCTTTTGCAACATCTACTGTTGGCACTGGCAGCTGGGCCGCCCTTACAATGCGCATGGCTGCAGCCGACAGACTCAAGTCAGAACGCAGCGTCTTACCATCCACTGGCACGAGAGGCCACATATTGGACAAGGCATTGGACCAGCGAATGCAAGATCCGTCCAGAGTTGTACGATTTGTGAGTGCTTGCATCGTTTCGTCTTGCAGCAAGGCATCGGCCATGATACTCAAGCTGCTGGTCAAGTTAGGCTTGTCCTCGCCGAGCCACTGCGCGCGATAAACCCACGCAGTACCACTGAAGCACGTCAAGCTAGCGAATGTACCTGAATGATTACGCAAACTAGGAGAAGTACCATGAGGCACAACAAATTGGGCCGAGCCTCGTGCATTTGGTGCATGGCGTGCTGAGCTTTTTCTAAACGACAAATCGTATCGTGCAGGTGGTGCAGGTGCTTCATTGGGTGTCAGCATAGGCACCAGGTAGAGTTGATTGATGACATAAAAGCCCATGAGCAAGCAAAGCCAAGGTCGGCTGACTTGACACTTCATTGTATGTCAGCATGCAGAGTGTGAAGTTTTGCCTAACAAGTTTGCCGCTGAATTTGTGCCCTGCAAAAGCCAACTCGGGCTCCTTGAATGGTTTCAAGGCAAAAGCATGTATCGCTCTGCAGTATACATTTTGCGTAAATCAAGTGGAAAAGCTGGATTTGGGTGCATTCTGATCAGCATCAGCAGGGGCGGGGGGATGGGGGGCCGTGCCAGCAGGCCGGCATCTTGACGTGCTCCCCGCAACAGGGTCGGTCCGCCCCATGTTAGATTTAATAGGCCATCTTGCGCCGACAGGTGCGGAAATTGAGCGGAAATTGAGAAATACGCTGCGGAAAATGCGTTTGGTTAGATAAAGCCCCCCGCGGGGGGACACCAGTGCCGTGAGGTGCATTGAGCCCTACCCCCTCTCAAGTGCTCGGTGCGCGAGTGGACATAAATTCAGACCCCTTCTCCTGCCAAACCTTCTCTGCCATCTGTCTGTTCCAATACATACATCGGGGCCTGGAAGCATGCTGTTG
>Ga0307982_1000611_pt1 | contig 28071 bp, 6 predicted proteins | sample OrgLakmetagen989_FD_201847 | JGI IMG/M metagenome (GOLD analysis project Ga0307982, IMG submission 201847) | Saline water microbial communities from Organic Lake, Antarctica - #989 | ecosystem: Environmental > Aquatic > Non-marine Saline and Alkaline > Saline | place: Antarctica: Organic Lake...
GGAAGCGCTTGTCGACGGAGAAGCCCCCGCAGTGCCGGAAGCGCTTGTCGACGGAGAAGCCCCCGCAGTGCCGGAAGCGCTTGTCGACGGAGAAGCCCCTGCAGTGCCGGAAGCGCTTGTCGACGGAGAAGCCCCTGCAGTGCAGGAAGCGGCAGGGATGCTGGACACAGTGACTGTGGCGGTGCTGCCGCCCGATGGTGTTGGGTGTGTACTGGTTGTGCCAGAACTGCTGGCTGTGCTGCTTGCAGTGGAAGATGGCTGCGATGTCGCGGATGGGGTGCCAGGGGGGAGAGTGCCTGGCAGCGGGGGCGCAACTGTGCTGGCTGCTGCGAATAGCGCCAAGTTCGACGGGAAATCCCTTGGAAAGCGGACACCCCCGGGAAGCGTCTTCTTACAGGAGAAGTTCTGCTTGACAAAACAGGACTGGCTTGCAAGCACATTCAGAGTCTTCACTGGGGCACCGGAGAGAGTGAAGGCATCAGTCATGAGCGCACAAGAGTTCATGAAAGAATTCGAAGTGTGCGGGCCCACATCACTCCAGATCTTTGGACTGTCGGTGTTCAAGGCCACAGCAAGGCGCTGCAAACTGGGAACCACTGCCGCCTGCAGTGAGGACTGAAATGAAGCCAGCTTGCCCCCCATAGAAGCGCACTGTGCACGTGCATCGTTGTATGTTGCACTTGCAAGCACTCCGCTGTAACATGGCCCACCAGCGGCAACACCGCCAAAATCAATTGTGCCCGTCCCAGCGCTGCTGACTGGCGGGAAGTACGTCCACCCAGGCCCACACGGGTCGTACATGGGCTTCAAGCAGACTGCTGCTGAGGGTAGAGTTGCACTGTCTGCAGAGGAGCACGCCACAGTTCGCAGTGACCCATCAACATGTAAGGCAGTGCACGCCGGGCTGCCCGCCAGCGAGAGATTGCGTGGTTCGGACGCAGCCCAGGGCGAACGCAAAACACTGTCATCAGCAAAGCCCTCGTCATAGCTTGCTGCTTTCCACAAAGCCCCAGAGGAAGCATTCCGCCGAGCTTGGTACTGCATACCAACCCAAGCCAGAGGCGCCGATGAAGCGCGGGACTGCCACTGGGGATGCTCGTCCCCTGTGTTGAACACGCCAAAGTCGCTGCTGCCAGCAAATGCCCTTGCCAGCCAGGCTGCAGTCAGGCGGGCCTCATCAAAGCCCCGTATGACGGCAAGACTGCCCTTCCTGTTGGCGCAGTGCCACGCGGCGCCAGCAACGCTCTCCGCCTTGGAAAGCGGAACGATACTAATGCAGCGGTCAATCACATGCTGCCACCCAGCAGGGCAGGTTTGCAGGTTGGTACGGGTGATGCTGTGCTGCTGAATGCCCCCCCCCCACCGCAGCAACGGATTCACGCCTCCGCTGGTGTTCACTCCATTCGTCCCCCCAGTGGCGCCGACGAGGAATGGGGAGGAGGTTGTGGAAGAGTACAGCAGCACTTGGTACGGCACTGCCTGCAATACAGCATCAGGCTCGGCTGCCATCCACGGCGACTTAGCGCGAGTGGGACTCAGGCTATCATGTACAAACTCCCGGTGCATGTCGGCGCTGGCTGACATCCACGTGCGCTCAATCATCACCACATCGCTATCATCGGGGGCGGGGTAAAACGCATTTCGAGGGTCAGAACGTCCTGCGAATGCTGTGCCTGTTAACAGAAGGCCGTTGCTGCTCCCAGCTTGGTACTTGAGCGCATTGTAGCGAATCACAGCCAGCCGGCCGGCTGTCCCTGACACGAGCGGAAAGAGCCCCAGGTGCAACCCCCCGGGCGTGAGCTTGCCGGCCAAGTCATACGGTGCAGGGTTCCCAGTGGAGAACGGCGGCAAGGGGTGAGTTGTCCAGTGCAGGGGAAGCTGGTCTTCAAGCTGCACTGCCGGACCAACTTCAAAGCAGGAACCCGCGTACAAAGCAGGGGGCATATGACCCAGTTGCGGTGCAGATCCACATAGCTTCTGTACATCCATCCCACAAATAAACGGCAGGCGTGTGGAGCGCTCAACCGGCACCAGCTGGCCAGACGGCTCCACTGCAGCCCCCACCGTTGAGCCAGCACAGCCAGTGCAGCCGTGCGGGCAGGAGTTGAAAGTATCAGTGTCCACGCAAGCGACAAGTTGTGTCACTTGCGAACCGTATGATGGGAAGGAAGTAGCCACCAGTACGTCTGTGCCAATGCCCACGCCTGGCACGCGCCATTCGTCACTGCCGGGATCTAGGTTAAGGGGGGTCCACAAAGCGGATGAAGCTACCTCAGTGGGAGCAGCCACATGCGCCAGTGCTGCTGCCACTGCGGGGTGTGCCACCCAACCCAGGCCATGCCCCCCCCACGCCCGGCACATGTCATCTGCCTCCTCTTGTCCCATCGCCACGGAGCTCGCCCCATTCCGGGAGGGGCGCACGCATTGCCCCAGCACTTGTATCCAGCCATCCATGCATGGGAACGGCCTGTCTAGCTGCACTGTGGTCCATTTATTGCTGTCTTGCTGGCAGATAAAAGGAAGTTTGTCAGTGGGGCCGCTGGCATTGAATTGCGGTATGTTGCTGCTGCCGCATGGGGCGCCAGTCATTGAAGCAAACGAGCTGGCCCCAACTGACGATGGCCCCCGCTCGAATTGTGGTGGTACGACCACCCCAGTGTCGAGTGCTACCAAGCTGCCTTGGCTATACACAGCATTTGTCCACAGCGTCGCCCAGCCCGCGGCAGGCGAGCAGTCAATGAGGTTCTTCTGGGCCCACTTGCTTCGAGGACTGGATACAGATGTCGGCGAGTAAAGCCACCCTCCATGGTCTACACACGTTCTGAGTGCGCTGGGAAAGCTCTTTGGCTGCCCAAACCGCCTCAGGCAGGTGTCCCCACCGCTGGCAAGCTGCCACCCGGGAGGACAGGGGGGGCGTGCGGGGGGTCGCGCTTCCTGGTTCACACAAGAAACAACGAGAGCTGCGTCGCAGTTGTGAAACTGGACTTCCCCCGTGCCTGCATTCCATGCAGCACAGGCACCCAAAGAAGCAGTGGCTGGCAGGGGAGTGCTGGAGTGAAGCTTGCCTGGGCCGTGCCCGTGCACGTATTGGACACCCAGCACAGAGCCGCTGGATGATATATTAGTCGCATACATATCAAGCCAAAAAAGGCTGGCCCCTTGCGCCTGTGCAGGCCATAAGTCTGGGCGAGCTGCTGCAGCGGTTACAACGTCAGAAGCTTCGATGGGCAGGGGCAAACGCCAGCCAGGCATGTCGCATTGCTGCACAGCCGCGGACCATGGTACAGACATGTTCTGGCTGGCTATTTTCGTGGATCCCTCGAATTGTATGAGTGGGAAGGTCTGACACAGTGCCGGGACGCTCGTGTCACAAGCTGCAAAGTCAAGTGATGTCTGCCCTCTCTGCATGTGATATTCACTCGCTCAGCGATACTCACCAGCTTGTTGTATCAGCCAATCAGGCGAAGATACCAACGTACAAAGGCCCGGGCTTGGCGTTTGTTGCACCTCTGAGCGATTCAGCTGAGGCTCCATTCCTTGCGTGGAGAGAAACTTTCCAGCTGCGAATCAAACAGTTACAGGCCAGCTGACGAAAGCACTGCAGCCCAGGAAACTCACTTCGAGAGTTGAAGAAGGTCCCAGCAGCAAAACTTCTGTTTGGTGCGAGTTCTGTGATTGTGCTGCTGTCGAGCTTAGTTGCCAGCGAAACTGGGTAGCTCGTGTCTGAGCTGCACGCAGTGAGCAAATCTGCGCTGAATGCAAGCTCAGCAGCGAACTTGGACAGGCCGATACATCTCCAATCAGATGTTAGCACGTAACCGTTTGGGCATTCGGTTTGCACTAGTGGTGCTCCTTGAGATCCCGCAATGCACTGCAGCGGCCGAGCGTGTGACAGAATTCGAGGTGAGCTCGCACGTCGTTGCGACCACGGTGCAGATACGTACCATTGGCAGTACCAAAAACGCAGCAGAACAATACAAAAGGCATTTTGACCAAAACTCTGGAAGTTTCCTTGTTCTCTGGGCTTTGTGTGTTACAGGTGTAATAAAAACGCGGCCTGCCAGCTGCTCTGCAAACAGTCCGGCCATTATCTCAACTCGCTGCAAGTCTCCCGAGCTGGTGTGATTGGAGTTTTTAACAATTTTACAGGAATGTAGCCAATATTTGTGTCTGCGGCTTGGTTTTCCACTCGAAAGGAAGCAAGAGGGCCTGAAGGCACGGTGAAGGCTCAAGCTAGGGAGTGATTTGTCTTGGCACTCTGAAGGCAAATTTCTTGCTGCATATGTGCACTGGTACAGTTTGGCCAAGAAACATTGGACGTTTGCTTTTTCGTGGCGCTTGCCAGCCGTCTGCGTTTGCAATGGCCGGTATGCCTTGCAGCTGGGACCCCTTCTCAATACGGACGGGGGGAGATGGACCAAGGGCTCCGCATGCTGGCCAGCCACCCTGGTGCGTCGGCCACAACTGCTTCAACTAAAATTGCAGCAATGCTGTGTGAAAGAAACTGAATTTGTACTGCGACGCGCCCGCTTGGTCGAGTATGTACACTGCCCTTTGCAGGTGCTGCTGGCCCGCACCATAGCTCAGAACGGCGCAAGAAGCCCCCCACTGCTGTGTGGGTCTGCAGTCTGAACCACAGCCCGGTGACGAGGCGATTCCCGAGTTTCGCAGAGAGGCGCAGCAGGGCCCATGCTGTCCTCGTCAACACCAGTGGGCACCTTGTCAGCGGCGCTCCCAGCAGTAGACATGGTCAGGCAACTTGCCGCCGCAATTCCCGCAGATCCTATGCCCAGGCTCAATTGAGTAAGCTCGACCTGATTTCCACCGGAAAGATTCGGGGCAAAGGGCGACACGCGACCGTGGGTGTTGAGCACCTGGCTGGCATGACTGACAGTCCAGATCTCCGTGGACAAGTCTGTGGTGGAGTTTGTGTCAGCCAGGGACGTACCTCCGACAGCAGCATTGAATGCTGCTTCTTGTTGCTTGCGCTGCTGGTACCGCATGGATACGTGCACTCCTGGGGGGAGCTGGGCATTGATCGCCGCTGCCCCTCCGGGAGGCTGGGCTGTAGCCAGAGCATCTCCAAAGGGCGCCTCGGGCAACGACGCGCCACCTCGACTGCTTTGTCCGTCGACATACGCCCCAGCTCCAGATGAATCCGAGGAGTAATCGTCGTCTGCGTCGTGCAGCCCCAGACGCTGCGCGGCGCGCACTGTGCTCAGGTCTGGACCCCCCCGCTGCGAAGCCAACAAGCTGCGCGTGGGGAAACGGCTGTAGCGCTGGGTAGTGCGGAGACTATGCAATGCATCCCTGTTTTGGTTGGCTGTGTCGCTTGTGCTTGCTCCTTCTGCATGAGAGGTCGTAGCCTCCGACGCAAGCCGCACGCTGAACTTATTCATTCTGCGGAAGTCGTGAGACCGTGCAGCCTTGCCAGCTGAGCCACGCTCAGAAGCCGCATCAAATGAATCCTCCACCGGAAATGGCATGCTGTTAGGTGCCATGCCCATAGCTTCCACGGATGGCCGCGTCCTGGAGCTGCCCGCGGTGGAGGTGGTGTCTTGGCGAAGCGCAAACGGCAACGCCACAGGCCCAGAGCTAGGTAATTGTCCCTCTGCATGCATGTTCAGGGCAAAGGGCAACGAAGGTCCCGCTGGGCTCCGTGTCTCGATCGGCATACTCAAGAGGCGGCCCCCAGAGGCACGGCGAGGGCCATCAGGAGACATGGGCACAGCAGTGTGCTCGCTTGCCCCGGAGCTTGTTGACAGATTGCATGCGGCCGCAGGTAGTGCTTTTCGTTCAGAGTCCTCTTTGCAGGGTCCGCAAGCCAAAGGGACTATCGGAGGGGCTATGCTGTCCTGATCATCCACTGCAGGCGGGGCTGACTTGAGGACCTTGGGCCCCGGAGGCGCTTGGGGCGCAGTAGAACTTGGAGATACTTTGGCTGAAGCGGCCTGCACTTCGCTACGTAACGCACGATTTCTACGCTGATACCAGACCAACGCTGCTGCAGCGACAACAACAACACATGCAGCTGCGACAAGCCCAGCAATCGCTCCGAAGCTCAGAGCAGCGCTAGATGTCTGCTTCTGTGAGCCTTGGGACACAAGCAATGGCCGGTTTGATGAAGACTCAAGGGTGCCGACCGCGTCCTCAGCTTGAGCATTTGTCCAATCAGTTGTGGCCCCCCCCTCGCTTGTCACAGTCACATGTGCACTGGAACTTGAGCACCAAGCAGGTACACTTGACGCAGTAGATGAGCTGACAGCACACTGTCCTGCATAGTTGGATGCGAGTATGGCAGTGGGATCCAAGTTTGACAAGGCCGCCACAGCCACTGAAATCGTTCTTTCAGGCAGACTTGTACTTTGCAAGTTCCTGCCGGCGCTGCTCAATGTGGCATTGTGCTCTCCAAGAATGGTGAACAGCATATGTGCAGTCAGTAACTTGCGCTGCAAAGTGGTGAGTTTCAGCGCCAAAGCTCCCGCGGCTGAGGTGGCGGCGATGGACGTTTTCACTTGCCCTGGTCGAGCCTCAAGCTGCATGAGGAGGGGCAAGTGCACACTGCATGCATGTAGCGTGCACGACACAGTGACAGCCTTCCGCACCACCCACCACCATGCAGCTTCGACCTCCTGCGCCCAGAACGATCCCAGGATTGAAGTCTTGGGAAGAGCGCTGCTCCATGCAGCTGCACAATCTGCCAGTGCCGCCTCGAATGCACGGGCAAGCACAGAGCTACGGGCCTCATCAAGAAGCTGTTGCTCAAAATGAAGGCTGGGGAGCAGCGTTTTGGGCACATTCAATGTCACAGAGGTGCTGGCCAGCAAGGTGGTGTTGGTCGCCTCTTGCAGAAGAGGCTGTGCGTAGGGCGTTGCAGTTGGCGATGTAGTGCTCTGCGGGCTGCTTGCAACTGTAGGTGTTGTAGACGGCTGAACTGTAGTCGGCCTCGCAGTCATCGCACCGGTTACAGTGGCGCGCGCGCTTTCTGAAGGGAGCTGTGTGAGTGCGGCGGATGAAGAAGGCACCGAGCTTGGGGCCAGCGTCCTCGCTGCTGCCGTGGACGACACAGTGCCGCTGCTGCTGGGCGTCGCTGCTGCCGTGGACGACACAGTGCCACTGCTGCTGGGCGTCGCTGCTGCCGTGGACGACATAGTGCCACTGCTGCTGGGCGTCGCTGCTGCCGTGGACGACACAGTGCCGCTGCTGCTGGGCGTCGCTGCTGCCGTGGACGACACAGTGCCACTGCTGCTGGGCGTCGCTGCTGCCGTGGACGACACAGTGCCGCTGCTGCTGGGCGTCGGTGTTTGTGATGGAGAAGGAGAGGCAGATATAGGAGAGGAAGCGGATGCTGATGTACTGGGTGTACCGGATTTGCTGGGCGTGGGCGAGAAGGACACCGGTGTCACGCTGGGAGTGGGCAAGCTGGACGGAGCGCTGGAGGCCTGGAAGGGGTGCGGAGAGGCACTCACAGCAGGGATGACCCACGGGTCCGATGCACATGCACTGGCGAGCTGCACACCATAGTCACCGCATCGCGGGAAACTCAGCAAGCCGGGGGGCGTAGTGTCGCTGAAGCTGCCGCCAGGCATGCTCATTTCGCAAACAGCCGCTGCGGCGGTTGCACATGTGAATGAAACTAACTCAAAGCGATGGTTTGTAGAGGTGGTGTAACGCAGCAAAGGGCACTGGCCAGCTGAAAGGGAGAGACCCCCTGTGCCCTCTGCTCCCGGAAGCGGCCAGTTGTCCGGGTCGATCTGCACCCACAGCCAATTGGAGCCTGCTTCACGCTTTGCGATACCCAGAAAATGATACAGTTCCCAGTATGAGTCGACGGACATCAAATCTGATCCTAGCTCTGGGAATGCCGTTTGACAATTCTGCCTTGCAGTTGCAAAATCCACTGCCCCAGTGTGCACCTTGTAGCATCGGTCAGCCGTTCGGAGCCCTCCAGCATTCCCTGCAACACGCAGGTGTTGCCATCCAGTGGGGCATGGTGCAGCCATTGGCTTCTCGCAGGCGATTGATTTGGTCTGGGGCGACCCATCAGAATCCCCACAGCGCACGTCCTCCAGCAAACCGCCATCACTCACACGCAGTGCTGCACACTTTCGCTCATCGCTGGGCTTGTTGTTGTTCCAAAGTAAAGCTGCCGAGCCAAAGCCGTCGGCCGTGGTGTAGGAGTCAGGGCGGCCGCTCAGGCTGGAGGGCGAGAAGCGGTTCGTGATGCCCACGGTCACCAGGTCGTCCAGCACGAAGCTGAGCAGACCCGAGACAAACATGCTAGTGTGGAGAAAACCCCTGGGTGAAAATACCGCAGTGTTCAGGTCGGAGCAGTGAGCCAGTACCAGCTTGTGTGCGTCAACATTGAGCACAATGTTGTCGTTGATCACCCTGACGCACTTGCCAGCAACCTCTGTCCACCCCACATCACAGCCGGGCACAGACAATACTGCACTGCGGGGCTTGCGAGCACACAGGCCTTGAACGGTCATGGTGTTACCAAGCGCACTGACGTCGGCAGTGCGCAGCTCATATGGCGGTAGCCCGTGTGTGATATAAGCAACCATGTCTGCGTTGCGCCCACTTTGGGAAAGCTCGTGGCCGCTACAGGAGAGATCTGCAGCATCTGTTGGTGGGTCACCAGTCTCTCGAGAGCCAAGCCACGCTGCCCGCCCCATGCGCTCGCCGGTTGATGTCACCCAAGTCTGGCGCATAGGTGCACAAGTCAGGGACCGTGAGGCAACTGCTGTTCCAGGAGGCAGTGCGTGCCGTGCAGAAGCTTGTGCGGGGTGCATACCAGCCCGTTGCAACCCAAACACAATATTGGTCGAAATAGGCCCGATGGTGTTAAGGTTCTCTTGCAGAAGCAGCCACAGTGGCACGTCTGGGAGCGCAGCAAGGTATGTGCCATCGATTTCTTCGCTGCAGGCAAGCTTATGGTCACGGAGATACCGCGTGGTGCTTTCTACCTTGTAGCACGTGCCCCGCGTCATGATCCACCCTCCCGGGCAGCCAATGTCCTCATCCGAGGGATTGGCAATGGAGCAGGCAAATCCAGCTGTAGAAGCAGGTGACTGGATGGTCACATTCATACCAGTTAATACGTCCCAGTGCAGCTGTGCAGCTCCGCCGGTGCTCACAGCAGGAGTGCAGGCGGGGCTCCACAGAGCCGCAGTGGACGCTGCACAGGGGTCCTGCGAGGGAAACCCCGTGACCGTAAGGGTCCCGGAGAATGACTCCATGCCCAACCACACGCCTGTGATATCGGTGCGTTTGGTGTTGGCCCAAGTGGCTGCCGCCACCAGCGCCATGCCCAATGTGCTGCGGGGGGATGCCAGCAGCGTCCCGCCCCAGGCGCCGCACTGCCGCTTGGCGTCTGCAAAGTTGTGCAGTGTCGCCAGTTTGGAGGTGTGAGATGCACGCACACAGTGCCCTTCCAGTGGCATCCACCCGTGCGGGCAGGCGCTGAACTTGTGGTAGGGCCACTGATCCGTGGCTGGGCGGGTGCACACTGTGCGCGCTGTTTTGTCTGCCTGGCGCCCCTTAAGAAGTGCGGAGCCGTTAGGCAGTACGCTCAGTACAACACCATCCATATTTGGATGTGCAGCAAGAATGCTGGATATGATCGCCTTGCCTGTGTACACGCTCTGCCAGCTGCTGCCGACACGAGCTGCAGCCGTCCATGCCAATCCAGCACCTTGTCCTGCTACCCATTGGTCCACATCAGCATGCAGTGCTGGCGTCCACAACTCTGCGCGTTGTGCCAGGCACGTAGCAGCTGCGTCCAGCTGCGGCACTTCCGTGTCATACATGAACACGCATGAGTCCGACTCTGCCAGCCATCCCCACCCGGCAGGACAGCGGTCAGGGCGGTGATGCACTGAGTCATGCGACACACAGAAGCCGACAGCGAGCTGTTGTTGCACGACAACGGAGGCAGCAGGTACTTGTGCGTTAAGAAGTTCATGTCTGGCCACTCGTAGTCTGTCGTCAGGGCCACCTGGAGGCGGGACGCCAGCAAGAGCGGGCAGCAGCTGGTCCGGCTTTTGCCAGACCCAGCCAGTGGACACGTGAAATTGCGGGACGTAACCAAGCCAAAATGTGTCCCATGTGGTGTTTTGACCAGCAACTTGCTGCAAGGAAGATGCATCACTGGCCAAGACGCCGGAGTGCTCCGCACATCTCTGCGAAGTCTCCTCATGTGTCGCAGACTTCACCACAAAGCCCACCAAGTCTCCATTTCGGGCCAAGCTCAGCGGAGCAGAACAAACTCCAGCTAAGCTCTCAGCGGTGCAGCCTGCAGTGAATTCCCGTGGAAATGAATGGCGATGGATGGCACACGACAATTGCTTACGGGTTTGTGCCAGTTTCCACTCATAACCATCAAAGGCAGCTGCCACACATTTCTCTTCAATGTAAGGATCAAAAACAACTGGCCATGCAGATGTATTTAGTTGCAATCCATGAGACCATGCCAAGACAGATTCTGCAAATGCAAGCGATGAGAATTCACCGGCGCTTCGCTTTGATGCAAGCACAAACCTCCAGCATCGTAATTGAGTCCCAACTTGTAGCTATAGCCAGTTGGAGCATGCAATCTCAAACTGAGTACTTCTTGCATTTCATCGTGAGATTCGAAAGTTGCCAGCTTCCCGGCGAGCTGAGGGTGAGCTGCGCGACATGCTTCTGCTGCCGAGTGCATGGATTGTTCCAATGCTGGTAGCAATGCGAAGCACGCAGGTCCAACCTGTTGCCAATCTAAAGGACACATTGACCAAAACTTCCACTCTGATGCCGGCGGGCTCCATGCCTTAGCCCCAGCAGAGGACTGCGCAGGCTGAGTGTGCGAAACAGGCTTCACATGGACTGCACTGCACACGTACCAATACTGCCGCCAGAGTAACAGTAAATGCATAATGAACCATTTTGGGCCACTTTGGTTTCGTAGTGTGCTCCTCAGGGACCTGAGCCGGCAAACCGTTGCGCTTTGAAAGGCTCTGCTTGGCAAGCTCGAGTTGCAAAAAATAGAGGCACACGTAGGCACACGTTTCGTGTCGAGCACGGCAGCAAAGTTGCAAATGTCAGGCCGCAGTGACTGTAGCGGAGGCTACTCTATTTCAGTATTGTAGTGCCTGAGGCAATGCAGCTAGAAGAACTGCAATCGCCTGCAAGAGTGCTTCAGAAAGGGAAGTAACAATTCGTGAGCAATTAGCTCGCACGGCGACTTGGTTGTACACAATTTCATAGATTGGCAAACCTCTCGTGAATTTATTGGGAATATGATCACGGCAGGAGATTTTGTATGATGCACGTTGCTACGAGGGGTACGCAGCGGTTGGGGCCTTCCCGCGCTGCTGTGTTGCTCCTCTTTTTTTTGTCACGCTCCATGTACGACGCGCAGCCTCATCCCTTGCCCAACCAACGCTGCTGTAGTAGCCCCAGCCTAGAAGACACATGAGAAGCAGCTTGAACTAGGAGCCACTGCTTCGTGGGGCATTGCAGCTCGGTGGGGGTGAAATCCCCTGCTCTACCGCACACATTCTTGCAGCGAAAGTCGTAACTTCCACCTCGTCCCAATATTTGGTCTCCGCGGCATGACTGCAGCTTGTAACTGCACAGCAGGATAAGTAAGCAGCATCAAACTGGAACGAATCCATGAGCTGTGAGAAATGCTTTGCAGGTGACTGAGAAAAGATTATGTATTCTGAGCTAAATGCATGGGGCCACGCACGTTGCTCAAGAAGCATGATCGAGCAGCGCTTCCTCCCAAGGGCTGTGAAGACCCCCCGACCCTGGCACTGGCTGTGGCGAAACATAGCCACGCATCTAACATTATCAGGAAATAAACCGTTTCAGTCTCCATTTTCCCTGATATGATGCCCTGTCTCTTGGTGCTGGCTGGCGAGCGAGCAGTGAAACAAGCGAAAGTTTCAAGCAGGAGCTGAAGCTCTGAGCCCGACTTCCATAAGTTTTATTCAGACGACAAACTCGAGCGTGGTGTCATTGACAGACCCACTGAGCGCTCATTTGAAAACGCCAGTTTGCTGTCACCAGATGCAGAGCTGGACAGGCTAGTATCACGCATCGTATCACGCATCGTGTACGGTGTTGCAGCAGCGCTTGACTTGACACGGGTCTTGCTGACTCCGAACGAGCGTGCTTGGGGAAGGCCAAACCTAAGATCACCACTTCCTTCTGACAGGCTCATCGATTGGTCAGCAATGCTCACCACAGTCATCTCTCGCAAAGACATCGTGTCGGTGGAAGGAGCCGCCGAGCCTGCCGATGAGTTGGTGCCGTCGGTGCCTCGGCTGGGGCTACGCACGCTACGACCAGTGGACATGCTCACAGCACCTGACCCCAGAGAGGGCACTGCCCAGGCCTGGCTGCGTACAGCCTGCATCTCAAGTGCTGGCACTTGGTCTGTGCCCCGACCAGCCGAAGCAAGTGGAGTAGGCGACAGCACTGCAGCTGAGTCATCCACCATGACTGCAGACGGGCTAGACCCCGTCCTTGCGCCTCTTGCCCTGGCGGCTGCTTTTTTATTGACGTAAAATGATGCATATGTGCCGGTCTGAGCCTTGAGCGGAGTGCCCTTCTTGGCTTGTAGCCGCTGAATCTGCCGAATGTGGGCTGAGCTGGCACGCTGGAAGCGCCACACTGCAAGAGCAGTGCCGATCACGATGGCGCAGGCAAAGAGACTCACAGCCATAACAATTATAGTGCTCAGTGCGGGGTCCTGCTGTTCTGACTGCTGCTCAACCAGGGACAGAGTGTCAAAGCTATCTGCGTCGCCCTCTGCCGTTGCCTCGGCCGGCGGCAGAGTCACGTCCAGCTTCAGAATCTCTGCACCCAGACTGCGGGACAGGGTTCCAGCCTTCAGTGACTGCTGTAAAGTATTCAAGTATGAGTGCAAAACGGTGACATCCGCCAGGTATGTCCCCGCTGCACCGGACTGCCGGCAAGACTCCACTTGCGGCAGGCCGCTCTCGTCGACAACGCATGAAGTCAGGTCTGCACCTTGCAGAGCTTCAGGAAGGCGCGAGTCAATTTTGGAGGGGCTGCTGGGAAACTGCGTTCCACTTGGCGGCAACACCAAAAGACTTGCCTTGCTGGATGCTGCCTGCACCCCTGCCACGATGATGTCGCCCACAGCCACTCCCAGCAGGCGAGCCAGATTCTCAACTATGGAGGAGCCATAGAACTCGTCCACTGAAATGGCGAACGTGAAATCCAGCTGGATCACTGAGGAGCGTACCACGGTGACTGCTTGAAACGGCAGCCCCCCCCTCATGGTGATCCACAGGGTGCGCTCAGCAGCAGAGAAAAAGAACGAACCATGGGGGTCGAAGGTTGTAGGCCGCCGCTGCACGTCAATGCCGAGCGTGTCGCCGACGTTGACCTGGAAGCGGAAGGGCTGGCGCACGAACAGCGCCAGCACAAACACATCACTGGGATTCGAGGCGAACCAGTGCAGGCGCAGCTGGCCGGGAAGCAGGCTGGCCGTATGAAGGATCACAGGAAGCGTTGTGGGGGGGATGGCCGTGTTCAACTGGCCGAAGTCTGCGCTGTTTGCACAGCTGTCGGCGAAGGCTCCAGAGACTGTGTACACGGCTGGAGCCGTGCCATTCAGGCCAGCACGGGAGACAGTCACCGGGTGCAGCGAGCGGTAAGCCCTGTCCTCGTCTAGATTCTCTAGCACAAATGCTTTCGGGGCTGCATCTTGGCCCGTGCACAGGAAGCCTTCACCCCACGATGCCTGCTTGGAGCACAATTGTGCAAACGGCGCCAAGGCAGTGTCACCAACCGCTACAGCTGGGCCCTGGCCGAATGTACTGCCGTCCAAGTCAGACAAGACTGCGAAGCGGAACGCATCGCACGCCCCTGAGCTGCATGGCGTGGTGCTGTTTGCCTGTGGGTGAAACGACATGCGTGTGGACAGCGGCACGTTGTTCCAATGCATGTTCGAGAGCCGCACAGGCGTGGCAGCGTCGCTTTGGGTAGGGTTCAGCTTGAAGCCTGCGTTGCGAGATGAGGTGCAACGTGCTCCAAAGCCGGCCAAATGAAGGCCTTCCACCAGCATCTCCTGGTGCTGTGTGGACTGCAGCCCGTAGCGCTCGTCCCATGGCAGGCCGCACTCCGTCACGGGACGGGTTGGGGGCCAGCAGGCCGCAGACGGGGATATCACGGCGCCGCAGGTCTTGGCGCGGTTGGTGTATTGCGGCAGCAGCACAGCCACACGGCGGAAGCTGGGTGTGCTTGTTGAGGCTGGGCAGGTGCCGGTGGTCACACAGTCCGCACACGAGTCTGCCGATGTCTCGGAGAGCAGCAGGGAGTTGTGCAGCCAGGAGAAACTGGTGGCTGCGGACCTGAAGTAGTTCAAGGAGATGCCAACATGCGCATCCACGATGACCACTGAGTGGATCAGGATGTGTGAGGTCTGGTCCACGGTCAGCACAGCTTGGCCGCGCGAGCGCCACGCCGTGTTGCCGACGAACCGCTGGCACTCTACAAACTCAAACAGGTGTGCAGCGATCAGGAAGAAGCCGACTTCAGTGTTGTGCACCTCGTTGCCAGTCTGAAGTGCGCCTGTCGCTGACGTGTCGTTGCCTGCAGCGCAAAGCTCGGGCCGCAATGCAATTCCCTGGTCGTCGCTACCTGCCACAAGATTGCCGTGCACCACTCGTGGGCGGGCAAACAAAAACAGCCCAGCGAAGGGGTCTGCAGTGACTGCGCCTGGGCGCTGCACTCCCGCAATCAGGTTGTTCCTCAGCCATACTGGAGTGGTGATGCGCCCTCGGAGGGTGACGGCTGATCCCACCGACTGCACAAAGACATTGCGATCCAACTTTACGTTGTTTGCACTACCCATGACCGTCACAAAGCCACTGTTGCTCCCATGGAACGCGCAGCCAAGCACCTCGGCACTGTGGCGGGAAGAAGCCAGTTCGTCAGCCAGAGTATCGTCGAAGGCAACCTGAGCGGGCTGGCGCTGAATACGCAACGCGTCCGACACAGAGCCGGCGCCGAGCTCAGCGAACTCCACAGATGATGCATGTAGGCTACCTGAAAAGCTCACTTGTCTCTGTGAAATCACACGATCGAAAGTGCCCACTTGAATCGAAGCACCTGCTGAGGCGCTGGCGGAGGCCACAGCTTGGACCCGGACGAGGCGACTCACCAAGCCAACAGCAGGTGCGAGGCGAAGTGGTGATAAGCTCCATGAAGCAACAGACTCCTGTAGCACCTCATGTGTGTGCAGCAAAGGCCGGGCAAGTGAGAGCAGTGTGTTGCCAGCAGCAGCGGCACCCACAGCTGTTACATTCACTGTCTCTGTCTGAGCCGCGCCGCCTGCGGACGCAGTGATGACCACAGTGCTGCCAACAGTCCACGTCACATTACCCTTCACGAGAATTGTGTTGTCTCCTGCGCTGGCAGTGGCAGCCAGCCGAGTCCAGCTGGGGGAGGCTGGCTGGCCGTGCAGAGACACGTTGCCGTACACAGCAAACACCGGGCCAGGAAGGAAAACATTCTCGCCCACTCGAACGGTAGAAGCACTTGCAGTGGCATGGAGCTCTATGGTGAGACTGTTGACACGAGGTTCGCCCAGGCTGCCTGCGAATAGGCCTGAGCCAGCATCAGCGAGTGCGCTCGACTGCACGGTGATGCTGCCAGCACGCAAAACCACTGCATGCACGTCAGCAAACTCCAAGCGCCCAAAGATGTCCAGCTGGGCAAGCACTGGTGTCTCCATCAAGTCCAGCAGCACAAAAAGCCCATCGGGGATGAACACAGCATCCCCCGGGAGGGGGACTCGATCGGGTTCAGAAGGAAGCAGTCCCCACATCTCACGCATATGCACCCATGTGGCTGCATCAGACCACAGCTGCGCAGCACCAAGGTCTGGTCCAGGAGCAGGGACAGGACAGCCAGCGGGCGGGCACTTCACCCGGACGACAGTTGCCCTATGCGTGCTGAAGCGCTCCTGCACCGCACCAAGGGAGGTGGACGCATTGAAGCGGTTGTTCAGCTGCAGGAACCACAGGGCATCACTGGAGTTCACAGCTTGCTGCAAAAAGCTTGTGCCGAAGTGGTCCTCTGGCTGTGGTGGACCGGCTGCAAGGAATGCCTCATTTCCCAGCCCACGTGCCGGAACTGATACAACAGGCACGCCTCCAACAGCACGGCCACCAAAGTCCTGCGGCGACACACCAAACCTCACATCATTGCTGTAGCGACCATCAGTAACTACAAACACAAGCGACAGCCAGTCTTGGACTGCAAGGTAATCTGGCTCGGAAAACCGAATTCGGAAGTTGCTCCACGGCTCAGACCCAAGGAACTCCAGCCGCAAGGTGTTGCGCAGCGGGGCAGCAAGTGTCCAGCCTCCAGACTGAGCACGGTCGAAGGCAATTGTCGTTTGTGCAGCCATGTCAAAATCCGCATTGGTTGCAGCCAGCCCAGGTGCAATATGTGCAGCAATCGCAGTGCGAATTTGTTGCGGGTTGGCTTGGTCAATGTGAACTCGCCGAATGGGTACGGAGGCATTACATAGCGCTAGGCCTTGCAGTGGGCCTGCAATCAAAGAACTGCATCCAGTGATGCCTGAAAACAGCGCTGATGAGGCCGTAATCCATCTTGCGCCGTGGCCAGGGAACAGGCTGGAGGTTAGGTCCGCAACAATGCCATGGACATCGCTTGAGAAATCGATGCTGGCAATGCTGTCGGACATGACCACATCTCGGAAGTGGGCTGTGTAGCCCCCCTGCAGCCCAAACCCGAATGCAGCACAGGTGGGGCACATCACCACAGCGGCAGCATCTCTAAAGCCATGCAGGATGGACGCAGCAACCACAAAGAACTCGCTGCCTGGAGTAGCTAGACCAAAGGCAGTTGTCGAGTTGGATAAGGCGCCAACGCTAGGCGCTAGGAAGGCGCTCTGAACGTGCGGGTGGGAGAGGGCGGTAGCAAAGCGTGCCCCAGTCACCTTCTCCACAACCACCTGCCCTGCACCATTGCCCACGGACACCAGCCCTGATACAGAGACGGCACCGATCTCACGTAGGCTCATCCCGAAGCGGCCATTGAGCGCCAGGAGCAAGTCCTGCAGCACGGAAACTGTCTGGGTATTGTTCAATGCAGCCAGCGAGAAAGGGTCACCACAGGGTAGCGACACAGGGATGATACTTGTCAGCAGCTGCAACCCATCCAGCTTGCTGTACAACGCAGTAGACCCTGTGAAAGACGTAACACTTTCTTGATTGGGACAAACCTCTGGATTTGCGGTGCTGCCGGTGGCTGATGCCCCCGGGGCAAGTTTGAAGCCCATGCCGTCACTGCCAAGCACAGTGTTGGAAGCCAGTGTGTTGCGAGTGGAAGCTGAGAAGATGCCCGCAACTTCCAAATCCCCCAATTCACAGCCTGAACACATTGATGGGCCGAACACGGTGTTGAAAGTTACATCGCTGCCAGCCTCATCACCATTTGTGAACGCCAACCCATGGCCCCGCACGCCAGCGATGGCAAGGCCACTGATGCTAACATCATGCACACCAGACATGACCAGGCCCCGGTTGTATCCAGAGTGGATTGACGAGTGCGTGACGCTGGAAGTGCCCCCGGTAGAGGGGTCGCGCAGGTGGATGCAATGGCTCCCGGGCCGAAGAGCCTGCCCGCATTGCCTGAACTCCACCCCACGCGCATTCAGGACGCCTCCGCGGAATGCAACTAGGGAAGCACCGAACTCATCAGCGCCTGAAGCTGAGTCACCCTCGAATACGATGTTGTGTGACATGCGCGCAACCCGTGCACGAGCGTCCAGCCTGCCCAGGGTGGAATCCACTGGGAACACATGCGCTGTGTGCTGGTGTTCCAGCGGGCTGCTGATTATAGACGAACAGGTGCCGTTTGCACTCACAGTCACGGCAGCCACTGTGCGGAGCTCTGTCTCCGCAGCGCCATGGGAGGTCGCACTCACCGCCACGGTGTCTCCAGCCTCCCAATCGCACCCCTCGGTCACGATTGAGCTGCTGCCAGCTGCTGCCTCTTGCACAAGTGGAAAGGAGGAGTTGGCCAGTGCACGAGAGCCAAAGGCGCTGAACCTGCCGTGGCGGGTACTTTCGTCCAGCCCAACGTCCATGACTGCGAGCACTTTAGTGCCCAGAGCAGGCAAGAAGACCTCCTCATCTCGCCTGCCCAGCAGTCGCACAGTGGCACGCTGGGCAAGGGGTGCGTCTTCGGCACCCAGCTGTAAGTGCCCACCGTGCACCAGGATGAAGTTGGCTGATAGTTGCAGGTCGGGCAGGGTGCTGCTCCAGAAAAGCTCGCCCTGAATGATTATACCGCGAACTTGCACTGACATGTCCACCTCAACAGCTTGGCCTGCAGGGATCGTGAGAATTGAGTTCGCTGTAGGGAACACTCCGCCTGGCCAAGTCCCCGGCTGGGACCACGCATCCAAGAAGATGAAATCGGATGCGGGGCCACTGAACACAGCTGCACCGACCCCCGCGATGAACAGGGATGTTTCTGCTCCAGCCAGTGCCTGCGCCCGAGATCGCCGCGTCACACGACACACGATTTGGGTGCCCAGTACGCGGAAAACTGTGCAGTCGGCTCCAGCAAGGCGCACAGTGACGTCGCCGTTGGAAGGGCGAGCGAATGCAGGGGACTGAAACAATCCTGAAATGCGCAAAAACCCCGTGTTTCCTGCAGATGTCACCTCGGGGACGATCCGAGCAACATGCGGGGAATTCAAGGTCTCTACCGGGACTGTAATGGAAGCAGAGGCGTTGAGCACAGATATGGGAGCTGTGCCAAGGGCAGTGCTGCCACATACAGCGGGTGTTCGGACCTCCACTTCACACTCCTCGTTGAGAATTTCAGATGCCACGCGGAGACCTTCGAAGCCGACCTCAGAGATGCGGTTGCAGTCTGTGAGGGGCAGCTGAACACGAAACTCGTCAAAGGCTGGCAAGTTCAGAATGTCAGTATTCAGCTCGGTATTATCACTTGGCTGGTCCGCAACGAGCGCAACTGCGACCCAGCCCACGCTTCGGGGGGGCGACTGGTCTGTCAGGGTCTCCCAAGCTCCAGACGCATTCCGGGCCTCCACCACGAAGCGCAAGATGGGCTGGGTCGTGAACACCTTGGCTCTGGCGAGACGGGCCTGAACTCGTTGCGCAGACACATCAATGGCAAATGAGCACTGCTGCGTGCCCCCCTGCTGCAATCGCTGAAGCACGGACACGTCGCCATCGAAGGCAGTGTCACCAATCGAGGCGCTTTGTCCATTCACAAACACTTGTGGAGAAACTCCACGAAACCTGGATAGGAAGCTCTGGCTAGGCTCAAAAAAGCTGCTGGCTAGTCCCAGCGCTTGAGTCAGTAGCAGCTCATTGCGCAGCGCTGGCGTGCTCAAGCTTAGCTGCCGGTCGCCATTTGTGAATTGCTGCGCTGCCACCACGGTAGCAGGCAGCCCGCACATGAACACGGTAGCTGCCGATGTGGCGCAAGTGCTTCCCGTGCTGGAGGCTGACAGGCCCAGCGGAAGCCCTCGTCCAGTGACGGTGATGATGGACCCGCCACCCAGCACAGATGTGCCGCTGAAAGCAGACAGGGATGCAAGCGCTGTCAGCTGCACTGTCTGTGCAACAAAGGCTCTGCCCTGATTTTGGATCTGTACCACCGGCTGGTAGCTCCCAGCAGGCAGCTGCGAGATTGTGCAAGTCAAGTTTGTAGAAGTCTGTGCCGTTATGACGCATGCCTCCCCTCCGAAGGACACCGAGACATCAGCACTGTTGAGTCCAGTACCCGTGAGTGTGACCACTTGAGAGCTGCCAGGAGCGGGTGACGCTGACATGGACAGCACACTTGCAGAGGGAGGCACAAAGGTGAATGCGCCTGAAGGAACCTCTGCCTCCAGCGCACCCCCCTCATTTGTCACTTGCACGAGCAGCGGCAGCGTAGCACTCTGTAGCGAAACTGGGGACAGCACAGTCAACATCGTTGTGCTGGATGTCAGCACAAATCCCTCAACTTCTCCAAAGAGCACGCGTGTTTGACCAGGCGACGGATCGAATCCCTTGCCGACGATTGTGATGACAGCACCGCCGGCAGTGGATCCTACAGCTGGACTGAATGATTGCACACTGGAAGTGAAAACAGCAGGAAACTGAGAGCAGGCTCGTGCATGGCCAGTCGGGGTTGTGATGCTCACTTCAAACTCACCCGCCGGCAGCACACCTGCGTTGCACTCAACATGGGTCGAGTTGACAGCTAGCAGTGCACATGCAGATGAGCCCACAGAGACAGCTAGCGTTGATGCCAATGCCTCACCCTCAATGGAAAGTAGCGATTCTGAGCTGCTGCTTTGACGCACTGAGCTGCACGAGGGCGTAAACTCAAGCGCAAGGCGAACAGCACATTGGCCGGGTGCGACACATCCAGCCCGAACGCCGTTGGTGCGCACTTCCAGTTGTGGAGCGGCCTCTGTGACGCTGCCGAAGAAACTTGCGTTGAAGCTGCCAGCAGGCAGCAGCTCACCAGCAGGTACTGGGGGGAGTATCACAAGCAACTCGGTGCTTGAGGCAGATAACACCTGGCAAGCGAAGCCGGCTGAAGACGCGTCGCCACGATATACGAGCTGCACTTCGTTGAATCCAGCCTGGGGGTCAAATCCAATCCCCAAAATAAGCACCGCTGCGCCGCCTGCTAGGGACGCATTGGTGGTGTTCACAGCTGTGACTTGGAATGCGCTGTTCACGGAAGCACTGGCAAGCAAGGCCCCCATGTTGCCAAAAGCAAGAGTGACTGGTGCAGCTGACCTGCTGTTGTCAACAGACTTGTCGTAGGGAAACACGGTGCACTCTGCTTGAGAACCACCACTGCTGGAGTTGCTCACAACGAGGTCTACACACGGCCGGTCGCCGATCATCACTGAGTCAAGCTGCATGTCAGTTATATTGCTCTTCAGTGTGAAATCCGTAATAACTGATGCTGGAGCCACGAGCGGGGTCACTGCCACCTCCAGATCCAGGGGGGATGCGATCAGGGGCTGTACAGCAGCCACCCCATTCACTGTGACCAGAAGGGCACCAGGTTGGGATGCGACAGATCGAGCCACCAATACACTGAAGTTGCCCTCAACAATATCCATTGGAGAGCCGCTGCTTGCTCCGGAGCTTGAAGCCTGCAGCACAATATTGTCCGAGGCGGGCTGCATGAAGCCCAAACCCCGAATCACCACAGTCGTTCCGCCCGCGGTTGAAAACGTGCCTGGCTGTACTGAGCTGACTGTCGAAAATACAGTGAACGATGCGTTGTGGCCAACAGCAAAGTGCTCGTCAATGTGTGCAACAATTGGCATCGAGCCTGCTTGAGCAGCTCCAACATCGCACTGGGCGAAGGTGCTGTTCCACACATGCACTGTGCAGACAGCACCGCCCACTGTCACCTGCAGGGCAGTTGTGAAACCGTCGCCTTCTAGGGAGATTGTTGTACCTGCAGTGCCTCGCATGGGCCAAATGCTGGTCAGAGATAGCACAGCCGGTAGCACTGGTACAGAGCAGCCGCTGGGAGTAGATGCACTGCCAGTGACATTGATGTTGCACACTGCAGCGACACCATTCACCGCCATGGACAGCAGCACACTCCCTGGGGGGGAAGACGGCTGGTCCTCTATGGCAGTGCGGAAATAATCCATGGGAATCGCGTCGTATTCGAGCATGTCTGCATCACCAACTTGCACAACATCAAGCCCCAGGCGGCCGCCACTGCCCAGCAGTGATTGTGCGCTTACCTGCAGCACCGGCGCCTGCATTGCTGGCCATCGTAGCTGCACGAGAAACCACCTGCTGTCCTTTCCGTTGCCGTGCGTTGCAACGGTCACCTGAGGCGTGTACTCCCGAGCCCCGATTTGCTCAGGTGCAGCCTGCAGCAAGCCCAGCAATGCAATGCGCACGTCATTGCCGGAGGCACTGGCAGACAAGGAGGCTGATGAGGCACTCCCCATGCTCAGACTCCAGCTTCCACCAAGAGGTGTTGAGGGCGGCTGCAGCCTGACGTCGGATGTGGTCACTGCAGCAGCAAAAGCCACAGTCCCAGAAGCCACGACAGCACTTGCCCGCGGTGGGGTTGCCTTAGCAGCCACCAGCTGCAATGAAGGGAACACCGTCTCAGAGGGACAGTCAAAAGTGACTCGCCAGTCCCAGCCTGAAGCTGATAGGGCAGCGGAAGCCTGTTGCAAGGTAGCATTGGAGCTGAATACAGCTGGCATCACGGCGGTATGGATCCTGATGGAATTGCAAGCGTGGCCAGCATGCTGCAGAGCAAGGCGAACTTGCTGGGCCACAGAACTTGTGCTAGAATCTCTGTCAACGGCGGTGGCGTCCTGATGCAGGGTGAAGCTTGAGGTGGCTTTCACGAGGAACTCAGCGGAATCTGCAGCACCACGCACGGAGAGCAGCTGCTGCTCGCGGACCACATCTGTGTCCAAAGAAATGACCCAGGCGCTTGGAAGCGAGTGCTGCAATGCTGCAAGCTTGCTGCTTTCTGAGGAGCTCCACGGCCGGGGAGCCTGCAGGCGCAGGCCAGCCGAGAAGAAGCCTCCCCCGTTGCTTTCTGTGTGCTCAAAGCGCATGAAGTAAGCGTTGCCTTGCTCCAACCACATAGGGGCAGAAACCGGAAGGAGGTCAAGGCCGCGTCGCTGTGCAGCAGCTACAGCGTGCATCAAGCTGGAGTTGAAGCGTGTCTCGGCGACTGGCTGAGCTAATGCTGCATCAGTGGCATTCGACATCGATATGCGACCAAAGTCGTCAGCAAAAACAGTGAATGAAAACATCCCTGAGTAGGGTGGGACAAAGAATCCCTCCCACTGCTGCTGATAATGCTGGCGCTCGGGATGGTTTCGGTGATGAGGTGCCAGGTGGGCCCAGCCGTGCAAAGCATCAACTTGCACAAATGACGGCGATGTGGCTGTGCCTTTCGAGATTGTAGAGAGTAGACCTCTTGGGCCAACACTTATTTGACTTGTCCAAGATTCTTGGGTGGTTTCACCCAGAATACACGTGACTTGTTCCCAAGCTGAAGTCAAAATTGCACAGTCCAGGGGCCCAAATCGAATGGACTGTTTGCCAGCAGAACTAGCTACAAACCCCTTGCCGGTAATGCTCACCACTGAGCCGACACGGAATTCACCGGTTTGGGTAGAAATGGCCTCCACAACTGCGACGTAGGTAAAGGCTGCGGGGGAAGAAAGCTTGTCGGCGACACCGAAGGGCAGCAGCAACGACGCCTGCCACGCATTGCCCCCAGCACCACCAAGGGTAGGCTGGACATTCGTTGTCCATGCATACTGTCCTGCTGAAAGATCTGGACCCCGGCAGGCCCACCAGTGGGTCTCAAACAGACCTCGGTCTGCAAATTGCCCGGCAGAGTTTGGCGGGCCTTGGTTGCGGAGGGAAGCTTCTTCCAGCGTGGCAAAATTCCCGGAAGAAAAGTAACACAGGGATCCTTCAAGTGAAACACTTAAATGAGACAGAGAATTAGTTCGCAGCTCCCCGATGAATGCGAGCTCTGAGCCGGACAGGGCCGCTGATGGCCGCAGGTGCACTTCAGGCAACTCAGCACCACCTGAGTACGTGAACGTGCAAAATCCTGAGCAAACTGCCAGGCTATGACCTTGGCCACCTTGTGCTGATAGTTGAACTTGAAATGTTCCTCCAAGGCCATCAGCTGTTGTAAAAAGCAGTGTGGGACAAAACTCAAAAAAACAAGCATTGCACCACATACCTTGCGGCTGTGTGGTGCAAACCACCAAAGATGGACTAGAAAGGGATGCATCGACAAGACAACCAGATGATCCTATCATAATAATTGTCACCCTGTGGAAGCTGCATGTGAATTCCACAGCACAGCGAGGACGCAGCTGGCAAGGCAAAAGAAGCAGCTTCCGCACGATTGTAACACTTACGACGTTAAGCCTGGCAAAATGAGCCCATTTCCGTGGATGCTTAGCTTTGTTCCGCCCTGCATGGAAAGGTGTGCCTCAAGCTGTTGATGCAGATAGGAAGTTGCGCCAGCAATGTGCAGCAGCAAAGACGCGGAGGTGGTGCAACAGTTTCGCCTATCCCCAAGACTCACAAGCAAAGACCCTGACACAGGCCATACAGAGCTGATTGATGCAGCATTGATGAAAGCATGTGAAAAATTCAGCCCAAGCAACGCCAGAACGGCGAATAAAAGCCAAAATGCATGCACCATGTCGCTGTGCGAAACGCGGACACTGTTTGCACACTACACCAGCAAAAACAAATGCAAAAGCAGCACCCCTGGTTGGTGAATGCTTTAAGAGAGAAACTTGAGAAACTGTTAGAGTGACCGATTGCTCAGCCTGTGTGTTGCTCCGGAAAAGTTATCCCAGCGGCACACCACTTTTACTTGAGCTGCTACGAATGCTTTTGCGACGGCTTTCAGATGGTGCAAGCTTAAGATTAAGCCAAAATATGATTCAGCTTGAACAAGTTCATCAAAGCGTTTTTTTGAAGCTCTGAAGCTCGGGCCCGAGTGAGAGCTCTTTCGCGTGTCCACACCCCCTCTCAGAGCAATTTCATTCCATCTGGACCGACAGTGAGCATGCGAATGCCGGCAAGTGGACCAAACTCATTGATGAAAGATGAAATATATTTCAGCGTCCACTTGAAATGTCTTGAGTTCCGCTAGAAACCCGCCTGGACTGCATGGCCACCGACACATCATCCCCCACACTCCACACATCAGGCTCCGTGGTGCCACCTGATTGAGTGCTTCCATCAGCATCAGTCTTGCCTTGAGTCTGTCGACGCACCAGATACCTCAGGGAGACCTTAGCGTTGCTGCTTGTCGCGGGGGCACCGCCTCTGCGCCGCTCCTTGCTGGGAACCCTGCCGCTGGAGCTGCAAGCCGCCCCAGGTGTACCCTCAGACGAGGGAAAGGGCTTGCTGCCCAGGCTGGGCACCGTGCTGTCCCCAGACGAGCCGAGTCGAACAGCATCCTGGTCTGTTGCCTCTGATGACGAGCGCAGCGCTGCGGGTGCGCGACGGGTGACGGTGCCGGGGCTATCCAGGCCGCTAGACTCTTGTGCAGCGTACGGAGGGGCCAGGTGTGGGTCTGCGAAACGGACAGCCATGTGCTGTCGAGCAGTGCCTCCACCAGTCGAAAATGGTGCCTGAATTCCACCAAGGGGAGACTGCGGTCGGTTCCGAGCAGCAGATCGGGACCGTGCTGCTGAGCTGGGTGGGGTGTGCGAGGCTGGGTGCGCGTGGGGGGTACTTTCAGACGCTGATTCACTGTCGGGGATGAACACGGCACCCACAGCGTCATCAAAGTCGATGGTGTGCTGTGGGTCGATGCGATACTGGTTGCCTTGCGAGCGTGATCGGCTGGCCGACCCACCACGGGCATGCTTCTTTCGCGTGCATGCTGACGAATGCAGGGAGACGACCGACATTTCAGTGCTTGTAGCACGCACGGTGGTGTTGGCATCGACTTCGGTGGTCTGCTGCCCTCCATCGCTGCTAAGGGCCCTGTGGCGAGGGGCCCTGTCGGCAGCTGAAGCCCGCCGCTGCACAGGCGTTATCTGCAGCGCCGTGAAGTCTGTACTGTCGTCAATCAGCGGTGCTTGCTCCAACGCTGTACTTCTCCCTTCGTGGGCTGCTGGCTGGAGTATGGAATCAGCTGCCCCTGCTACCCTTTCAGCTCCACCTGCCTCCGCCTCAGGTTCAGCCTCCCCTTGGCCTGCCTCCCCGTCCTCACGAGGATTCTCGTCGGGCTTTTCCTTGGGGGGCTCCGGGTTATCCCGTGCGTGAATCTCTTCCATCGTCTCCACGTACTGGAAGTGGCGGCGCACAGCAAAGGCCAGCAGCAGGAGCACCAGGACGCCAAGCCCTGCAATGATGTACGACGCCAAATTGTCGTCGACGTGCACGGGGGTCTCGCTTTCGGGATCGCCTGGGTTAGTCTTTCTCTCAGCCTCAGTCACCTCAGCATCCAGGTCGGGCAGGGCGACATCTGTGATTGTGCCGTTTCCTCGGTTCAAGCGAATGATTTGGCCATCTCGCACGCAGAAGCCGCGCTGCAAGGCACCCGGATCGCCTTCGCACGGATTCAAGGGCTCCTGTTTGAGCAGCACAGTTGTGCTGACTCCAGCCAGTGTCGCCTCAAGCCCCTCCACAAAGGGCTCGGCCCCTTCTGTGGGGGGCTGCAGCAGCGCATTCACCAAGATGTCCCCCAGAATGGGGCTGCGACTGCCTGGTGGAATACCCAGCCTCTCCTCCTCGGAGTCGGAGTCGGCCAGGGCCCTGCCCCGCTGCAGCAGCCGCCGGCCTGTGCTGTAGGGCCAGGCAAGACGAAAGAAGACCGTCACAGTGTTGGCGACCGTGGAGTGGTCCTCGAACCAGACTGCAATGATGTCTTTTTGCGCCACTTGCCCATCCAAAATGTCGTCGGTCAAAGCACCTGCCAGCTGAACGGACAGCGGGGCGTCTGCAGCATCAACTGAACCGCTGAGAGAGTAGTCACTCATGCGCAGAAGCAGCCAGCCCTCCAATTGAGCCTCCACAATCGGCGTAAGCAACTCCAACTTCAGCGGCAGGAACAAGACCGGCTCAGATTCCACATCGGCAAACACCGTGGCCGACTCAGCAGATACACCTCGCACAGCAGCTGAAGGAGAGGGGGTCGAGGAGGACACCGAGGCTGGGGAGGTTCCAGCACCTGCGGCAGTGGAGCTGGCAGGCGTGCTAGCGGGCGTATTGGCTGGCGTGCTAGCGGGCGTATTGGCTGGCGTGCTGCCTGGCGTGCTGCCTGGCGTGCTGTCTGGCGTGCCGACAGGTGTATTGGCTGGCGTGCTGCCTGGCGTGCTGCCTGGCGTGCTGCCTGGCGTGCTGCCTGGCGTGCCGACAGGTGTATTGGCTGGCGTGCTGCCTGGCGTGCTGCCTGGCGTGCCGACAGGTGTATTGGCTGGCGTGCTAGCGGGCGTGCTGCTTGGAGTGTTGGCTGGCGTGTTGGCTGGCGTGTTGACTGGCGTGCTGCCTGGCGTGCTGCCTGGCGTGCTGCCTGGCGTGCTGCCTGGCGTGCTGCCTGGCGTGCCGACAGGTGTATTGGCTGGCGTGCTAGCGGGTGTGCCGGCTGGCGTGCTGCCTGGCGTGCTGGCTGGCGTGCTGGCTGGCGTGCTGCCTGGCGTGCTAGCGGGCGTGCTGCCTGGCGTGTTGGCTGGCGTGCCGGCTGGCGTACCCGACACAGTTACTGATGGGCTCATGCTAGGAGCTGCCGCTGTGCTTGGCGTGGCTGACACTGCCACGCAAGCAAGATTCGGCGCAGTGTAACCCTGCGTATATGGGTTGTCAGCAGGCAGCCAGGTTGGGACGACAGCCGCTTGCTGCCCCCCTGCAACCAGTCGTGACACGGCATTTGTAAACTGCCCGGCTGGCACATCCATCTCACAGGCAAAAGTAGTCACCGTACTGCATAATCCTATGCTGTTGAGAAAGTCGTAAATGAACCCTCCGCCCCGGTCAGCAGTCTCAGTGTATGGACAATCAGACGTCGTCAAGCCTGACGTATAGTCATAGAAGTTTTCCTCGAATCCGGGAGAGCCGAACAATGGATCGCCGAGCCCTTGCGTGCCGCGGGCCCACATAAAGGGGGGCCCAGGCTGCAGGCCAGAAGCCCACAGCGACTCGAAGGATGAATCGCCTGAAAAAATGGCGCTGTTCAACAGCGGGTACTGTGCCGCACACTGGGCTTCCGCATTGGTAAAATCCGCATCAGCAAGGCCCAGCATACCAGATGTAGCTAAGCATCGGTCAGCTGTGACTCCCAACCCTTCACTGCCCTCAAGGCGTACATAGACATAGGGAGGAGGGCAGGGATCCAGAAAAGGCTCCGTACACTGCACCATATCAGCACTCACAGAACCAGGAAAGCAAACCTCCTGAGCAATGATGGGGATGCCGTTGCCATCTGCGCTGGAGCAAAAAGCGCACTCAGGCTCCAGCCCAGCTGTGGGACCCAGGGCTCGATGCAGAGCAGTTG
>Ga0307982_1000612_pt1 | contig 28066 bp, 14 predicted proteins | sample OrgLakmetagen989_FD_201847 | JGI IMG/M metagenome (GOLD analysis project Ga0307982, IMG submission 201847) | Saline water microbial communities from Organic Lake, Antarctica - #989 | ecosystem: Environmental > Aquatic > Non-marine Saline and Alkaline > Saline | place: Antarctica: Organic Lake...
AGCACTGCCTGTGGTATGGATGCAACATGCCCCCGGTGGAAGACAGCTGCAGCCATCGTCATTCCGCTCAGAGCCAAGCGCAGCCACCCTTGTGGCCAGCGGAGCCATCCCCGTGTTGCCTGTGGCATGTCGCCTCACAGGGCATGCCAGGGCTGACCATCTCGGCATCCGGTGGCTGAAGCAGCACCTTCGGGTGGGGCCACAAGCACCAAGGGATGCTGATGCATCCTTCGCAGAGCTACGCACACCCACGGGCTTTCACCCATCACTGCTGCAGGTGACAGCAGCGGGTGTTGTCAAGGTCCCAGCTGAGGCACTTGGGGGGGGTACAGCTGAGCAACAGGTTATTACATGTATTGTGGCCACTGTGCAGCGCCCGGTGCCGTGGTGGGCGTCTCTGCCCGGCTGGATGCTGCGGAGGGTCGTGAATGAGCCTGCACTGTTTGCTTATGAATCCCTCTTCTTGACTGGGCCAGTATGCCGTTACGCAGAGGAGGGTGCACCCGTAGAGGCCCCTAGGCAGTCGCTGTTAGCTGCGCCCGACGCTCAACGTCGCCCCCAGCTGCTGGAGAGCGGGGCTGCTGCGGGAAAGACGACCCAGCCACAGCGCAGCCCGTCAAGCCTGGGGCAGCGCCTGGGGCGGGTCTCCAGTGCATTGACGGCCCCTGTGACGTCTGCTTCCCGCAAGTTGAAGTCGGTACTGCCCTGGGGGCGCACCCCTGTCGCTTCTGCGGGGGGTGATTCCAAGCGTACGCAACAGCAATCTCCCAGCCAAGCTGACGAGCGACCCGCGCCTACGAGCACAGTCCCTGCGAGGAGGGCTGACGAAAAGCCTCGGGGCCTCATGAGCAGAGCAGTCAGTGCAACCGCTGCCGCTGTCAAAGGCGCAGCTGGTGCTGCATGGCAGTATGTGCCCAGTCTTCTCCGCCGCAAACCGAAACCCAGGCCGTCAAGAGCAGATGCTGTGTACACGCCGCCGCAAGGCTTCAGCATTCCCGAGCCAGTGCGGCCCAGGCAAGGCATGTGGGCCCGGATGCTATCCTGGCGCAGCAAGCCCCCCCCCACGGCAAGACTGCCCCCCCACCCGGATGGGCCCCTCGCCACAGCCCTTGAGCATGTGAACCTCGCGACACACCCACGAGACGTGTTGCTTGGACTTGGAACTGTGTCCCTGGGCTCTCACTTGGCGCGCCACGGGGCAGGGGTAGCTGACACAATGCTGACTCTGCACCTGTCCAAGGGGGGGGGGGGCGGCGCACACAGCGAGGGAATCCAAAGCGTGCAGCTGCAGTGGTCTGTGCCTGTGCACGATCTGGCTGCTGCTGTGGGGGAAACGGAGGCTGCCCAGACAGCTGCAGCTGTGCACGGCGTGGGCGTGTGGGCTGACGAGGCATTTGCCGCGGGCCTTGCTGCACAGCTGGACAGCGAAGAGCGCTAGAGTCGTAGCACAGTAGCACAGCAGGGGCACAATGCACTCATCCGGTTTCTTGGCTCACTGGGGCGGCAGTAGCTGAAGCGGCTGCCCCCTGGTCAGGCGCCCTCCCCGCACTGCGGCTCCGTCGCGCAGTGGAGGGGCGGCGCCGCTTAGTGCGCTCATGCTCATATGCACTGCAACGCAGATCCTGCAGGTGTATAGCTGTTTCGGGTGTTTTCAGTGTGACCCCTCCGCACTGAAGCTGGAGCAGGGTGTGAGCACTGCCAAGCGCATGGGAAGCTGAAGTGCCTGTGGCCCTGGAGCAGGGAAGGGAATTGAAGGAATCAAGGCAGCCTTGCACCTTGAATGCACGCTTGTCATCAATTTGGGTGGTGAGAGCTGCGAAAAGTTCCTGCACAAGGTCGAGTTAGCGGGCTGCACAAGCTTCAAAGAGATACCGCAGTGTCGAACCTCGTTCAGAATCGCACGCATTTTTGCTTCGCCATTATCCGAAAGCTCATGCTCGGTTTTCAACAAGTCAAGAGCAGCACTGAATGTCAGACATATGCTTGTCTCGTCAAGCGGGGAATCCATGATGTGATGATGTGTCAGCGATTCGGCAGCTTGTGAGAAAGTCCAGCTTTGCTGTCAATTCTGTCGTCGCTTCTAGCGGCACGAAAAAGCTACAAAGTAGCTTGCATTGTTTTCAAGCTGAAAGGGCGTGAAATTGCGGCTGGTATGAGCTGCAAAGCTTCGTAACTCTCAGTGCAATTGTCGAGAAGGTGACAAAGGGGGCAAGAAAATTCCGCAAGCCCATGCTGTGTCTGCTTTTGCCGCTGTGTGCATTGCAAATCCACAGGCGTGCATTTGTGCCATGAGCTCTCCATATATTTAATGCGCAACTTATTGCAGCCCTGTTGTTGTGCTTCTCGCTGAGCACCATGGCCACGCCTGAGGAGGCAATTGAGATGGTTCACCAGCCCCCCGCTGATGATGCAAGCAGCGCTGCCGAGTCAGGACCCACGGACGCATCCACCCACGAACATGCCGCTCATAGTCCAGGTTTGACTCTGGTTAAAGAAATTCTCGCCGAGCCCGAAGCTGATAGCAGGGAGATCAATGCGTGGGTCTTCCAAGACTTCGTAAACAGCCCATATAGCCAAGTTGCAACAGGTGCGTCGATTCAGATGCAGTCTGCAAATCGTATGCGAAACTTGCACCACGTCTTTTCATGTAGGTGCTTTTATTCCGCTTGCGGTTCAAACTGCTGCGCTACTTGCCGCTGGATACGGCGATGTGAGTGTGGTTGCTGGGTCGCTCCCGTGGACACGCCAATTTGCACCTTGCCTTGCTTCAGGGATGCCCCAATGTGACAACGAACTCCACATTTGTCCGAGAAATGTTTCCAAATGCTGAATCGGATGTCGATAGAGCATACTTTTGGGTTGACCCACCCCACACTGATTGCCCAGACCCAGGCAACCCTAAATGCATCGGCGACTGGTGCCAAGGCTTGCCCGGAAGTGTTGCAGCGTGTCGTTCTGCAGACGGCAGACAAGGGCACCCACTGCAAGTGAGCGGCATTGATGCCACTGCCTATGCAGCCCTGCTACAGTCACTGGCTGTGGCCGCCGAGGTGCTCATGTTTCTCTCCTTCGGTTCCCTTGCCGACTTCGGGGGCACTAAGCGCAAGGCATTCCTGGCAGCCAGTGTCCTGGGGGCCATCACCACGCTGTTCTTTGGGGGGCTGACGCCAGACACGTGGTGGCTGGCCGGCCCCGTGGTCATCATCAGCAACGTTATGTTTGGGTTCTCCTCCATGCTCCTGTCAGCATTCCTGCCGGGCATTGTGCGTGGACTGCCCACGGTGCAGCGTGCAGCAGCTGATATTGCCTTGCAGTACTTTCCTGATCTCACAAAGGCGGCGGGGGGCACGGTGAGCATTTCTGTTCTGCAGCAGGGGGACTTGCTGCTTGACACAGCAGGGGATACCCCAGGCGACGCCAGCCCCCCGCTGCAGGAAGCAACGCAGAATGCCACAGCAGAAGCACCCACCCCAGAGGTGGCTGATTCGCCTGTTCTTGACACCGCCGGCGGCCCTGAAGCAGCTGCCCCCGGCACGCTGCCCCCGGGCCAGCAGTTGGAAGCCCCAGCGGCGGAGGCGGCGGCACCCAGTGTTGTGCCCATGAGTGCTGTGGGATCGGCTGCAGAATCTCTGCATGCTGAGCAGCATAGCAGCCGTGCCGAAGCCCAGTCCCATATGGCAGCATCAGTGGGCGGCATCTCAACCAAGGTGGCTGGTTGTACTACCAGTGCCGGCGACGGCGAGGACGACTTGGCTGGCACGCTTCCTTCCCCGCAGTTGCACATTTCCGCCAAGACAGCTGCATTGTCTTCTTTGTTCCAGCTTGTGGAGCATGAAGGCAATGTGCTGTCGAATCGTGGATACGGCACAGGGTATGCAGGGGGGCTCACATGCTTGATTTTGGTGATTCCCTTCACAATCTTCCTGGATGATATTTTGCTGGCTTACAACCTGGGCATCGTTGTGGCTGGTTTGTGGTGGCTTGGCGGCATCATCATCTTGGCGCCTCGCATCAAGGACAGACACGGACGGGAGCGCCCGCCCAATAAGAATATCCTGCAGCTGTCAGTGCAGGGGCTTTTTGAAACTATTGAACAAATCCGGCAGCTGCCCCAAAGCCGCAACTTCCTGCTGTGCTGGTTCCTGTTGAGTGACGGGGTCAGTGTGCAGGTGACCGTTGGTGCCCTGTTTGCCAACAGCTTCGTGGAGTGGGGGTGCATCCCAAAAAGCATTGGCCTGGCTGTGGTCATCATGATGATTCCACTGTTTGGGATCATGGGAAACTATGGAGCACTGTGGGCGAGCCGTAGGTATGGCTGGTCCCCCAAAAGTGTGGTGCAAGGGATTCTGGTCATCACGTGTGTGGTGCCGCTGTATGGTTTGGTCGGCTTTTCCAACGATTCCATTGGCATACACCAAGGCTTCGAGCTGTTCTACATCGCGCCGATCCTGGGAGTGGCCTCAGCACTGACACAAGCTTTCAGCCGCAGCGTATTTGTGACCTTGATCCCAGCTGGATATGAAAGCAGTTGGAGCTCGCTGTTTGAGCTCACCAACAAATCGAGCTCTTTTGTGGGGCCAGCTGTGGTGGCTGCATTTGCTCAGGCTGGAATGCTTCGTGTCAGCTTCGTGTACATACTGTTCATGCTTCTGGTCCCAGCCACCACCTTGTTCTGGGTGGATGAGCGCCTTGGTGCGCGCGAGGCCCGCAACTACAGCAAGCAGCAGCTTGCCCTCAAGCTGCAAACGCCAGCGGCAGACAGCACCCACGATGATTGCGCTGCAAAACATGAGCCCCTTGAAACCAAAGAAGTGAGTGGCAAGTAACAGCAGAGCCTGGTGGCGCCAGCGCGGGTGCATATATTGCCAAGTGTGCAAATAAACTACGAGTCTGACATCATTGATAAGTTCTTGTGGTTCATTGTCCCGCAGTGCCATGGGATGTGCTGCGCCAAGTAGTGGATGGGATGTCCGTGCCGTGAGCTCGTGCGGGCTTGGATGGCCTTGTCCCGCCCACCCGACTGTCCACCCCCAAGGCGGGGTCGTAAGGCTCCTGGCGGCAATATGTACTTGCAGCATATACGACACAGTATAGGTGAGAAGGAGCTATCGCAGTTTTGGCGCTGCTCCTGCGCATTCTCAGAACTCCCCCTGACCCCCGGGCAGGGGGGGAGGGCGCTTGCCGGAGCACAACTTGTGGACTTGGCCAGACATAAAACATGCCAAAAATGACTCATCTGGCAACAAAGTAAATGGTTTTCTATGCCTTTCGAGAATTTCATCGACAGTGCATTGCATTCGAGATTTGAAGCAATATCTGAAATGTCTGAGACTGCCTCAACGAGCGAGAGCTCGGGTCAAGCTGACCAAACAAGCATTTCGCAAGGAAAATTTCTGCAGGAAGTTTTCTCCGAATCCAATTATTCCCGTCTTGCTACACACTCCTCAGCCCAGCATGTGGCTGAGGTGGCTGAGGACGTGCTGCTTCCAATCATTGCGGGAATGCGCGAAGCTAGTCTGGTTACTGTCAACGGAAGCTCTTGGACGCCAGCAGATGACTCGCAGGTTTGCAAAGAATATTTTGCTTGGGCTACGATTCTTTCAACTGCTGTGAATAAGTTCTTTGTTGAGGTGAGTTGACGCTGCATAAGAAAAGTCGGCACCTCCCTTCAAGAAAGATTTACTGCATGCAGCGCTTTTTTGTTGCATCTACGCAAGCTTTGGAGGCATTTCTACATGATGGTTCCGATCTCCCATTTGGATTGCATTTGGCAATGCATCCAGGTAGTGTTGTGCTTGCAGCTGACGTGTGGGAGGCAGGTTCACACGTTCCCCAAGAGCTGTCTGCGGAGCAGCAAGAGACGCAAAAACGCCACAAGTACCCGCTGTACAAGGACCAACCCCGAAACAAATCCCGCGGGAAAGCTTCCCTCGCTCGCCGCTTGGCGTGGAGAGTTGAAATGCACGAAGCCAGTGGCCAGCCCGTTTGTGTGCCAACTGGCTTGCTGCGTGCTTTCCGCAACTGTGGAATCAAGGGAGTCCCTGATGAGCAGTTGCCCCTTTGGCTAGTCCACACCGACTTCGCCGCCATGTATGTCACGTACCAGGTTGCCGAAGCGCAGAGGAAGCCTCCTGGCTCCGTGCGATCTGTCCCCAAGAGCCCCCCCCCAAAGCAGGCGCGGGAGGCCCCTTCCTCCTCAAGGCCCAAGCGAGCAGCAAAGTCAAGCCTGCAGCAAGCGTACATGAGCCCCTCTAGCAGTGATAGCGGTGTCAGAAGTGGTGATTCCGACTCTGCAGACTCCATTGTGCCCCAAGCCCAAAAACGCGAGGTCGCACCTCGTGCTCAGCGTGGCACAAAGCGCGCCCTACAGGCCTCTCCACGAGATTTATCGCGTGTGTCTGCACGCAAGCGCATTGCGATTGTTGATTCTGACAGCGACAGCGACAGCGGCTCCGACTTCCCTGCAGCCCGTACGGCAACTGCTGCCGTGAGAGCGAAAGCTGCAAAGCCTGCACCTCGCCCAAAACGAAAAAACGCAGCAGCCGCTGCAGTGTCGTCAGCTGTGTCTGCAAGCGCCGCGGCTGCGCAAAGCCGTGATGCTGCATCTGAGGGGGGGGGCGGCTTGCAACTGGCTGCGGCCATCAGCGCACTGCACAAGTTTTTGGAGAAGGACAGCTCCACCAAGGCACGTCACGAGGCGTTCACACCCCTGTACCGCCGCGTGACCGCATGGATGAACCTGTTCTTCGACGACTTCGAGGTGTCTCTCCTGTGCCAGGATGCAGCGTCGGTGCTCGACCAACTTTGCCAACAGCAGCAGGAACTTCCTGGCTTGCTCAAGGGGCTCTCAGGCACATGCATGCAGCCACTGAACGTCGCCAACGAGCGCAGCTTTGCTGCATTTTGCCTGCAGCGCATCACTGCACTGGCTCCCCGCACGCCGCCCATGCTGTGTGATTAGCGTGTGCTTCAGGCCAGGCAGTGCCCACAGACGATATGCAGCCAGCTAGCTCCCGCTATCAAGTGTGTCGTGTTGCTTGTCTTGTCGGCTACTTTGTGCAGCGGGCTCCAGGAAGCGGCAGCTGTGATGCCTTGCCTCCGCAGGCCCCGTAGCCGAGGCTGTGCAGTAGAGGGCACCTTGAAACTCCAGATACACACTGATCGTGAGTTGGAGTCATCTAGTTAAATTTCCATCAGATATGTTTACTGCACTTTAGGTCATAGTCAAGCTGCTTTCAGCTGATTTCGACTTCTAGAGCAATTGGCGAGTTTGAAGCAAACCATCCGGATCAAGCATGTCCGCTGCTGATGCTGCTGCTCCTGTAGCTGCCCCCGCAAAGCGGGGCCCCAATGAATTTCTAAAAGCAATCATTGGGCGCCCAGTTCAAGTGAAACTTAATAGCGGAGTTGTGTACAAAGGTATGGGCTATACGCGGAAGTTGCTCGTAGGTCGCCCACCCCACTTTCCTTGCAGGCGTGCTAGCATGCTTGGACGGATTCATGAACATTGCAATGGAACAAACTGAGGAATTTGTTGACGGCAAGCTCTCTGAGCGTTTTGGCGATGCCTTCATCCGGGGAAACAACGGTGAGGGTGGCCGTGAAAAGTCGTCACGCAGGCTTGCTGTATGTAGATCCTTGCTTTACAGTGCTGTACATTAGCGGTATTCCCAAGCAGCTGTAATGGCGTGTAAAGAACTACTTGGCTGCTTGAATCTGGGTGATCACCAATCGATATCCTCTTGAATTTTCCTAGCAATGCGGGACGGTTGGCTACATGCAGGACACTCATTTCCAATGCTCCCAGCTCTAGGCTCACCTTGTTGTGTTGGACAAAACAATACATTTTATCATTCCCCACTTGCTGCAGCTGCCTCATTTTGACGCCTATTTGCTGCTCGTAGCCGCCCGCTTCTCCGCCCAGAGGCAACGGTTTCCTTGTATCGCAGTAGCACCCTGTGAGCACGGTCTACCAGCCACGACTTGTGCGCCACGATGCTATCCAGCAGTGACGCTATGCGCTCATGGGTATCCAGGTTGGGCGTGTCCCGGTACGCCACTATCCCCACACGCGCCAGCGCCTCCATGAACTGCCCCAGGGTGATGCTGGCAGAGGAACGCACGACTCGATCCCGAAACTGCCGCAGCCACACGCCGTCCGACACACGGAAGCGGCTGCGGCGTTGGCTCTCGGCCTTCTCGGGGCCGCTGGGGGTCGACTGAGCCACCAAGTCCCACGTGACAGCAGCTGCTGCAACGGCATCTGACTCTACCCCTGCAGTGCGCCCGGCTCGGCGCAGACGGCGCAGATCAGACTGCATGATACTTGGGGCCAAGTGATGCCCAGGCAGCAGTGCTGCAGCACCCTCTTCGCTGATCAGCTGCTCCGCGTGCCGCAGCTGTTCCCGGTTCAATACCGCTGCGTTCTGTGCCAGCTTGGAAAAGCCCAGGGAAGCTTCAGTGTTCTCAGTGGCAAGGAGGAACGCCAGGGCAATGTCGCGCTCAGCTAGAATCGACATATCACCGGTGTTGCTCACCAGCGGTGTCCGCGTGCTGTGTGTGCTGCCAGTTGTGCTTGTCACCGAGGGGTTGGAGGGATCATACAACCCACAGTCAACAAACAGCTGCCTGAATGCAAGGTAGGACATGCGGTTCTCAAGGCGCCATTCCGGCAGCGATGTGTCCACAGTCAGTGCCCCGTCTTCGTCTCGCACCACCACGCCGGCCACCAGCCGGCGCCTAGGGCCGATGGTGTCGCCCGCCAACGACTCCTCTGCTGCCGCCTGTGCAGCTTTGATGGCCAGCTCCCGGGACTGCACCCATGCTGAAGTCTGGTCATCGGAGGCCACCCCCGTGACGGGGGGGGGGGGCGCCGCGCTGCGGGACAGCAGGGGCAGCTGGTGGCTGCGTACGCTGCGCTGCACGGCACACTCCGCCAGGTCCATTGCAGGCACGGTGGCGTACTCGGTGAAGATGCCAGACAGCAGCCGGCGCTCATGAATGAGCACCCCGATGGGCTTGCGCCTGGCTAGTTCCCGGCGAATACCTGCCTGTGGGTTCACTTGCTGAGCCCGAGGCAGCACGTAATTGTTCACCAAGTGGTCCAGCTTCTCCGGCACAAACAAACGCATGGTCATGCCAGCTGCACGAAACAGGGCCTCTGGAAGCTGCAACTGGTCAGCTTTGTCTGCACCTAGTGTGAAGGCCCCTCTTGGCCCCCCCGTCCCTCCTGAGCCCATCAGGCCTGTCGTGAGCTCCACCGCATGCGAGACAGTCTTCAAGGCTTGCCACGGAGTGGCAGAGTCGCTACTCGCGGACCGCAAGCCCCCGGTGCTGTGTTGTGACGCATCCAATGTCCCGGTCATTTTGAGCCTGGGGCCTCTCGCACCGGAGTAGCTCGGAACACACGCAGCGCCTTTGCTGTTCACGCTTGCCAAGATGGACTGCAGTATGGTGGGCTTTGCTGGCTGGCCGGTCCAAAGCCCCGCGGCAGCCTGCGACATGGCCGAGGGGGACAGTTGCAGCATTTCAAACAGCTCCTGCTGCTGCGCATCTTGTCCTCCAGCAGCGTCGTCCCCCATGCCCGCCAGTAGCCGCACCTCCCGCGCATCCATATTCAAGGAGGAGGCCTCCGATCGGATCAACTGGTCCACTGTCAGTGACTCCTCCCGCTTGGCCTCGGCTGCATCCTCGGCATCCGCCGACGACTGGGAGTCTTTGCGGTCTGCAGCTTGCTTGGACTGGCTCTTGGGTGAAGCACTTGCTCTGGCGGTGACAGACTCACCGGCAATGTGTGCGTGCCCTGCGGCCTTCGGAGACGAGTGTGACTGTGACTGCCGGGCAAAGCTGTTCTTCCGTGCCATGACTTGAACCTTGAATGCGGCATTTTTCAACTTGCCCTTGCGATCAGCGCTGGTCGCCGCTGACGACCGCCGACGAGGTTGCCCTGCACTCGCGCTGTGGTCGTGTGGGGATGAGCCATCCGGATCTGAAAAGGGGTTAATGAAACCGACTGGCAGCCCTCCATCACCGATATCGTTCCCAGAACCCTCCCCATCATCAGACACGCCTGTCGCGGTGTCCAGTGCCAGCCTGCTGCCGGTCGCGCCCTCGGCCTTTCGCCGCTCGGCAGCTGCAGTCTGCATCATGTTGGTCACTTGCAAGGCACGAAGCACCGTCTGCACCTTTTGCAATTTCTTGCGGCGAGAGGCTAGGGCCACTGCCATCCGGTGGCGTTGCTGCGCAAGGCCAACCGCCACTGTCAGCTCGCACAGTGCGTCGATGAACATGGCACGTGTGAGGGGAACACGCAGCCACTGCGCCATCTCAGAGCGACTCATGGGCTCGGCACCACCCACGATCATCTTCCCGCCCTGGGCGTGGCAGCGGTATCCTGCCATGGGGTGCTTTGCGGGCGGCAACAGTTGCGCCCCACCTACAGACAGCGTCACACGGCGGGCACGGTCGCTGCCCAGTGCATGAGCATCGTGCCCGTCGTGCACTGCGACACCCGGGTTGTGCACCTGTGCCTTGCGTTTCGCAGTGATGGAGTCTTTCTGGTGTGCCACCATATTTGCCAGCTCGTCGGCTGCCTGTCCAGCGGTGAGGGCAAGGCAAGAGCCACCGGCATCCACGCCAACGAGCAACGCGCTTCCTGCCGAAGCAGCTTTCACCACTGCGCAGTACAGCGCTGCCGCATCCATGTAGGGTGCGGTGATGGCATTCACAATGCGGGTGTCGTGGCAGAAAGCAAGAAACGCTTCATACGACATGCGGTGGTCATCGTCTGGGTCGTGGAAGCCAGCCGCCTGGGAGGCATTGGTGCCTGACACGCACCTGGAGCCACTGAGGGCCATGTCCCGCTGAGAGCTTGCGAAGCCCCTGCGGTTCACGTCACTGGGCGCAAAGGAGCTGCTTGTGGAGTGAAGCCTGCCTTGTGCGGCGGTTGCATACTCCCCCGGACTCAGCAAGTCGCTCCGGTGCCCAATGCGCGCCGACGCTGGCCCCAGTGATGCCGCAGATATGTTGTATGTCTTGGCGGAGTCGTACACTCCCCGGGCGGAGAGTGGACCGGAGGCACTTGGGGCGCCGGCTGGCACGCTGGGCTGCGTGCTTGTGAGGGTGTGCCGCCCAGCGCCACTGAGGATACTGCGACGGCTGTGCTGTGGCTGCTGCAGCAGGGGGTACTTGACACTTTGCAGCCCCCCTCCTGTTTCAACCCCCCTTGCATGCCCCAGCATGGACTGTGTGAAAAGCGGGTCATGCTGTGTGGAACTGTCCACCAACACGCCGTCCTCAGTCATACGGATGCTGGTGGCCAGTTCATCTGGCACATTTTGCCCGATGTCGTGCATTGGCCGTATGGTGGTGCGATTGGATGAGCGGAAGTGCCCCTCAGGCCCCCCCTGGCGCATGCCTGCAATTCCGCTCAGCAATGGTGCACCGTCCAGGGGCTCCGCATACAGAATGCTGTAGTGCACGAAGAGCTGCCGAATGCCAGGGAATGCGTCCCACAGCACGGTGCTCAGCTGGTGCCCCTCTGCGCCTGAGCTGCAGAGTCGGGAGGCCCGGATGCGACTCATATCCGCTTCAAACACCTGTCGAAGAAAGTCGGAGGGCAAGGGCCTGGCGCACAGCAGGATGTCGTCTGCAGGGTTGCCTGTGCTGCTACCCCCACCATGCATAGCGCTGACGGCATCTGCGACCACCGAGTTGTTGGAGCACAGAGTGGCCTTGAGGACATCGTCACGAGCACGTCCAGGCACCATTGGCACCGCTCCCGACAGGCGGGCCTGCGCGCCGACCCAGGACACACCATGCACTTCGCCTTGTAGAGCAGCTGGCGTCATGACTGACAGGAGCTCGTTGGTGGCACTGCTCATGGCAGGAGGCAGAGCGGCGGACAGCACCGAGTGATCCAAAGCGATGTGCTGGCGCAAAGTGTGCAGCCGCAGGCGATCCACAACACCTCCGGATCTGTGCTGGCCCGCTTCGCTGTTGGTGTCGCCGAATGCCGACAGGTTGTCCACTGAGGAGCGCTGACTGCCCACCCCCGCTGCGCCCGAGGAGTCCGTTGCTGCACTGCCTGGACGCGTGGGGGCTTGCACCATGGCATCGAACGCGCTTGGTGGTGAGCCAGGCTCATGTGCACTGGATGCTGCTGCTCCTTGCACACCTCGGGCAGCGCTGGCCTGTGTCGGGGGGGGGCTGTGTGCTGCAGGCTTGCAGCCTGGCTGGGCCTGGGTGCTGGGCAAGGCGGCTGCCTGCGGGGCAAATACCTCCGCCTTGGATTCTGCTTCGTTGCTGGACACTATGCGCTCTCGAAGGGCTTGCCTCCAGAGCGCCACAGACTTGCCTGCGCCGTACGCCGCGTCTTGCCATGGCGTGCTCGCCACGGCGCCAGTCACGTCAAGCTCGCCAGTGCGCTGCAGCTGGAGAAATATCTCATCGCCATCCTTCAAGATGTCCCGAATGCGGGCATCTGGCTGCAAGATGTGCATGTTGGGAGTCAGTGCCGCGTCGTCATCCTCTTCAGCGTCCACGCCCCCTCGCCCCCCTTTGCTCATCCACCCAAGGATGCCGTCCTCGTCTGCGGCTGCTGCCGCTGCCTTGCCTGCTGCAACAGCTGCAGAAACAGCTTCGGGAACCTGCGAGGGATACTCGTAAGCACTGTGCACAGTGCGTCATTTGACTATCTGTGCCTAGTCCGTGCATGGGGAGTCGCACCTGTCGCTCCAAGGCAGAAGATGAAATGTGGTGCACAACAAAACGGCCACCTTGGCGACCATTATCTCGTGCACGTCGGCGTCCAGAGTTCATGACCTGTGAACAGGCCAGGTGTGAATCAAAAGAGTCCACTTGCGAGCTTGTCGCTTGCGACGTACGGATGACGCCCTCTGCCCAGCTGCAAAGCTGAGCCACTTGACGGTATTGTTGCCTGTGCCAACATTCATGACAAATGATTTTCCATCCAAGATGTGCACTGTGAGCTTCATCTTTGTCAGTGAAGCTGACAGCAGCTTTGTCAAAAGCTTGCCCCAAAAAACCTTCCACGCTGGAGCTCCACCTGCTGGCCCGCTGCGCAGCTATGTTTTGGGGTACATGAAATCACAAGGACGGCGTATTTTGGAGACAATTTAATTATGGCATCCGGCTAGCACACCATTGTCAGCTTTGAAAGCTGCTGGGTGGGGGTCGGCAAGGGGGTCCCTCAGATCACACGGTGCCCTCAGTTCTGACCATCCCACTTCAACAGGATGCCAGTGTGTTGTGCGTGCACGAGCCATGCACTACTATCTGCTCATCTCCAGCAGAGCACATTGTTCCCCCAAATGTTGAGCCAGGATCCCCAGGGACTCTAGCAGGGGTGCTGCGTCCGATGTAGTGCCGAGTGTACTACTTTTTCAGGGCTGCCAATCGAGCCATGAAATCTGAGGAGCCCCCGCCCCCGCCACCCCCAGCAGCACCGCCAGCAGGTGGTGGCGAGGGGCTGCCTGTAGCGGCCTCGCCCAGTGCCACAGGCTGGGCAGTCTTTCCGGCGGGCGCAGCTGTGGAAGCAGCCGTGACAGTTCCTAGCGGGCCAAACGAGTCCATCTCGGCAGCCACCTCCAGGCCGTTCTGTGCCGCTACCTCCTGCATCAATGCATGCACTTGGTCATCAGGCGTCGACAGCGCTGTTGTGGAGTCAATCGCATCCTCCATGTAGCCTGAGCGCACATCTAAGCTGTCAAATTGTTGCTCAAACTTGTCCATGGTCTTGGCAATTTTGTTGATATCCATGGTCTCCAGAACAGTGTCCATACCCTGCACAATGCCGCCCATAGCTCGGGTCAGGCCATTCATCCGCACAGCAGTTTCAACACGCGCAGAGACAGCTTCAATGCGCGAGGATAATTTGAGGTAGCTCAGGGACTGGTGCTTTTCCCTGATCGCACTGGCAGCATATTCTTTCGCTACATCCATGTTTCCTGCGCAACTGGCCACGTGATGAGGGTGCCTGCTCGTGACAAGCAACTGGCATATTACCTTTGCGAATTGCCTCGGCCGTTTTCTTTTTCAGAGTTGCCTCTTTCTTCTCGCACTTTTTGCTCACACGTGCAAGTTGCTTTGATGCAAATTTCATGTTGAATAGGGTTTCTGTGCGCAGCACCAGTGATGGAAATTCGAGGTAGCAAGCACTCAGTAGTTTCTCGGAAATGTCTCCGCAGCAAACCTTTCAGCTCACCTTCCATTTTTCGGCTCATGACTGATGTACTGGATGAAGAAAAAAATGCTTGGAGAGTAAAAATGGAATGGTTCTGTCTGTCAAGAAGACTAGGCTGAGTCGGCTGGGTCGGCTGGGTCGGCTGGGTCGGCTGGGTCGGCTGGGTCGGAGAAGCTGTTGTTGTTTGCCACGGCGAGGGATGGGCTGCTACATACGCAAGTATCCAAATTAAAGATTGGATCGGATACAGAAAATTGAAAACATCTGTGACTGTTGTGCATTTTAGCGTCTCCTTGCAAGCAAGGTCCGCAGCCCATTGACCCCACACAGGGGGGTAGTATGCAGTGTTCACATTTTGCTAGGCAATCAGCTCGAGTGGCAACCGACCCCCCCCTACTGGCTTCCCCAGGGGGCCTGTGAATCGCGGATTGTCAAGTTGGGGGTGACGCTATTGTTGGCACTGGCCTCAGCCAGCCACTGCTGCCACATGCTGTGCAAGCCCAAAGTGTGCTGGTCGCCAACAATGATGAGTGCCTCGCGGGCGCGCGTGATGGCCACGTTCATCATTTGCTCCTCAGCCACGAAGCCCAGGGTGCGCCGAGCTTGGCTGCCAGACAGCCCGCCATCGGCATCACTAGGCATTCGGCTGGCATCCGCTGACCGAACAGTGGATAAGATGATCACATCTCGCTCGCTACCTTGGCCCATATGCACTGTGGCTATGCTCAGCCCGGCTTCGGCCAGCCGGTCGCCTGCGACAAGCACCACTTCGCAGGCGCCCGGCAAGCCGCCCTGCGCATGCTCACTGAAAGGCTCTGCGACAGCCATATCATCCGCAGCTTCCGCACACGCATTGTGTTTGGCGGCCCAGCTGGCCAGCGGACTCCCTTTCACAACGGGAAAACATGTGTTGTTGAAAAGGTTCTGAAGCAGAGCAATCTGTGCCAGATACGGCGAAACGATGGCCACCTGGTGTGGCAATAATTGACCCCGTGCCAGCACAGATGCCAGGGTCAGTAGTGTGGTCACTGCTTCTTCAACGTTTGCAATGGATGTTGGGTTCGCTGCGAGTGCTGCAGCCAAGGGGCAGCTGTGGCGGTCTGTGGGCTTGTCCAAGCGAAGCGCCGCAAGAGCGAGCGAGCGCGCACCTGCAGGCTTTGCCCGCCTCACTGAGTTCATGAACCCCAGCAAGGAGCCCTTGCCTTGTCCCATGGAGGCTCGTTTTACGTGGTCGTGTGTCGATGGCTGTGTGCTGCTGGTGTAGTATTCAATGGGAAGCTTGTGTCCAAGGCCGCCTCGGCAGTACGCTCCAGCAGCCGCAGCGCCTGCAGCAGTATCGCTGGAAGTGGTTGCTAGTGTGTCCAGCAAGGTTTGCACGTGCTGTGATATGGCCGAGTCGTCGGTGCGGGTGGTTTTGCGGCGCAAGTTCCGCTCAATTCCTTGTACTTGAACGAAGCGGACTGGGAACCTCGATGCATCTGAGAACATGTGAGGGAGCGCTGCATGTGCAAGCTTGCGTTTTTGCTGGAGACCAGCACCGCTTTGCAGCTCAGAGTTGTAGAAGTACCGAGAGGGGAACTCCGCAATAGCAGGGTGCATACGATACTGGGTACGCAGCATGACAGCGCGCTCGACAAGTCGCTCGAAGAGTGAGACAGTCAGCTTTTTTTTTAGCGCTGCTGATCGCACAGATAAAACAGGAGCCAGCTGCTTGTGATCTCCGATAAACACAACCTTCGCTGCCCTTGGTACTGGCACCAAGCACTCCAACTCACCACAAAAGGCAGCCTCGTCGACAATGACTTGCCGGGGGGCCGTTGCCTGATCGAATCTCACTGACCCGGCTTCTGAAGCTGTCGTGAGCAAAATATGTGCAAAGCCCAATACGTAGTTCTCCGCTGCGTTGGACATCACTCCATGTCGCAGAAGCAGATGCTGTGGCTGCAAACTTGTTGCATTTGGTGGAGCGAATGTTTGGGTCGTGAAAAAATTGTCCTTCAGCTGCGCCAAGGCGTCTTGATCCCCACACCCAGCTGCAATGACGGCAGGCACCTGGTTATATGCAGAGCCTGCAGAGTAAATCTTGATCGGGCAATTGAAGTACGTCCTTGCATCTTCCAGACGCAGCACCAATTCAATGCACAGCAGCTCAATCGCATGAGGACAGACGGCTGGATCGCGGGCCAAGTGATGCAGGCAACTGGCCCTGGGATACTGGCCTGGAACATCTTGTGAATCGGAAGCGGACGTTTCTGCCGAGTTGCCAACCTGGCCAGGCTTGCGCGCCATTGAGTCTAGTTGTCCCTCAACTGTGCAAGCTGCCAGCTCCAGTTGGCTCAAGTTGGCTGGCAAAGCCCCATGGTCGGCGATTTGCTCCATCAGCAATGCATCGCCGTCAGTCAGACTATCAGCCACAGACTCGCGCCACAGTCGCTGGATATCTCGGAGCGAGCTGTGCTGAGGGAACACTCGGACCATCGTCAGTGTGAGAACTTCACCCAAGGGATCGTTGAAGTGGCGGAACTTGCGCCAGTCGTCTGAATTGCTCTCCTCGGCATTGCTTGAAGCAGCTGAAGCCAACGAGGGCTCTGCCTCGGCAACGTGACGAAGGTGGGCTTGGAATCGCGCCTCTGCTGCTGTGAATGCTGACTGCTGGTGGAGCTTTGGGAGCACACCGACCGAGGGGGCAGAAGAAAAACCTGCAGATTGTGACGGCGCACCCCATTGGCTATCTGACGGAGCACCCCAGCCGCCAGAGTTTTCAGCAGCAGCCCCAGAAGCAGCAGTGTGGTCGGTGCCATTGTCGCCAGCCACAGTTGGGGGGCAAATAAATGGCGGCGAAGTGAAACGAGGCTGCCTCAATGCTTGGCGAATATCTGCCACACCAGTGTCGGTCACCAACTCAGGAGAGCTTAGGCCCAAGGCTGCACTCCACGCGGGAAGCTTGAGCCAAAGCTGTCTGGCAAGCACGTTCACAGCACGGTGAGATGGGGCACAGAAATGCACCTGGCGAGGAAGCATACCAATCGAATGAGAGTCAGACAGATTGGCAAAGATGGGGGCATTGTAGTCGACAAGCACATCTTCCATACCAGCTAGAACTTCAGCTTGAGCTGCGGCCATGGTGGCAGCCGCGACAGCACAATGCAGGTTGGACACGGCAAAAAAGAAAATCATGCGCGACGCAGTTGACGTCTTTCCTGTGCCAGGGGGTCCATGTAGTAAAGTTACTTGGGAGGAGAGGGCGCGAGCCAGGGCACGCTTTTGCTGCATGTTGAGCTCCGGCGCCAGCAAAGACAGTTCCGCGTCAGAGACAATGGCGACTGTTCCTGCAGAACTCAAGAGCGTAGAGTCATACTCAACACTCGAATTGGCAGCCTGCAGGGCCTCTAAAGTGTTGCTAACAAAGAGCTCTTGCGTAAAAACTTTGTCCGGCAACAGCTCAGTTAGCAGCCAGTCACATGCAGGATTCGCGAAGGAGGCGACGGCACTTTCACCGGAATTCCACCCACAAACAATATCACGTAACAAGTCAGACCCACTGCGCGTCAAAGTCTTGATCCCTCCCGCAGCAAAACAGACTTGTGACATGGCCAGTGATGCTGCCATGCTAGACACGGTTGATGGGTCTGCATCGGACTGTGGCCCATATGATATGCCCTGTGCAATTAACTGCTCTGGTGTGGCTGCGTCCAATTCCTTTTTCGCCAACTCGTGCATGTCTGCCAATATGCGCAAGTTACGTTGCTGGGATGGAGGTGTCGGAATGAGCTGCAGCTGCAACCCAAACACTCCAGCATATACCGGAAGTTCTGTTTCAGCCAACCCTACATGGCCAGCAAGATCCACTAAACATTCTGGGAGGCTGGGCGTGCCGTGCATGAACATCACTGAGACAGCCACAACAGAATTTTCCATGAATCCAGAAGAATGTAAACCGGAGCTGCTGTGGGAAAACACTTCAATAGACGGCTGCACCTGTGGAGCTTCTGGGATGATGCGTGTGCGCTTGGAAACTTCACGCACAAAAGCATAGGCTCGCCATGTAATGTCAGGAATAGTAACAATTGCTATGTGGCCAGGTTTTACCATCAGGCGCTCCCGGACATGGCTTTTCACGTGAGGCTCAGCCACTGTTGAGGCTGGAAGTAACAACGTTGCTGTTCTACCCGCCATTTGCACGGGGGTGGAGGGGAGAATGGTTGCACTCACACACTTCACTTGCGGCGAATACTCTGGAAGTAGCGCCTCTCCAGAGCTGTATGGAATGGAAACAGCCCTGCTGTCAGGGGGGTGCTGCACTAAATGCAGCCGCGGTTGCACCAACAGCGAACTTGCCGCTGGCGTCTTGAGCGGGAGGTCCGAGCCTTTCGGGTGTCGCTCCGGAAGAGAACTTGAATTGGAGATGACCTCTTTCACGTTGGCTATCCAGAGGGCTGCCTGTGGCCTGAGTGACTTGGAGCCGGAAGCACTCGCCTTGTGAGCACGGCGGGCCCCACGGTATGCAGCCCAGGACCCCTCGCCGTCAAGCCTGTCAAACATTGCAAGAACGTTCACAGCCATATGAACCTTTCCTTTGGGCTGATCCTTGATACTGCTGTCTAGCAGCTCGGCCCACAGTGAAGGGAGGAACTCAGCAAGGTAGTGTGTCATGCTGAGACATACCGTTGTTTTGCAATTCGGCCCGGGTGCCGGCAAAACCGACAGGGATGATTTCTCAGACAAATGAGGAAAATGCAGCTGTAAAAATGACATGTGCCTTGAAGTCGGAATGGTACCAGCTGCAAGAGCAGAACCGCCTGAATCAAAGCTGGCCTGTGCAGGCGACGGAAAGCTGCCAGCATCTTGAAGTGGGAACGCCAGCGCACTCATTTCGAAGCGGCTGCTGTCTAGAATCTGAGAATCTGGAAAAACGTGAAACAGTGCCCAGGCAGCGTCGTCCTCGGAGTCAGTTTCGATCGAGACTGAGCTCTTGGATCTTTTTGGCTGCGTTCGGGAGTAAAAGAGAGAAACATTTGTGACATCAGGCCGAAGGAGTGTGTCACCCAACCGCGATGAGGTGTGGAGATTTTGGTTTTGCAGGTGCTTTGGCAGCTCCACAGGCGAGCCTCGAAATGCCGGAATAGAGAGCTGTCCGTTCTCGTTGAGCTGCACTGGAGCCCAAGCAAGCCGCTTTTGCAGGTGAAGGCGCAGCGCAATGTCTTCGCTAGATTGCTGCAGTGAGCGCTGGCGTACCCTGACAGTATTGAAGTGCTGGACAATGTGTTGCAGCTTCTCCCCAGTCGCGGAAATAGCCGCCAGCATCTCGCCATCAATGCAACCAAACATAACATGCAGTTGTGTGTGCACAAGCATATCAGCTCCCTTACGCAGAGGGGAAGAAAAGTGTGTATAAGCCGTGAAACCCTGCCCACAATTGTGAAATGCAACCGGTATGTTGCGCAGTTTTTCGTCCGGGAGGAACTCTTGGGCGTGCGATGAGTCTACGACCGGCTGTGCTGTGGACCCATGCAGCTCACCATGCTGCTCGGATGGAGTTGACAGCAAGTTTGGCAGGATATCTGGCTTATTGAAAACCATTGACCCAGTAATGTACTGACTGCGTTGCATGAGAAAGCCAAAGATCCGCTTCAACGTCATGAGAAGGTCGCTGTCAGGATTCCCACCTGCAGCCGCTGCGGCAGACATGGGCGCCTCCCCGGGCCAAGAATAAAAGCCAAATTCGGCAGGCTGCAGTGGAATTCTTTTGTATGCAGTGTATGCTGCCAAGACATGAAGACTCTGCACAGGTGGTGGGGGCTGTGCAAAGAAAATGCCAGTATCAACAGCCTGGCAGGCGAGCACCGAGCCCACCACCCCATTTGCCGCCTGCATGAACTCAGAGACAAGATCATGCGCATCAAGGCTGCTTTCAGCTTCTGTTACTCCTGAGCCTGTGAGCTTTGCCACGCTTGCTGCAGTCAAGTCTTGGTAAATGCCATGACGCACTGCACCACCTCGCGGAGCAAGTCGCCTCGATCGAAGGGCCTCCTTTACAGCTTGCATGCTTCTTGCCGTCGCAGCCAGGGCAGGACCAGTGGCTAAAATTGAGCCGTAGCTGCTGTTGCTTGGCCCTAGCAAGATGCTGTCCGGCAGCTCAGAAGCTGTGGTGGACAGCAACTTGCCATCCAACAACTGCTGCCCCTGCTCGTATGTGAGGGGAGCAACATTGTACACCGTGGATGGTCCCGTTGTCACAAGAGCGCACATTTTTGCAGAAGTACTGACATCCAAGACAATGGAAAGTGCTGGGCGAATGCGCCCTGCGGCCAAAGAGGCGCACTTCAATACCGCTGGCGGCACCATGCCTTGGTGTGCTTGCACGCCCCAGCCAGAAGTGTGGAAGGAGCACGCCCGCTGCAGTGCTGACAGTACAAGGTCCTTGAAGACGCCCACTTGCTTTGCCTTGCTACCTGCGGTGGCAGCTGCACTGCTCAGAACGAAAATGGGGTCAGCAATGTGAATGAATAAGCGGTGAGACACATCCTGCAGCGTGCTGACACCGTCTCCAGGCGATATGGGGACAACAGAAATAGCATCATCCAAAGCAACCGAGCCATGAGGGTCCATTGAGAGACAGGGGATAATTGTGGCTTCTGCCAGACGGCCAGCGTCGTCGGCAGCCGGAGCGTGCTGGAAGGATCGTGCAGCCAACGCAGGCATGTGGGGCTGCAAGCAGGGCTTCAGGAAATCATTCTCAGCCACGGCACGGTAAGCATGCGCAGGGCCGTGTGTGCTTGTGCCTCTAGACAGTGCATCACTCCACTGCATGGACCAATTCAGGCAATACTTGCTTGCCTTGGAGCAAAAATTCCGCCAAATATCCAATTGCTTAGCAACCCCGTGCACCTCCCGAAACCACGGCACACGAACTTCGGTTTGCTGCTGGTGCTGCTGTGTGGTAGCATCGTCGGCCATTAACCCCCTCAAGGCCCCTTGCTCGATTTGAAGCGCAAGCACGGCATCGTTTACATCATTCAAGTCCAGCGGCAGCGGGCTTGATAGCCCCCCAGGGATGAAAGCAGGGCACTGAAAATGCCTCCCATCCCACAAATGGGGACGGGGGAAAGCCATGAAAAGCTTCCCTCTGAACTTATTCGAGGACTCTTTGGTTGTTTGGCGCAGGGAAAAGGAGGGGAACCGTGAGTCCAAAGGAATGGCCTGCCAGCTGCTGAACTTGGCAACTCGAACGACAAAAGGGCGGCTATGCTCCCGTCGTAAAATGCGCACGACTGTTCCCACACGGGCGGAGGCCATGGCACGCAACGCTGACGAAATTGCCATGACGTCACCGGCACGTGCTGACTGCAACACTTCTTGGCTCAGCTGCGAAGGGTCAGCAGTGGCCAGTGCCCCGCCGCGAGTGGCACCGAGCCCAGACCCCCTGTCAAGCCGCACAGCCACCAAGTCTCCGTGCATTGCTCTGTTCATGGCACTTGAACTTGGAATGTCAATGGAGCATGCCAGAGATGGAATAAACACACTGCCAGAGCGCCCTTGGGCATTTTTGCTGCAGGAGACCAAACCGCAGAACACCCGCCCGTGCTTCAATTCTTGCAGTAGTTGATACTCCTCCAGGTGTGGACTAAAGTGCAGCGAGTGCACTGTGTGGTTCAAGCCATCGGGTGCAGTCACATCAAAGTCCCCGCCGTCCCCGAAACTGATTTGATTGGCTGCTTCCATTTGCCGGTCAAGATTGTTGGCAGACCCCGCCCGGGATTCAGCTTGCCTCGGCTGCGTGGCTGCAAACTCCGGCGCAAGGGCTTGTGCAGCAGCCTGCAGACTGCCCTCAGCCCTGATGTCGCTGGCCACAATCTCTTGCATAGCTGCACGGTGCATGGGCACCTTTGCTGCAGATTTAGCACGTCTGGACACCCTCGCTGAGACAGACCTGCTGCTCGCTTGGAGCTGCGCTTGGGGGGGGGTGGCAGCCTCAGATTCGTGGTCATGAGCAGGGGTTGGCATCTGCACACGCCGTGCAGCACGTCCCACCATGGAGCTCTTTGCTCGTTTGGCGGCACTCTTCTGCTTGCTTTGCTGCTGCAGGGCCTGTTGTGATTGAGCGATGGCACCGCTGCGGGCAAGCTGGGTGTTTGAGGTACTTGACGGATGTGCTAAGCGGGCTGCAGCAAAGCTGGGCAGCTTCTTGACAGGTGTGGGAGGGGACGCCATGTGTTGGGCGCTTTGTGCCGACACAGCGTCGAGCAGTGGGGTGTGGTGGGCAGTCACACATTCAACAGCCTGCGTGCCGCGCTTGCCTCGGCCCGCTCTTGACCTGGGCTTTGCTTGGGCTCTGCCCCTGGGCTTGGCTTTGGCTTGCTGCTGCTGAGCGTCCTTGAGGGCTGTGGTGGCTGAATGGGGCTTAGGCGCAAAGCGAAGCCTGTGGAGGGGCAGAGGCTCATCTGCCGCTGAAGGTAGCGCTGTGGGCACATGGGCTGCTCTCATTGAAGTCTGCGGCACTGGCGTTGTCATGAAGTTGAAGTTGCTTGACGACTCGAACGGGGCCATGCCAGCTATCTGCCACAAAGGGACGGTGGCACTGGGGAGACTGACTTGTGGCCTGGCCGCCTGCTGGCGCCTTTGCATAGCGCGCTGCCGGGTTTTGGCCAAAGCGTCCAAGGAATTGTCGCCAGCTTTGACGCTGTACCAGTCTGCACTCATTACGTGTGCAGCGGCGGCGGCAGGTTCCAACACGCTTTCCATTGATGCTGTGTCTGGAACATCTGCAAAAGTTTGTGGAGGCTGTACTGCACCACGGCCTACAGGCTGTCGAATATAAGTGCCTGGCACCTGTGCCCCTGGCAGTAATGCAGGAGGGTGTGGTGCAGACATGCTGAGTTGTCCTGGAGGGGCATAGCCTGGTAAAACCGGCACATCTGCTGAAGACTGGCTACTGTGGTTTGCGTGGCTTGCATGCCCAGATGCAAACATGCCTGGATACACGGAATATTCTTGATTCATGTTTTTTCAATAAACGTCCAGCCCTTTTTCAAAGGAGCAATAGCGACTGCAGCTGAAAAAATGCGGAATCGAACACGCCAAATTAGTCTAAGCGCCCAGGATGGCAGGAAGTTGAAAAGGTTGAAACTGATAGCCTCCCGCCAAAAATAGTCACGTGCATTTATGAAACTGTCCGTAGCGCTCAGTTCACTTACAAGTAGACAGCTGGAATGCGTTTTTGAAGAAATGCACTGCTCGTGAGGCACAGATATTCCTCACTGGTCAGATGCACCACCGCACGTGACTTGGACGCTTAAAAAAATGGAAAACCCGAGATGATGCTTTAGGGATGCATTCCGAAGTGCGACCACAGGTGCTCTGTCAAGGCTGGACGCAAACTTCTCAGCCCTGTTCGGGGGGGCTTCAAAACTCAGTTCAAAACTCGCAACCCCTCAATGCAAACCCACGCACGAGCGATACTTGCTCAGTTCTATGTCTAAGCATTTGTCGTCGCGTGTGTCTTCGCACATGACTGCTGTGTGGGACCGGTCCCTCCTGGCCTGGCAATGGCACCCACCTCGCTTTTTGTAGGACTCGTGACATCGGGGGGCAAGGAGTGCGTGGGACAAGCACTCAGGTGTTTTTGATTTCAGTTCGGGCCTTGCCCAGGGAGCGAAACCAGCCAACCACCAGCCTTGTACATGTGGCACGCGACGACAGAGAGAGGGGGGATGACGTTCCAGAAAGGACCCCCAAACGCGGACAAATGGCCGGCTGACCATGAAGCTTCGGTGTTTGGTTAGTAAGTTTATTTTCTTTGAACGCATCAAACGCTTCCTTTCACTTTCTGCTGGTGATAATATCGCATGACGCCTTTGAAAGTAATTTCTTCCCTAGCACGCACTAGTCTTCGCCTGGGCAAGAATCAGCGATTTAGCTTTTTACAACAGCCTTTTTTTCCATTTTCAAGCATGGCAGCCGCGGCAGCACCAATTTCGACAGTGACACCATCAGTCTCAGACTTGGAGGTGGCAAAAAAGTTCCTCGCTTTCAATGACGGCTGCTCATCTGTCTTCCATGCTACTCACGAAGCCCAGAAGATGGTAGAGGCTGCAGGTACATTGAGTCATCATTTCCAGAAACAAACCTGACTCATCACAGGATTTCATTGCTTTGCAGGTTTTCAAAAGTTGAAGGAGAGTGATGAGTGGGACCTCAAGCCTGGTGGCAAGTGAGTACAATTTCCGCATCAGCACGCCTAGGCTCTGGCAACGTGCCCCTCTGCAGATACTTCGTGACCCGCAATCAATCAGCACTGGTACGTACTGTGTTACACCTCAGTGCCTATTTGCCTTGCCACCATACCCTGTTCACAGGTTGCGTTCATTGTTGGAGGCAAGTTCCAGAAGGGCAATGGCATGTCTGTGATTGGGTCACATACTGACTCACCCTGCCTCAAGGTGAAGCCTATCTCCAAGCAAACCCACGATGGGTACCTGCAAGTGGGTGTGGAGACTTATGGCGGCGGCTTGTGGCACACGTGGTTCGACCGCGACTTGTCTGTGGCAGGGCGCGTTATCCTGAAGACCGACTTCGGTTTCTCCACCCGCCTTGTGAAGGTGCATCGCCCCATCTGCCGCATTTCCAACGTGGCCATCCACCTCAGCAGCGGTGAGGAGCGTGCTGCTTTCGCTGTGAACAAGGAGGCACACCTGGCGCCTATTCTGGCCACCGCCGCTGCCGACGAGCTGAACACACCAGTGCGCCCAGCAGGCAAGGTCACTGCCCCTGGCGGCCCAAACGCAGACAGCATGCATCACAGTGCTCTCCTGGAAGTGCTTGCCCAAGAGCTGTCTGTGGCGCCCGAGGCCATTGTGGACTTGGAGTTGGCCCTGTATGACACGCAGCCCTGCGCTATCGGGGGGGTGTACCAAGAGTTCATTTTCGCGCCTCGCCTGGACAACTTAGGGTCGTGCTTTGGGGGTCTGTCTGCTATTTCCGCCATTGCAGGTGACGCGGCAGCCGTGGCTGACGCCGAGCACGTGCTGGCCATCGCGCTGTTTGACCACGAGGAAGTGGGCTCTGGATCTGCCTCAGGCGCGTGTGGCACGCTGATGGCCACCCTTGTCAGCGCATTGAACGAGGGCGACGCAGTTGCAATTCGCCGCAGCGCACGCCAGTCGCTGATGGTGTCTGCAGACATGGCGCACGCGGTACACCCTAACTACCCCCAGAAGCACGAGCAGAACCACCGCCCCATCATCAACGCGGGGTGTGTGGTGAAGCACAACACCAACCAGCGCTATGCAACCAACCTGGTGACTACCCACATGTTCAAGCAGTTCGCCACGGAGGCTGGTGTGCCACTGCAGCACTTTGTGATCAAGCAGGACATGGGATGCGGTTCCACCATTGGCCCCACCTTAGCTGCTGCACTGGGCATGCCCACTGTCGATGTCGGCCTCCCGCAGCTGTCTATGCACTCCATCCGTGAGACGTGCGGCGTGTCTGACATGGCGAGCAGCGTCACGTTGTATGATTTCGCGCTTCGCCGGCAGCCAGCAGTGTACGCGGCTTTGGAGAACCAGGACACAATTGAGCAGTAAATGCACACTTGTTGGGCAGCCTTCACCTGGATGCACATCTTTTGTAGACAGTACACCTGTGTGTATGTGTGTGTGCTCGTGGCAGATGCTTGGCGGGACAGCGCCGATGCCCATTGGCACCTCCCTGCAATACCTGAGGCAGGCTGCAGGGCAGCTGCACATGACAAACTGGAGACACTGCAGAAGGTTTGCCACGAATGGTCAGTTTGTCTGTGACTGGTGTTTTCCCCCAGCCTTTGTCTCAAGCGTATCAGCAGTGCCACCCTGTGAGGGGGGGCTGCACAAGGTCCACAAATTGTACCAAACTTGAAATGCGTGCAATATGAGTGCACCAAACTTGCGTAGAAATCGAACATCTGCGTCAAAACCGAGCAAGTAAATTCAATTTGGCGTGCAACTAGCACACCTTGGTTTGATATCGCACTTTGGCAGAATGGACGAAAGTGGTGATATACTTGGAGCCCTCGGTCCAAGACAGCTCATATGGCATGAATTGTGCAAGCGATTGGACCCTGTTGAAGTTAATGAGGTCAAATCCATTGTTGGTAGCGATATAATTGAGGGAAATGAGGTGCGGAAATTGCGTGAGTTTGTGCTCGAGCCAACTTACTGTCCACCCTAGCAGGAACTTGGAAATGAAATAGGAGTCCTTGCTGATATTTTGCGAAGTGTCCAAGAAGCTAATCTACATGCAAGAGAAGTGCGTAAACCTGTAGCAGCTTTCATAAACGTCAGGGAATGTACGCTTTGTCCTGCAGGAGCTGGCCAAGTTGTCGAAGGAGCCTCGCTTGGCACGAGCGCGCAGTGCAGCTGCTCCCACCCAGCAATCAACTCAGGCACTACAACAACAAATCCTCTTTTTTGTCGACCGCATCAAAGCCTCATCCAGCAGCTCACACACCAATGCAGCAGTGCCGAGACTGCCGTTACCAGCTCCGCACGCTAAAGAGCAGCCAGACATGCTCAAAGCAGAGCTGCCACCCTCTCTCGTCACCACCCCACGCGAGAATCTCATTGTCAGATATGTTTCATCTGCTCGCCCCGCTTCGTCTCCCTCTCGTTCGGGGGATGGCCATGCAGGCCTTGGGCCACCTTCACATGGGCGAGCTGATTCAAGCTCCAGGTTCCTCAGCCCCTCCAGGAGAAAAGCTCGCGGCGCAATGGCACGTGCAGATGATCGTGTTGAAGCATTTGCTTTGAAGCCTCCCATCCCTCAATCGCGCCCCCCAAGTGCAGCTGCACGGCTGCGGGGGACTGTGTCTGGGGGGGCTGCTGCTGGGGTCGGGGGGGGTGTCGGCATGGCTCACACGTCCCGCCCGTCCACAGCAGCTTCCGGCAGCACGGATGTGTGGTCCATGGCCAGTGCCCCCGAGGTACTGGATTCCATCTCCCAGCGATACTCAGTGTTTGCCCTGGAGCGCACTGCCCAACAGCTGCGGGATGCCTTGCAGGAAGAAACGGAGGCCCTGCAGGCAGACAGGGAGTTCCTGGAGGTGTGCATGCGTGAAGAGACCGAGGTGAAGCTGGCTTTGGGGAAGGAGCTGTCCCAGCGCAAGGCTGCTGCGGCTGCTGACAGCAGCGCAGAGGGGAGTGGGGGGGGGGGTGGCGGCGATGCAGAGCCCACAGTGGAGGAGCTCAAATCATTCAAAAGCAAGCTGCAAAGCACCTGGCTTACCATGGAGGAAGAAGGCGCTGCGTTGGACATGCAGCCGCGCCCCCCCACCCCTGAGCGCCGAGGCGGTGGCACCCCCCCTGCCAGGCGCGGAGGCAGACTGCGCGCAGCACTGGCGGCGCAGGCTAGTGCAGGAGGCGACGTACAAAGGCCAGGCACTGCAAGTGGGGCCCCTGGTAAGAACAAAGCAGGTACTGCGGCGGGTATTCTTGATGATTTGGATGAGCTGTTTGGAGATTGAGGTGGGACGCTCTTGGTACAGCCAATTCAAGGCACGCAAGTTCTGTTGTGGAGACCTGGGCAGTGGGGGTTGGATACCAAACTACAAACTATGGGTGGAATATACCAGTGCTGTGGTGTGGAGATTGCACGGCTTGATTGGATAGCCGATACCCTCCATGCAAGTTGACAAGGGGGCACTCTAAATTGGTTTTGAGGGGTTCACCCAAAGGGCCTGATTCGCCCTGACCTGCAGCTTTCAGGGTCGGTCCACCCCATGTTAGATTTAATAGGCCATCTTGCGCCGACAGGTGCGGAAATTGTGCGGAAATTGATAAATACGCTGCGGAAATTGCGTTTGGTTAGATAAAACCCTGCATCTCGTGG
>Ga0307982_1000614_pt1 | contig 28030 bp, 16 predicted proteins | sample OrgLakmetagen989_FD_201847 | JGI IMG/M metagenome (GOLD analysis project Ga0307982, IMG submission 201847) | Saline water microbial communities from Organic Lake, Antarctica - #989 | ecosystem: Environmental > Aquatic > Non-marine Saline and Alkaline > Saline | place: Antarctica: Organic Lake...
TTAGTATTCTAAACATTATGACAGTATATTTTATTAAAATTATTTTTAGCTATTATTAGCTAGCGTGTGTTATTATTGTATATTGGCATTTCATTATATTTATATTTATATTTATATTTATATTTATTTTTATATTTATATTTATATTTATTTTTATATTTATATTTATATTTATATTTATTTTTATATTTATTTTTATATTTATTTTTATATTTATATTTATATACTAATATAAAACATATTATATATGTCAACATACACCAGCTCCATTACCCAATATACTCAACGTTGCAAAACTATGCTAGCGTGCAGCAGCGTATACAATCAACCGTAAAAATTTTTTGCGCATTTTCAATATTTATATTCTCTCGCCCTCACTCGTCATCCCAATACCTACTATATTCGCTATTTTACTGACCTAGTTGGATGGTTAAAATGCCAAAATTCCACTGAAAACTTACGTGTTTTTAAAGGCACAATCATAATAGTACCTTGCTTGGACCATAATATTGCATTTTTCCATGTTTTCACGTATTGGTAATGCTAATACTAAGCGTTCTCCAAGGATATTTTGCATATTAAGTTTAATAATAATCCAATAAAACTATTCTACACTGCGTTTTGTCAACTTAGCCAATTAGTGGTGTATATCGGGTCTATTTACGGTGTGTTTTTGGACCTCTAACACCCCCAAGGCCCTTTAAATTTGTGGCATATTTACAATAAACGCGGAAAATATAAAGTGGCTATATAAGATTTAGCTAGCACTAGATCTAGATACATAAAATATTATTTGCTATCTATATTTACACTTACTATATCTACATACACAACTAACATAACAACTAAATTTAAAATTGCTAACTAGATCTAGATACATAAAATATTATTTGCTATATATATATATACATATAATATATGGGGCTTGGGCGGCTAACGTATGCCATTAAATCGCCTATTAATATAATCCACTTCAATACTTTATTATGTCTTTCTATATTATTTGTATTTTTGATAATTATATTTATATATTTTTAATCAATTTTAAAATTTACCAAACTAAATCTAAATAACATAACATTTATTTTTAATTATAATTAAAAATATATAAATATAATTATCAAAAATAAAAATAATAAAAATAAAAATACAATTTACATATATCTTTTTTTCGCCCAAATTATACAATGTTCTACTATTCTACTATACTACTATACTATATACCAAACACTCAACAATTTATATACTATATACCTTAACACTTTGGGCGTTCTTATTGCACAAGTTGGCCGCCCAAGCCCCATACCTCTAATGACAAAGTATACCATATTTACACCACATATTACCAACATATATCCTAATTATACCTAATTATCCTAAAAACATACCATATCATATCTAGAATATGTCACATCAGTATTCTAGATATGATATGGTATGTTTTATCAACGGTTTTAACACTCCTAACACCCCCCCTGTACACTATATTTCGGCATATTTATAACAGAATATACAAAAAATGTAATTTGAAATAACATTATATCTAAACCACAAATATATAAATATAGAAATCCCTATATACACTGTATCCTAGATACTATATACCTACATACACTTACATAAACTTTATATATATCCCAAATATATCCCAAATATATCCCAAATATATCCCAAATATATCCCAAATATATCCCAAATATATCCCAAATATATCCCAAATATATCCCAAATATATACAATGTCAAAACCTACTACACAAAATGTTAAAGAAACTCTATCGACCTCTACTTTAGGTGATGCCACTGAATATACTATATATCTTTATAATTATAATCTATACAATGAATACTTAACCAAAAATACTTATGATAAACTACCTTGGTATTACAAAATATATCATCTAGGTTGTACTGCTCTACATATTCCTAATTATTATTCTTCAAACACCACATGGCATAAATCATCCAGTAAAATAAATATCAAATTTATTCCTTATAAAATAATATATACGAAATATTGGATATATTTTATTAATAAATATTGTCAACCATTTATGCAATTACAAAAAGGATATCTACTAGATAGAAAATTAAATACCGACCGTACCAATGTTGATGATTGGATACTTTGTACACAACTAGATACTAATTTCGACCTTCTCAATATATCCTATCTTTATATTCCTACCCCAATACCATCCCTATCAACCTCATCTTTACTTTATATGCCCAACGAATTATTACGTATTATGTCCAAAAATGGCAACTGGAATTGGAGCACTTATCATAAACTAGCTATGGCCCATCCATCGCAATTTAGAGATATTATGATACGTCTAGTTACCTTAGCACCCAAAAACAATGATACAATTGCAGTTCTTGATTCATATCCACTATATAATTCTATAGATGTTAAAGATTGTGAACAAAATAAAATATATAACACATTATATCCATCTTATACAGGTGATCACAATTCTAATTATATACTCTTTGAAAATGGATCTATACACTATGATATGTATCTTGGCATTATCGTTGCCATAGCCAATGTGTCCAATCACAATCGACTACGTAATAATGTAGTAATTTGGGATATCGCTACCGGTCGCTGCTTATCTCAAATAAAACCCCAACAATATCTTCCTCAATACATGTTAACCAACTCTACATATATATATAACCCTTTTGTTAACTCTATTAAAAATAAACGTAATTTGCAATATAGTTGTCATATGAAAATACGTCGATTTATCAAAACATACTGTAAAGGTATCAATAAAACATATTGTTGGCTAATTACAATTAATAAATACTTCATTATTTCTAATGATCCTACCTACCCCCATGATTATCCCAATTACTATTTAAATGTATTCGAAACATTACAAAAATATACTATAAATCTATATAATATACCTATTGACATGGACCTACGTACCGTTTCATTAGATATGTCAGATTGCAACTGGCTTCAATTTGATATTAATAAACTTCAATTTGAATATCTACAAAAATTAATGCTTAATGTACATCCCCATACAAATATACCTAATCTAAAACAATATAGTTACGACAAATCTTATAATTATAACGTCTTAAATAATAAATATAGCATACCATATCCATTTATCATAAATTTTTGTGATTCTAACCATGAAAAAAATAAAAACTCACCTCATAATAATAATATTCACCAAGAATATATTGAATGGTTCAGAAATGGCTATATGTTACCCATATATGGCATCTAACTATATCTTATATAGTCCTAGCCCTACCTTCCTATAACTTCTACATAATCTATATAGTCCTAGCTCTACCTATATACTACCCTACCTATATACTACTCTAGATATATACTACATATGCCACATCCAGATTTGCTATAATCTTTTTTGTATCATCACTTGTTGCCGCCATCCCTGGTCTCGCTACTGCTGCCAAATCTTCCTCCAAATCTTCCAAATTATTACTTTCAACATCTGGTTGACATATCGCCACCGGTACCCATTTATCAAACTCTGTATGGTACTTACATTCTACCACTGTTGATAATGCACGATCCTTATTATCACGGAAATATTCATATAACCATTTGCTAGTTGCCAAATCTGGAATAAATGCCACACATACTCTCTCATCATCAATAACTGCCCGCTCCGTATCACGATTATTATTATTATTATTATTTACATCATTTATATCATCTGAACTATTTATACTGCTGGCACCGTTCATACTGTTCATACCCATATATAAATTATATATATCCGGTGTCCCTGTCTTAATTATTCTGAATCTCGGCAATGTTTTACCCCTCTTCTTACCCCCCTCAATTAGCTTGTTTTGCTCATTAATTGCCACATAACCTTTGTCATTGCCCTTATCATTACCATTGTCATTGTTATCATCTATACCACTATTTATAACCACAACATTATTAGCATTATTATTATTATTAGAATTATTATCACTAATCGCGCTAGCATGGTTTTGCATATGCTTACGTCTGGCTTTCGGCATAGGTATGGGCATCGCTTCAATATATTCACGTGTAGGCTGTTCCATCACATTGATATATTGTTGTTGTTGTTGTTGTTGTTGTACATTGTCTTCTCTAATATATTCAGAATTAATATCATCATAATTTACGTTTGATTCGTAATAATTGTTATCGTTGTCTTCCGGTAAAGGTATATCTATATATTCATGCTTCGGCTTTACTTGTATTTGGTGGTCACGTGGCATAATCCAACAATAATTACTAAATTGATTATTTAATGTATAAAATACTAGGCCCTTACACACATACGATAATGATGGCATAAATTTATCAAATATATTCGGTATATGCCTGTATTGAAACAATCTTTTACAATAAATCGGACATATTTCTTGGCTATAATCTGATATATATTGTTTCTCTAGGATACTATTTATAATAGCAAACCTAGATAATATATTTTTATTCCTTGTGCTCATACCATCATATACCAATATATCCGATATCAAAAACTGCCATTCTCTATTTATATCCCTAATCAACTCACCCGTAAATAATGTATCCTTTTCAAACATTCTCTTATCAAACTTATATTGTACACAATGCATCTTTGGATAATTATACCCCGGTCTACATTTCCTATCTATATATATACTACATGGTGTTTCATCTATTTTTGTCAACAATAATAAATATGGATTGCCATTTGAATATGTTGCAACTAGATGCTCATTGTGGTTTATATTTCTTATCTTGTTTGGGTCCAATGTTACATACTGTCTGTCTATAATGTTAATTTTATGACTGTTTTGCACATAATTAATTATATCTTCCTTCGTTTTATCGTTGTTTATATTATAACATTCCCTATCGCAAAAACTAATTTGTGACAAACTATTGCTTAATGACAATACCGGAATATTACCCCCCTTTATATCCTCATTATTCATATTATCCCCTGTCATTGCAGTATTTGCAGTAGTGTTAGTATTCATTTTCGTATTCATACTTTGGTTAGCCGTATTCCTACTGTCATATGCATATGCATATATATTATCATCTTGCCTTGGTCTAGCATATTGACCATTTTTATTATATTGTGGTTGTCTTCTATTTCCTATACTGTTGTTGTTGTTGTTGTTATTGTTAGTGTTATTGTTATTGTTATTGTTATTGTTATTATATCCACGTGCCCTATTATTGGGTGCGAAATTTGGCATAAATCCAGACATACTTAATAAATTTACTAATATATTGGTATTTAGATTTAGATTTAGATTTAGATATACAAATATTTAATTATACTCTTAAAAACTTAAATTTAATTATATTTTGGTTAACTTTTTATATGTTTCGTATAATGTTATATAGTTTTATATAGTGTTATATAATGTGCTTGTGCTAGTTGTTGTAATGATAATTAAATATATTATAATAATGTATGTTTGTAGTATAATATATATATAAATTCACTTTTCTTGTTAAACTAAATATAAATAAACTATTTTATGTATGATATATATTTATTTTTTTGTTTTACGGTTATTTTAATTTATATAATAAGAGTATATAACATAAAATATATTAGAATAAAATATTTAATATATAAAATATTAAATATTAAATATTTAAAATATAAAAAACATTTAATATATTAGAATACAAAAATATATATCATAGTATAACAATATTTAATATATTAGAATACAAAAATATATATCATAGTATAACAATATTTAATATATTAGAATAAAATATTTAAAACATATAAACTAGGTATATATAAACTTAGCAATATAAACTATAAACTATAAACTATAAACTATAAACTATAAACTATAAACTATAAACTATAAACTATATATTAGATATAATAGATATCCATAATTTTGTTACATATAGTATTTAAAGATTTAAAGTTACAATACTATAATATGTCATCGGTATCCAGACTAGATACCGATAATATCCACGAATATTTATCATCATTGGACTTATCTAGTAATGCCATCAACTCTAATATTACTGATATAACAAATACTATAAATAAATACCTATCTGATTCTTCCCAGATTGGTGGTGAATATAACGTTGGTGGCTTTATACCTGGCGTCAACATAAACTTTACCGACGATACTAATGTTGGCTATCTAGAGAAAATACGGGATATGACCCCGGCTCAATTCCATCAATTTGTAATTAATAAAGGGCAAATCGGTTCCGGCTTTATAGATACACTTAAAAATCTAATAGGGCTAGGTAATGATATTAAAAGCCGGTTTAATAAGTTTCTAGTGGAATATGACAAATCTATTAAAGCTACTGAAGATAAATTGAAACCACTTGAAACACAAGCCAAAGCTATTAAATTTAATGCTGAAAAGCAAGCTACACTTAGTACACGTGGTATGTTAAACTCTAAAGCCTTGGGTGTTATGAAACATTTTATTGAGTTGCCGGAACTTGTTGGAACTGATAATGCTAGTATATCTAGGCAAGCTAATGCAAAACGTATGATTGATTCTTTAACAACTCAACAAAACGCAATCGCACAACAAATGAGTTCCTTGAATAATACAATTTTAAAATCATTCAAAGGGCGATCTACTATATTTGGTATTAATATTAGTCCCACGAGTACTAAAAAGCGGTTTTTAGGGGTTTTTAAAATAAAACCATCTGCTATACAGGAAATTAATGATAATGTTGAAAAAAGTGCCTCCAAATTTACTAAAATGCATGTAAAATATATTGAATTCGCAGCCGAAATAGTAAAAGCACAAAATCTTAAAAAATTAGCCGCCGAATCTGGTGGTGATCCTAAAAACTTATTTGGTGAACAGAAAAAACAACTTAAAGAATACAAAAAACGCCGCGAGTTTTATGATAAGCTATCTAGTTTTGAAGTAACTAAAATAGAACATGGTAATAAATTATTGGCCAAGAAAGAACAACTTAAAACAGATGTCGCTCATTACCTAGAACAATTCGCCGGTATGCCCACCTCAGTCCAAGCTGCCAATGCCTTATTAGTTGAATGGGAATTTCTAGTTAGGAAATGTCTTCAATCAATTACTACTATTTTGGATATGTCAAATATATACGAAAACGTACTAGACGAATTAAAAGGCGAAATTGCCGATAATGCCAATCTCGTCGCCGGCACATCTATGATGCAACTAGATGATATTAAAAATACATATAAAAAACAAATGATACGGGCCGATAATGCACACACACTTCAAAGTATGATTGCCAATACTGCTATTGATATCCGCAAACTTCTAATAGAGCTAGAACCCACCATTAATTATCAAGAAGATGCCTACCGGATACTTAATGCTCAAGCCTTTATTACCAAAATTATGGACGCCTTTGTTGAAGATAATGACATTATTGGTACCGATGGCACCTCTGCCCGAACTGCCATAACCGATAAATTACCTATGCAATTCGGCACCGGATATGGTAATGTGTCTATGGGGCAATATGGTGGTGTTTATAGTGATCCTTATACTAATGTTTTGTTGTATAATAGAATATTAGCCATAGATAAATATGTATATATGACAACCGATATTAATTTAGTATGTGTTATATATGATAGATTTATTTATATGGGTATACACCATTCATATGTTGATGATAATTGTGGTATGTGTTCAATAGCTAATATATCAACAAATATATGGATAAAGTTACAATATAATATAGTTGATGGTAAAGTTACACATATTGATGGTAATGAAATAACAATACCTGATAACAATCAATTATTAAAATTTAATATTAAGAATGAAAAACATTTTACTAATATAAAAAAGTATATTATTTTCCGTAATGATTTACAATATATTAAATATACATTTTCAAATGAAAATTTATTATATGAATATGAAATTATAGATTGGTGTTATTTTACTGATAATTATAATAATACTATATATGTATTAAATCTTAACACAACTACAGATGATAAAGATAATTTTATGTATAATTATATATATATTACTAATATTGAACTTAATCATAATATATGTTATTCTTTTAATGCATATCAATATTTTTGCTATAATATTTCTATTATCGAAAATAATGCATCAACACCCCCACCATCAGGAGCATCACCACCATCAGGAGCAGCATCAGCACCACCATCAGGAGCAGCATCACCACCAGGAGCACCACCAGCAGCACCAGGACCAGCACCAGCACCAGCACCAGTACTAACACCGTGTAATACTGACAACTTTATAAATATAGACGGCAAATATATCACATATGTATATAAACCTAATCATCGTAACAAACCAAACTATTATATAGGCTTATATATGGAGCGTGCTTTAATTAATGGTATTAATAATGATATTGTAAAATTACATGATACATCTACTATAAATCCTACAACTTCACCTACTACTACTATACATGAAGATACATCTACTAACCCTACAAATTTATATACTATTGTTACTGATATTGATAATTTAAAAAAAAATAAAATGTACAACAGTTATTTTAATGAAGATAAAGTATCATTTACCATAGGTGAAGATGGCGATAAGGTTGCCACCTTTAAAGGCGCAATGGAATCCACAGTCAATGATAAGACCTATACTATATTTTTTGCTGAGTTTGAAAATAGTTATATAGTTTTCTCATACCGTAATAATATATATATACCGGGTACACAATTTAATATAATAAGTAATGGTGATGGCAACAATGAACTAAATATATTAAAAAAAATAGTTATAAATCCACGGTTTTTAGATATGCAACCACAAAATAAAAATATTTTCGTTAGCTGTAGTGAATATATATATATTGGATTTGTAATACAAACGATACAGGATAAAGAGCAACATATAAATCTTATGATATTTGGAGGTAAAGAAGTAGGCAAAATAGGCAATAAAACCACCTATTTTGATATTGGTTTATTATATACTAAAGAAAAAGTATATAAAAAAACATTGTATATTGGCTTTAATAACACAGTATATCGTAAAACCAAAAAAAAGAACAAAAAATATATATATGAATATATAGAAGCAAAAGATACAAAAGTATATATATTAGCTAAAGATACTACAGCCAATGAGGAAGAAAAAAACGATTTTATGGGTAACTATATACAATATAATGAAAATAAAAAAACAAAAAAAGTACAAGCAATAACCGCAATAACATCTATGAAATCCGGTGATAGTTACCTTCACATATATACTATTGATAATAATAAACAATATATATATGTAACGTATACCAAAGGTAAGGAATCAGAATACACAGCAGTATTACTTAATATAAAACCTAATATAAGTATTAATAAGCCAAACAAATTTGAGTTTAAACTAATTAAAGATATAAAAATAACTGATACACCTAAACCTGATAGTTCTGTATTATCTAAAGCAGAAAAAGAAGCCGCTGCCGAAGCCAAACGTAAAGCCGCTGCCGAAGCCAAACGTAAAGCAGATGAAGCCGCTGCCGAAGCCACACGTAAAGCAGAAAAAGAAGCCGCTGCCGAAGCCACACGTAAAGCCGCTGCCGAAGCCAAACGTAAAGCCGCTGCCGAAGCCAAACGTAAAGCAGATGAAGCCGCCAGAGTCGCTGCCGAAGCCGCTGCCAACAAACCCGATGTTATACAAGTACAACAAAATTATTTAAGTACACAAGTTAATTTATATAACACATATTTTACTATGTTTACTGAAGCAGAACAAAATAGTGCTAATATAATAAATACAGATATTAAAAAACAAAAATGTTATGGTGATACTCTTGAAAATGAAGTAGATATGTTAACGAAAGCTATAGAAGAGGTAAAACAAATATTAACAGAATCACCTACAGTATCAATACCTAGTAAAGATAATATTAACAGTATGACTATTCCTAGTGCTATCACGGAATTAGCAGATAAACTTGTTATTGTAACTAATGCCTTAGAACCTAAAGTAACATATGTAGCAAACAAACTAAATGACTTAAACACCGCTAAAAATAATGCCGATGCAAATATCAGTCATGAAAAATTCCAACTTAATACTGCTATAAGTAAACTCAAAGGCAAAATACAAGAATATATAGACATAGAAATACCGGATTATAGTACACTAACTGATAGTACAAAACTTAAAAGATTAGTTGATGATAACCAATCTATCATTGACAATGCAAAAATAACCATTGATACATCCGAAACTAATATAGAAGAAAAAACACTTGAAACATTAATAGATAGTATATCGGCAATTTACATTGAAGAAACTAAAGTAAAAAATGCAATAGAAGCGTTAAATAAAGCAATTAAACCTGAACAAGGCAACAATAAACCACCTGTGGATGCTACTGGGCCCAATTTCACTACTATATTTAAATATTTAAACACAGCCACTACTACACTAAACAATAATAAAAAAGCATACATTGGTTTTGTTGGTAATTCATCAACACCAGAGAATGTGGCTCTTATATACTTTACAGATAAAGATTCAACGTCGGCCGACGTTGATTTATGTAAATTTGTAGAAATTCAGAGTTTAAACTCTAGTAAATACAAAATTACTAATGATGATGGCAATATAATTATTTTACCAAGAGATATAACAAGTAACTCACATAATGGATATGACACGCTATATAATATACTTAAACCCGATACTAAAGATACACTATATACCATAGCAATTGATGATGCTAAACAATACTTTGATAGTAATGCACATAATAAAGAATATACTGTTAGCCATAACTCAACAATTAAACTCATCGAGTCCGCAAAAGTAAAATATATGTATTCAGTAGCTAATAATAATGACCATTTAGTCCATGTTGGTAATGTATTAGACACACCACCACACATGTATATATATATTGTAAGTAATAAAGACAGTGGTAACAACTATAAACTAGTATATGCTATGCTTATTACAATAGATCCAACTTTAAAGAGAGATGATGTTAAAAAATATACTATTAATGAACTTACATTTAATGTTAAGGGAACACCGCCACCACCACCGCCACTAACAGCAGATGAAATTACAAATGCCAATGCAAAATTAGTGAAAAAACTAAATAAATTATTAACATCTACACCTACATCGACAAGTACAAGTACAGTGCCATCAACAGGTACAAGTACATATACTTTAACACTTAAGAAGACTTATAATAATTATGATGAAATAATTAAAGATGCAAAATCTATAGTAGATGATTATATTATTCTTGTAGAGGCTAAAGATAATGATGATGAAACTTTTGAAGAAAACCATAAACTCCCAAAAAGAAATATTAATATCGATAGGGCACATCAAACATTTAAATTATTATATGAAGCTGCATTTAACAACTATACAGACGGAATTGGACGTAAACCCGCTACTAGTAATATCACCGCAACACAACAATCTATGACCCAAGAGGATTATTATAAGAAAGAGTTACTTAATAATTATAGTGAACTTTTAACTAATATTAATATAGCAATGACACTTGAAATGTCAATGTATGATAACGTATCATTCACAATTAAATTAAATAAAGCGAAAGACATTGCCACATTAATTGGTAATTATATTAAGAATAACAGTATTATAGCTACAAATAAGCAAGGTGGTAGTGGTTATAAACTAGCATTGCAATATGGTAATATGTCAAGTAATATTGGGCAGATTGGTGGTGCTGGTCCTTCAACTAGATTATCTTCTCTTATAGATAGTACTGATGGTAGTGGATCTGATTTAGGGCTTACAACAGCAGCTGTTTTAGCAGCTAGAGGAACTGGCTTTATTAGTGATTTGACTACACACCAAGCCCCATATTTTCACTATAATACTCTAACTGAATCTAATGCTATTAAAATAAAAATACCGGAGTTTGACAGACTAAATAGTATTTCATCAACTATAACATATAATGACCCTATTTTTTGGAAACCTATAGATATATTACCTAATACAGATAGTAATCCAATACTTTTATTACAATTACCATTATATGGTGTTAACACTTATATTGAACCACCAACTACAGGTGCTGATCCCACTGTGGTTAAGCTATCAGATAAACCAGTTGATGATTATACTATACTAGCAATGGCTGCTGAAAAACTAGGAAATATTAAATTTGTTCCAATATATAAATATACTAACGATACCACACCATATGATGAAAGTGTTACGGTATATAAGCTTATTAAAAAAAATACCGAATTTACAAGAGTATCGGGTAGTGAAGTGATATTATTAAATGAAAAAAAACATACACCAAGTTCATCATCGTTTACACCTGAGCAGATAGCAGAAAATAAACGTGCAGAGCTATTATACCGTATTTATATTCAAAATAATATTACTTATAATAGAAATGTCTATAGTGTTGCATATTATGTATATAATGTATTTCATAAAAAAAGTGGTGTTTTATTAGCAAATTCAGGATTTGATAAAGATAAGTTATATATACTACCGATATTTGCTAGGATAATTCACACAAAAAATGACGGGAGTACAAAAAAACCCGATTATAAGATCTCAAATCATAATTCGGATTTTTTCAATTATAATGAATATCACTTGATAAATCCAATAACACATATGCCTATATTTAGTAGGACTAATATAAATGGATTGGGCAGTAATATATATCCAGCATTATATCTTAAAACATTTGTTGACGATAAAGTTAGAGATATAATGAAACCTGAAGCTAATAGGTTAAATCATGATCTTATGAGAAATGATACTAAATTACCTATTAACTATATGTATCAAAATTATGTATTTGATAAGATTGAAGTTAAAAAATTTAGACCAGTTGTAAAGTATAAGTATGTTAATACGTATAATTTACAACCAAAAGGTGATGTTATTAAAGATATACATACCATCAACAAAAAATTTTGTTATAACCTACATATGGCAAATGTAGTTGTATCTTTGACATATTATATGTCAAAAGCAACTGATATACTACAATATATTTCAATTATAGACAACGATAAAATAAAAGATAGCAACGTTAAAACTTCTGTACGTGAATTTAAAATCCCAAACGTAGGGTATAAATCGGTAGATGATGGTAGTCCAATACCTACACGCTTACACGCCACACGAATTGATGATGCATATACAAGTTCTGCAGCAAATAGTAAACCATTACTATTAAAAACCGTTTATAGTTTATTAGTTAATGGCTCTAAAGATTCTAGAAATGAGTTAAATGATACCGAAAAAAATGACCTAAAAAAATATAGTATTACATTTACAAAAATGATAGGTGCGATTACTGCAATATCAACTGCGCCACCTGGAACAGATGGCGCAGGTGGAACAGATGGCGCAGGTGGAACAGATGGCGCAGGTGGAACAGGTGGAACAGGCGCTGGTGGAACAGGTGGAACATTTGGTTTAGCAACAGGATCAAGTACACTGGTGAATAGTAGTGATTTAGAATATGTTAGAACAATAATATTAAATGAAAGTGGTGATTATCAAAATACCGTTGTTAAAATAAATGAATTGGCAAATGAATTTAAATCAGATAAATACCGCAAGGAATATGTAAGAGCAATAACGGATATGTTAAAGGCAATAATGGATATGCGTAAAATTGATATTAAGATGATAGAATTTAAAATAAAGGAACAAAAGTTGATGGTTCCAAGTTATAGTTTGATTAGCAATGAATTGAAACGCGATGTTAAAAACAGACCAAAGGGTGAACTAGCTACTGAGTCAGCAAAGAAATTATACAATGAGATGAAGAAGCACACAGACTATGCTAGTGTAATTGTGGGTGTAAATAATATAAATGATAAGACCATTATAAATGATGGTAATTTAATTGAATTTATAAGGGGAGCAAGTATGGATAATGCCGAAGTACATCAATTAAGGAGAATTTATAAACCGAAGATGAAAAATATGTTTGACAATTACATGACATATTTTGGTACTTTAGAGGGTGCATTGACAGTAAAAAAATTATTGGATAGTGCATTTAGAGATGAACGGCTAGCAGGTAATATATTGAAGTCACAAAAATTTACTACATTTGCATATACTCTTGTAAGTAAATTTGGTTTTATAAATCCAACTCCGGAGGCTGAGATTCAAGTTTATAGAGAGGCAATAGACACTTATAATGAAGAACAAAGAAAGAGAAAAGAAACTGACGACAAAAATAAAAAGAATAAGGCTGCAAATGGCACTGGGGCTGCTGTAGCACCTGTACCAAGGACTTAATAACAATAATAATAACAATAATAATAACAATAATAATATTTATAAATTTTATCTTTTAACATTGTAAAAATATAGTTTGCCAAGACACTTACATATATAATATAGCAAGGTACACCTAAAATAATTAAAAACAACTATTATAAATATCTAGTATAGATATCCAATATATATGTGTATATAATATAACATATATAGACATAGCATAAAAATAATAGCATAATTTAAAATAGGCAAACATGTCATCTATTATATCAAAAAAAAATAAAAAATCACAATCACAATCAAACTCGTATAATGAAACGTCTATATTTTCTAACCCAATAGCCATTACCGTTATAATGTCCATTGCCATACTATTTATAGTATACGGCATATATTTTTATATATATAGTACTGATAACCTAAATAGAAGCCATACCTATTACGGCCAAGATATAAGAACATGGCAACCGTTATTTACCCTAAATACTGAACATATTGAGCCATGTATTGAAAGATGTACCCTAGATCCTTCATGTGGTGGTATAACTATGGATCGTGATGCTCTAGTATGCACTGGTACTAAAACCGGCGGACAATTACGACAAGATACCGACCGTTACACTGCCTGGGTTAAATCCGCAAACAAGAAGAACACGAAGTTTAATATTAAAGATATGAAAGACATTATTGGTTATCGGGTACTAGGTATGGTAGATAGTCCAATTAAAGTCGAGGCTAAAGATGGGTTACCGGGTTTATCATCAAGTAGTGGATTTTATAACATAAGTATGTATATATTACTGTCTGATTTTTACGAAGCATATGGTAAATGGCGGCATATTACACATCTAGGTACCGACCCTCAACTATCTAGTTTAATTGGTAAATCCTCTTCGGAATGGACAGCGGTTAGTTCAGGATTACCGGACCAACTACCTGGTTTATGGATTGCACCACATACTAATAATATGCGATTAGCCATGACTACCATTCAATATCCTAACCATACAGCTAAGGACAACCAACATAGTGGTAAAGCAATGCATGGGTTACCAGTAAAAAGAGTGGAATGGATAGATATTGGAAATACGCCACCTAATGGGCGGTTAACACATGTATCGGTTAATGTATTTCCGGAAATGGTTGAGGTATATATAAATGGTAAACTTAACAAAACAATGATGTTAAGAGGCAAACCATTGATAATGAATGAGCAACCGGATATGTATTTTAAACAGATGCCTAGACCTGGATTCAATGGTATGTTACAGGATATAATTGTGGTGCCTCGTACATTGACACCAGGTGAAATATATCAATTATCTTCTAATGCCTATCGCGGTTAATTTGCGTTATTTTAAATATTATATAATAGATAGTATATCGTATATAATAGATAGTGGAGCTGTCGGGTTTTTATAAAGATAGATACTAGCTAGTTATAAACTTGATTTTCCACAACGTATAACGTATAACGTATAACAAAAAATATTTGCTAGAAGCCATGTGAAAGGTTGAAAGCAACACCAACAAGCTTGCTGCAAACTATACATTTTGTATTTTGTTTTTAAAAACCGTATCCATCGATATTACGTTACCGGTATGCGCTAGCACAATCAATACATAACAACACTCGTTCATTACTACCAAGTGGATTGGTTACTAATGAGAAACACCACTATCTATATCATATTAATCTTCGTCATCACTATAGTTTCCTATAGATGACATAGTTGTCAATTGATTTTGACCAGAATGGTTGTAATCCGCACTATCGTAGTATTGATATGTATTTTCATGTGTTTCACATGTAATGTCCTGAAAGTTACTAGGATAATCTGCATACCGTGGTTGTCCTTCTACCTCATCTGTAATGATGACACACGATGGTACTGGCATATCCTTTATTTCACTAGGGCAGCGAATCGGACACTTAGCACCGTTATTGTGTACCAATAACTCAAATGCACATGTAGGGCAAATGGAATGTGTGCATTGATTTCCGGCAGTTGTCGGATCATCATTGGTGATACGGACAGCAATCCGGTTGTTAGGATCATTGCAAATCATGCATCTGTGCTCGTAATCAAAGTAGGAGATCTTAGCAGGGTCAATCCGGACATTGAATATACCTTTGTCAGTGACATGGTATATGTTTTTCTTCTCTAGAATTTCAACATCCGGAACGTCACAAAGATCCTCTAAGTCTTCAATTGTCATTTCTTCATTTAGAATCTTAACACCACAGATGGTATATGACACTATCAGACGTGACAAGAACTTTTGAAGGCGACGAAGTAGGTTAAGTGCAATGTACAACTTTTCCTTTTTGTTAGCATCACTTGCGGCAGGCGCATTATAATGACCCTCGACAAATGCATTGACAACAATGCTACCTGATTTAATGTCATTAATGGCATTGGCGATTTCTTCGATAGCCTGCATGGGGTCTTTGGTTGTGGAATCACGGCGCGACAATATATATTGTTTGTCATAAGAGTTGTACTGCATGGCAAGTGTGTTTATTGTAAAATCATTGTAAAGATTTTTAATATCCGTAACAAAGACTAGATCAATGTTGATGGCAGCATCAATCGCATTAAACGGATTGAACAATCCAGTTAAAATACCCCAAATGGCAAAACCATAGTTGTTTTCGTTATCAAATTGTTTTGTATGATGTTCACGCATTTTGGTTTTGTCTAGGTTAAAACCGTGGTTTATTTCTGTCATAATTTTCGTCATTATGACCTTCATTGGAATATGATAATCATTTGAGGAAATGATAATGTCATAATCATTGCACTTGCGACCGGCATACTTGTCACGGACAGCACCTCCGTAAAGTATTGGGCTGACTTTGATTTTCAACTCGGTAAAAACCTTGCATAGCATCATCATCAAAATCATTAACGCCGGTTTTGGTTTGCGTTCCTCCTTCGACGCGTCATTCATTGCTAATAAGCTATTCATAAACTGTTCATCCATGATGTCCCTTCCAAATTCTATCCAAGTATATGTATGTCGCACAAACAAAAGTTGGCAGAAAGTGTTTGAAGAGAGTGTGTTTGAAGAGAGTATGTAAGTAAAGTGGTATAACTAACAATACATTACTATAAATATTTTTAGGTAATATTGCAGTTTTTGCTATTTTATGTAACAAAAAATAACATCATAGTTACCAAAACGCTGCCATGGCATCCGCGCTCACTCATGAGTTAGAGGAGCCTTCCTCCACGAAACTGGGAGACAATTCCAGTTTTCAAGAGCAGATAAAGTATTGCCAAGAGACATGAGTGCTTTCGTATCTTCGTCTATTTGCATAGACCATTGTTGACCCTCAATCGAACCATCCATATGCATTGCGATCAAATTACCATCTACACCGAGATAAACTTTGTACCAAATATTGGGGTTATGATTATTTGTAGGAATGTACTTACCTTCGTATGGTAGGTTTTTATTAATATTTGCACGGATGAGCTTTATCTGTGTAGGATGCTGATTGATTGAAGAATAAGACATTGTGTTAGTTGTATTGACGCTAGAGAGTTGGCAGAAAGTGTTTTGAAGAGAAAGTGTTTGAAGAGAGTGTGTAAGTAAAGTGGTATAACTAACAATACATTACTATAAATATTTTTAGGTAATATTGCCGTTTTGCTATTTTATGTAACAAAAAATAACATCAAGTTGTATTGAACCTAGTAATTTAGAGGTGAAGATGAAATACACAACGTATTACACATCGCAACCTGGTGCACTTCATTGTTGTTATGCATATTAATTGCCATTAGCGTACCATCGGGATGTTGTATAATACGCCATATTATATTCTGGGGATCACGATGAATACATATATACATTGATTCGCGTACATACGTCGAATTAACGTATCCAAGCTTGGCCCTCTTTTCTTGTGGTCTACCATCACCTTCGGGTTCCATCGTATTGGTTATAGGATTGAAACGTAAAGAAAGTGTGAATAGGAAAATGAAAAGTTGCAGAGAAGATAGAGAGTAGACGAAAGGGTGTAAAGAGAGTTTTAAAGTACTATTATTATATAGTTATTACTTATTAATTATTAATTATACCACTTTTTGTTTAAAAATATTAAATATGCCAAAACTCTAAACAATACTAAACAATAGCTAGCTATGCTTAATAAATGCCTTTTTAGAAAAATATGTTATGTAACTATCCATATGTTCATCTATATATTGCCAATTCATACCTACCATTTGACATCCCATATCCCACCACTGTTGAGGATTATAATTCCTTGTCAATACATCACCCTCCACATGCGGTATAACAATAGTCAAACCACCTGCTTTATTATGAGCACGTATAGTCGCCTGATTGAACCACGGTTTATCTATAATAAATGATGGTATACGCCATATTTTATTATTTGCTTTACTATCATAAACGCTACCATCTGTACTATTACTATTACTACTGCTATCAGCGCTAGCATCTGTACTGCTATCTAAATTCATCAAATGTAAACCGGTTACATTATAATCATACCATCTAGCATTAATTAATTCCTCCAATTTACTACCTTCAAACCCACCACTAGATAATAATACAACCCGTCTACGTATTGCACTAAATGGTATTTGTCCAAACTCTTGACCATTATGTTGATATGCATATTTTGGTGGCAATACATATTCATGCAAATAGTCTAGTATTATCTCAGCCATTCTATCTAGACAATATACATTATTATTAGTTGATAGATTAAGACCTATAATTATTGGATCTTTTGGATTTGGAGAACCTGACTCATCACCCCCCGATATCTTAAATGCATTTTGTGCAATTACTCGTATAACTGCCTCAAATGATGTATTATTTAACACTAAATTCCATTGACCTTTTTTATATCCAGCACCAACCATAGGTATGGCATCAGTACCAAATGTACTTGGGAATATAGTAAATTCTAAATATCTAGCACCCGACCTTAATAGTTGTCTAGTTATATGTTCACTAGTATAGCCAAATAATTGATGTCCACTATGGCTAGCATTATAAGAACTAGTAATATGCATTTGATATAGTTTAGTATTACTGTGAGGATTGGCGTTAGTTATTTGTTGGTATTTTGGGTACATTTTTAATTTCTGAATAGTATGGCCTACATTGAATGATTTTGATAAGAAATATAATAATATTAACAATACCAATGCCAAAGTAATTCCCAATACCAATACATAATTATCTAAACTAATACTAGCAACTGTATCATCTAGCGTATCAGTTATTGTTTTTCTGGCACGATCAGCCATTGATACACTACCACTATCTTTCGTAATTCCACTATCTCTCCCTATGACATTTTTTAATACTTGGGATACTTCATCATTAACATCGCGTGTGTTATTCTTAATACCCTTCTTATGTTTACTATCTTTGTTATTGTTATTGTTATTGTTATCTATATTATTGTTAATGTTATTGGAGTTGTTTGAAATGTTAGAATTATTGTTATTATTTATACTAGATTTTGGTGCCATGTTGTATATTCTATATTATTTATATTATTTAAATTATTTCAGAACTATTTATTTAATATATGCTATGCTAGCTTAATTATTTCAGAACTATTTATTTAATATATGCTATTTAGTTTATATGCAATACTAACTTATATTATATTATTTTTTATTATTATTTCTTACCACAACAATATATAACATATAACTATATACTAACACTAGATATACTAGATATAGATACTAACACTAGATATAGATACTAACACTAGATATAGATACTAACACTAGATATACTATACTAACACTAGATATACTATACTAACACTAACACTAGATATAGATACTAACACTAGATATAGATACTATACTATAATACGTTTAGATTCACTTACATAAAAACTAGTAATTGCATCAGCATCCACCGCATTAGATATCCAATTGTCACGCCATCTCAATCTTCCATCATCTAATGCACCTAGGCGCTTACCATCTTCACTGTCTATAAATATTCGTCCACTACTTTGTTTTAACATTAAAAATCGCCATTTTCTACCTAATTTATCTTTATCATCAACTTTCACCATTAAAGCTGTTCCGGTTGCATTATTCAAAACTAATATCATTTTAGATTCAGAATGTATAAGCGCAACATATCCATCTTCAGTTACTCTTCGCATTTCAAACCTAATCATACGATCTCTTTGGCTAGATAAGCCAATTTGCTTATTATCATTAAATAGTGCTATATACCTTCTACCTAATCGTGGGTGTTCCATCCATAATTGTATATTCCGACGTACAATAACTTCATCTAGTCTAATTGTTGAACTTAATATTGAAGTAATAGTACCTGATTGCAAAGGAACCAATATAGGTTGCATAGTTATCCGGTCCATGGATAAGTAAGTTGGATTACGTCGGGTATATAATCGGAACATGTAGTGTGGCAAATCATTTTGTTCTATTTCGGGTGCTAGCTCTAGATAAAAGGCGGCGGCATCTGATTGTGTATCTAGCTGTTCAAGTTCTAATTGTCCGTTGGCATCCATAATCGCAGTATCTTTATTTTTAATCATTATAAGTGGAAAATCACGTGTTGATGATGGGTGTTCTAATAGTTCAAATACACTGGATTCTGGATTGCTAGTGTGTTGTTTGGCGTGTGTATCTAGATATGTAACCAATTTACCGGATCTGGCAGACAATTGTAATCCATCTGCGGAAGTTATTTTGAAAAAGCGATTTAGTATATCTTTATTAACTACATCTGTTGCAACCGGGCCCCCCACGCTGCCATTTGAGGCGCCTAAAATAATGGCCGGATCATTGGAGTTTATACGGTAACCATCAAGTGCGGCGTGTAAATCGGCTGAAGAGGGGGCCAAACGCATACCACTTGGTTTAAGTATAAAACTATTGTGATATTTATGTAAAAATAATTCCAAATATGTTTTCATATTCTCATCTGGTTCTTGATAATGCATACATATAAATTGGGCACCTTGTCTCATTATTGGTATTGGATCCGGGTTAGTATTTGTTGTTATTTGTTCATCATCTGGACGGCGTATTGGGAATATTATAGATACTGAAAACATATGTTTCAATACTATGTCATCACCTAATATATCACGATCGGCTATACCTAGACCTAATACGCCACTATTTAATTTATCTGCTATTTTACTAATATTCCTATATCTATCTAATACTTTGGTTTTAGTTTCATTAATACCAATAGAATTATTTACAATTGGTCCCATATTTTTAGATTTACCATCCGCTTTCAAATCCATTATATCATGATAATTTGTAACATGTGTTAAATGCGTTGAATCACTTGGTATGATGATTTTACTCAAATCATCACTATTTTCATAACCAGGGCCAGCAAATATAATAATATGATTCAATAACTCACATAATGGTGTTATTGCTAATGGCTGTCTCTTATATGGCTCAGGATCTAATAACAGTGAATCGTTATGTATACCATCCCCACCACCTCTACTACCACCATGGTTAAATATAGTTATAATATCACTAGCAATTTGGTCTAATATTTCTACACGATCCGTGTGGAGGTCTAGATATATAAACAATGGATAGTTTATGGTTGCTGTATTTGTGCCATCTATTGATAATTCCCTTTCATAAGTAAATGCATATTGTCTAATAACTAAAATTGCCTCTCTAAATGGTATGCTATTAGTACTAGTAATTCTAGACCCAATTGCTGTACAAACTACTGGTTGGGCAATATCCATGTTGGTACTATCTGGAGCTATTGTTAAATGAATAAACCTAGCACCATTATGTAAGGCTTTTGCTAGCATATCAGTGCTAACGTAATCAAAATGTTGTCGACCAACACATGCGGTATTATAACTACTAGCAACATAATAGTCGCATAGTCTATATTTATGTTGATTTGCATGTATAGGATCGACACATGTATCAAGTTGGTCTAATGTTAACTTTGCTAGTTTAGTATTTTCAGAACGTAACGTATTTACTTTATGTATTGCATTTTGGTTGGTTTGTTGATATGTATATTTATATAATATAATAATCATAAGTATTAATCCAGCACATAAACCAACGAATATTATTTTATTAAAATCATGATCTAGTGCTTTTTTTACACGGTTACCTATAGCTATACCGCCACTATTTATAGTATCTATATTTTTATTATTTGCCATTTTATGTCTGACTAATTTATTTATTTTATTTATATGAAATAATGTTTTATGTTTATCTATATTGTTTTATGTTTATCTATATTGTTTTAGGTGTTTTTTAGGTGTTTTTTAGGTTTTATGTTTATCCTATCCTATTTATGCTAGTTGGACTATTTATAATATACAAATCTAGTTTTTATATAAACTATAACATCTAGTATTACTTAATAATTTAATTTGAAAAAAATAAAAATATAAATTACTAAATCAAATAAAATTTAAAAATATGTGTTATAATACAATATAATATGACATAATACAATATAATCATTTATTTGTCCAATGTGTCATACAATTATTACATACATATAAATTGGTCATACGCTTTTTGTCAAGTGTAACATAGAATATATCATTCAACACGCTACCACCATCTGCTACATTACTTGGACATTCATTATTTGGACAAGGTATTGTATTAATATGGGGTATAGTTGGGTCATGTCGTAACCGATCTTTTCTACGAATAAAATATGCCATCATATTCACGTTTTCAGGATTACTATATATACATTTACTAGCTGCTTCATCTAGATTAGCATTACGAATATATGAACAATTATGACATTTATATGTTAACCCTGTTGGTCCATTTTCATCATCTTTAATTTTTAATGCCAATAAATTATGACAGTCCGGACAAAATTCCATATTTTATTGTGATCTTTATTGATGTGTTATAAGTATACTTATACTTATACTTATACTTATACTTATACTTATACTTATACTTATACTTATACTTATACTTATACTTATACTTATACTTATACTTATACTTATACTTATACTTATACTTATGCTATAGATAGGTTACAAATATTATATTGCAAATTAAACTGTTTAATGCAATATATAAATACTAGTTGGGATTTGTATTGTATTACGTTATGCGATGTTACGTTATGCTATATTTTGTTACGTTACGTTATATTAATAGTATATTATGTTTGGGTGTTTATAGTATAATATATTATGGTTAGGTGTTTATGTTAAATTAGCGTAATTCACTTTTATATATTTTATATATTTATTTTATATATTGTATATTAAAATAAAATAAATATATAAAATATTGCGTTTAAATAACAAAAAATATATAGCCACTTAATAAATTACACTATCCATAAATTCTAACTTTAATATAAGCCCAAATATTAATATAAACTTTAATCTACTAAATTAACTTAACATATACAATGTCAGTTCGACAAGGTTCACAATGTGGAGGTAGTGTTGCTAGCGATCGTGTTGTTCAGTATGCAAATACTGGTGTTGCTAGTCTAGAAGATTATAAATCTAAATCCTCACTACCCACAATAAATGATGTCACCTCATATCCTGTATTATATCAAACCGCTGGTGCATCCCGTAAACCTAAACCTAAACCTAAAACACTCCGTAAGCATAAGCGCAAATCATCCAGCAAGAAACTCAATAAAACTAAGCGTAAGATTCATGTTAAAAGGAAGAATGGTAGCAAAAAAATAATAAAAGGTATGCGACCATCTCGAACATTAAAAAAAAAGCGTAGTCAAAAAGGTGGTAATTTTTTAAATATGGCAGGATGTGGCCCAGTCAATGCACCTGATGCAGGCCGTAAATATTCACATTTATTTAATACATCTAGTAGTTGCCCAGGACCTGATTATTATCGTAATCCACCGGGTCTTGAGAAAGCAGGCAGTGGTCAAGGAAGCACATTTGGACCAGGTGCACCGTATCCATTTAACTAGTTTTGCTTCCATTTATTACCACATTCGATACATGTAATAAATGTAGTCATTGGTTCATCAGCACTACGTGTTTGTAGCTCATAATAAGTACAATTACGTTTCTTACAACGTCCACACTTAAACATATCAGTCGCGTTAGCAGCTATAGTTTTCTTTCGTAATTCTTCTAGCTTAATTTTCTCATCGATAATAGACTGCCAATGTTGTGGGAACAAATCTATATATGGATATTTAGCTAATTCGTACCACTTTATTTTCTTATTTTTAATTATATCTATAATTTGATTGTTGTTAACACCAAAATCATTCTTTTTTGTCAAATTGCTAATTAATGACTTAATTTTATCTAGATAAATATTTTTAAATTTAATATTATTCCAATGTGCAAATACATAATTATCTTTACAATAACATATAGAATAATTATATGTCCCTAACTCCACTTGTATTGCTTGGTTTTCACTCAATTTACAATGTTTATTCAATAATTTAACTGATTTACTACGTAATGGATACAAATCTGCACTAGGTGATTTGAGGTTATTTAATTGTTTTGGTATGGCATCTAGTTTCAATGTATCCTCAAGTTTAAACTCTGTATCCATCTTGTTTACTCTTTTTCCCTTAGTACGTTTGCCTGTTGTTATTTCAGATACACCATCATTATCGGTGCCTTTCTTTTTTTTACCTCTTTTTTTATCTTTACTACCAACTACATCATCTATAACTTTTGCTAATGCTAGTTTTCGACCATCTAGCTTTTTCTTAATACCTGCTTTAACCGGCGCAACTAGCTCAGGTGGTAATTCAACATCATCCTCATTACCATCATCATCATCATCTTCTTCATCACCACTATCACCACTATCATCATCATCTTCCGCGTCTGGATTATCCTCAAAATCTCCAATCGGGTCTTCTTCTGTTAAATCCTCATCTTCTTCATTATCCTCATCATCTTCATTAGAAATAACATATTTGTTATTATCTTCTTCATCTTCATCATCATCCACGTCATCACCCTCACCATCACCCTCACTATCATCATCACCCTCACCATCACCCTCACCATCACCCTCACCCTCACCTTCCTTTTTGCAATTCAATGTATTATCCTTACATTCTTCGTTGTTCTCAAATATATTTATTGTTTCAATTTCAACACCATTATCAACACCATTATCAACAACATTATCATCTAAATAAGATAAAACATTATGCTTTCTATTGCCCCTAGACTTCGGCGTTACTTTATCCCCACCTACACTCGTAATCTTAGCATTACTTTTAGCATTACTTTTAGCATTACTTTTATTTTTCTTATTAGTTATATCATTGGTAGCTTTTGTATTTGCCAGATTTGTTGTATTTTGTTTTATTTTTTTATTTGGTTTTTTATTAGATTTTGATAAATAATGTATACTGCTAGTATCAATATTATTAGTATTATTAGTATTATTAGTATTATTATCATTATTATCATTATTAACATTATCATTAACATTAACATTAACATCAGCATTCTCTTTAACATTTACAACATGCCCCTTACTACTAATTTTATGGGGTTTTATAACGCCTCCTTTAGGGGTTATTGTTGCATCACATGCATTGGTTGGTGTTTGTATATTAATCCATTCACAATTTAGCTCATTTAATAGAGTTTTACCTTTTTTACGTATATACCATAATACTGTAAGTTGTGAAACATCTGCTGTTATTTCATTTGGAAAATATTTTACACTCCGTCCATGTTCTTTCACATTAAAACTATATTTAGAATTAGCACTGTCTTTGTCACTAATATCAATATTAAACCATCCTAGATAGCAATTAGCACCTGTTTGCCATTGTATATCAGGTATGTTATCATTGTTATTAATATTGTCATCTTTACTATTTTTCTTATTATGTTTATTATGTTTATTATGTTTATTATATTTATTATTGAAGTATTTTATAATATGCATTATACTAGTATAGCTAGCCGTATCAACTGATATATATCGTGTTATATCAGTATTAGCTTTAGTTTTAGTAACTAGATTATCATTCGCTACATTATTGATAGACTTATTTTTATCCAAATTATTAATATCTAATATATATGTTTGGAATTCATTAGAACCATGATAACTTACCAATACTTCTACCTTGTCACACATATTCCTATTTTTATCCAAATTGTTAATGTGTATAAAGGTGTATAAAGGTGTATAAAGGTGTATAAAGGTGTATAAAGGTGTATAAAGGTGTATAAAGGTGTATAAAGGTGTATAAAGGTGTATAAAGGTGTATTTGCTTGTATTTGCTTATATATCTAAAGTGTTTTGTGTATTAGTATAATCGTATTGTTAGTATAAGTATCTAATAATAATTTATATACTAGTATATGCTAAATTCATTTTTCACTAAACTTTATAACATATTGTATAACATATTTTATAACATATTTACATATTTCTATATCTAGTCTACAAAATTGAAATTTTATTTTAATATACATATACATACATACATATATACATACGCATATATGCAAAATATCTCTAACTACACTACTTTAACTACTTTTGTTAATACATTTGATTAATATAAGCATTATATATATATTATAACATATACATATACACATATATACACATATATACACATATATACTCATATATACTCATATATACACATATACGCATATAAAATTATACTTATACATACATATATATATATATATATACGTCAAAATAATAACACTATAAATAACAGCATAATATGAATGATCCAACACAGCTAGAAATAAAAATACCATGTAACTCAGTTACCACAAATGATATTGCTAGAATATTATTAAATATTAGAACATGGCTAGAAATAGATTGTCCTGAACCGATACTATATCATAACACACATAACCTAGACACGGGTATTACCATAACACAATACTGGAATATAATGGATTCAGCAGTATCGCAAGGCGGTATTAATATGTTTAAAGTATGTCCTCCACATATTAAATTAAATGTATCTAGATGGCATCGTAATATTATACAGCTAGTCCATATAACTATAGATAATACCAATAACGATAAAACCGATAATGATAATACCAATAACGATAATAACAATAACAATATTACAGTTGCAAAAGTGTATCAAAAACAATATGTAATAGCACACAACATTACGACTAGGCGTCAATATAATGTCGATGATGCAGGTGGTAAGTTTATTGGTAATACAATTCAAAGTTATCATAAACAACGTTATTTAAGTTGGGTATTTAATAATCTAGATGTCCATAAGACAACAGGCGGATTATATGGATGTTATATAGAAATAAGAGAATATCTGCCACCTATTGGTATTGATCGTCGAATATCATTAATAAATAATAAAAAAGTATTTAATATAATTTTGTATGTTCCCGTAAATAGTAAAAAAGATGCTGACGATAAAATAATTATGTTCAATACAAATGAACAATTACAACAATTACTGCATAGGCTATGTTATATTTGCAAACCTCTACATACATAATGACATTGACATTGACATATTTTATTCATTGTGTCTATTGTATCCATTGTGTATATTGTATCTATTATATACAATATTATACATATACATATACATATATGCATATGTTATGTAACTAGCTATAATTATAACTAACTATATGTAATAATTAGCCATAATATTAAATATAGTAAATATAGTAAATATAGTAAATATAGTAAATATAGTAAATATAGTAAATATAGTAAATATAGTAAATATAGTAAATATAGTAAATATAG
>Ga0307982_1000617_pt1 | contig 27923 bp, 36 predicted proteins | sample OrgLakmetagen989_FD_201847 | JGI IMG/M metagenome (GOLD analysis project Ga0307982, IMG submission 201847) | Saline water microbial communities from Organic Lake, Antarctica - #989 | ecosystem: Environmental > Aquatic > Non-marine Saline and Alkaline > Saline | place: Antarctica: Organic Lake...
TTCTCTCTCATGTGCAACTACTTCTGTGTTCTTTTGATACCATGAGAAGATAATGCAGAGGCCGTTGATCAGTGCCAGCATTGAGCCGCTCATGTGGCATTCGGCCAGGACCCAACGGACAAAAAAGAAGGGCGCGGTGAGCTCGGTGAGCATGGTGGGCACTCCAAACACGTCGCCCCAGCCTTCGACGGTGAACAGGCTCCAGGTGATGATTAGAGTCACGTGGTGCACTACGAAGGTGAGGTCGTCAGCGACGCGGTGCCTGAAACAACATGACACGAAGAGAGGAATTAGAAGCAGGGGCTTGACCTTTTCAAACTGTGATAATAGAGGGCACACAGAAATATGTAGAGCATAGCGTAGGAGAAAGATAGAAAACAGGAGGAGGCGAAATACGAGCTACGCAGCTCATCAAGGGCTGTTTGAATAACAGCTTAGAACACACACTCGAATGACAAATATTTCCAAGTAAAGGAGATGGAGGAAGAGCAATTGTTTACTTGAGCGCGAAGGGAAAGACGAAGCTGAAGTCGTTCAAGAGATACCCAATGAATATCAAATTTGCCTTGTACACTGGTAAGTTCACATGTGCGGTCACAATACGAAAAGTTACGTAGTTCATCAGTAAACACAGTAGTGCAAATAATACAAGGTTTACAAGTTAAAGCCTGAATCATTTCTACTAGTGCGCAGTTTAGGGCACCTCGAGGATCGCCTGAAGACGACGCAATGACTGCCGTTTGCATGAAGTCTGCTCGCTCCAGCACAAAGGGCACAAGTAACGAGCCCAACAAGAGGCCCTAAAGAGAAAAAAAAGTTTCATTATTGAAGTGAACAATGCCAAAGTGTAAAATGTATCAGTTTAGCTACGGCATAAGACAATTTAGAACTCTCAATAACTTAACGAGGTAAAAACAAGATAGCCAAACGCCGAAAGCAGTAGCCTGAGTGGACAGCACGGAAGCGCAAGATACGCACATGTAGCGCCGCCAACAAGGAAGTGATCGTATAGTTCCGAAAGTAAGCAGTAACGGCAGTGATTTGCGTTGGAGTGAGTGGCTCCGACGACTGGCTCTTGGGTCGTACTTTCAGCTTCTTCGCGTAGTACACCAAATTGCCTTGGCTTACAGTTTGGTACCAAGGGACCAATGCGACGCACACAAAGTGCGAAATCCAGTAGGTGAGATGCCAGGCTGCGGCGTAGGCTAACGCAGACATTACAAAGCTCAAAAACGGGTCCATGCTAGCTAGAAACAAGCCTTAGAAGCAATTCAGGTCTAAGTGCTTATGATGGGCTTCGCTGCTTCGCTTAACTTCGCTAGCAATGTTTGGTGTCGAAGCTTCGGTTATAACTTGGTGGATTTCTGAGCTCGAAAAAAAGAGTGACGTGGATTTGACGTGGATTTTCTGCCACAGCCACTGCCACTAGCTAGCTAGCCACTGGTTCCCGAGGAGAGGAGGGGCCAGGGGGCTGAGCTCCGAGTTCAAATTTCGAGGTTCGAGGTCAGTGGGCGAACAGGAAGAGTGGGCTAGGAGGTAGAATTAGATAAATGCCAGGAAATTCTTTCAATTTTAGGGTTAGTTAGCTTTACTGAGTTAAATATACATAACCAGCACTCTCAGAGCACGGTGGGACGCGCCACTTTCGACCGCTATCATCATTTCAACACTCGGGCATGTGCGCCTGATTATGTTCTTAAATATATTCAGCGCCATATTCCTCTTTATCTCCACTTGTTGGCCTTCTAGATCTGGCCCCTTGGGCCTTGGGGCCTGGGCCTGTCTCAACAAGTATAGTAATGTGGACTCAGGCTTGTCCTGGAAGATTCATCAATACGCAGCTTCCTGTTATTTGATGATGTTTCTTTATAAATCGGGCGTATAATTCAATCTAATCTAGCAGCTGTATCCACTATCCGCCTGATATTCCGATAACCGATGGGGAATTGTTCACTACTACTCGAAAGGAAGAATATAGGAATTGAATAGGAGGAGCGCAATCATTTTGACGCAGGCCCTCGGGCTGGGGGCCGGAATTAGATGGGCAGAAACGCAAAGAAAAGAAGCATATACCAGAAGAGGGGCTATTTTTGAATTATATGTGCGTTGCCTCAACACGGAGCCCGCCATCAGCAACAGGTGCCATTTCCATGTCCCCCCGACTCCCTTCAAAAGACTCAAGTGTGCACCCATTGTTCGCTGCTGGACCTTCCAAATCCGTGGCGCCTGATTCGTTCGTTGCGGAGAGCACATCCCAGAGCCGAAAGACATCACACAGGAACTTTACGATGGTCTGAAGAGGAATATGATTATTTCCGCTACTGCTTGTGCTACGAGTGATGCTGCTGCCAACGGCGACAGGAGTTGTTTCCGACAAGATTGCGGTTTCAGCATCACTGGACACAGCACGCTCAACGCGCGGAGTTTGCTGCGCCATTTTAATGCTGCTTGAAGGTGAGCCGCTAGTAGGCAGAGGCTGGTGAGCAGCAGCAGCACTACTCGTAGTAGTAGCAGCAGCCTCGGGTTTATCCTCATCACCAAAGCCACTGCTGCTCAAATGGTGCATGGGTGACGCTTTCGCCTTGTTACTACTGGCAGGGCTCGTTGACCGAGCACCACCGCTGCTGCTGCTGCCATCTTCACTTCCTGGTTGGTCGTCTGCTGGGGCTTCCATGGTGGTGCAGCCGCTGTACAGATTGCGCCCCTCGAAATGGCCAAAGTAACGCCATATCACGCACGCGCTGGTAAACCAAATTACGGGGGAGAATTAGCACGCAATAAAAAAAGTAGAAATGAATAAATTCATTACCAAAGATTTTGCATAGGGACACAAAAATAATCCAAAATGTACTGCCGTTCGAGGCGAGAAGTTAACGAAGAAAAATTATAAGTATGACGTTCTGCATAAAAACAGCAAGCACAAGCAAAGGACATCGAGCAACGGATACGATGCATCTACAGAAATACAAATTGCGAGGCGACATGAGTGAAATTGAAAAATAGACTTACTAAAGAGGCGCTTCGATCAGCAGTGTCGTCAAATAAGCCTTCTCCGCCTGCGTGCCAACAGCTCGAGGATCGGCTGGAAATTCACCGTAGAGCAGCGCGAAGGCGAGCTTCTGGACCTAATGTTTCATTTTGTCGTGCTTGGAATGGGCGAAAACTTCGAAGGCAATACAATGCATGGCGAGTTTCATTGGAAATTCCCTCTGGAGGTGATAGGGCGTGGTGGGGTGAGAACAGCACTCACCGTAACGAGAAAGACGAGGAGTTTCACGGTGAGGAAGCGCGGCCACAGGTGCGGAAATCCCGCGAGCCCTTTGCACAAGCGATGGTAAGTCTGCAAGAGAGCTCCCAACGCCACCACCTTTTGTAAAGATTGGCACGCAGATAAAAATACGAAAACAATATTTGCACCAAAAGTGATAGTAGTCGTGCAGGCTATAATGCTTCAGGTCGTCTAAAAGTCCAGCGTCAAAGAAGGAAGCACCCGAGAGAAGACAAAGTGAAGAAGAAAGGAACGAGCCATGAAGAAAGTAAGAAAGGGAAACAGAAGCTTTCTATTCACCAAAGAGGTAAGGCTTGCCGCCTTGGTGAGGACTAGCACCGGCCGCAGGGAAGTCTCCGGCCCTAGCAGATGCACGGCTGCCAGCAACACCAACAAACTGATCGCTTTCACCACAGCATACTGCTGAACGGCGAACCCCAGCACGCGCAGAAACTGTTTGGCATTGCTGCGCGCCAGCACCAGGCAGCCGCAGACGCGCCACTCCAGCACGGAAGGTGGAGCATCTTTCTCACGCCACGGTTCTAGCAAATAGTCGGCAGCAGCGGCCTAAACACGCCCCAAGAAAACGTGTTTTAAAAGAAAGCACACAATGATGGGATTGGATGTTTATTTTCAAAAAATATTTTTAAGCCTCTTACAGCTAGGGTTGATCCACAGTCAAGTCAAAATGTTGAGAAGTACTCTCCACATCTCTAATGGATAGCGATTTACCCATGCAATGAACAAAAAGTTTACTACTGCAGATATCTGTCGATCATATCATACCTCGCCACCAAAATGGAGTAAAAGCAGGGCGAAGAAGACATAAAGGGTGTAGCCTTCGTACAAACTCTGCACGAGCTCGCACTCGAGTGTAGAGCCTTTTACTAGTAGGGCCACTGCAGAGATGAGCGCAAGCAGAGGTGCAGAGAGGCCGATTCGCAAAAACAAACGCTGTGATCGCCAAGCAGACGCACTGCCAGCAGTGGAAGCGGTCACGATGGCTCCACGAATGTGGCCGAAAAAAATAATTGCTGTTATGATCGTAGTGCAGGCGAAGGAGAGCCCAACAAGGGCCCACATAAAGCTGTCGGTCATGTTTGAGACCTAAGAAGACAGCAACTGTGGGATAGCGTATTGTCCGGTGCACAAGTCAACCTAGTTCAGGCTAGAATGCTGGCTCCGGAGAGCAAACTAACAGCTGGAGACTAAAATCGCATGACTGCGCAGTCGTCTTTTGCTACTAAAAAGTATGCACGTAACCCTTATACTACGAAATGTACGAGCAGATAATATGTAGGTGACCCGAGGACCGAGGACCGAGGACCGAAGAGGAGCAACGAAAGTGGTGGAAGAAAGAAAAGATACCATTATTTTCCTTCTGAGATTTTGATGACGGGAGAGCGGACGAGCGGTCAAAATAATTCAAGAACTTTTTTTTTGAATTTTGCGGAGCGCGAGCGAGCGTGCTTGGAGCGTTTCTTTCAGTATCATCTTTGCAAGGGCTCGAGGGACTTGTTATCAGTAGAATACACAACCTTGCTTACTTGGCAGAGTAAGAGGCTTCTTGATATTTACGTGGCAGATTAAAGTCGGCAATACGGCTAGCTTAATCCTTTCTATTAAATGGAATTTCGTTCGTGGTTCGTTCGTTGGTGTCCGACGTATATTTTTGGACGGACCCGTATATGAGGGGGGAGTGTTTTCTGCTCTGTTCGTGCTGTCGCACACCAACGAGGCGAGGAGGACCACGGGCACAAGCACGGGCACGGGCACGGGCACGGGCACCACGAGATGGACGCGCGCCGAGATACAAACAACACACCTCCTGTGTGCTGCTGCGAAGTCATAGAATGCCCTAAACCGCGCATTGCGCGGGCACCTGAACTTGTTTCATTCATTCAAGAGCAGCTCCTTCGAAGGTTTTATATAACAATGCCGCGCCACAACAGAAAACACATCGGCATGCGCCGCAAGCAAAGCTCTAATCCTGCTACGCGAGCCCCTCGACAAATTGCTGTTCAAGAAGTAGTCGAGACGGCTGCTAGTAGCACTGAAGAGCCATGTGACGATGGGTCGGATGACAACAAAAGAAAAGTCGAACGCGACGATGGCTTTGGTGAAGTTCTCAACGAAGAGCACCGCCGAGCTGCAATCGCTGTAGCGTTCGTCGACGTGTTCGATGCCCCACCTGAAGGTGAGTGGGGCGGCATTGACGGCACGATTTCTAGCATTATGAGGCACCTCAACATTAACCGAAATTCTCGCGGCGTAGTATGCCGAGTTCTAGATGACATAATGAAATGCTACAAGGATCGAGTCCAGTACGACCCTTCACGAAAACCTGGGACAGGCGGAGGTCATAGCAAACTGATTATACAGGGTTCAACAGAAGAGAAAATGGTTATTGACCACTTCCAAGGCGGCATTGGCCTGGATACTTCTGTAACGCTTGTGAACGAATACCGCGAGCAATGCGGGCTAGCAGTGGTGGGTCGAAGCGCTGTCTACACAGCGCGACAGAGACTAGGCCTTAAAGGATTTCCTCCCAACAGAAAAGTGAACCGAAGTGGCAAGCGAGCAAAGAAAGCACCAGCTCAAGAAGAAGGGAAATTGGTTGACATCCTGAAAATGGATGAGACAGGGTTAGGCCTCGATGGTACCACTCTTGAAATCCCGCAGTTCGATGAAGTTCGAGTATGAAACAAATTGTACCATCGGACCCTCGGCTGTTTGGTTATTTGGTTTCTCTCGGTAGAATCAGGCCGTATACGCATGTAACTAGTTACTAGCTAGCGAATTAGGAGCCTGGTTTGTTTTGTCTGCTCAAAAAGGCAACGTTCTACTCGTAACAAACGCATTCTAATTATATAATTCTTTATGCTTTCGCGTTTCGAGCGCCGAGCGCATGTATATGTATATGTATTTTATAACAATAGCATGCACATGCGGAGGTTTTATGGAAGCTTCGTTAACAAATGAAGCCTAAAGTATAATATCTTCTGATGTCTGCCGTCTGGTGTCGGATTCGTATATCTGCCGATTTGGGGCCCTTATTTCTTATTTTCTGCTTTAAGCCTTAAGTTTGAGCAGTTAATCTGAGTATAATCTCACAAGTCACAAGGAAGAATCAATACTTCGATTATTTCATACTCAAAAGAATCCAATGGCCGTGGTAAGCGCAAAGACAATGAAGAGCGAGCCACCGATGTAACCCATCACTTTCTCTGAGATGTAGTCGGACAAAATGGCCCCACCCGCGACGGCGCCCGCAGTTGCAACCACATGTGCGACAATGGCGCCCGTTGCGACGCTCACCTGGCAGATGAAAAAGACGGCGATCAATTAGGGCGCACATGAGCAAACAAGAGGGTAAAAGCATTCGTTTGAATGGAAAAAGGGGGTGCTTTGCACATCGTCCATGAGTGACATTTAAAGGGTTTTGAGATGTTTATCTTTGCGAACGTACAGGATTTTGAGCTGCCGCAAGAGCAATGGTCGAGAGGAAAGAACGGTCACCGAATTCGGCCGCGAAGACGAGCGCGAAAGTCTGTAATTATAAATGAAAAGACACCGAAGCAATATTCTGAATTAAGAGGCATTGTTTTATAAATGAAAAGACACCGAAGCAATATTCTGAATTAAGAGGCATTGTTTTAACAACAAACTATGCAGCAACACCGGATCGCATCAACAGCAGCCGGGACATCCAAGTTTCTACACCAAGATCTCTACTGCCGGTGTACACATATGACACCAAGACCTTTACTACCACCAGTGTATACATGTATTCCTACCTGCCCAACGAGGGCTATGGCCCCGGACTTGCGCAGCTTCGCCAGCATGCCGTCTTGCGCGTCATCCTCACCCAACTCCGCCAATGCTTCTTCGGCGTCCTCCAGCTCGCCGCCTGTTTTTTGGTTTGTTGGTCATCGTAAAGTACAGTAGAATGAAATGAGACGGTAGTGCGACTAGGACCGGGCGGCCTCAACAATGACATAATGGAATTCGAGAAAGCAATTTGCAGAATGCTAATATTAAGCTCGCCAGGAATAATCAATTATCTTAGCACCACCACCACCACCACCATCATCTTGATCCCCGCACCTTTTTCGCCATCGCCCATGGCCAGGGCTTCACTTAAAGTCCGGTACCCGAAGTAGGCAAAGGCAGCGCAGGCCAGGTAGTCATCGATGGGCAGTCCTCGCGTTAAGCCTTCGGGGACCTTCATTGATGGAAGTGAAGAGAAGCGGGGAATGGAGGAGAGAGACGGACATAAGAAGGGCAAAACAAAAGGGAAATGATATCAGAGAGAAGGCATAAAATTACGGAGATAAAGGATGCAACATAGTTTATCTGTAATAATATCGCAACCTGACAAATGATGGCTCCAACACCAGAAGGTTCATTCAGCCTTCTTCTTGTTCCATGTTCATGTATCTCCTTGATTTCAATCTCTCGACAACGACAGCAAGAAGACACATGCACTTACCGCGTGGAACACTTGGCCAATCCCAACGCTGATCCCCGTCATCACCACCAGAGCCCCCACTGCGCCTACGAATGAAATCACCCGCGAAAACTTGGCCGACAGCAATGCGGCAATGAAGAAAGTCTACGGGCAAAACCACCCCCCAAACAACAACAACAACGGTGCCAGCATCACTCGTAAGAAAGGTAATCATATGGCCATAAAGACGATACTGCTAGAAACTGCAACATTTCATATAAAAGTATATAATGTATAACTGGAGAGAGTCGATGACGAAGAGTCGAGCTAGAACTTAACTCATTAGAGAGCCCGCACACGCACCTTGTCACCGAGTTCCGAGACGAAAATAAGGCTGAACGCTTGCACGAAACCGGGGCCCAAAGTGCTGTCGAGGAAAGCCGTCATCGACACTGGATCAGCTGCGGCGTGTGCTGCTGGAGCCGCCACGGCTAGACCACCCAAGAACAGCGACTGTTGTCCAAGTGTTGAAAAACAAACAAAGATTGTAGCAAATCATGCAGCAGTAAATGGTAGCAAAAGGCAGTAAAAGCAAGCAGGGCTGTATGACATGTGATCACTAAGTATGCACAAGAGCACATGCTCCCCGAAACTAGATATCTACACTACGTTACCGTAGTAAGGATGTGAGGAGCGTAGCTTTGTTTCGACGACCGCGGGCTCAGAGCAGATGGCCGACGCGCAGTTGGCTAGTGAATTTAGAGCAAAGAGAGAAGGTAGAATAAATGAATAGGATGAATTCGATAACTTGACTTAAATACTGAGATGATTTCGCAAGAAAAAAAAAGCGTGAACACACTTACGCCAGGAGGCTGCAGCTTGAGCGAAGGCGCCGAACGCCGCACGTCATGCACACGAGGTGCAAACACAGGCGGCAGCGTCTTCACTCCGAAGGCACTCACAGTGGAGAGCATGCCTCCAACGCACACAACTGCCTTTATTAACCCTACGAACGAAAAGAAAATCGCCGCTGCATCAGCAATCTCATAAAAGGCAATTGATAGTGCGCTCATTCATGCACATGGCCTACAACTCAGGTTGAACAAACGCATAATTGATATCGTACTCTGATGATGCCGCTTGGGAACAATATGATGAGTGCCTACGAGACCGATTCATAGCTAGTCTCGAAAGGGCTTACCGAAAGATTTCATGATGGTCTGTGCAGTATTCGGGCGCTCTAGACTGCCTTGCTTTGCACACGAAGGTAGATTGCAGCTTCTTGCTTGTTGTTTCAGCGTTTCAGCAGCCTGCTTCAGCAAAGCATAATCATCTGAAACGTGGGTGAGGATGACGAGACGTGCATTGATTGGAAGGATCCACGCAGGTCTGCAAAATGACTTTTTGTGCGTGGGGAATCCTGGAATCCCAACAAAAATTCTTAAAAATTCTACACACAAAAAATGGGCTCTCTACGACGGAAGAGCTTTTGGTTATTAGCCTCTGCGCTGAACGCTGTTATATCATTCAATTGATCATGCTAGCTCAACCTTCGCAACAACTACGCATTTATTGTGAGCTCAGATTGAATATCTATTCTTAAAATCATTTGGAAGAGAACTCAATAAAAGATATCAAAAGGTGTCAATACTGCCCGACAACAAGACCCCTAGCCTACGGCTAGTTCTATTGAAAAACAGTCCAAATGCAATCTCACACTTCTTCAGGATCGGAGTTTGAGGATGCGTTCGCAAGCCGCGGGTCGTTTACTCAGCCACCAATCGTAAAGAAAAGCTCCGGGCTCGGTGCCACATTAGCTGATTCAGCAACAGGTTTGGTTCGAGCCCTGTCAAGAGGCTTCTCCACAGGCTTCGAGGACGAAGAGAACATCGATACAAAAATATCAGCCGCTGGAATAACTTCTGACTACCTTGCATCACCACTTTTACCCTCAGAAGTGAACGCGGTTGCAACCAAGGGTCGGCACCGGACCTACACGGAACAGGTGCATCATGTGAAGGAGCAAGGACGGTCCAAGCACCTTAATGCGGTCCTGAAGACTAGCATTGGCACTACTGCCTACCTCATAGCATTGTTAGCGGGAGTCGCTTTGGTTCCCGTTCCTCAACAGTCGAAAGTTGGGAGCTGTCAAGGGTCAGTATTCGATTGTAGTGAACTCTTTCGTCCTACCCTTATCCCATGTATAGGACAGTTCACGCATTCTGAGAAAACCCTGTATGTTGTGTTTTTGTCGGCTGATTTTTTTTCACCATATTCAGTACTGAATTTAGAGGTCTTACTGTGATGCTATTTTGTTACTTCAGGTGCTGCACAGACGATGCCCCTTGTAGCGTGACTTCACTTCCTTCCGGGATGCGTATCCTCGGAGGCAATGGAACAGAGGTAGCATAGAAAGAAATTGCACAATTTCTTCCAAGAGGCCACATGTTTAAAAAGGGAGTTGCCTTATAGTGCTGAGTTGACCGCGAATTTTTCGAATGATGCTTGCTTTTTCACTACTTTTCCTCTTCCGTGTTGTTGTCTCGTTGCGTGTTATATTAGGTGTCTATTGTGATGAGCAGCGCAACCTCCGGCTACACCGTATTCACCGGTGAAATGCAGCACGATTGCCCATGCAGCAGCACGAGCAGTAGTGAAGATGATGTCTCAGCCGTCGAAGGTATCGATGCTTCGTCTCAGGCAATCTCGACTAGTCAGGGTACGAGCTCCTTGAGCCACTTGCTCGACGGTAGCAGCCAGTCCTATTGGTGCTCGTTGCCGCACGACTTGTACAAAATGGCAGGCACGTGTGTATTTGTCCTCTTGCCTTTCTACTTCAGTGTTCCTTCTCCTTTGAGGGAAATGCGAGAATAGTAGAGAGAATGGGATGCCGAGGACTAGGGTTTAGACGCAGGATGCTGAAGTATATCATGGCGTCAATTGTTTTGTCCTTGATCAACTCCGCTCGTCGGTTGTTCTTCCATTGGTACAGGTGCAAATTCGCCGCTCTTCGAGGCGCTCACCGTAACCTTTCCCCAGTACATAACGTTGAAAATCCAGCTGCCTTCCTTTGACCCCACCCCTGTGCCGTCGCCGATGCCCACTTCAGTTCCAACGCCTGCTCCTTTGCCCACGAGACCATGGCATCAGCCCAATTACACTGCCACCGCTACTGCCACCAGCACTACGAGCGAAACCACCACGGTAGGCAAAGAGCCTGCGTTGTTATCTTTCTCCGGTAATCAGTACGACTACGAGGAGGAGGAAGAGGACGCATTTGGTGGTCTGCCACAAGAGCTACCCGACCACCGCCGCGACAACGGCGCAGCGTCGTCATCCAACGCCTCGGCTGTGGTGCGCGGCGTGCGCTTGCGTGTGTCAACTGCGAACCAGTGCGGTCTCAAGCATGTGCAAATCCAGGCGGCCAGGTATGCCTCGCCTCTCACTTCTTTAAGTGGAAGTTGTCGTAGTTTTCATGTGACGAAAGTCTGTATGCACTCAACCTTGCTCTTTGTGAAGAGGAAATCGTGAAATTCATGACTCGCGATATACTTCGTTTGTGTAGAACGATTGTTTCTTTGTTATAGCTCTTAAACTTCTTAGCGTTCTGCTTCTTGCCCTACCCACACAGCGACCCTTCCACTTACGGGAAATTGCGCTCCACGAGCCAGTGGATCAACATGACGTCCATCGTCACCCTGTGCTGCTCCTCAGAATGGCAGTGGGTGCCTTTGGATGACGACGCGCGAAACCTCCCCATGGCTGATGTGGACGGCGCGCGCGCTTTCTTGCGCGTGGTGCTCTTGAGCTCCTTTGGGAATCCTTATCGGTATTCAGGCACACATGTGAACACACGACTCGATGCCTTCAATTTCAGTAGAATTTCTTTCGTGCCTTTCCCACTTACGTCTTACATTTGACTGCATTCGCTGTTACTTACCAACTCCCTGACCTTCTATGGCTTCCGTAAACCTCGTGCATGCGCGTGCTGCTCAGGATAACTCTCAATGGCATTGAAGTCGTGGCTCTGGCCAACCATTCGATGGCTCCGTCGTTGGCACCGAGCATTACCACGTTTGGACCGCATAGATAGTGGGTTATATAAGCAGAAAAAGATAAATAAAAGGATTTGGCTGGTTATTTGGATAAGATGGAAGTTCAACAGAGACCACGTGTGATAATTTCGCTTGAGTTTTTCTTGGCTACTGCCTCACGGCCAGCTGACGAAATTAGAAGTCTTTACGTCTTTACAGTCCTTTGCGCTATTTTCAATTGTTATTGTCTCCCTTTACTATTTTCTCTACTGCCCTATTATTACACGCGCCTTCTTCTAGTAAATCCGTCGCTTGGCTTTGTCTCCGTCTCCAGACATAGTTGCTACTTGCACTTGCTAGAGCGCAATGGATATCTAAACTCAAATGTTTAATGTTAGGGTTTAGGATTGGGCCCCGGGTCTTTTGAGATCCCGTTATTCAAGTAAAACAATGCAAACATTCAGCGCGTCAGCACCAAGAGTATAAGCTCGCTACTCTTGGTGTAGAAGTGGGTGCGCTTTGTGTGTGTTCAAGGTGCGCGTGAATGCGCACTGCGGCGCCAAGTTTCAAATCCCACTGACCATGTACATGTAATCCTTTATCGAAACCCACAGCCGACGTCTAAACATGGGACTTCAATCCTCTTTTTCTTTCGTTCTATTTCTTTGTGTGTGCATGCGTGTATGAATTGTGCGCGTTGTGTGTGTGCTTTTGTTTTTCAAAGTCGTGTGTGCGCTTGCGCTGCAGTAGCCCTGATTTCCCAGTGTCGAGGTTCGCCGATGTTTCGGCACTTTAGGCAGCCATGCGAGCGCGCAGCATGCGGCGAGCGACCTCTGCAGTAGCGCGGGCGACTGGCTCCATGACCTTGATGGCGGCTTTGGTTTCCACTTCTTCCATCTCGCCGTTGCCGTCCTCGGGGATTTCGCCGGTCGAAGTCAACTTGCCCTTGAGGATGAAGAAGCCAACGATCACGCCGCAGATCATCAACACCCAAAAGATGAAGCACGTCCAGCACCAGCACGGGGAGCAATCACGATCGCTCTTACAGCAAGCCATGATAAAGTCTGCGCGCACAAAAACCAAATTATGACCAGCGATTAGAGTGAGGAGGAAACAAAGATTCTTCATGGCATATATAACGAGAATGAAAGTATAAATAGAACACGGGGGCACGAGCAGAGGCATCTTCAAGCATTCCATTGAAATAGACATTGTCATTAGTCTTCATCGCGCATCTGTCTTCGTCACGTGCAGAAGCCGAAAAAGACGCCCCCCAGTACTCACATTGTTCAGAGAGAAGCAGGCAGGAAGCAGGTAATAAAGCCGGTTTTCACGGTGGGCAAATCCCCGAAATTTCTTCAGAATTTTACTATTAACATACGAACAAAAGTTCCGTTGAGCCACCAGACGTAGACAGACCACCAGTTACACCACGATAGCGTAGCGCGATGCGATGGCACCTTTGCCTCCTTGCCTAGTTTGCTCATAGTTTGCTCATCAAACGCCAAACCCTCGAAATGATCCTTAGAATGTGGCGCATTTTTCTAGCCGTGGGTGCGCTCTCTGCGTCACCTTACCCTTTCGTGCACCCACCTCTTGCCTCAGCAGCCCTGTTCTCGGGCTTAAGAGGAGGAGAAATGGACCACGGGCGAATGACTTTGCATGAAGACACGTAAGACTCATCGGTACTGCTGTAACTCCTTGCACATCTGTGTAACATAGATTACATAGATTACCTAGTTTTGACGAGAAGTTCGTTTTGTGCGTTTTCAGGTACCATGACGACTATCCAGAGTGTTGTGACATAATTGACGGTTACATTGCCCACGCTGACGACAACCTAGTGCTGCCAGATTCATGTTTCGTAAGTGTTGGGCTAGGCTACCTTAATCATACAAGTTTTTCGATTTGTCAAGGTATCACTGGCTCCCTCCATGGCTTAGTTCATTTTTAAACCGCATGGGATCTGCTAGTGGCACTTCTACCATGCTACTACGTGTCTATATTATTACCATCGACCGACCACATTATTCACGTCAGGGCAACTACTTGCACTTCACATCGATCACACTCCGTTCGCTTGTCTTCATGTTCATTTCTTTTTTGGTAATGATTCAATATTTGCACGTATAGATGGGCTTAAACATGACGAACTGCACAGAGCTCGACGGATACACCAAGCCCCCTATGTGCATTCAACTGTGCGCTCGGAAAGTGACCATCAACGGTATCAACGGTGAGCGGCTCAAGGTTGCCAAGAAAGCAGTTTGCGGCACTTCTAACCAGGAGGTTTGTTTAAACTATGTTTTCTCTTCTCCGCCTCAGCCTGTGCCTCGTTTTCCTGAGCCTTGTGCCAATTTTAGGCTGCTACGGCTGCAATTATACGGTTTCAAGCGTTCACAATCCCGTGTGTTCATTGTGTGCTTGTGAAATCAGGTCATCGACTCAAGCGAGTTTTTCCTCATGACGCCGCAAGGCTTGCCGTCTAATTTATACGGTTTCGAACTACGGTTTCGGCAGAAGAAGTACCCGGGTGATGAAGACATCGTGCGATGCCCCATCAAGCGGACTGCGTGCGACTACAGGGGGGATTTCTTGCTTGGTTGCAAAGCGGCCTTAGACGACACGTAAGTGTGGCGCTTCATCGCGTTGCACTGCCAGTAGATTCCCATAAGTGTGTGTCTGAGAGGTAGAGAGAGAAGCGTAAGTGCACTACAAGGCTTTAGTCTATGCGCGTGGGTTGCTTGTTTGCATTCCATTTACCAGCTACACGCGATGATCTAATGCCAGTCCCTGCGCCGATTCTTGTCCTAAATGTAGTAACCCCCATTTATTTCTGCGGTTAAATTTGCTCTTGGCCGTTTCTCGAACAGCTACTTATCCAAATATGTGGTGAAAATTGAGGTGAAAGAAGCCTTCCGAGATTACGAGAAATACAACGGTGTCGATGACGATACGGTTCGTATTTGTGTATCATATCTTACGTGTTCATATTGTTCCAATTGTTGACAGTCATTTATTATAGCTTCGTTGTTGTTCAGCCCAAATTATTCGGATTTATGGGAGATTCCTCCTCTATCCTTGTCTCCTTTCGTTTCTCATGATATTCTACTTCTATATCCCTACTTTCCTCCTCATATTCCATCAAACCTACAAAAGTACTCAACGGACGACTACCCGGATAAATGGTGGCATGTGCGCAAGTGCGAAGTCGTTGACGTCGTGGAAACTACCCATCCCCCAGACTGGCTCACCGAAGAAATCATTTTTTACTGGCGGCCTGTCAATTATACCTTCAATTGGATGCAGCTCGGTTGGTTCGTGGGCTTTGGTGAGTGATGAATTACAAAAAAGAGAGTCAACGATTTCAACCTGTCAGCCAATGAATGCCTGAAAGTGTCATGAACTAATGAGGAGGGTCGTGGGCATATCTTCCCTCGGGGCTTCTTCACATTATCCTTCTTCCGTAATTTCTCAGAATCTTTTATTGATGATTTTTTTTTTGCGTCTTTATTCTACACGTAGGTACTCTAATATTGTACGTGTTGTACATCAAGTTCGTGGCGAGTCAATGCGTGGTGTGCAGCAAGAGAAACGTGGGCATTTACTCCAACGGTACACAAAATCCATTTCTCACTAAGTAGGCCTAGTGATCGAAGCAATCCCTCTTTTTAATCTTTCTTCCCGCCATTCACTCTTCGTCAACTATCTTCCTCGCGGGCCCTCCGTTCATTTCACCCCTCAACTTGTTCATCTTGTTCTTATTAACCTACTTACTCCTCCTACAGGGATGTGTTGGATTTGCCACTGTTTGGGCGCTGAATTGCCACACCCGGAAGTGCTCGCGCGGCTCCGACGAGAGAAAGCGGCGCGGCACAACGGCAGTTTGAACCGACTAGCGTTGCGGGACATGCAACTGTCGTTCAATCGAGTGTTTGGAATTCATCAGGTGGGTTGAACGTGTAGCAGAAATATTTAGAAAGATAGGTTTTCAATCCTTCGGGATCAATAGAACCAATTTTCTATGTAAGAAAAGAAGTCCATGAATTTCACTCCTTTATGCGATGATTGTTAACTGTTCTGTTCCATGATCCTGCTCCCCCTTCCCTTTGTCTTTCTTACCTCGTCTTCTACACCTGCAGCTGCCGCCTATGACGTACCGGAGCTTCAAATTAGCGATAGTAGAAACTTTCTGGTGGCTGGTAGATTCCACCTCAGCTCTGTGCTGGACTCTGGCCACGGTGCTTACATGTGGTCTTGTGCGCCGCCGCCGCCCTCCGAAAGTGCACGCGGTCGCCATTGCGCCAACTAGCGGCTCGTCACGACCGCTGCAGCTCACGACGCCAAGCGTGCTCGTGATCGACCAGGGGGATGATAGCGGGGGAACAGATGGCCAATCCAGTGCAAACGGTGCCTTAGCACTGGGCGGAAATAAAGAGCGGGCTATAGAACCGATAGAGGGCGCTGCTTAGCGCCTGGAATTTAAGGTTTTCTCCTGGTTCCTGATTCTTTGCCGATCGAAGTGGCCAAGGCGTAGAGAAGAAATTGATGATGCGAGCTCTGTTGATGTGGGAACAGTTGGGTTGAAAGTCTTGTCTGGGAGCTGCAGAGCTTCACAGCGAGTGGGCGTGTTCCTGTTGGCGATGCCAGATTCCAGATTCCAGATGCCGTGCTCCTACATGAAGTGATTCGGAAAGCTAATGGTCATAGGAGGTATCCAGTGTGTAGGAGTCGTTAGTTGCAATGGCCAGTAATAACTACAAACGATAATTTGGCTTTGTGACTTCGAATTTTTGGCGGTGTGGCCAAGTGCCAAGTGTGGCACACAGTGTGGCGCATTTTTTTCCTGCCAGAGCCAGAGTCCAGAGAAATCCGTTGGAAACGCATATTTTCTAATTGGGTTGGATTGCTTTTGTCATAAATTCGTTCTCTTTGCAGCCGTTAATTCACACCGTTACTGTAGAAGCTGCAAGACGCTGGGATAGTCCGTTCACTGGAGCCACTAGGAAACCTTTTCGAGGACCGACTCACTGGTTCGAAAAACTTTTAAAACATAGTGCATCACTGCTAGTGTTTCTGGCCAAACAGTGCGCTAAAAAGTCTAATAGGTCAACAACGGACGTACACGCGATTCACAAGTAGCATCAGCAACAATCCACATAATATTGCTCGCTCGTAGTACAACTCAATTGAAATCACAATGTTAAGGCAAAACATCGATCCGTACGAGTCAAATTGCCTGTCTGCGCTCCAAGAAACGGTGGTTCAGCAGCGTGCAGCTGCTCTTCAGCGCGAGGCGGTGCGTCTCGCCAGGCAACGAGCTTTCTTGCGGGAAGAGCGCAGGAAGGCACGGCAAGAAGAAGCGGCCATCGCCGAAGAAACCGCCAGCTTGACGCACGTAGAGCGTCCAGACTGGTGGCCTGCTGATCACTTGGCGAGCAGCGGCAGCCCTGGAGACCGGCTGCGAGTGCGCGTGGGAGGCCAAGACTTTGAAGTCAGCAAGAGCACACTTTGCCAAGACCCTCAAAGCCTCCTGTTTGCGCTGTGCCAGGACGACTCGCCTGCTCGAGTGCCTGGCAGCGAGGCAGGGCTTTCAGACACGGTAGTGGTTGATCGCGACTGGTGGCTCTTTCGCTTTATCGTTACGTTCTTGCGAGACGGTCTTATTCCCAGTGATCGTGGCATTGCACTGCAGCTGTACCGGGAGGCAGCGTTTTGGCGGCTCTCTAGCTTACAGCGGGCCATCGAAGAGGCGCACTTAAATTTACGGAGGCGTGACATTGGCCTAGACGATGATGGCGCTGTGGTAGAGAAAGAAGCAGACGAGAAGAGCCAATTTTGGAAACACAAGACGAATTGGTGGGAGGCCCAGAAGTCCAAGGAGGAGAAAGCGGACGAGGAGAAGAAAGAAAAAGAGGAAGAGAAAAAGAAAGACTGGTGGCTTGACCCACCGGCCGAGCCAGACGAAGAGCCCAGTTTTGTTCGAACCACTTGGGGTTACCGAGGAGGCCGAGCTTCGTCCTGGAATTGAAATGCCGAAAGACAGCAACGCGTTCCAACCGAATTGCGTTGTGGTTGTTGGTTCTAATGATAGAAGAAGACGAAGAGAAGCCACTGGATAAGACACAAATACATGAATTGCTCATTAGCCATGTGTGCTTTGCGACTGAAATCGAGCGGCCCAAGTGGGGATCTTGTTTTTACGCTTCATTTCTTGCCGTATTTAAACTTACACCTCTACACCGTGCAAACCTCTTTAAATCCGAAATTGGAATTAAGAATGAAGTCCGAAAAACGGAAAGTAAAAAGTCCATAAAACAGTATCGACTATGGCATTTGAGCTACAACCCAGGAATTGAGTGCCCAATCAATTAACTCCATTAATATACCATTATTGATTTTTCCTCTGGCTACTTATCTTATAACTCCTGCTTATAACCCTATGTTCATGAATACAGTCGCCTAGATATTATACTTAACGAATTTTGCATTAAAACCTCTAACAGGCGAACAGTAACAACTAGAACTAAAACATATGGGCTTCACGTAAAGAGTGGGTCGAAGTTTCGAGGTTGTTCAAATACACTGCTTTCTCTGTGTTTCGTTGCTTGCTCACTAGTCACTCATTGTTGCTTCGTGGTTGATTGCTGCGCTTCCTTAACTTCCGCGCTTCGAGCAGCTGCTGCTTTTGCCACCGCTGCTGATGGGTACACGAGCTTCGCTCCGCCCGAGAAGTCTAACAGAGGAGTTTCTATACCCATCGGTAATTGCATGCCGTCGGCTGTGGAAGGATCTCGCGCTGGCCTGAAGTCAATGCCTTCCCACGCCAATGCCCACTCCCTAGAAGATTCAACAGTAAACGACGAATGAGAAATGATAGGAAAAAAAAACACTGAACGAGAAGATGAGACGAAATGATAAAAAGGCCCTGAGCAACTGTGCCTTCTCTTCAGTAGTATGTGTCGTCGGAGTGGGTGTAAGAGTACCTTGGGTAGAAAGCGTGTTGCGGCATTTTCCATGTTTGAAAGTCAAATCGCTTGTGGGTTGGCGCAAACACAAAGCACGAGTCATTGCTTTTGTCGCCCTGGTATCCTCTCAGCCTACACACGTAGGCGCTGAAGGTCGAAAACCAAGTGCCGGTGAAGGTGCGGCCACCAGCCGCGACTGCCTGCAGATGACGAAGGAAGAGAGCGGGAGTGAGTAGTTTCGTATAAACTGTAAAAGAAGCCGAACTGTCACAATGCACAAGTATTCAAACTAGACACCCATATTTGCATCGGAGCCAGATAGAGGCTTGAAAAAATATTCTCATTTGTGCAATTTACGGGCGCATTTACGCGAAGATCCTTTCATTCCCGTTCATTGCTCTTCACACCCTCACCTGTTCGACCATCCCCAAGAGATCGGATGGCAAGCCCGCTGTTTCCTCTTGGAAGTCGCGCAAAAACCTCAGGTGTGGATGCCGACTCTTCAAGGGATCGAACCACGCTAGATTGGATTCATCGGTGGCGATGTACAGCAATTCTTGCGAGGCTTGTGCGCCTCCAAGCCAGGGTTCAGTCGCTTCCAATAAGGTAGCTGGCGACACCTGTTCAAAGCCACAAGGAAACGTGTATAGAAACCGTTGAAAAGTGAATATGCAGACATTGGTCATGCGCGCAATTCATGAGACAGTAATTAAAGAGCAAATAAACGAAGCAGGTGAAGAGCTTTCATCATCCTGGTTTCATCGTCCTCCTCTTAAATTACCTGCACGTTCGTGTACTGCAACTCTCCATGCCGCACGTGAAAAGACGACCACGAACCAGCCACTGCACCTCTTGTACCACTACTTGTGCTGGAGTTGCCGTGGTTCTCATGAGCGCTGTCGTGAGAGATGAGGTTGAGAAGGGCAGCTGCCTCTTGGTCTAAACGTCGGCGAATTTTTGCGGCCACACAAAAGATGCGAGCATCGTAGTGCACGTAGTCGCGAATCTAGGTAATCGAGGAAACGATGAAAATAATAAATAAACGTGAGCGGCGAGTTTCGTAGTTCGAGGCAAGAAGATTGAAGGAAGAGAAGTACAACGGAGATATGGTAGGCACATGTAAAGAAAGAGAAATACTTTACTTCTTGATTAGGTTACTTCTTTGTTACGTTCTTTACCATTCGTTTCATGTAGAGATCGGTTGCGTAGTCCGCAAACAAAAAGAAAGTGTACCTGATCGACAAAGATAGGCTCAAGACAAACATACATTGAAGAGAATTGTACTTCTGTAGGATGACTTCAAGTTCCTATAAAGCTCCTTGCATCACCATCGAATCCTAGCTACCAATTTACGCGCATACTCTCTTCTTCTCACTCAAACAATCTCTCACACGACCACCTAGTACAGTGCACGTCCTTCACTCAAATTGAGTCTATACCAGTGCGTAAAGAGGGGCCTCGCTGGCTGTCCTTTGGTTAAACCCATGTCAGTGCGCATGTGCACCCAGGCTTCTCCTCCGGCCCCTAGGCCATCCACAGGTCTTAACCGGCGCCTTGACGTGGCAAAATCAGCACTGGTGTAGCGGTGGTCAGCAGCGTTCGCCTCCTGTAGGTCCACAAAATAAGGAAGAAAACGAATAAAAATTTACATTTTAAAGTAATAGCACGCTCGGAGTTCAACAACGATTTTCCTTTTATTCTTTCCATTTTCGATGTGCTTGTCACAGCGCTTCTCAAACATTCAAATTCCCTTCTATTCCATTGCACTTAAAAGTTACTTGTCCGAATACTCTAGTGTGTACACGCGCACGCGCACCTACCAACGGATTCAAAGGCCAAGTCGGAAGCGCTTTCTCAACGTCGCCAAACACCACGCACTCTTTCAATGGCTCCCATCGAGGACAGCGCGCTTGCGACGCCACTACCTCCTTCTCCTCCTTTTCTTTCTCGATTTCCGCGGCAACTTTGAGGGGCCGCTGAGCGCAGAGAGCTAAGCGAAGCCACGCACGAATTCGTTTTCGTGCGGCGTCATCGCCCTGTGACGTACAAAAAAGCAAAATTAAAACATACGAAACAGGACAAACCAAATATACTCTTATTCTTAGCCGTGCACACAATTTGCAGTACAAGCTTCTTCATATCAAGGAAGCTTGACCGGCTAGAGATCACGGAGCAGCAGCAGCGCTGCTGCGCAGGAAGCAAAATATAGCCCCGAGTATAGAGAGAAGCGAACTTGCAATTCTTTGTGCACCTGTTCAGCTGCAGTGTTCCAAGCAAGCAGTAAATCGCGCAAGTCTGCAGGTTTTGCACCAATGCCGCTCGCAGCAGCTGCAGTTTCCTTCGTCTTTGTCCTCTTTGGACTGACACCATCTGCGTTGCCCCTGCTGTTTGTTACGCCCCATGCGGGATCTACTTGAAGTGCAGCTTGTATGCGAAGAGCAGCGTCGAAGACTACCCCTCCTGGTGCTTGGCTCTCGCTTTGCACAAACTCCTGGAAGGTAATCACGTCGAGCACATTGTCTCGCTGCAGTGCTTCAATACCTTCGCGGAAGTAATCTACGGCACTCACTAATGGAGCAGCTTTCTTGGCACCTCCTTTTCCTTTTTCTAAAGCGGTCTTTCCAGCAGCAGTGGTAGTAGAGTTCTGCTTAGGTTTGAGGAGATAAATGGGGCTTTTTGGGGGCAGCACGATTGTACGGCCAGTAGCTTTTGCAAAGACAAGCAAAGTCTCAAGCGTCATGCGCACGTTGTTGAAGCCGCCGTAGTCCACTTCGTAGGTGACGAACTGTACCGTAAATGAACGAAGATCAAGAAATGAGACACTCAAAGTGGCGCAAGAAGTGAGAACAGGGACTCCTAGTGAGTATTGAAGAAGAATATCAACTAGCGAGAGCTTATGGACGGACCTTTTTCCGAGGCCCGAAAGATGCGTACGGCACACGAAACTCTTTGTCCAAAATTGGTTCTGGGTGCCAGTATGGCAGAGGGCAATCTTCGGGTACTGTCGTCACTTCGCTCGATGCCGACGAAGATGTAATCTCCACATCTGATGATGCACGAAATTTTGCAGATGTCTGTGAATCCTGCAGTAATTGCACTTCGACTGGCTCTTTCATAGCTGAGTCGGCGTGGACTGATCGAGTAAGGTTGGCGGGTCGTTTGTGACTAGCCATCAAGATCGTGCAAAAGTACACAGCTCCTAACGCCCATGCAACTACAATTACAACGAGCAATAGCCCGATGCGGGAACGTCCCTTTGACTTCCGCATTTTCTACGGGGGCATCATCAGAGAAAAGTTTGTACTCGTGTTTCTGAGAGCACGTATCTTTCTTGCCGTACCTAACCTCGCAAGGAAGGTGAAGTAGCTAACTTAGCGAGAGCAGGTAGACTTCAAACAGGTCAAGCCTTAATAACTATTAAGTTTTCAAACACAGACAGGAACGCACGAGCCTTTAAGTCATTACTGGGCTAACGAGTAGAAGAGCTTTCGCTACTAATCCGTTTCATTCGCCACTCTTATTGTCGCATAATATTTTTGTCTTTCTCATCGTCTAAAAAATCTCAACGTTCACAAATCTGCCAAAAAAATCTCCGACAGATTATTTGAACAAGTAATAGATAGCTGGGGGACTTCGATGAGACAGGAAACACAGAGTTTTTCCAAAGTACCAAAGTAAAGCAAGCAGCCAGCACAAAGCACAAAGCTACTTACGTCGCAGCATCACACCTTTCGCAGCTACTAGTATGAATCGCACCTTTCGCAGTTTCTAGTATGATTGACATGAACATTGTCTGCTTTATTGCAGCTAAGTAAAATCAACGAGGCTCGCTTCGAGTCGACCAGCCCTAAATCTAGTTCTAATTGCTAGTGCAGTTTGCTTGCTACAGACTTCGTTGACTACTGGACGTTTATACAATAATCAGCCTTACTCCTAGCTAGAGAGCGCAATAATTATAGTGATTTATCGCGTGACCATTCAATATTTCTCTGAGAAGAGCTTGTTAGCTCGAAGTTCTTCAAATGTCATTTGGCCGTGTTAATGGCATGTATTCATGGCGTGTTGGATGGCGTGCCGACGTACTGCGGAGGCGCAATGGAGATGCTATTCATCCGCCACCAGAATCCCCGGTTGATTTAGAAGCTCGAGTTCGCATTGTAGCACGTACCAGAAGCGAGGCCTCTTTATTAGCCTGCGGTGACAAAAATGTAAACACAAGCGTCCAATCCGCTGATGAGACGGACTCACACGCGGCAGCAGCGTGGGAGTGGTGGCAGAAAACACTTGGCAGCCCCCGCTTTATTGCAGCTCCCATGATTGGGCAGAGTGATCCAGCGTTTAGGCGGCTTGTAATGCGCTACGGAAGCGTTGGCTTATGCTATTCGCCCATGTATTTAGCTACTGAGATCAATTCTGGCATGCATGACCACAACTTCGACCCAAACAGTTGCCAAAGCAGCTACGATCGACCTCTTTTTATTCAACTCGCTGGTAGCGACCCAGTTGCTATGGTAGCAGCGGCCTTGCGCGTGCAACAGTGTTGTGATGGAATTGATGTCAATTTTGGCTGCCCTCAAAGCTGCGCAGAAGATGGTGGTTATGGGGCCCCTTTTCTAGAAAGCAACCCAGCTGGAGCAGTGGCGATAGTTACAGCTCTTCAAAATGCTCTAGATGTTCCTATTTCAATAAAGATGCGTTTGCAGCCATCAAAATTATTGCTACCAGATAGAAACAACGGAGATATTGAGACAAACGGAGCAACCGTGTCGGAAACATTAGGAGCAACAGCTGCGTGGGAGGCATCTGTTGGAGCTACCATACGAGTAGGTCGGCAGCTGGTGGCAGCAGGGGCCTCTTTGGTGTGCTTGCACGGGCGATACCGAACACAGCGTGACCACCAGGTAGTGATTCATGAAAGCATGTGGTATATAAGTACTCGTGCACCAAAAAGGAAAAACAATACATTTTAAATTGCTTCAATGCTCTCTTTAGTGCTTTGATTTACCTTCAATAAAAAAATGGTATCTCTTGTGTGTGCTATTCTAGGGTCCAGCAGATTGGCGAGCCGTGCGCGAAGTCGCAGCTGCGTTGTCGGTGCCCGTCATTTCCAACGGATCAATCGCCAGCTTGGAGCAAGCTGAACGGTGCTTGGCTTTTACGGGCTGCGCTGCGGTGATGTCGGGCACTGCGCTCCTTCGTCACCCTACTCTTTTTGCGCCTCCTCTCAGCGGGAGCAGTACTGTAGAGGGCATCCATGAGCCCAGTGATAAATCGTTAGCACTGTCACAAAGTGATGGTGGCGTGCCATGTGTTCCTCTTAGCAGTGCACTATGGAACTGCCGTGCCTATCTTGCATCTGCGCGAGAGTGCTGGAGCGAGACTGATGCACGCCTTCAAAACACCTCTACTTCATTGCTGAGTGAGAACCAAGAAAGAAAACTCGCAACTTGTGCCGAAAGCGCCAGCAGTTGTCCGAGGAGCGACTTCCCATGCGTGAATGGCCGACCGCGAGCCGAAGTGTGCCGCGACCACCTACTCGCAATGCTGCAGGCTTTTCTGATGGACACGGAACATCTTGATTTGTGGTCTTTACTCAGCGCAAAGTGAGTGTGTTCGATTGTATTTCGGTATACCTTTATATTTTGCTCACTTGACCACGCATGTAATCTACGAGGCAATACATACTTTCACCCGCGGTTTTCCCTACTTTTGCATCACCCTCAGAAGCGTAACATCATTGGACCAATTTGCAGCCACATTGAACCTCGTAGAGCATCGATTGACTGGTGAAGTTTATAAGGGTCTTCCAATACTTACGCTTTCGCAGATCAAGCGCAACGAACTTGATGGAAAGGCTATTGAATTGGGTGTTACTGAACATCAAGACGCGGGCGACTACTGAAAATGGGTCACGGACATAAACCAAACATAACGCGAATAAGGGAAGAAGAGGGGGTGCATAATTCGTGGAGATGGTTAAAGGGTTTATCGAAGAGCAAATTTGCGGTGACTAAAGGCTTGGACCTGAAAGGGACCTTTGTGTGGTCTGGTAGTGGCACATAAACAGGCGACAATCCTGGATCTAAGCCGTCGCCCATTTCAATGTTTATATATTCATATATAGCCTCCAGTTCTAATGAAAATCCCTTTGAATTCTTAAACAAAGCCAATTGATGGTGCCTTGTGCCTTGTAGCTTGTACTTCAAGGTCGCTACCCTTATTGCTTATTGCCCTCGGAGCGCGCACATATATCCGTGTGGTGTGCAGCTACAGGAATCTGGGCTACTGCCTACTGTATCGAGTTATTTACAATCGCCTGATGCGAAATTCGGGCGGCTGATGGCCGTAATCCGCAACAATGAAGGCCACCAGCCCACTGTGAAATAAAGAAAAGGGTGCTTCTCGTGTTTGACGTATATTCTTAGGTCAAAGTCAAAGGAAGCCCCAGCTCCAGGAATCGAGTGCGTCAGTTGCAGCCGCAGGATCCATTAAGAATGGAAATGAGTGCGATCCTCGTGCATCCACATGGGTTACGATGCTTCTATCGCCTTCAATTTGAGGCCATACTGCTGCTTCTGCTTGTTTTAGAGCGTTCAAATAAGCTACACCAGCATCATGTACAGGGCATCCGCGTGCAGTAACTACAACGGCAGCCCTCAGAATCGGCGATGCTTGAGAATTGCCGTTATCGTGCGGCATAAACGCAGACTTCCATGAAGATACGCCCATGCCACCTTCAACGGAGTCTTGAGTGCAGCTAATGTGCGGCGAAGCACCTAATTCTTTGTTGGAATCTTCCGTATTTAGTATCGTTTGGCCTGTTACTGCATCGACCTCATTTTTCCCGTTGTTGCTTCCCGCTTGCACAAATTTTGATTCTTCAACCAAACCGTGATCACAATGGTTCCGAAGATAAGCGCGCCAGCACCAGTCCAGCCACACTACCGGTGCTGTCCTTGTATACGAATTGCGATGCCAAGATGGTGTTGGTTTTTTGCCCGAGCTGTCTCTTAAAGTCCACATCGCAGAAGTTACTTGCTGCCCTTCGGGAATGTCCTCCAGCCGAAGCATGGGCTCATCAACAAATAAGCTTCTCACGGGATATTTTCCCTTGATAGCTCGCAGTGCAGTAACAATAGCTAAATTACCGCCCGCTGATAATCCTGCCAAGTGCACTCCACCCGTGAGATTCACACCAGCTCGCCACCTATCAGGGACATCAATGCCATTGCTTGACTTACTACCGCTCGAGACAGCTTCAAGCGTTGGATCTGCCATGAGGTATTCGAGAGCGCGAAAACAGTCTTCAGGTGCAGCAGGCCAAGGATGATCGGGAGCAAGGCGATAGTGCACCGAAGCCCAAACGACATCCACACCTCGTTGCCTCAAACCTTCCATGAGTGGTCCTACATACCTACTCCGAGACCAATAAATAATAGAAAGCATGCCAAACCAAACCAGATCATTATGACACCCAACAGTCTACCGTACAAGGGTCGTCATATGAGATGAAACAAACATTTGACATATACTTGGAAAGCAGGGCGAAATGAATTTGTTCTACCAACGATGTAATTGTAGTGAAATGAGGGCTGATGACATTATTATCACTTGCCCGTCTCGATGGCCGCCCAGCACCATCCCACCACCATGGAACCAAACAACTAGCGGCAATGGCTCGTCATCCGCTACATTCTTGGGTCGCAGTAACACTATTTCGACGGGTGGAAGGTCGCCATCGCCGACACCTCGATCTAGCTGTGATTGGCCTGGCACTGTCACCACTATTTCCTCGTAGTGAGCGAGAAGAGGCCCATACTGAAGTTCATTGATCCGGTCCATACGGCTGCGCATCGCGTTCAAGCAGGTGTCAAAATCAGCACCATCGTGCAAAGGGCATATTCCTAGTTTTGAAACTGGAAACATAAGTGGAAAGGCATATTCGAGGACTCGATTCAGGAATGGGAGGTCTGGGTGGAAAAAGATCGGCTGGCTCAAAGGTGAGATATTGTGCGGAGGTTTGAAGTGTGGGGCTGCAGCGGCCGCCAGTAGAAGAAGGACCAAAACAGGTAATATCATTGCACAAACCACAGGCACGCAAAACGCACGCCTCCAGCTTAACCAACTTAAAGAGTCATCAATGGATTTGCGCATGCTCGCTGACGGAAGGGTGTGGTCAAGGCCTGCGCTGCGAAGACGGTCCTGAAGAGCAGCGATGTCTGATCGCAGCACTTGGGCATGAGCTGACTGAGCACGTGGTAAATTAGGCATGCAAATAATTGAATTATAAATGTATCGAAATTTCCAACTTATCATATTGCTGTCAAATCAAAAACACATCCTAATAAGAAACCTTGGCGTTTATTTGTCTGTACTGCCAAAAAACTTGCACACTGCATGTAATACTGCACTGACTTTATGATTTCAATGCCAGCAGGAGACAAGGTGTTGACTAGGGGCTTGACAAGGACTACTACTCTTCTTGACAATTAATAAATATTCTTGACTCGAAAGGCTAGCTAGCCAGCTAGCCAGCCAGTCTCGAGCTAGTGCTATTGCTCAAGGGCGAGTAGGCGCCTTAGTCGCCTCACGTTTTAGCTTATTGTTGGTACCGTACGTACGAACAGTTGTACAGTTGAATCTGTAGTCGGTTCTGTAGTACAGTTACTGTACGTAGAGCTTTCTCCCTTGTATCTGTACTACTCTGTAGTAGCCACCAGCCACCAGGCTACTGGTTCTCCAGATACAGCCAGTTGCGGGAAGTTGCGGGCTTGTTCAGACAGAAGCTTGCACGCAAATGGGGTCACGCAATTGCTCGGGGATGGGCGACTCTGCTTCTGGGTCGCCTGAGGGACTTCGTTGTAGTCCCCTCCTCTGCGGGCGGAAATTCTTATTTTGAGCTGCACTCTCAGTGCACGGAGGAGCGTGCCACTTTGGACCGCTATCATCACTTCCATGGCCACTCGGGCATGTGCGCCTGATTAGCTCCTTAGGTTTAGTTCGCGCTGCTTTGCTTTTCATCTCGCGCTGCTTTGCTTTTCATCTCTACGCCCGCAGGGTTCCCGCCCGCAGAGGAGGGGACTACATGAATTTGAGGGGTCAAATTGAGTGATTTCAAAAAACGGCCTAAGAAACGAGGGGGCTGGCCGTTTTCCTGCTTTCTTATCACCCGCAACTGGCTGTAGAGCTCCAATTTTGTACAT
>Ga0307982_1000618_pt1 | contig 27883 bp, 27 predicted proteins | sample OrgLakmetagen989_FD_201847 | JGI IMG/M metagenome (GOLD analysis project Ga0307982, IMG submission 201847) | Saline water microbial communities from Organic Lake, Antarctica - #989 | ecosystem: Environmental > Aquatic > Non-marine Saline and Alkaline > Saline | place: Antarctica: Organic Lake...
AATGCAGCACTTTCTCTCTCGTTTGGTTTCAGTGTTATGTCTGCGCATTGTTGCATGCATGCAAGTCTGGGCTTCCTTCAGCCTTAATGAGGACAGTTCGCGAATTCTTTTCCATCATGTTCATTCTAATCCATTTCACACTTGCTTGCCTCGTTTGCTTTTCGCTCGCTCCTTAAACAGATGGGCTTACACGTATACGGCGACTACGACTCGCCCATTGTGCCGGTGCTGCTCTACAACCCCACCAAAATTCTGGCATTTTCGCGCGAGTGTTTCGAGCGCGATCTGGCGGTCGTAACCGTGGGCTTTCCCGCCACCCCGGTGGTGCTCAGCCGGGTGCGTTTTTGCGTGTCGGCAGGCCACACGCACGCTGATTTGGTGAAAGCCGTTGAAAAAGTGCGCGAAGTCGCGGAGCTGCTCAAGCTGCGCTACGCCCACTCGGTGTTTGGTTAAAAGAATTCGCGTTTTAGAGTAAAGAAGTGGGACGAGAGAGACGAAGTACATCTATGGTAGGCATTTTTGTGCGAATTCCCTTGATCAAATGGATTGTGTCAGGATTTTTTGTGCAATGCTCATGGTTCATAAGTCACAATGCCTTGTCTTAATTGGGTGTTCCTGCTTTCTAGCGCCCCAGTTCTAGCTACACCACAACATTTCGCATTTCCATTTTAACATCCAACAAACAACAAGAAATATAGTGAATAACAATAACGTAAGTTGTATCAGCACTCTCTTCAATGCAGAAACAGACGCAGACGCAGAAACGACTTAAGCTTAAGTCCGGTTTCAAAATTATTTCATGAACAGTTTCCACTTTAGAAGGGGGTGGAAGTATTATGCTTCCTGCCCTCTACACACTATCCTCTTTACGATTTTGACTTGCGCGCAACGCACGCGCGTACACTTCTGCCCGCAGCATTGGCTTCTGTGTCATTTGGGTTTGTATTAGTTCGAGTTCGAGTATCAGCACACATCAGATCCAACAAACAACAACAGCAAACAAAAAGTTACAACAAGACATAAAAAATAAGTCATATCATACGAATATACTCAGCACATCAGAAAATATGCACGTCAGTTGTCTGGTCCGGAAATTCAGAGATCTGGTCAATTACACAAGCAAACGAATATAGAAGTAAGGAGATGGAGGGGGGCGGGGGCACCCGGAGGGGCCAGAGGCCTGGGCATGGGTGAGTAATGGGGTAATGGGCATGCAAAACCCGCTGGAAGTAATAGTCGATGTATGGAAGTGACCTCTACCTGAGAATTTTGACACAGGCCCCGAAGGGCTGGAATTAGAATGCTAGCACTAGTACAAAGGAATTCAATAAGTGTATGCCTTATGCCTTAAGTACCCTCAAGGAGAAAACTCCCACATTGGCAGAAATTTTGTGTCGGATATTCCTGGATCTCCAATACGTGGATGGTGAACGGAGTCGCGAGTCCCTTCCGCTTTCCGAGGCGTAGATAATTGTAAGCTACTTGGCGGAACTAGGTATTAGTACTTTCCCGAGTTCCCGAGTCAGTTGAAAGTTTATCGCCCTGCGCCTGCGCCCTGCGCCCTACGGCCCTAAGCCTGAGCCCTGAGTCGCCGTCGGACTCGGACATGAGACTAAGAGTTTGAAGGCATCCAAAACCCACCAGAACCCAAACCCACATGCCACGAGTGTAGGCGGTTAAAAAATTTAGTCGCAGCGCACACGACGAGGAAACTTCGTATGATAGCTACATGAACCCCGAGCCCGGCTTCCGAGCCGGGCCAGGGGATTCCTATGATGCCGCCTAAATGGCGCCCTTCCCCTGTATATCTACTAACACCAGTCCTCCCCTCGGGGGAGGCGCAAAAAAATAAAATAAAAATTACGCCACGCGGCCTTCTTCCTACCTACAGTAGTGATGAGGCCGTACACGTAGCTTTCTTGCTTCGTGCTTCCACCATGCTTCGGCAAGCGACTCTCTTTGTGGCGCTCTGGCTCGCCCTCTCGGGAGTTGGTGTCATCGCGAAAAAGAAAGAAGTAGATCCTACTGAATGTGAAGGTACGAGGGCGCCAGTTGTGAAGGCCTTATTGTATACTGTCCGTTCACTAACGAAGGCTGTGCGCACGTGAACATATTTCAGCGAACAATGTGAACGCAGTCTTCAATATTTCCTGGCAGCACATCATTTAACACTCCTTCTTTGATTAAACTTTGCCAGTTTGCGTGGAGGTACTTGATGGCGTTGCCTCAAAGTTGGACTCGAAAGACAAGAAGAGCACGGTCTCGATTGAAGAAGCTATTTCGGACTACTGCAAGTGCTCCGCCCCTGGCCAGTGCCAGAATCCAGAACTCTCGCTCAAGCAGAACAAAATGGTGAGCAGCTATCTTAATTTATTAGATATATTCTGCTGCCTTTTTATTCGCACATTCTATTCGGATCCAGCGGCAAATTATAATTCTGTCGTTCGAAAACAGGACTAAGCATTTTCAAGCCTCACCTCCTTTTGTATGTCTTATATTTTTCTCTTTTCAGTGCTACTACATGGACCCGATTAAGAAAGCCGTCAGCCAGCCATTCAGCCTTGGCCTACCAAAGCTCAAAGTCTGCCAGCGCCTCCAGAAGCAAAACCCTGAAATTTGCCAGGTGCAAACATCCCGCGAATGGAGTAGTAGTTGTAGTTGAGATGTAGTAGTTGTCGTTGAGATCGAATGATGGAACCTTCATTCTGTGCGACTCATTCTTCATGAAGCATAAACAACTTACCTTTAGAAAATGCCTTACTGGATTTGATTAGTCACCGCGCATCAGTAGTCGCCTTACCACGTCTCATTCGTCCAACTTTTCTGGGCCCGCTTTAGGTGAAGAACACCGTGAAAGTGCAAAAAGCAGCAACACAAGCTGACGTCACAAAGCTGCGGGTAAAACAGCTCAAGTCTATCTTGGCGGACCGCGGCGTGGAATGCGACGGCTGCCTAGAGAAAGAAGACTTCGTGAAGCGTGTAATGGAAACGGCTGACCGTGACCTTTAAAAAGTGCGCGGATTGATAGCTATATGCCACAGAATTCTTAGTATGCACAAAGCGTTAACGAGGGGTAAACTTTTCACGTGCTTCCGAATGGACGCTGGAGGGTAGCCGGGTGAAGTTAGAAAAGGACCAACTAGCCAGCTCGTCTAAACTAAACTAGTGGCCAGCGCGCATGAATCCAGACACTTTCACGTGCATCTGCGCCATGCGTCCTTGCGTTTCTTCGGCGTACTGTAAGCGCGCGTCGAAGGTACCGAATTGAGTGGTGGGAGCTCCTTCTGCCAGTGATTCCCGTGTCGACCGCCCACTCATAGCTCATAGCCCGCTCCAAACAGAAATCTTAAAGGAAAACGATTGGGAGCACTCTGCCTCAGAAAAAAATGAGGAAGATGGACCGGGATAAGCAGAGCAGCAAGCGCGGATTTGATGCGCTGAGCGAATCCAAAACAACTTTTTGGTTGGATTCAGCCGCTTGGTCATTCTGGTCTAGCTCCTGTCGCTGGATGATTCCTCCTTAGTGGGGAATGGGAATAGTAACTGTTCTTCTCGTTTCTCGTCTTCGTCTTCTCTTCTCGTCTTGGCTCTGTGCCTAACTGCGGTTTCCAGCGCATCACTTCCTCAGCTGTCTCACGCGGCTCACGCCGCTACTCCAGCTGCACGGCCAGGGCTGTCGTTCCACACCTTACTGCTTGCTGGTACAGTGCGCTTTGGCGCACTCAGCAATATTCGTTCTTCAACAACGCTGCCCTGCTGTCAGCCTGCTGCTAGCAACTAGGGTCAAGGCCATAGTGGGGAAAGGCGAAGTAAATAAAATTACCCAACTCCTCTATATCTCATACAAGCAAGAAGGGGGCGCAGTTCTAGGATATCTCGTTGTTGCTTTTGTGCATCTATTTACGATTTTGACTTGCACGCAACGCACGCGCGCACACTTCTGCCCTAAGCATTGGTTTCTGTGCCATTTGGGTTTGTATTATTTCGAGTTCGAGTTCGGGGCTCATATCTATTTTTGTCACTTTAAGTTCCAAGTTTAAACCCATCAAAAGAAAAAAAACGCACTTGGCTCAGTTGGTTTGGCACCTGTTTAAATCGCAACTCCGCTTTTGAAATCAGAAAAGAGAGGAAGTCCCATGAACGAATAATTATTCATCACATATATTTCATGAACAGTTTCTACTTCAGAGAGAGGGGGGGGTCCAGACTTCCTTGCCTCTACACACTTCCTATTTACGATTTTGACTTGCGCGCAACGCACGCGCATACGCTTCTGCCCGCAGCATTGGCTTCTGTGTCATCTGGATTTGTATTAGTTCGAGTTCATTATAATTTAGGCGATCCACGTACACGATTTGTATTGATCTCAGCCCAAAACGCGGCATCGCATTCTGCCGCTTTTTCGCGCGCATCAACATCACTACTAGCAACGCGCGCGCCTGGCCCTGCTTCCATCACCCAGCCCGGTGCAAACAAGCCAAGGGATAAGCCGGCAGCAGCGATGGCGCGCACCCCTTTTGCAGTGCCGGCACACCCCTCTGCGTGCCAAGTGTGGCGCCCAAACACGTCGAGACCGGCGTACACGTCGCATCGCCGCCCGCTGGTAGCAACTTGAGCAGCATCAGCCCTCGACTCAACCTGAGTACTTCCACGGAGCATGGGATGGGGTGATACGCTGGTGCTGGTGCCACTGCTGCCGCTAGTGCTGGTAGTATTGCTATTTCCATTGTTAGTGGTGGCAGTGGCATTGTCTTTATCTTTTGGTTCCTCAGCAGCGCGATGTAAGTCACCTGGCTTTTTGTCAGAGCCAATCACAGGCAAAGCGTCTGCCACTTGGCGTGATTCTAGGAGCGCTTCAGGAGACCACTTGTAGTCCAGCAAAATACCGTCACAGTGGGCCAAGAGGGAAAGGTTGGCGTGCGGTTCCCCACTTTTCGGGTGGCAAGCACTGAGTTCACTGCACCACGCCACGGTGCCGTCGGCGCTGACCGAGTCGTAAATGAGCACTTTTGGCAACGGAAGAGAGGAGAGCTCTTTGCCGTTTTCTTCTTCTGCGTGTCGTGGTTGCTGTTCTTGTTCTTGTAACACCGTGGGAAGTGTGCTCGCACGACTTGCATCAGCAGCGTCATTCGTCGTGTTGTCAGCAGTGGCGGTAGCTGCAGCAGCATGAACACTAGCATTAGCATGCGCGATCCTGCACTCATTGCGAAGTGCCGCCAAAAAGCGTTGCAGTCTCTCCACATCGCGAGCGCCGTCGGGCAGAGGCGCTTCGATGTTCACGAGCCAGCCGTCGAAGCCGCACCACGCCATGACCTTGGCGAGTTGCTTCGCAGCAGGAAACTCCTCGTTCTCAATATCCAGAGGAAAAGGCGCAAAAGGTTCGTCAGGCACGGCTGCGCTCAGGTTACAACTGTATCTATTAGCCGACGAAGCGCTTCTTTGAGACGGTTGCTGCCTGTTGTTTGTGGTTGTGGACCGCAGCAGCGCACTGTTTTCCCACGCGTGGTGCTCGGTGATTAAAGTGCCGTAGCAGGGCACGCCTCGCGTATGGCAAGCTTCAATCCAGCACACCGGAGGGACAGTAACGAGGTGGTGGCTGAAATAGCAAAACTCGTCAATCGAAGCCCAGCCTCGGAATGCCTCGAGGTACCTGGAATAGAAATGGGAAAAGGAAGAAAAAAAAAGTGGGGTCACGCTCAACAGGAAATAAAATGCGACTACGGCAGAATTGATAGAGAAAAAGAGATCAGAAAGAGAATGAAAGCCATCGTGAAAGCTAGTGTAAAAAACAACAGGACAAACAGCTCATTTCCAAAGAATATTCCCCAATATGAACACGAACTCTCCTCTCAAGCTTTTGAAGCGCCTACCGTCTGTCAGCCGCGTCGTTGTAGCCGCCTTGCATGTCGTGAATCATCAGCACGCGAGGCTTGGGCTCTTCAGACGACATGCTCGAGTTCCTTTCAGTAAACCGTGCACTGTCGTCGACTTCAGCACCTTCATTGGCAGTAGGAGCAGGAGCAAGAGCAGCGGCTGCAGTGGCTGCAGTGGAGGTCGTCGCGTTGGGCGAGGCAGCAGCACGATGACGGCCGTCATAAGGAGATGGTTTTGACGCATAAGTGAGCGCTTGCAGTGACGCACGAGGCAAGTCCAGCCCTCCCTTTTTGCTCTGCTTGAACAACCCTCCATTCTTTGGTGCTTTCCACGCCAAAAGTTCGGCGACGGAGAGCATGAAGCGCCGCGACGGAGGCTTGGGCATGCAGGGCTGAGATACTTTTAGTTCTAGGCTCATATCTTCATCGCCATCGCTGCCACCACTGATACCACCACTAGCTTCCCCGTCTGATTCACCTCGAGACTCAGCCCTATTCTCGTTGAGCACTTTCTGCTGTTCGTTTCCATTTCCATCTTCGTCGTCGTCAAGTATCGCATGCGCTGCGAGGCACACCAGGGTGAAGTCTTCGGCGGTAACTTCACAGCCGCCAAATGCGCACGAAGCACCTCCCAGGCCCGGCCGGGCTTTGCCGGGAATGCGCGGCCGAAACGTCGAGCTCAACTTGAAGCTGCCACCGCTACCACCACCACCACAACCACTGCGTTTAGTGTCACTCTCAGCGCTCCCTGCCAAAGGATCCAAGTCCAGCCGGGCCACCGCTCCGTACAGAGGGGTGCCGTCCGTCTCGAAGCCAGCCACTAACGCGCGCACCGGCCAATCACGGCTTGCGTTACTGTCTCTGCCACTGCTGCTGCTGTTGCTGAGGCTGCTGCTGAAGCCAGTTGTTGCATCAGCGCAATTATTCGGGTCCACCAGCTCTAGTGCGGTAGGGTGCGCGCAGAGCACTTCGTAACCATGGCCGCCTGCGTTCCAGGCATCGACAATGACGGCGCGGCCTCCATAGCCCATCCGGCAACCGCCACCTCGCACCCCCCACAACGGCTCTGGATCACCCGTGGTGCTGTCGTCACCACAACCACCGCCACTGCTACTGCTGCCCCCGCCACTACCATCAATTTCGTGTTGAGATTTTCCATCGTCACTGGTACTCGTGGATTCAGTAGCGCTACTACTAGTAGCAGCTGCTGGTGTGGTAGGCATAGAAGAGGCAACGAGGGGCGCTGATCCAGGGTGCACGCCTTGGCTGACGCAAGCCCGGCCGAGGCACAGGGGGGCGCCACCAGCGTCGACCCCGAGCATGCAGGGCATGGGCAGCATTGCAAGTTCGCCGCGCGCTGACTCAGCGGCCAGCTGCTCGGGCGTGCACCACCTGCAGTGAGAATTTGTTGGTGGAAGAAAAGAGAATAGTAGAAAGAAGAAAGAAGGCACCATATCACGAGAAAAGAACTCTAATTCGATGCGAGCTAGTACACACGAGAAACTTCTTAGCTTCCTACTCGCGAAGCTTCCTCGTAAAAGGAAAATAAGAACGACTGTTAAAACATTGTGTTTGTCTTTCATTACCGGACGCGCCGCTGTGCTTCAAGTTTGAGGCGACTTCGTGCAGCTTGCACAGCTGCCAAATCAGATTCAAGCGGCAAAATGAGATATCCTGGATCACCTAAAGTACAGTATTTGAGCACGATTCCGCAACGTTCCGTTTGACTTCGAAGTGTAGTAAAAACACCAAAAGCTTCAAATTTGGGGATTTGGAATGAACAGAGCACAAAACTGAGAAAACATGAAGCAAAAAGGCTCGCAGCAGACGCACCATAAGTATTGCCATCCGAGGATTCCTTGTGTTCAAAGCCAGCGCATTCCAGGAGCGCGCGAGCACCTGGGCAAGGTAACAGCTCGGAGGCAACAATGGGGTTGGCCAAGCGCAACGATCGAAAGCGGAGCACTTGCGGCTGATCGAGGACCAGCCGAAGTGCCTATCAATCAATGCAAAGAATACAAAAACGATGTACACACAATTATTAGCCTCAAGGCATGGTGAACAAATGAGTTATATATAATTCAATCGCAGTCATCTTGAACTGTTCATTGCAGAGCTTGCCTTGTCTAGCCTCAATACAGCTTTCTGAAATACAACTCCCGGGGCAGACGCTAGTAACTCAGCAGCATCGTCAAGCATATGTTCTATTGAGGAGGATTCAGCTGCTGTGTTGAGCCCTCGTAGCATTTTGCATTCAAGTTATACTGTGCTTCAGGCCAGCTTTGTTCCCTACAACTGATAGTGCTTCGCGGAGCTGAGATGTGCAGTAGCTAGCTAGCACCTAGCATCCAGGCTAGCTGACCTCTGGCACTCATTAAGACTCGATTCTAGCTACTTATGCCCTTGAGCTGTCGAGCTCGTAAACTCCCGAAGCTCTTAAAAACTAATAACTCTCAAACTCAAAACCCGAATCCTCATTGTTGTCCTTCCTCATCGATATCGATTATCGATCGATGAGAACATGAAGAGCGTAGCCTAATATAATATTCTGCTCGTGATGAACATTCTTTGTTTGTCTCCCTCGCTTTCTTTTTTCGGTCTCTCGTCGAGAAATCAATAAGTAGAAGTTCAAGGAAAGGTTGTTTTATACTTCCGCACCAACAAAAGTGCGCTAAGAGACAATACTTCGAAGAAAGCGACATCATCATATCATTTCTTGTCCGCACATCAGTTGATTTGGAGTTCACACCAGTTTATTTACGTTAAATCGATCGTAAACGCCTACCTTTTCTACCTCAAAGCATCACTAATCGAACACACAATGAGCCGCCGGTTGTCTATTCTTGCAATTCTGGCTATTTTAACTTCCAAATTATGGCTCGTATCCGCGGTCGTGATAAATTCGCACGGCAGAGTTCCGCAACGGCGAGCACTTCCACGAGTTCGTCGCCGTTGTCCACCTCGTATGGCAATGGTCAGCGGCCACGTTTTCTTAAACCCGCTGCAGTACTACAATGGCCTACTTACTTCCCAGCCCCTGCTTACTAACTGCTTGACGGCAGCTACGCTTGCGGTGGTCTCTGACAGTGTGGCTCAAAGTTTTACTCGCCAGCCAGCGAAGCCAGCATCTTTGACAGCACCGGCGGTGCTCGAAGCAACGAAACACGACTACACGAGAAGTGCCTGGATGGCACTATGGGGCTTTACGGTGTCTGGGTTAATGTGCTCAGCATGGTTTGCGTGGCTGAATTCGATTTTCCCTGCACACGACTTATCCCTTGGAGGCGCTTTCCGAAAGGTGTGTTTGAACCAATTAGTGATGTCACCCACCCTCAACACCCTCTTCTTTACCTTCACGACATTTACTCGACCTGATCGCACACAAGTTGGTGTAAGTCGCCTCGATCTACTTCGTGCGAAACTCGTCAAGGACCTCATACCGACTATCAAAAAGTCGACAATCTATTGGGGGTCAATTCAAATCGTGAACTTCGTGTGCATTCCACCCAAGTATACCATGCTTTACACTAATGTTGGCTTTCTCATTTGGACAATCTACATCTCCCTCATTGGTTTCAGAGCAGTGAAAGTGAATGCACCAAAGTAGGCAACAAATGCATCATTAATAGGAAATGAGAAATAGTGGATGAAGTATGCTCTTCAGTGCTACTGAACCTCAATTCGTTCGCTTGCACGGGTTGATATGCCCTACTGAGGCCAAATGGCCAAATGCAGTGGATAACTAGAAACTAGAAAGCAGATATCATACCTCATCCCAGTCGAACTAATTGTGGTTTGAATCGGGTCTACAGGGAAGAGCCATGATTAGGGTTGGCGTTTTTTTTTCTGAATTCGACTACGTGCGGCTTAAATAAGTGAAAATTCGAATTTGAGCGTGACTGGGGTGTGCTTTCGCAGGCATATTACAATTGTAATTGTAATTTCTTTGTGCAAGATATTCCTGGTACTTTACCCATCTACGTGAAGTTTGGACTTTTCTTTAAATGTGGTCATTTTATTCTTTGGCTAGATCGCTGGGGCAATTCGGGGTTATTCTAACCTCAATCTGCCATCTAGGCAAGTCAATAGGCACTAGCTCTCTGTTTGACATAGGCCCCGAGGGGCCGGAATTGAAAGGCCAATAGGCAAAAAACAAAAGCAAAGCAGCTTATAACAGGCGAGTAACCAATAGGTAGCTATACGGGCTCACATGCCCGAGTGGCCATGGATTTGTTTTTAGTGGTCCAAATTGGCGCGCTCCTCTGTGCTCTCTGTTTTCTAGAGCTGGCCTTCTGCTATAGTGCGCTGGAAGTGGGTAAGTAGTGTGCGATAAGATTAGATTAGGTTATACTCCCCAATTGCAAAGAAACAACAACAAATAGCACAAAGCTGCGTTTTGATGAATCCTCCAGAACAAGTCTGACTGGGCTGAGTGAACGATACCCCGGTAAGTCCCTGAAGGTCTATTACAGAGTTCGAGCAAATCAAGAAATCAATCAATAGATTAACGAAGTTATTGTCCAGTATAAGCGTTTCAAATGGCTCTACCAAAGAGTTTTGTGTGTAACTCTGTCACATCACAGAGAAAAAGACGCCTGGCGTGCTTCTTCTGACACGACAACAACTTCGTTGATCGTGGCGCGGCGCACCCGCGCCGCTGCAGTAATGTTATCAAGCAAATGAAACGCCGAAATCCCTACTTAGCTCTAGCTAGCTACAGAAGCTAGCTAGAGGTAAGATACTTACCAGTTACCCATTGTATGGACTGCCCTAGCCTCTTACTGCTGTGAGAAACTAGCAAATTTGTTGTAGGCAGCGAATGTAGGGCATGCGATTCTTGAAGTCAGCGTTTCTAGCTCTATTCTTTGAAGCTAGTTTCATGCTTTTAACCTCTCAATGGAAAGAGACAGCAACAAACTCGAATGTTCCTGAGCCCTTTAGTTCTAGTTCCATTCAATTGACGCAAGTAGACCCTGGCTCGGCGCCGCGAATGACTTCATTGCCGACTTCTCGAGCTTCTAACGGGAAAGACTCACTAATAGACTCAAACAATGCGACGAATGCAACTTGTATGCTTGCATCTCGCTATCGGACCTGGGGCGATCCTAGTGGGCCAGAAGGTGCTGAAGCAGCCAACCAAACACGCTGGCACTGTTTGCCCTCGTACCTTGGGATCGGATTCCCGAAATGTGGCTCCTCAACGCTGTGGCGGTTCGTCATTGTTGTTTTGCGTTGAACTCTGTCGAGCTCTATGACCGAACCTCATCTCGAGTAGCTTTCTTGAGAGTCATACCTCATATCGCAACTTCTTCAGGTACCTCCAACAACACCCACGTGTCAAAGTGTACAAAGGCGGTCGCATTAAGGAAGCGCACTTTTGGCACCAACCACGAGGGCAAGTACGCACCCTTCTTGGGAGCTACACGCGACACTTTCCGCCGCTGACTGCAGACGAACTAGTAGCTGATGGAAAGACGGCCGTCGGCGAACACACTCCAGGCTACGTGTGGCGCGTGCCTTACCAATGCAAGCGCCACCCCAGGGTAAATTGCTAATCATGAAGGCTTCTCTGCAGCATACTTTAGAGAGGTAGTAGTTACATTATCTAAGTATGTTTTCTTCAGTTTCTTTAGTAGAGTGACCACACAAGTCTTGGCATCACATAATATGTGCCTCCGTGCGACCTCATTTACGAGTACATTTTATGTTTTTATGCTCCATGTTTTGCAGCATCAAGGCTGCTGGGGCAAGAATACACGAGTCGGCGTGGATTACACGGTCTCCACTGTGCTTCAATATCTCGGCGCCAACACCAAGTATTTGGTAAGTGCTTCTTAGGTACTCTAAAAGCCTCCGTCCTTTGAAAGCAGCGTGACTCCGCGGTGCATCACGATTTGCTCCCACAACTTCTTCCGATTTTTTTTTGCAGGTGTCCCTGCGCGATCCAGTGAAGCGGGCGTACAGCCACTACTGGCACTTCAGCAGTGGCTTCGAATGCAACGCCACTTTGGGCGCCCCTCCGCGCCGTGCGCCCGAATGCTTTCACGCCAGTGTGGTCGCTCAAATCGATGCTTTGCACGCTTGCGAAGCTCAAGTGCTCAGAAGAGACGGAGCCAGGGCTCCCCTTAATGCTTCAAGAAGCGATGATGTGCAAGTAAATCTTCGTCGAAGATTGTTTTGGGTACAGGATTCTGAAGCTGTACATGAAGTAGACCAATGCGCATGGGGCGATCGCACCAGTGCCATGGTGTGTTGTCATATATGATGCATGCGACTTGACTGAATGAGATTTTTGGTGCTATTGGACAGTGGACTACACTTCGATGTTGTGGCCATAAACTCGTTCTTACAAGCAGCGCTTTGATAGTGAAATACTTCTTCTTTTTTTTTCCTGTTCTCTTTTCTGTTTTCATTCGCACAGGCGTGGTCCATGGCCCCCCGAGCCGTTGCCCTCGGATTATACGCACCTTTCCTCGCTCAATGGGTCGCCACCGTCAACCGGCATCGCCGCCGCCATGAGAAACCACGCGGTAGCAGCAGTCTGAGCGGCAGCAGCAGTCTGAGCAGCAGCCGCTTTTGCGTGGTTGCTCTCGAGCACTTTGCACCCAAATCCACGCAGCTTTCGACCTCTCCTTCTTTCAAGCAGCCTGGGATTATACCAGAGGGGCTGGCTGCCGATATCAGCAGAAAGAGCGATGCGAAAGATGTGATTCCAAAGGGAACTAGCTTGGCATACGAAATGGCATACCTTGAAGATTGCCTCGGAGTGCCCCCTCTCGGCCGTCCTTACGAGGTCAATAGAATACTTTTGTCTTAGAATAGAGTAACAGAACTTCTAGCGCAAATGCTCTTTACTTCATCCCTCAGCTCGCGATTGAGCTCTTTCTATTTCTTACCCGCCATTGTGTTCTCTTATTCTCTGGTCACATGATCGTTTCCTCACAGGTAGACGACTCAGTCGTCAATCGCCGTGGAACTGTCGCAGCGCCGATGTTGCCAGCTACTGACGAACTCTTGCGCTCATTCTACGCGCCGTACAACAAACGGCTTTTTGAATTCAGTATAATGGCGCACATCACGAGAAACCCAGCTCGGCCACCTCCGTTATGGCTGCCTCAACCGAGCTCCTATGCTCCGTAGCTCCGCTATGAAATAATTCGCTGGACCAACAGCCCTAAAATTAGAGAGCTACTCATGAATGATTAATGCCGTAGTGGCATTTGGCATGCGCATAGAGAACTTGGAATTGCTGGTTGTTGGGTCATATGCGCCACATTAGGCCATAGGTTATCATGGCGCTACGTAACAAGTAACAATCAAAATCGAAAATCAAAAAAAAGTGGTTAATAAAAATAAAAGGCGAATCGGCCATCCAAATAAACGACGTGATATTTATCAAAGGGATTTGCGTCATTCATATGAATGTTTGCGAATGCCTATGATCGAATTAATGTTTTCTTTATCGGTCTTCGGTCTTTGCGTTGTGTGTTTTATGTTGCGCTAGTACAAGTCAAATCGAGGTGGTAAGCTACGTACTTACTAACTAACATGTATGTGATTCGAAAAACTTTCACCAGTTGTTTAAGCCTTCCCCGCCCGCGGCCCCTGACGTCTTTCGGCGCTCAGTGTAGTCCTTCCAAAGCGCCCGCCTTTCATCGGAGCTGGACGCGCTCGCAGCCACCACATTCGCGCCCTTGAAGAAGTCGTCGACCACGTCCTGGGCTTCTTCGGCGGCATCGACGTCGGGATCGGTAAACCATCGCTCGCCTAACCCCGCAGTCTCGCCACCGATGCGAATCTTGGGAATGTTGTTGGCCACACGCCACAAGTTGCTGTCGCGAAGCGAGTACGAACAGCCGCAGTATTCTTGCTTGTAAAAACGCTCCGACGCTGCAACCTGACGAATTCCAAGCGAGCGAGCGCACTATTAGCACGCACGTGAGGACAGACAAAGATGCGCAAGAAACAAGAAGTAGACACACAGACAAATTTTCCGAGTAATTTTGTCTACAATAGAAGATCGGTAGTCTTTTAACCTGGTACTTTCGCAGCGTCATGTGGTCCGTTTGCCAGTCTGCCTTCCAGTATTGAAGGGTGTCATGCTTAGCCGCCGCCCGATACCCGGATGCATCCACCTTATTCGGAATAGAAAAAGTCAACAATTGGGCAAATGAAATAGAACGTTGTCGAAGGTAAGTGCTGGTAAATGATATTTTAGGCTATTTGCGGATAATATAGCCAACCCTCTCAATTTTATAATAAAACCAACCTGTTTAGCGTCCTTCCAACGTGAGGTTGCATTCGTGGTGGCAATCACTTGAAAGTCGTGGCTGGCTGCGTAGTCAGCAGTGACATCCATACGCATGTCAAAGCACATCGTGCACCGCTTCCCGCGCTCAGGGTCACCCTCCATGCCTGCAGCGAGTTCAAACCTATGCACGCAGACATGACGAAACAATATCGCGGTGTCAAGATATTGTGCTTTTCCTATGGTGCATACGTGCTTAGTGGCCATTCAAAACCCCAGTGAATTGCCTATTACCATTTGCCGTCTTCATAATCTGCGTCGACGAAAGGAATCCCTAACTTGGCAGCGAAACTCTTGTTCTCTTCCTTGCGAATGTCGTACTCTTTCCGAGGGTGAATGTTCGGGTTGTAAAAGAATATCGTCACGTCGAGTCCTAATTGCTGCATTTCCATCACCATGGCTCCACTACACGGCGCGCAGCAGCTGTGTAAAAGTATACGAGTGGCACCATCCGTAGGTGGCTCAATAACTGTGTCTTGATCCTTCGCAGCATCTACTTTGGCTAGAGTTGAGTCCTCATTTGCAGTTGCCTTGGTCTCGTCAGTAGTAACACGTCGGTGTGCAGCGAGGACATGCGAGGGCATCTTGCTCTCGTCTTCATCGTACGATAGCGTAAGTTTGCTCATCTTAAGCTGCGCAACCTACACCCTAGTCTCAATGCCGTGAATGCCTCGAGGGAAGGCGAACTATAAACGAGCTACTGCAGAAATGTTAGCTACTGTAAGCTTGCAGTACAGTACTGTACGTAGCAATGTCGATGTCGCGATGTCGATGATTCGACGATGATTTTCGATGATCGCCCTCGGCCCTCGGCCCTCGCCCTCAAAGAAATCAAGAACGGCCCTCCTCATCACCTCATTTCCTCATTTCCATTTCTTCGTCATCTAAATTCATCACGACAAAAAAACATTCAACAACATCACTTCTTCTTTGACTTGGCACTTGGCTTTGGCTTGGCTTCATTGCCATCGATTCCCAGAGACAGAGACAGGAGTCAAGAGAGATATCACATAAACATATGGCTCCAAGCGAGCGAGCTGTTTAATATGAAGAAGCACGCGCAATTGCTGTTGCATTTTAATGCAGTGCCGATGTGGCGTCACAAGTGTGCTTGCCAATGCCAGACTCGTTTTCTCTCGTTATCATTAAACCAAGTTCATCTGTTTCGAATTTCTAATTTCTACACACTACCTCACATGAGACCATCTAAAACCTACTAGCAAATCAGACCACTTCGCTCTAAAACCCAAACCCCAACCAGTGCCCAACGCCCGAAGTCCCCAAATCTCCATACATGGGAGTAGGTAACTCCCGAAATGTGCGCTCCTGGTGATTTGGAGCTCGCTGCTGCATTGGCCGTGTAAACTCCTTCCCTATCTTTCGTAGGAACGTTCGGCACTCGCTAATGGGTTGGTGCATCGGAATGGCTTTAAGGATTTGTAGTCGAGGAAGGCAGTTTTTCTAGGAGCCTTTCCAGGGTAGACCGCGGGTCCCGAATGTGGTTGGCGTCCACATGTAAGTCAGTTGTAGCAGTGCCAGGAAGTTCAAACTTGAATTCGCGCAATGCAGAGTCAAGCACCTGCGTGTAGATGACAACAAAACACAATCAGCAAGAGTCCACGATGAACAGAAGACACCATGACATATGCTTTGGATTCTATGTTTAAACATGCAAAAGTGCATTATGCAGACGAAGACTTTCTAATCGAATAATCGTAGAAGCAGTAGCAGGACAAGGGTTTACGCGTGCGTGAAATACACAAACAATACACAAACATCAACATCAATGTCGTCATTTATTTACCGTCAGGAGTCCTCGAGCGCCCGTGCCCTGGTTCACCGCCAGCTCGGCCACGGCTTCAAGCGCTAAGTCATCCACCGAAAGGTCGATGCCATACCTAAGTAACGAAAGGGGCGAGCATATACAATAGAAAGAGAATACACCTCAGGTGATGATTTTTCTCAGTCGTCTGACAAGACGCTAACAAAAGTAAACACAACCTCCAAACGTAGGAGGCACAATGGCACACTTGCTGTCTCACCCTTTGAAGTCCTCGGTGAATTGGTGGAGCACCGAATCTTCGGCTCGGGCTAAAATGCCGACGAGGTCCGAAGTGGCGAGATGGTCGCAAGCCACCCGAACCTGTTTTAAGTGGGGGAGGGGGATCGGAGGGAGCATAACTACACACACGCAGAAGAAAAGTAGATTCTTGAATGAAATTGGAATCCGATGAGAAAGAATTAATTACGTTTCAATATAATAACAGCTGAATCCTTCTGCATGCTTTCCCCCACACCCAAACACTCACTGGCACGCGGCCCATGAATTCGGGCTCCATGCCAGCGTCCACGAAATGGCGGGTCTCAAATCGCCCCGATGATGAAGAAGCACTACTACTAGTGGTTGTCGTCGCTGCGCCATTTCCTTTTCCTAACGCGTCTCCGCTGCCACTACCACCACCACCGCTGCTGCTGCCACTGCCACCGTGACCTGTATTATCTCCCTCTTCTTCCAATGCTACATTAGCGCGAAGAGCGTTGAACGCCCCACTGAAGATGAAGAGCACATGCTTCGTGCGCACCATGCTTTTCGCTTCCGTTCCTCCTGCACCATTCTCACCATTGCTCCCTTTACTACTGCCACCGTGACTGCTACCGCTGTTGCTAAAACTAGAATTGCTGCCATGGGGAGAGTAAGGGTTGTTGTTATTGTGGTTGGTTGTGACGCCACCGCGGCCCGTAGCGCCAGGGCCACGCCAGGAGGTAGGAGGAGGAGGGCTCCGGCTAGGCGGCTGAGCGCCAGCGTCAGTGTCCTTCAAAGTGACCTAACATAATGCACCGCAAGGAAACAAGTGATGTTCAAGTATTCCTGTACTTTCAAATTCATCCCACCGCCTTCATGCATCAAAGCCTAAAATTACGACAGAGAAAGACCAGGCTTTCAGTCCTGCGCAATCGAAGTGAACAAAGTACAATATCATGCATGCTGCACCCTCGGCAATCAAATCATTGACCAAGTACCTCTCCGTCTTCCATCAATTTCAGCAAGCTAGTCTGCACGTCGCGCGTGTTCACCGAAGTCGCTCCGCCCGCGCCGCCGGGCACGAACGCAATTTTGTCGATTTCGTCCACATACACGATCCCGAACTGCGCGTAACAACACAACAAGTGGCAGAAAGATTACGCTGAGGCTACGTATAAATTTTACAGTAGATATCTTACAATAAATTTATCCTTTGCGTGTCATTCTCTATCATCCAAATGAACCCATTCTCTCTTCTCTATTTTCTCTCCTTTTCTCCATTCCTCATTACCTCGGCGAGCGCCACGTCGCCGTTTGCAGCGGCCACTAGGGACCGCACCGGGTCTTCCACGTCTCCGCCTACGTAGCCGGTGGCGCTGAACTTGGTGGCGTCGCACTTGACGAAGGGTACTCCAATGAGCTTGGCCATGGTGCGCACTAAGTGGGTTTTTCCGCACCCCGAAGGCCCCAGCACTAGCACGTTGGGCTTCACGTAATTCCTGCAATGAGAGGGAATGAAATGTAAGCAAGGGAGGCAAACACACATTTTAGGCGAAAAGAAAATGCACGTAGGCATGAAGTGTATGCGACACGTTGTCAGTTGTAAACTACGCGTGTTTTACAGCGCACCTACGTAAAGGAAGTGCCATAATGAGTCATAAGAACTAGACACTCGCAAAATAAAGGAAGATAAGGGCATGATGAATGAGACAGAGCGGTTGAACGGGTTACAAGCGAAATTCAAGGAATGACAGGCAGCAAGTAGGAGGCCCACCGAGCGTGCACTTCTGGGTCAGCTAAGCATCGCCGAGCATGGTTGTAGTGGTCACAGAGGGCTACGGCGAGTGCCTTCTTCGCATCGTGCTGTGCGACGACGAAACGATCGAGGAACCCTTTCACCTGCAAAGCGTGTGACCACAGAGGATTTACGGATAGCAACTCATTTAGATAGAGGATTAAAAAAGAGAGTGGAGATTCCAAACCTCTCGAGGCGTTTTGTTGAAGTTTTCAATTGCTGCAACACCCTTGGGAGGTTTCCCAGTAGCTCTGCTTTCTTCACCAAAAGGCGGCTGCTGTCCTCCAGTTTGCGCGCGAGGGCTTTTGAGAGCGATAGCTGGTCTAGGTTCATCACTTCGGGCTTTCACGTTGAGATTGTCGAGGCTGCTCATGGCAGTCGTTGAGGATGCTGGCCCTGAAGTCGACTTGTGGTTCAAGTGACCTAGCCGCTCCATGCGTGCTTTAATGCCATACCTAATTCATCACCCGAAGAATATTTTCATAATTCAAAATTCGATTCGGAGTTATCAGTCGAATAGGTTAAAAGCATACTTGTCGAGCGCTGAGCCCACGCTAGGCGAAGTTTGATCCTTTGACGGCCGCTTCGAACCGTCTTCGTTTATCGACCCGATAAATGATCGGGAAGACAATAGTGCCAAGCGCCGGGTGCGAACTAACGTGCGTACAGATGAAATCATGCTTTGAGCTTAAAGTCGCTCGGTACGCCCGCTTGCCAGCTAGAGTAGAGAGAGCTGCGCAAGTAAGCAAAAGTAAGACGTTATACACAGCTTTCAGCCTAGCTAGCTACAGTAGAGTGCGTGCTGCAAGAATACGAATGATGCGCACATTGAAGTTGCTCTAATACAACAACAACTTACTTCTGGTGTGCGACTTGCTTGATTTGCTTGACGACTTTTTTTGAACTTTTTCGATGACTCACCTCTATTCATCCACGTCATGTGAAAGAGTATCTCGCAGTGTGCGTTGTCCGAGCTTGTCACTAGAGAATGCCTACGGGTGAAACAACAACTAGAGTGTGCACTTGATTGAAACTCCTTCCAATCCACTTGTATGAGTGTACACTGTGCCATCTTTGTTAATAGCTCACACACCCCTTGAGTAACCATACGAAATTGCGTGCCACCCGCAAGGCTAATCTTCCGTTTGTTGACCTCTGTGATTTTCCCTTCGTTTCATAAGGCAACAATAGCGGTGCGGATCTACAACTGTCAGAATACGAATTGTTACGCGAGCAGCGCATTCAAGAGAACAAAGCAAAGATGGCTGACCTTGGCCTTGATGAGAAAGCCACGAGCCCCAAGAAATCACCAGCCTCGAAGACGAGCAAAGCTCCGTCCAAACAGGAAAAGCCAGCTCCAAGCCGCCACAGCTCACGTAATGCCAACAAGCCTGCACCGAACTATGCCGAAGAGCGCATCGTAGAAGACGAGCCTAGAAGTCGCGGCCGCAAGCGAGGCGCAGCTGGTGAGGCCTACGAAGACGAAGGCAGCAGCAGCGAAGAAGACAGCGACGATGACGCCCCCGCGATCTCGGCAGCATCGTCGTCGGAGGAAGCAAAACCTTGGATAATCCGTCCTCTGCCCAAGTACGACCCTAAGGAAGCTCAAGCCAAGTTCCCAGGCTTTGAGGTAGCTCGCAGTGGAGTTTCGCGGGACAGCAACACCAGAGCGTTGAAATTCGAGGCTGCACCCAACGCTGACAAAGAGACCGCTTCCCTGGTGGCTTCGTTGCGCCCAAACCGCACGCCAGAAGAAGTGCTGCGAGAAGGAGCCTTTGGAGGCACCTATTTCCGTACTATCAAATCGGGGGTCGCCAAGGAGACGTTCGTGGACCAATGGAAGGAAGACCTGCCTGAGGAGTGGCGGGAAGGCCTCAACCCGAAGACTTGCTTGTGCCGGTCGTGGAAATCGTACGACGTGAACGTGAACAAGTTTGGAGTCAAGTCCGGCCAAACGCTGGAAGATTGGGAGTCGTCGGGTTGGATTACTTCCTACGACCCTTTCGGGTGGTTTCAATGGTGAGTGTCCGACTGCGCTTACTGTACTGAAATCAGCACGAAGCAAGCTTTGTTCGGGTTAATTGGAAGTTTGTTGAAGGCAAGAGTAAGAGGGGCAATAGAGTTGTCCGGATACTTCAAATACCGCACTCATTTTCGTTTAAGATGTGTGTGTGCCTGCTCTCCTCAAAGTCTTCGCTTCACTTCAATTATTGGGTTGTTTTTGCTCTTTCCCTTACACCTTCCTCTTTTTCCCCACACGACTTGCCCTCCAAACCCTAGGTACGTGCGCTTCTTTCAAGGCAGGCGCTGCCCGGACGATGCTCGGCAAATTGGAAGGTGGCTGAAGTGCTGCGGCCCCACCGGGCGGTGGAAGGGGAACTTGTGCGCCAAAGTAGCGGTGGCGGGAGCGAGCTACGACGACCCCGCGGTGAGCCCGGTGGTGCGGCAAACGCTGCTGCATTGGGGCTACGAGCTCACGCCGGAAGATTTCGCGGCCAGCTTGAAGAAACTCAAGAACAAGGGGGCGTACCTCGTAAACAAAGCGGACTTGAACGCGGCGTTGAGCAAGGGAGGAAAGAAGCAGGCCAAGAAATGAGCTGTTATAGCAGCATCCCGCTCTACTCCGCCTGCTGCATGTAGATGCATTTTTGCTTTAGCTTCATGTGCTATAAACTGGGACTTGAACCTGAGGGTTCATGACTTGAATAGGCATAAGCATTGCTTTATCACGCAAAGGGCGGTAAATTTACAGCAGCGCAGTCATCCTGGTGTATCGTATACGTAATAAGCCTTTAATATACGAATTGTGCGTATCGGAAATAATCGCGGCTTCAGCTTCAGATGGGACATTCTGGCGCATGCGCATGGAGCATTGAGCATGGAGCATGCGAATGCATGTCGCTAGAGCGAAAGAAACCAACTTCGGAAGTAAGTCAGTTCGCTTTTCGCACTTATTTTGTTTTTTGTCGTATATCTTATATCTTACTATATCTTATACCTATATGTAATATTGTGCGTTGTGTATTGGTGCATTGGGGGAGTATAATTAATCCAACCAAATTCACAGGGAGAGAGAGCGGAGAACGAGGAAACACGAGTTCCTTGCGTTAGCGACAAGCGCCCCTTTGGGCAGTACTTCGATTTCGACTTGCGAAAGCATCTATTGATTGGGCGCAGTTTTGCCTCACCAACACCACCACGCCTTTTCTTGTGGCAACTGGCGCTGACTGCTAAATTGGTAGATGTTTAAACGTAATCGTTTCTGAAGAAGGCCTTAGCAAGGCACATCAATCGCGGAAGAATTTATTATTCCTTGCCCCTCCGCCCCATTTGGACGCGAGTCTCATGTTCTCAATTGCATATTTTTGCTCCCCCCGGTCCCGCGACCGACGAAGAAAACAGTAGGAACCAATAGGAACAAACAAGTACAAGTATTATGAAGATGCGCAGGTAGCAGCCGCCGTAATCCAGGCTCAAGCCTCTTTTGTTTCACTTTTAGGCCATATGTACGAGTATCAACGAAGTAGTGCAGTGGAATTACGTTATTCAGCTCCTCGACAAGATCGCCGCTGCTGATATGCTCGATAGTGACACGACTTCGCCTCTTAAGAAAAAAAAGAACACATTCCTGAAACTACCAGGCTTTATTGTAATCTAAGGTACATAAAGACAATGCAATCTTCATAATTCAGATCGTGCGAACGCGCGAACTTACTGTAAACGAAACACATATTATTCTAAAGATCCAACAAGAACAAGAAGTAAGTGACAGAGGATGTCATCACACAGTGCCGGACAACCGAGTCTATTGAGTGTTGAGCCTTGCCCTTCCGATATAAATGTGAGATAATACTTGAACCTAAAAGAAAAGGAACGCTGTGCGTCGGGGTGGTATCGTGAAGGTAAATATTCGCGCACATAAGCCAGAACACTCCTTATTACTTTCGTAAACATTTTCTAGTGCATCCAAAATTCGGCATCTCCACCAATTCAAAGACAAATCCCACGATTAGACGCCATCGCCAGCTTGTTCATCAAAAGAAATAATTGCAAGATACTAAGCACCTAACTCTTTGATTTAATCAGTTCAAAGGAAGGAGTAGATAATTGGCGCGTGCTCCGTGAACCCACCACAACTAAATCTCGCTGATTTTTCAACTTTTGTTACAGAGAAGTAGGTGACGTAAATTCGACCTATGTGGTTTGTCAGCAGATCATCTCTCCTCAGCAGACTCTCTTTGGCTCCTTGGTTAGTGTGGTGACACAATATAACCAATTCGCCAGTCTCCATTTACTTCACCGCCCTCGCGCACCAGTGAGTATACCGACTTGCAAAGCTTCCAGAGTAACATGCACTGTACTGAAAACGTGAACCCTTTTCGTTGTTGCCACTATTGGAAAATCTTCTTCCCCCCTCCCTCCCCGACAAGCGCTGTTGCTGTGAGCACAATTCGAGCCTGTGTGTTATCATTATCGCATGCAGTGCATGTGGCACCACAGTCGTGTTCTGGTCGTTTATTAATACCTGCGCGGAAGGGGCCTGTCTCTTGGCAAAATTTGTTTGCATTTTTTGCGTTCAACCACTCCCTGCTGCAGTCACATTGTGACGACGTCGTAGTAGCAACCAAGTGTGGCGGAGATCACATAAACCACCAAGTTTGCCCCTCTGGAGTAGAAGCAAATGATGAAAACACACCATAAATACCTAGGGTCTCTGGCAACTAGTTTTGCTGATTGATTTATTGTTTTATTTTTTTTGGCAGCTGCTGCGACTATCATGGCCGACGACGTCGTAACAAGCGATCATGCGTTGCCGCATCAAGGACCTCCTCAGCCCATTCAACTACAACCCCCATCTCCAACGTCCAAAGAACCTGGCCAAGTTACTGGCAAAACAAACGGAAGCCCAGCAGCGGCGAGCTCTGAGGACCCCGGACGAGCGAAACGACGGCGTCGGCAACCAGCAAGAGACCACGACCTCGATATTGAAGACATGAAGATCTTCCATCAAGCCATCGACAATTCGCGCACCGAGAACGTGAATTTGGATGTGCACATCGAAGAGTGTCCCGTGTTCTACCCCACGATCGAAGAATTCGCTTGCCCAATCAAGTACATATCAAGCATCATGCCGAGGGCGATACGATTCGGCATCTGCCGCATTGTGCCGCCTGAAGGCTGGGAGAACCCTACTCAAGTTGATTTTGACTCGAAGAAAAAATTTGCGACGAAGCTTCAAAGAATGAGCTTGATGCAGGAAGGGCGGGCAATGGGGGACGGCCAGTTCTATAATGTTCGACAGTACGAGAAGATGGCCGATGAATTCCGGGCGAAGTGGATCGAAGAACATCACGAAGACCCGTCTAAAGTGACTTACCGAGACTTGGAAAATGACTACTGGAAACTAATCAAGGGGGTATCCGGTGAAGCAGTGCAGGTACGACAGGAGGAGGCATATATTAGCCATTAGTGATCGAAGGAAATAATCCTTTAGGTGCCCCCCCTAACTTGTCAGCGTTGCTGTAATCTCTACTACAGGTAGAATACGGGAACGACTTATCGACGTCTGAGTACTGGTCAGGGTTTCCCCGGCGGCTGGTAAGGAAATCAAACCTGAGTTTGTCGTTTGCCTATCTCACACTGTTTTAATCGTGATTTATCATATGATTTAAACAGCCATCTGACCCACCTCTCGGCGACACAAGCGCGCCCTTTGGGTCACCTGAGTACTACCGCACGTGTGGCTGGAACCTCAATAACATCTCGACGTGGCCTGGTTCAGCCATCCGCTGCGTATCTCACTCTATCGATGGCATCAACAAACCCTGGCTTTACTTGGGCATGATGTATTCGTCGTTTTGCTGGCACCGCGAGGACATCTACCTCGCATCCATCAATTACATGCACTCGGGCGATGGCAAACAGTGGTATGGCATCCCTGGCGCCAAGGCGAAGGCGTTCAAGTCTGTAATGGAAAAGATCATGAAGCTGCGGCTCAAAGAATGCCCCGACCTAGGTCAGTGCGTAAGCGCAACAAAAGCGCATTCATAGATGCCAGTGCTACTGTAGCCTGCCCTCACCTATTTTTTTTGTCTGGTTTATTTTTCTCTTTTAGAGCACCACATCACCACTCAAATTGCGCCGTCGACGCTCCTGAGTAACAACGTGCCCGTGTATAAGACGCGGCAAGAGGCCGGGCAGTTCATTGTTACCTTTCCTCAGGCCTATCATGCAGGCTTTAGCTACGGCTTCAATTGTGCTGAGGCAGTGAACTTTGCTACAGCTGACTGGATTCAGCACGGGAGCGTGTCTGTGGTGGACTATCGGCTGAAAGGCAAGCGCGAAGTGTTTTCGTTCGACCGTCTTCTCTTTACACTTACCTACCATCTCCCAGAGCTATCTCTTGAAAGCTGCAAAATGCTCTTGCGGGAGCTGGAGGTGCTACAAGCAGATGAAGACTACTTCCGCAAATTGCTGTACAGCACAGGTGTGCAGGACGTCTCCAAAGTCGCACAGCTGCCGAATGAAGGCCGAATGGCATCAGCAATTCCAGAGGAGCTCGCGAACTACGACGACCAGCGCATGTGCCACACCTGCCAGCACACATGCTTCTTGTCAGCTGTGTGCTGCAACTGCAGTGAGCAGGCTGTATCGTGTCCCAGGTGCTGCGACTTCATGTGTGGCTGTCCGCGCACCAACAAGTTCATGCTTGAGTGGCATACAGTCGCCGAAGTTGAAGCAGTCGTAGCCATGACCCGTGAGCACATCGCCAAAATTGAATCCAGCTAATCCTGTGATACTTTCTTGGTTGTCTCAATTTGTTCGGAAGTAAGATCATCTGAAAGCATTACAAGAGAATAGAGCGAACCCTGCTAGCCTTCAACACTCGAGTTGCATCGATGGGGATTTCTCGATTCCTTTCGCAACTTCATCTCTTCCTCAATTATGTCGAAAGTTTGTATGTATTTTTGTGAGGTATGGCCGCTCGAGCACGTGTGCCGGATTGGCAACTTGGGCTTTCGACTTGTGTATGTTTCGTGCTTCGCCAGTGTCTATGTCAAATTTGTAAAGCGCGATGTGGATGTGCGATATGGAGATGCATTTGAAAAGTATTACACAGGCACGGGCCTCTGAAGGCATCACGCTTATGGGGCTATTTGTAATTTTCTGTATGTCGCAATCCGCATTGAAATAGTCGTGCAATAGCCGTAGCCGACTAGCCGACTGCATTGATAACATAGCATCGTAAATGCGGTAGGCGATAGCGGTGCCCGGTATATGATATCCCACCTGCGAGCTGCGATAGATAAAGTTATATGTGTCATGGACGTTCAGCCGTAGCGGTGCGTATGCCACATGCCACCGCGTTCCGCATTCGCATTCTCATTCACACCAGTAATATGTAATCAAGGACCAAGGCAAATCAAAATCCAGAAACCCACGCGATTTGCAATATGCAATATATGTCAGCCGTCAGCTGTCGGTTGTCCGGAAGGAACGTATCGGGAACGTTTCCTGCTCGGCGACATAAATCCTCGACGTCTTCTGAGCCACCCTGCGCTGAAAAGCCTGCCTGTTCCGCTCCTTGGCTTGCGCTGAAGTATTCTGCCTGTTCCCGTCCCAGTGGTGTCATTTCTCGCCGTCCCGGCGGTACATGAATCGTTTTCCATGGTTTCTGCACCAAATGGCACATAAATTGTTGCGCTTGAATTATCTATATTCACTACACATTAATCTCAGACTGCGGCGTGAAGTCGCGTTTACTAGGGCCCACCTTACCGATTGTCCAGAAAGAATGCATCGCCCGCTCTCTATATCTAGTTAGTACGGTAAGTCAAACCTCCCCCCTCCCCCACAAAGACAAATGGGAAATTCCTCAACAGCACAACACGAACACCTCCCACATACATCAACATCAATATCAGCTCTAGGACCAGGACGGAAGCTCTAGGATTATCGTAGGACCGCAGGATTCAGAATTAGAGCTAACCTCACTTTTTTAAAGACTGTCTACCATAGACCTAGATCCGAGGCTTCGCCTCTTACTATTACCTAGATCCTGAGTGCTGCTCGTGAAGATGATAACTCATGTGATACTTTCGTGCTTTCTAGTTGCTACGGTACTACTATTATTGAGCTCTGAGCTGTTAATCTGCAATGCAATACGCAGTTCGCTGCGAGGCTGCGAGGACGAAGCAAGGGAATCCTAATAAACCAATTTGATATTCAGCATACATAAGGAAATTAGCTAGAATTGATTAAAAATACAATCAAAGCAAGTGGAAAGACGACAAATCTCCCACTGCTACAATAAGTTGTGTCCAGTCAAAAGCAATGTTCGTCTCTTTTTACGCGTTTGTAACGTTGCCAAACACCGTACGCGCGGGCGACGCAGCCCCAGCCAGCTCCCCCTTGAGCGCTGGCGAAGAGGTTGCTGCTTCAGTCGCCTTCTTCGCCGCTCGCTTCTCGGCTTTCCGTGCAGCTTTGGCTGCGGCTTTGGCGGCTGCGGCGTCGCTCTCCGCCGTGTGTTTGCTGTTCGGGCTGCCGAAGTCCGCGTAGGTCCATTTGTTGACAGGTTTGGGCGAGCCCAGAGGAGACGACAGGTACACTTTCACCCCCGAAAACTGCGGCATGCGAGACCCAATCGGCGACGTGAAAAGCGCAGTGCTCGCGCTGTTCGCAGAAGGCACATTTTCGTCTTCGTCGTCGTAGTAGTCGCCTTCGTCGTCAGCTCCCCAAGCACCTGCCACGTAGGGTTCTTCCGTCTCGTCTTCGGCCCATGCCTCCACGGATGCGTGCTTGGCCTGTTTCACTGACGATGGCGTCGCTGCAGCTTTGCTCTTGGCAGGAGTGTTTGCGGGTGTCTTCTTCGGGGTGTTGGATGCCTTTTTCGATGGTTTCGCGTTGTTCGTGTTGAAAATGGCATCAATTTCATCGCTGGCTTCGGAGGCCAACAAGGAGAGGTCAAGCGTCGTTGGTTTCACCACAACAGCTGGTGCGGGTGCAACTGGAGCAGCTTTTGCCTTGATTTTGGGCGTCTTGGCAGTCATCCACGCTTCCACCGCCACCATAGGTTTGGCCGCTACTGGTGGTGCTGTTGTAGCTGTTGTCTCTGAGGTTGGTGCCGGAGCAGCAGGTGGGAAGACGGCAGGCGCAGAAGCGGTTTTTGCCTTGGGCGTTTTCCCGGTGACAATCTTGGTGAATGGGTTGGGAGTCTTGGGCTTCAGCGCTGATTTGCCAGCCGACTTCTTAGGAGTGTTGGCTTTGGTCTTCACGGGTGTAGATGCCTTCTCCACCACCACTGGTGCCTCGATCACCTCTTCTGCTTCCGCAGCAGGAGCAGCAGGTGCCTTGACAGCTGACTTCTTGGCCGACTTTTTAGGAGTGGCAGCCTTGGTCTGGACCGGCGTAGCTGCCTTCTCGACCACCACAAGTGCCTCCGCCGCCTCTTCCTCTTCCGCAGCAGGAGCAGCAGGTGCCTTGACAGCTGACTTCTTGGCCGACTTCATAGGAGTGTTGGCTTTGGTCTTGACCGGCGTAGCTGCCTTCTCGACCACCACTGGTGCCTCCACCACCTCTTCCTCTTCGGCCGCAGGAGCAGCAGGTGCCTTGACAGCTGACTTCTTGGCCGACTTTTTAGGAGTGTTGACTTTGGTCTTGACAGGCGTAGCTGCCTTCTCGACCACCACAAGTGCCTCCACCACCTCTTCCTCTTCCGAAGCAGGAGCAGCAGGTGCCTTGAAAGCTGACTTCTTAGCCGACTTCTTAGGAGTGGCAGCCTTGGTCTTGACAGGCGTAGCTGCCTTCTCGACCACCACTGGTGCCTCCACCACCTCTTCCTCTTCCGCAGCAGGAGCAGCAGGTGCCTTGACAGCTGACTTCTT
>Ga0307982_1000619_pt1 | contig 27865 bp, 25 predicted proteins | sample OrgLakmetagen989_FD_201847 | JGI IMG/M metagenome (GOLD analysis project Ga0307982, IMG submission 201847) | Saline water microbial communities from Organic Lake, Antarctica - #989 | ecosystem: Environmental > Aquatic > Non-marine Saline and Alkaline > Saline | place: Antarctica: Organic Lake...
CAAGCGGCCCGCTTGCATGTTGTTGTTTGTATTTTTGAGGGGGGGGGGCTTTTCTATTCACTGCCACTCTGCGAACGAGGAAGGAGTTCCTATGTTGGATGTTCAGTGGTGGAGGAACATCCCAGAGATAGAATCGAAGATCATCATCAAGAGCAGGCCATTTAGCTGAAGCGGAGAAGCTTTTGCTGACGTGACAAGAAACCAAGGACTTGAACACCATCAAGAACAGCATCGCTTGTGCGCACATCAGCGGTGGGAGCAAACAAATAACACGGTGATCACGACGCCAGCAGTCGTAGCAGCAGCAGCAGACAACGAGACCAACGCCAAGACCCGGACCATCAACAATGTGGACCAGTCAAGGCGAAAGCGGGAACAGCCTGTCACATTTACGACCTCAGGAAGCGCGAAGCACTGAAGGCGAAATGTTCAAGACAAAGAAGCCGACAACGAAATCGAGCGGCAGCGCAGGCACCACAGCGCGAAGTCGAAGACACTCGCAAGCGCAAGAACAACCTTATTCATCAAGCACCTTCCAATACGGAAACCGCTAGATGGGTGGGAGTGTTGGATGTTCAGTGGTAGAGGAACATCGCAGAGTTAGAATAGAGTATGAGTCAGAGACATGAACTACTTATGAATCAGATGACGCAGATGCAAACACAACCTTGATCAACAGAGAACAAAGACACAAAAGGACACGAAACACCCTTGCCTCTTACTTGCATCTACCTCTAACACCAGGGGCCCTACGGGGGCCCCAAAGAGTATACTTCTGCTACAATAATGAGAGGATTATGCACCGTGGGGGCTCATCATTCAATATCCTATCCCGTCGAAGCATCTTATGGCTCAGGGGCAGAACAATAGGCGCCTTGCGCGCTGAAAGGCTCACTTTGACCTCTGCCGAGTGAACTTCGTGTTGCGCATGTCACGAGCTTCCTTGCTCGCGCGCCTTCCTCTTGATTGTTCTGCAGAGTGCGCAACACCCACAAAAACTTCGCTTTTTGTAAATTTTCCGAGGAATTTGGCCAATGAACCTCTCCCTCCTGAATCATTCCGCACTTGCTTTGTTGGCGCAACGCATGCGCATTCCCACTTCTGCCCGCAGCATTGGCTTCTGTGCCATTCGGGTTTGTATTAGTTCAAGTTCGAGTTCGAGTTCGAGTTCGAGTTCGCCAGGGAGTCTCTATGGTAGTGTTATGTTAGCCATCTGCGAGGCGGAGTTGAAGTAAACCGTTTTGTGCAATTCCCGCTGCACTTTTTTAAGATTTCAATTGAAAGAGAAATAGTCCGCCAGCAACAGCTACAGAGGGGGAGCAACTATACCTGAATATTTGGCCTCTATTCAATCTGTAGCTCGACCATCGACGATTCACGGAGTGTTGTCACTAAGTAAAAATTATTATACATGTAAGAATTCTACCATCACTTCCATCGCCACTCGGGCATGTGCGCCTGATTAGTTTCTTAGGTCTAGTTTGCGCTGCTTTGCTTAACTTCTCTACCTGTTAGCCTTCTAATTCCGGCCCTTCGGGGCCTGTCTCAAAAATACATACTATGGAATTTTTATTTTTTTCTTGCATCTCATGGTCGGTTATTATCGGTATTTATAGAGGAAATTCGTTAAAATTCGAATTTTGAGTTTTTGCCCCTATGGTAGCCATCTAACGTCGAAGAACCTGAGAAATAGCGCCAAAGTGGGCATATTCTTACTCTGCGAGTATTCTAAGATATGAGTTATTGTCTATCTTGTTCGAAATTCCATACTAAGAACCCGATAGATCCCTGTGCCCTCTTTTTAACACATAAAAGTTTCAGATATTTTTACGACCAGAAGTGGCAGCCGCGACCTGAATACCTTCCCTGCGCTGCGCATCCAGCCCCGAAGCTTGCTAATGCCTGATGCAAGCGCAATTGCTAGCAATCACATCGCCGGTTCAGCGCTGGTCGTATCAAAATCAATCTAACCAGCTACACAATCCAGCTAACCTTCTGCGCCTGTCAAGCACAGCAGCTTGCCTTCATCGCTCCCATTGCGCGTAATGGCGATAGCAACCAAACAAGTGCTTATTAAGTATAAGCTTCAGTAGAAGTAATAATAAAAGAGAAGAGCGGAAAAGTGGCACAAAACATTTGGTATAATATACTACATTAGATCACCACAATCACATTCGAAAAAAGAAAAAAAAAATGTCTAAAAATGGCTGCAATTTCACTATCCACTTCAGCTATAGTTGAAGGTTCTGCTCGTGTCAGTGATGGATGCTTGAGCGCTGCTGAGTTCGAGGCCGAGGCACAAGCGTGGGTGCAGTGGTGTTGGCCTCCCGACCCGCATTCGCCGTCAGGATGGGCACCAGAGTGGGTCTGGCATCCATCGAGGAGCAAGAGAGCTACTAACAGTGAGAACGGTGCGTCCATTCGGCTTCAAACAGGCCCCGGGTATTTGTCCCTTAAGCGACCTGTACAGCGACGAAACCACGATGCTGTTGTTGACCCTACAGTCGACCGCCTGTCTGTCGGTGGCAGCAGCCACAGCAACAAGGGCGGAGGTGGTGATGCTGAAGCTTGGGAAGAAGGTGATGTGGCAGTAGCTGACGAGCACACGTCAGCGCCTCGATTAGGACGTCACTTAGTCTCTGAAGAAACCTGCACCACTCCTGTGGGTGCGCATGTATGTGCACAGGAGTGGTGTGTGGACGTGACCTACAGCCCCACATGGCGCGTGCCGGTTTTGTACTTCACCGCTCGAAGGCACCGCTCTCAAGTCTGCTGCAACTGTAGCGAAAGGCCTTTGACGTGGGCTGAAATAGCCGTGCATTTGCCTCAAGCTCTCCACGAAGACCTTTTGAATAGTTGTAGCGGCAGTGAAGACACTCGTGTAAGCAACGCAAGCAGCGTTGGCAGCGAAGTTGGTATGTGGCCACTGTTGACAGAAGAGCTGCATCCCATAACGGGCTTCCCTTGCTTCATGCTGCACCCGTGTGCTACTGCTGGTCGCATGGCTTGCTTAAATTTGCCCCAACAAAACACCTCGACATCCAACCGGGGCAATCGGCTCTATCTCCTTACATGGCTCACCATCTTTGGACCCGCAGTGGGACTGACCGTCTCTCCTAGTTTTTACTGCTTGAAAAGATCCTCATGTAATTGATGTCGAGATGTGGTGTGGGATTTTTCTGATGCCGAAATGGATTATTCTTTATATTATCCTGTGTATAATAAAACGGGCCTGGCTTTCAGCTTTCAGTCCGGCCTGGGATGCCCTGTAGACGCCGGCTGCATGGCAGACCAACTGGCAGCTCAAGGGAGGTAGCCAACTCGAATTACGAATTAGCACCCTTTAGCCATAGCACAAACAAATCAAAACAAGAGTCCCCCAAACCGAGCTCATCGGGCTAGGGCCGGGCCCCGTGCCCAGAAACTTTGACCGCACCGAGTAATGGAGGGTCTAGAGGGGGAATTGCGGAATTGTTTATGTATGTGGGAGGCGTTGAGTCATTGAGGTACTTCCTCTTTATGGGGGAGGTCCGACTTACGACGTATTATATTGGCGGGATTAAGAAAGCGGGCGATGCGTTCCTTCCGGGGTAGGGCAATAAATAAAAAAGGTTGTGTGGCATCTGGAGCAGGAACTGAGGAGAACGACCCATTAGCCGCTCCTTGAGTCTTTAAGTGAACAACGGGATATTGCAGTGCCGGGATGGGGACCAGGCATAACACTTCAGAGCGCAAGCCAAGAAGCGGAACATGCAGACTTCTCAGCGCAGAATCCAGATTGGCTCAGCAGAAGTAGAAGATTCATGTAGCCGAGCAGAAGGCAGAGGTCGTCAAAGCCATCTCGGCACAAAAATCGCGCTACAAAACAAGAAGCAATATAATTTATTGAATTTATGGCCCGGAATTCTCCAAATTCGCTTGATATCATCAGTGCAGCCGAGTTGAATTTGCTGTGCGAAAAGAGCAGCGATTAAGGGCGAGAACACTTCTTTTTGTCGGAATGCGATTCCCAATTGCGGCCGACATCGTCAACCAACCACTGAGCAACACGCTCGCACGGCGAGCTGGATGCGAACAGACCGAGCCACGGGCTCAAACAAGGGAACTTCGGAAAGTTCCAAGAGAATGATTACTTTACACGAAAGAGAGTGCTGCCAGAGAGAGCACTAATATATACACAATAGAGTGTATATACAGAAAAGGCAACGCGCTAAAAAGACATAACCACCGGGTTGTCACAAAAATGCGCTGACGTTGCACCAAACGGGCCGCTAGGGCCCGCACTGCTTTGCTAATCATAGTACCAAGCTACCCAGTCAAGTTCCCCCATCCGAGACATTTGAGCAGCACTCCCAGAACATAGAGGATTGTGCCACTTTAGACCTATTGGGGGATCGTGCCATTCGCAGTTCTAGCTGCCTTGCTTTTTATATCAGCCTATTGGCCTTCTAATTCCGGTCCTTCGGGGCCTGTGTCAAAAATCCCAAAATATCCAGCTATTTCCCCGGGGGTTTAAAAATAAAACGGACTCATATGGTAATTAGAAAAGAATTTCTCGAATGAATGAGGCCAACGAACTATCAAAAAAATTATATTCAACAAACAGAGTTGTTATTTTGACATAGGCCCCGGGGTTTTCCCGAATTATCTCCATTTTATTCATATTTTATTACTAAGAGTCAGGCCATATCCGCGAAATATCCGTAATATATTTCCTAAGTTCGCTAAAAAAATTCACGTGGTTTCAAAGTGAATGAAATTTACACAGGACCCGAGGGGCCGGAATACGAAGGCAAACAAGTAGAGATAAAAAGCAAAGGAGCTCAAACTATGAAGCTAATTAGGCACACATTCCCGAGTGGCCATGGAAGGGATAGTCATTTCGCTCAAATGGTACAAAATTTCGCTTGATTCGCGAGAGCATCCATTCCTCGAGATTCGATTAGATCCGATTCGATTATACTCGCCAATTGCAAAGAAACAACAACAACAACAAGAAGAAGTAGCGTAAAGCTGTGTTTTGATGAATCCTCCGGAACAAGTCTGACTGGGCTGAGTGTCCTTTTGCATAATGCAATGTTCATCTTAAATCTCATGAACCCTGCAAGATTAATTCTTAGAAGGAGGCAGAGGTTTCGATTATATCAAGTAACCCCCAAGATCTCCCAGAACATCTCGCAAAATGCAGAATAAGCCCAAGAGAAGGCACATAATCCTGGCTCTTGATGAAATAATCCGCATAATCATTTCCATGGCCACTCAAGCATGTGCGCCTGATTAGCTTCCTAGATATAGTTTGATCTGCTTTGCTTTTTATCTCTTGCTGTTAGCCTTCTAATCACAGCCCCTCGGGCCCTCGGGGCCTGTCTCAAGTAATCCGCACCGTCGCACAAAAATGCACAACCGGGAAGGAGGGCCACGGGAACGACATGAAGGGCGCGCATCAAGGCGCCTAGACCACACACCAATGGTACCGCAGCAAAATCATTTCGCCCCCGAACTGTGCAAAGCACGGGCGCTCGGCGCCAGTATATACATGGAGGTTTGGACCGCTACAATCACTTCCACGGCCACTCGGGCGTGTGCGCCTGATTAGCTTCGTAGATTAAGTTTGCGCTGCTTTTCTTTTCTTTTCTGCCTGTTAGCCTTCTAATTCCGGCCCTTCGGGGCCTGTCTCAAACTACAAATATGCAAATATGTTCTTGCACAACATACTGTACATACGAGTACGGACATAGGCCACGTCTGCGTGGTTGGCTCTTTCTCTTTCAGCTCGGTTCGTTAGTGCAGGGATGCCGACCTTCTCTTTTGGTTCCGGTCCATTCCTATTCACTAACGAGCTGCTTTGCTTTTTATCTCTTCCTGTTAGCATTCTAATTCCGGCCCCTCGGGGCCCGTCTCAAAAACCGGCGCTGGATGTAGCCACTTACCCCGTAGGGGCATATTGTAATAGTTGACACGTTGACACACACACTCAAGTACAACAAACATGCAGTGGTGCAGTGGTGCAGTCGGTGCAGTACAGAAACACAGGAAAGCGTTGGGCCCATGTCAGGCCCTGCGGCATGAGTAGCATACATCACAGACACGCTTGGCACTCCTATCAAGCGCACTTGTATCCCCGCATGAGGCATACAGTTTTTAGCACCCTTTACAGGCACGCACAGCCACCACATATCACGAGCTCGTCTAGCATCCATCGTAGGCAAGTTTAGTATTCTTATAGTGGCTCACCTTCAAGAATGCGCACCAATGATTGTAACGCCAGGAAATTCAATTTAATCGCGGCTTAGGATTATAATATTGGGCTTAAGGAAGAATGGCCCAGTCAAGCTGTCGCTGGCAAATAGTGGCCTACTTAATGATGTTATGCTTCATTCGTGACCGCATGTTTTTCACACATGTCGAATCTTCGACATCTGTCATTGGGACTGCGGCTAGTATTCATGACATAGATCTCGTTGTTGACTCTCCTGCCAGTGGCATACCATACTCGACCATAGAATCTATCCGAACTACCGTTGAAATCAATTTAGGATTAGGTCCTATATCAAATGCCGTGCGTGAACGACCTCAGGACTGGAAAGTTTGCATCTCTTGGATGTTAAGTGCAAGTGAATTTTGCCAGAATTTCATGGATCCCCCTATGCTTCCTAGTTTACCCCCGCGGAACATTTCGAATCCCCAGAAGTACTTATTTCAAGCTTGGATACAACATATTTCTTCAACTAAAGAGTATCGCATCGGCCTTGCAGCTCTCACGAAAGTTTCGTACATGGTGGACCCTAGAATTCAGTCTCACGGGGACTCTATTGATGTAGCTATTTCAATAATCTCCCCTATACCAGGCGTGGCTTATTCCGATTCCGATGAGATTTCCCCATCACTTAGACTCACTCTCCTCAATGGAGATCTGGCTGATACTATCCGGAGTCGGCCTCAAGAATGGAACTTATGTTATTCATGGGGCATATTAGGTCAAGAAATTTTCGCTTATTGCAGTGGCATTCCCGAGCTTCAAGAATTGCCTCCTCACGGTCCAGTAAAAGTAACAACTTTAGAGAGACTAATTTTCAAAGCATGGCTACTTGATACAGCAACGGCTAAGACTGAAGCACATGTACAGTAGAGCTTCAGTACAGCATTAGTCCTCCTTCATGGGACTTTATGGTGCCTCTTGTAAATCCACTTCAGAAAAGCCACTTAGTAACAATTCTTGGATTGGAAGGCAGTGGCCATAAAGCAATGATTGCATTCTGGCCCTCTTTAGCCGACCGCTCTAGTGATGTTGAGAAGGTCTTGTATGGTGCTCTGAGGGAATGGAGCCCAACAAGCCCTCCTTCAGATATACCTGCTGCGAGATCTCGCATCTCTGCAAGACTCAATGCTTGGGGAAAACGGCAACTTTCGAAACAGGAAGTTATCGACGACAATGGGGAGGGTGAGGCGATCCTTATATATTCGATCTCGCACCCATACGGCATGAAAGGCCCCCTTGCGCGCCTCGATATTCTAACATTTCTCGACGTTGTCGATCCAGACTCCTCTCAGTTGCCGCTAGATTGCAGCTCTTCCGTACCTTGTTCTTTCAGTAGATCCCCATTTGCGTCGGTGTTGATTCTGGCCTTAGACCGTGACCCTGTAGCGTGCCTTCTATCCGCAGTGCGACAAGGAATTGTCGCCACCACGGACATAGATCATCGAGCCGCTGAAGTGGCTGATAACCTAATATACCTCTCTGCTCAGCTTGCAACGCTGCCTTGCTCCCGGTACCGAGTTCTGCAGTATGATGCCTTTGTCAACAACCCACATGAAGTGATGGACCCGCTTCTCACTTTTATCAAGCTTCGCCGCCACCTGGTCTTTCCCGAAAATGTGCGCCCTCCGCGGAATGGAACTCGACAGGCGCTCGAGAGAGCTGCAATGGTTCAGGCATCGCCTGTCACCAGAAATGGAATAGCACATCCCAGGAACGGAGCCACGTGGGAGACGTTTTCAAATCCGAAGTGTCCACTGATTCCGAATGAAGTTAGTGGCAGAAGCATTTGGGATTCTAAGGACGTCGAACTGAGGGACGTATTGGTCGAAATAGACGCAAACAAAGACGGCTAGTTGCTAGTTGAAAAGCCACCCGCCGTATAAACGGCTGCCTCTAAGGCGATCCAGGAAGCTAGTCCACTTTCTATCTTGGGACATATAGACAATCAGAGCACAGAGCACATGGAACTCCACTTCTTGCATCTGATATTTTGATTAGAAAGGGAATACCTCCGCTTGCTTGCTAGCTACTTAAATATTCAACTGAAATGTTTAATTGGTTTCTTGCTTCTTGCTGCTTGCTTCTCTATAATCCTTAATCCTAATGATATCAAAGCGCATTTGGTTTAGTAAATATTTTATGTATCTGCCTTCTTTATAGACCCATAATTCATAGTCTACATCTCCATGTAGCTGGTCCGAAGCAAAAATTATAGTCGAAGTCAAAAGTCTTGCGTATCTCCCATCAGCCGCTTTGTTGGAATAATTCGTCTACGAGAAAGGCACGTAACAAATTCAATAGCAAGGAATTCTACCCTCCAGGAGCGTAACGAAGCAAACAACCCTGAAGCCAGCGACGAAGGAAACTGAATGTGATAATCAAATGGCGCCTATGTCGAGCAGGAACAAGTGCTGTTCCATAACGACTTGGCTTTGGCGAGCAATCTGTGGCTTGTGAGTGCCCAGTGAACTTCTGGGTAGCAAAGCATCGCCTCTGGCCATCAATGAAGGCTGGAACGCTGCGTCAGCACCGCTGCTTCTGTCCGGGTGGCTGAAGTTATGCCTGCTCATAGTGCTTTCAGGGCCCCAGCTGTTGTTGCTACCGTCGCTGCCGTCGCTGTTCCCTGTCGACACATGCATGGGGTGCTGCCGGCTGCTGCCCAAGGAGTTGCGCGCTGGTGCTGGCGGGCTAGGAGGCGAATGCGCTGCCGCTGGCCATACTTGCAGCGGCGGTGGAGGTAGAGATTGCTCGTCAGTGGTACTTCGTGCCATGGCAAGACCGTCAGGCATGTGTATTGTGGTGCTGCTGCCTTCGCGTTGTGCAGCTTGCACCGCGAGGTCAAAGGAGCGCTGCGCTTCCCGCAACTGACGCTGGCCGGCGAGCAATTCGTGCTTCTGTTGCTCCACCTGATTAGGTATAATGGTTCCACGCATCAAGTCAAGTGACGACGAAGGCGATATTTATACCAAAGAGAATATAGCTGTTTGCAACGTACCGTACGAATGAAGACAAGTGTTGAATTTCTACAGTACTTAGGCATCATCTTTTATAAGCCTCCCAAAAAGTTTATACATTTTTGACTTCCTTTCATAGTCTTCTCATTGCGCTTACCCCTAAGCGCTGCCTTTCCAGCTCGGCCACCACGCCATCAACGGCTTCTCGCTGAGCGCTCGCGTCGCGGGCTTCTTGCGCCGCTTTGGCTTTTAGTTGTTCCGCGGCCAAAAGCTTGGCGTCGCACTCGTGGTCGCGGGCCGCGCATGCGCGAGACGCGTGCTCGAGCTGGGCTGCCAACGACTGCAACTTGAGGCGGTCTTCAGCAACGGCGGCAGCACTTTGCTGAGTTTGTTCTTTGGTCCGTTGAGCATCAGCCAGCTGTTGTTCGGCAGCCGCTACTTGCTGCGCTAAAGCAGCGGCGTCAGCCTGCTCAAAAGTAGCGTGGTCACGAGGAAAATGGGAATTACGTGTGCAATAAAGGACAAAACAGTCGTGAACCATCAGTCGACACAGTCAAGATTCTTTTCTTTTTCCTCATTTTCACTCTGTCAGAACTCGAGACTCAACTACACGAAAAAGACAGTCAAAGCCGCACTGGATATACAGGTACAGTAATGGATATATTGTAGTCCTCCTCCATACCTGTAGCGCGGCAGAGAGAGTTTCCAGAGCCGCTTCGCGCTCGTCCAAAGCCATGGACCGAGCGTCTAGTTGTTGCTGTGAGATATTGAGGGCTTCTTCACGAGCGTTTTGCTTGGCAGTGTCCTTGGCCGCACTAGCCGAACGAGCGACCTGTTCGGCTGATGCAGCTTGCCGTTGTTGCCGCTGCTGCTCTTCCCACGCAGCCCGATCTTGCTCCAAGCGGGCGCGGTCTTCGGCAAGCGCCTGGCAAAGTTTGAAACAAATATGAGAAGGGACAACAGTAGTGGTTACAGGGCCGTGAATCTGAAATGTAAAAATTCTGCTCTGAGCATATCTGCTTATCCACATCACCAGAGAGCCTAAAGAGAAGGCTATAATCTTCTTCAAGATCTCTCATGATATCACAATCTCTCTTATGATGATACCATAGTCTCTTTGGTGCTCAACAGACCCACCCACCTGCTCTCGCTGCTTGTGAGCGCGCTCCGCATGGTCAGCTTCTCTCGCTAGCCGGGCATGCTCGTCCGCGAGCCGGCTCGTCTCAGCAAAGGACTCCCCTCGGCTTGACCGCTGCATGTCCGCTAGAGCAGCTAAGAGCGCGCGCACTTCAGCGACCTGTGATAAGGTCAGATCAGGCAAGCAAGCAAGACGGTTTCACAAAGGTGTTGGGGGTAAGAAAGATATGAGTGCAATTAAAAAAATGAAGGATTAAGACCTCAAGAAGTGTTGCTACGCGTGTAGACTTCACATATCTGTGCGGTAAAAAGATCATTTGGTAAGGAATATAAATGATGCCATGGCCATCACTCGTACGCGCATCAAAGTCCGCAAGAGAAGTGCACACCTTGGCATCGTTGGCAGCTTCTGCGTCCCGCGCTGCTGCTGCCTGAGCAGTGAGTTGCCGGTCGCGAGCGTCCAATTGCGCTTCTCGTTGACGCAAGCTGCTGGAGGCCCCCGCTTCCACTTGATGTTTGATCACTTCTAGGGTACCCACCGACCTAGTGAATGGTGATTAATGCCAGGCGCAAATTTGGTGGATGAGCAGACATGCCGGGAAAAAAAAAGAAGGAATTGATATACCACACGATGCTATAAGCGTTCGATACGTGCGTTTCTCTGGGTGGATCAAGTCATAGCCTTTTCATGGCCTCTGCCCACAACGCACCGGTGGAATTCTTCGGACAAGGCACGAAGAGCGTCTTCTTGGCCAGAGCGCCGCTCCACGCTCTTGAGCTCAGAAAGATGAGCGTCGCGCACCTGATTGTGCCATGGGAAGCAGGCAAGTAAAGTAAAGAAGGAGCAGTGAAAATAGGTGATTAGAATTTGCGTGAGATATCACGTCTGAGGAGGTAATTGTATAGTAGACAAGTATGAACTGTGTGCTGACCCGTCGCAGTTCTTCGTCATGCCTTTGCCTCATATCCCTCGCTTGCTCTTCTAGGGCCGACTCTTTCTCGCGCAGCGCTGTAGCGGAAAGGGCGCGTTGCTTAGCGTCGCTTGCTGCTAACTGCTCTTGAAGCTGCTTGAGCTGCTGCTGCAGTGTTATTACTTCTTCACGCGCGGATGCTGCTGCCGCCTCTGCAGCCCCCTCGGCCACTGCAGTCGAAGTCGAACTTGACGTGGTTTGCTCCTGCAGAGCTTTGGCTCGTCCTTCGGCGAGGCCCTGGGCCAATCCTTCGCCTCGCCCTTCTGCACGCGCCACCGCTGCGGCCTGAGCTGCTTCCCGGTGGGCACTTTGCAACGCCGCGTCGACTGCGGCAGCAACCACGGCATCGGACACAGCAGCAGACGGCGAAGCACCAGCCATATGAAGCGGTACGCGAGCAGTAGATTGTTCCATCGAATGCACTTGCTGCTGCTGCTGCTGCTGCATCAGCTGCTGAGGCGGCAGTTGCTGTTGCTGAGGCGGTTGCTGCTGCTGCGATGAAGAAGAAGGCCAGCCAGTATAGCCCCCTGGCGACGGTGAGGGCAATGGTTGCGGCGACTCGTAAGCAGCTGTGAACTGTGCTGGAGCTTGAGCAGCTGTTGGTTGAGGCGTTTCTGGGCTCTTGGTATTGTTTTGGTTACTGTTGTACTTTGGTGAGTGGTGGGCGCTGAGCCGCTGTGGGGAATCGTCAGGGAGTTTGACGAGTGGACTCGTGACTGGCGGCCCGCCTTGCTTTAGCCCTGCCGCGAGACCACGACCACTGCTCATGAGACCACTGCCATTGGTGTTATCGTTGGCGTTGGGAGACTTGTCCTCTGCTGATGGGACTACACGCCGAGAAGTCGACGTTATCGTGGAAGCGCCACCGCCGTTGCCACCCTTGCCGTATCCGAATCCGCCAACACCATTAGTGTTGGTGCCAGATTCTTCCTCGTCCGAATCGTCGCTGTCGGCGAAAGCAGGAGGCGCAAAAGAGCTCACTGATGGGCGTGCTCTGGCGGCGAAAGGGTCGGTGGCAGTGGTGCGCTTGGATCGATCGCCAGACACCAGTGAGGCCATCCAGTCGTGCTCCCCTGTGATCGAAACGAAGGAGTGAAAGTGACAGCGGAACGGGAGTCGTATTTTCATCAACAGTTCAAATACCTATCATTCTAAAGATGTATTTTATAAAACATCGGACGATTTGTCGTCTTTGCTTCGCCTTCTTCTATGATTTCTTTTCTGTATTGTTACCGCTGTTAGCGCTTGCGGCCGATCCTCGGCTTCGCCCCAAACCTCTCCCGACGCGGTCGCCTCGGCCCGCCGTCATCCATGCTAGCGAATCTTCGTCCGCGTTATTGGCTTTTCCATCGTCGGAGCCCGTGCTACCACCACCACCATGAGCGTTATCGTCATTGTCGTCGTCGTCGAGCCCAAGCGCCAGTGCGGCAGCTTTACTGGGGGAACTCGCGCCTGATTGAACGGTGCCATTTACGGGAGAGCGAAGCGACTGAGCGTCACCATTGTCGTCATCCTTATCGTTGCTGTTGCTATCGTCAGCGAGTGCGGCGGAGAGCACCGCAGCTGCGGGGGCCTGGGCCGCTGCTTGAGCTCGGCCAAGGGGCCCCACGCTCGTTTCGGTGGTGTTGGAGGCCTCTTCGTCGAGGCTGTGAAGGCTGCTGTCTCCCGCGACACCGCCCCCACTCGTCATAGTGGTCGTGTTGTTGTGAGCACGGTCATAACCGTGGCTACTGTTGCTGAGGCTGCTGCTACTGTTGCCACTGTTTACACCGCTGCCGCTCATCCCGATGCCTGATATTGCTTTCGAGTCACCGAAATCCATCAAGCCGCCGAGACCGTCTCCGTCGTCGTCTGACACGTCGAAATCATCCTGGTCTTTGCTGTATGAGTCCTCACCTTTCGACGCAGCACTCTTGGGCGACGAGCTGTTTGGCATGGGACCTCTGGAAGTCAGGGCTGGCCCTTCACGCTGTGTTTCCAACTCATCTGGAGCTCGGTCTGCTTTCATGGTTGAACTTCCGTCCAAGACCTCTTCTTCCAAGTCTTCCGCATCCCAGTCTTCGTCGGAATCCACCAATGCTTTGGCACCGCCTGTTGTTCGTGCAGGTGGTGAAGAAGGAGCTTGAGGCTGAGTGCTAGCGAGCGACGTGTCCCGCCGCCGCCCACCGCGAGGACCGCCAAGCGTGCTCCTGCTGCCGCTCTCGTTCCAGCTGCTGTTTCCTCCCAAGCTACCGTCGTTCAACGACATGCTGCCGGTAGGGTGGCTGAAGGTGCTCACGGTAAAACTCGTGTTGCTTCCACTTGCGCTGGCACTCGCACCGCTGGGAACGCCGCTAGCGCCACCTCCGCCGCCGCTGGAGCTCGTCCCGAGGCCTGAGACGGCAGTGCTGTTGCCACCTTGAGACGAGCTCGAATCGTGCAACGCGTTCGCACTAGACGCTGACGCATCGAAAATGGGGGCCTTCTTCTTCTTCTTAGGAAGACCAAAGGAATCTGTACTAATATTGCCGCTGTCATCATGATCGTCCTCGCCGCCGCCGCCGTAGCCGCCAGCATTGTCACTTCCGAGAATAGGGATGTCAAAGGAATCATCACCGCCGCCATTGTTCGGCGACGTCGCCCCATCGAATGCTCCACTGCGCCGACCGAAGCGAGAAGCTTCGGGCGACACTCTAGGTGAGCCTTCAGGTGAGGCAGCAGGTGACGAGGCGCGCCCGTTCCTGTCAGTTTTTGACTTTGGCGGAGGACTGGGATCTGGTGCGTCAAAATCCACGGACTCACTTTCTGCATCGAATCCCAAGCTTGCTGACAGGTCCTCTGCCGGGTTCGGCAACTGTGCTTTAACGGAACGGCGCTTTCCAGACGACGTGGAATCTCCGGAAGAGGGCGCTTTTTCTCCCCTCTTCTTGCTGCTTGAACTGCTTCCGCGGCGCTTGCTAGAATTTTTCTCCTCGAAGTCTCCGTTTAGAATGGCGTCGAAATCACTGGACAAGGCAGCACTTCCACCACCACTGCCGCCACCTTTACGTCCAGGTGGAGTTGCAATGTCAAAATCGCTATCACTGTCAGCAGGTGAAGCCAAGAGAGACCGCCCACTCCCTAATGGTGGCCCTCCGAACATCTTTTTGTTAATCGTGGCTTTGTTAACCGACGAGAACAGTAGCACCCGACGTAGCGTTAATCGTAGGTGTACAAGCAAGAGATAATTGCTGAAGTAGTTCGAATAGATGACCTAGTTCACAATGACTGAAGTAAAGAAGATGACTCAAGCTAGTGCTTTCAACGAAGACCACAAGACCGCATCCTCAATCCTCATTGCATCATTGTCTCGAGTTCCAACTGCCGAGCTGCCTGCCGAGCAATTACAGATACACCAATATGATATCTAAAAAAAACGCCGTGTTTTACGTTTTGCAGTTTTGGTTTTGCGCACAACATCCTGCCTGCCTGCCTGCGAAGCGCGAAGCCGTGTAGCTGCAGAGCTGCGGACACCACTTTAGGCACCAAGGCATTCTCCTCTATCCCTTCGCGGCTGATTCGCCACCTTGTAAACTAGACGAACGACTATACCGCAAAACGCGTGTTTTCTCGCGTAGCAGTTATACCTAGTTAGGTGCAGCCATGATCGAAGTAGTCTGCAACGATCGCTTAGGCAAGAAAGTACGTGTAAAAGTAAACGAGGATGACACCATCGGCGACCTCAAGAAACTCATCGCAGCACAGGTATGAAAGTCGTAGTTATGTCTCAGCGAATAGTGGAGTTGACACATGGGACTCGGTGACTATTGAGAGGCATTCTCTTCGGCTTTGAGGCATTTGACTTCTACGCTATTTTCCCTCACCCTACCCCTGCCACTATACTTGTGACGAGAGTAATCAATTGACTTACTCCACTTGAACTGTCATTGTCTTTAGGTGGGCACTAGACCGGAGAAGATTCGAATCCAGAAGTGGTACACCGTCTTCAAGGTAAGGTTGGCCCCTGGCCATAAGCAGGACTTAATTTTGACTACAGACTGTAGGTGTGTTCGAGGTTTGACTGCACTACTCTCCACCAAATTACCCTCTGACTTCGCTTGCCCAATTTTCCAGGACCACATCACGCTGGAGGATTATGAGATCCACGACGGCATGGGCTTAGAAATGTACTACAACTAAGTCATACTCTTGCTGTGTGAGCGTGTACACACCAGTCGGAAGCTTTACGCTGCTGCTAAATTATGGTAGTGATGTGAGGCGTGAGCAACTCGTGACTCTGAGCGAACACGAGAAAATATGAATTGGGTGCTCTCTGGAGTCGCAGCTCAACAATTTAGTTGAGGTCCCAGTCCTAGTATTATTCTAATTTCAATTCGTTTTTTTTCTTAAATTTCAGACCAGTGGTAGGATAGTACTGATAGTGGGATAAGGATTTAGATCGGGGATTGGGAAATTAATGCTGAAAGCCAAAATAGTTTAAACGCCAAATTCAGTATCTAGAAAGTTTGTAAAGTGTTAATGTTTCGCGCGTTGCAATCTGCAATGTTCTCGTAGATTCAGTTCACGGGTCCACGTTCACGTTCACTTGTTACAGTATTATTACACATAATTGATACAACATAAAGATACCCGCTTGAACGTACAGAGTAGATCGATAGCGCTATGTGTTCGCACGGGCCAGGTTTACAGGAGCACTATGATTGGCAATTGTGTTGATTACGCTTTTTCTGTTCCTGGTTCCGCGTGCTATGAGCTGTGTAGCTGTGTACGTTAGGACGTAAAGACGTACAGTAAGGCATTGCGGTTCTGTACAGTAGCACAGCTAGTTCCGGGTGCTAAGAGGTTATTACGTTAAGAAACTGGGGCTCAAAGATGGGCACTTTAGAAATCGAATTCCATCTTGTACTGTAGTACTAAAAATCGTTAAGAGCGCGTGGGTTGCCTGAAACTGATCTTACTTTACTTATTTCGAGGCAGGCTCCGAAGGGCCGGAATTAGAAGGCTTACAGGTAGAGAAGAAAAGCAAAGCAGCTCAAACTGAAACTAAGAAGCTACTCAGGCGTACTTATTTTAGTACCCATACTTCTGTAGTAGATAGTACCAAGGATAGTACGATAGTACACTGTAATACGTAATACTGTACTTTACTGTACCTGTAGTACAGTACTGTAGTGCAGTACTGTAGCGTTTTCACGTTTTTTCACGGGCTTATGCTAAAATGGTGCAGCGTGGTTCCACTTAGGCCTCCCAAGTAGGCCCAGATCAACTAGTTCACTGATGAAGCTTCTAGCATTATTGATTGTGCTTCTTTTGCGCCAGAGCGCCACTTCAGAGACCTCTGAGGACGTTGGTGCCTGCCTGCTTGCCTCCCGTTCTAAAGAGAGCGCCGGCGGCGGCCACCAAGCACTTCACTGCGACGCACAACGAGACTGCACCGGGGTTTCCTTCGGAGACGACCGCTCGTGCTTGGATGCTGCTGTACCCTGGCTCACTCCACACGCCCAGGTGAAGTGCTGCTTTCGGTGCTGCCTAGCCTACTGGCAGCGTGAGCTTGGCCTCACTGAGATATTAGAAGACTGGGAAGCAGACATTCGAGACCACAAGGTAAACGCTGCATAGGCCTCATCTCACGTTCCCTAGACTGTGCCTGCCGTATCAAACGCAAATCAATGAGCATATACATGCTTCTAATGTTATTGAGTCTATCTTCGGTGTAAAGCCCAGGAATGTAATAAGCTCTGTAACAAGAGATATCTACCTGGCTCTCCCACGTGCTTGATAAATTGTTACTCTCTATGTTTGTGATACTCATTCGCTATTATCTTGCAATGCGCAGGTGCCAAACGAAGCAGGCGTCAAGAAGCACGGGTGGCCGAAGTGGGACGACGTGATTTTCAGCCACATGACCCCTTTTGGGTGGGCCTCGACGCGGCGCATGTCGGGCGCCTTCTTGCCCGGGTCCAGCCTGGAAGGCGTCAAAAACACCTTCGAAACTGCGGCGTCGGCCAGAGGGCGGCCCGGCGGGTTTGGGATGTACGAGGGGGGCTACCCGGTGGGGCACCACGAGCTAGACCCGAGCGGGAGCGGGAGCTGGCCGAAAGTGGTGGTGGTGGGCACAGACGAGTGGGCATCGCCGCCAGCGCACAAGGCAGCCGCGTCAGGGCCAGTCAAGGAGTGGTGCGTGTATCAACTATTCGCTAAAGCTGGCGTGCTTCTTGAGCAACTCTCGCACTGTTTTCGGTTCACGATCCTTGTCCTCTATTTCTTCTGTTCAACCTCTTCTTCTTCAACCTCACATGTAGTTGATATGTATGATTGGCTCTATTGCGCCTTACAGGTACTTGTCGAACCCCAGAGAGTCGGACCCCGTGCCGGGCGCGTGCTTCGGAGCGCCTACCAAGGGGGGAAACGACCTCCATGGAGCTCTCATGGCGTGGCTCAAGGACCACCCGCACTGCCGGCCGGAAGTCTATTACCAACAGGTATAACGATAAGCTTCTCTCGAATGGAGTGGCTTAGACTGAAGAGATAATTTTGGCGATGTACTTTGCAAATGAAATTATAGGAGTAGCACATGCTTATTCTCTTTGCTTCATGACTTAACGCACCCTATTCCTCTTCATTCCCTATCATTTTCTTCGCCTTCCCCACTTCTTGGTCTCCTCCAGGTGTCCGCAGAAACGGCCGACAGCGCCTCGGTGCTCGGCCACGGGTTCCCGCGAGCTTTGCAGCGCACTACAGAGTGGGACGGCCTATTGGACGGCCGGGAATCCCGAAACGGCGCAGCACGGAAACAGCTGCTCTTTTGTGGCGGGAGCATCAAGCTGCGCGGTGCTCGTGCTGAGCAACTCAAGGTGTGGATGAGTGGGTGGGTGTTGTTGAACTGATATCGAAGGTTGCTGCATGATCCATATACGAGAGAAAATAGAGAATCACTACCCTTGTTAAAAAAAAATTTCTAGCCTTCACGCAATCCCCCTTTTGCGTGTTTCTTTTTTTTGTTCTCCTCGCGTGCCATGCCTTTGCTTTCGCTATCAGATTTTGAAGCGCAACGGCTTCCCATGCCAAGGCAAAGGCCACACGGGCTTGGACGAGTTCGTCGCCACTCTGCAGTCGTCCAAGTTTTCCTGGTCGCCTCCGGGCCATGGGTGGTCCAACCACCGCGAATGGGAAATTTTGATCAGCGGGAGCGTGCCGGTAGTGGAGTACCATCCGAACATGCTCGAAGTGTACCGCGGCCTGCCCGTAGTGCAGGTAAGAAGAAAAAATGTATTTGGAGAAGAAGGGAGGTTTAAGAGAGAGGATAGGAGTACGCAACGGAGTCAAGTGCTTTTATATTCCCAAAAGGAGAATAGATTGGTCCTCTCTTTTGAATCATGCCCGCGCTATGCAATGCTCGTATTATTTTCCGTCCCATCAGTATCGTATTCTATTATCGCACTGCCTGTTGTTGATTAATGCTTTCGATCATTTTCGTCTCCTTCTATTCAACTTTCCAGGTAGTAGACTGGAAAAACTTCACCCCCGCTGCGCTAGAGCACGAATGGGCGCGGATTGAAGCCAACGCTGCGTCCTTTAACCTGAACCGCATTTACTGGCCTTACTGGCTGCGCCGCTTAACGCTGCACATGCGCCGCGAGGCACCCGGCGCTGCTGCGAAACGAAGGCCGAACGGGACGCCGGGTGCTATTCTCGCGACCGCTGCAGACAGCAGCAGTGGATTGAAAAGTGGGAGCAGCAGCAGCAGAAGTAGTGGCAAGCACAAGCATACCTCAGCTTCGTCGTCGCCGCCGGAAGAAGTAGGAGCAGCAGCTGGGGCCCCGTCTTTAGATTCTCAGACCCTTTCCGGAAAGGCCCCAGACGAGGAAGTAACAACAAAAACAACACAGGAACCGCCAGAAGCATTGACGGCTGCAGCTTCACCTTCGAGTGACAGCAGCAGCAGTAGTGGCAGCAGCACCGCGAGCAACGGTGGTGGTAGCGGCGGTGGCGCAGATTTGAACTACCTGCACGACAACCCGTTTGCGCATTTAGACATGGGCGACTTCGATGCCATTGGGGACGAAATTCTTGCCTAGCAACACAACCCCTATCGGATAAATGCACCGTAATGGTGATGCAGTGGGGGTTTGTAATGCAGCAATTGGACCTAGTGTGCGTCCCTTGTTACCCTGGCTTTGTGTGATTTGCCACGTGAGCGCAGTAAGTCTTCGGATGGAGGCCTTTGCGGGGTTTGAGTAACCTTTTTATCTACTGCGAATAGGCAGCTAGTCAGGTAGTAGCTAGAAACAGAAACAGAAACAGAGATATACAGTACTAATTACTACTTAATACTTCGAATAACGAATATGCAGCATACGGTGCGTTTTTGCGTTTTTTGCTAGGTCTATCAGGTCATCAGGTTTAGGTTTAGATGTCTAGATGCTAGATGTGCCTATGCATAGCTAACACTACACACACAGCGCCCTGGTCAACTAGGAGTATAAGAAAAGTTTGTATGTACATACATGGGCGATTCGGTTTTGGTATTTTAAGGTAATTCGAATTCTGAATTGACTTCATATTCAATGTTAAACAGCAGAAGTCATAAATGCCGCTCGCATGTGAACCATGGTCGTCAATCCTCTTTCACCTCATCTACGCGCACTGGCAGCGGAGTAGTTTCTGGTCTATTGTGCCCTTCGCTGGTCTCACTGCGAGAAACAGGCACGGCTACTGGAGTTGGCACGATCCGGCGCGGAGCAGGAACGGCCACTGGCGGGTAGTCGCCTTCTCCATCTCCTCTAGATGGGGTCAAGAGCGATGGCGACAACGGCTGCGCTGCGCTCGAAGGTGAATTCATGAGCGCAGCGCTGAGCTTGCCAATCGCGTACGCGTGCAGCCGGGGCGCGCCTCGAAAGTAAGGGACTTGCAGCCACACCACCAGCAACAAGTGCGCGTGGTGCCCCCCCACGGCCCATTGCCACAGGCCCGTCCTCTCCAGCTCGTGGCCGGCATGCAGCAAGCTCGCGTAGCACGCCCAATATTTCGCCCACTGCAATTGGCGCTGCAAAGCTCGGGGCCCGGTAGCGCCTACGAGGAGCGCCGAGCACGCCGCAGGCCACACGAGGCCTGCTAACAGGCACCCGACTTGGGTAAGGAACCCCCCCGGCGTTGCGAGAAACGCGAGCGACAGAAGCACCCAGCCGTCGGCGCAAACGTCGGTCAACGCGGCGGCGGCTTCGGTGGAAATGACGCCCGTGTACGTCAGCATGCGAAGCCCAGCCCACAGTTGAGCGGACGTGTCTGACGACGAAGAAGAGGACGATGTTGGGCTCCAGCTGCCGCCCACAGCTGCAGGATAGGCGCCCCGCGGTTGGTCGTCGTCGTCGTTTGCGTTGTTGCCGTCGCTGCGCCCTCTTCCGCGGATCCAGTGCAAGACGTTGAAAGTGGTTGCGCGCTCAAGCATTGGGGCTAGTTTCCCAAACGCAAGCGCCACCGCCCCGATGGGCAGCTGAAGCCACACCAGCAGGAGCGCGTACGCTAGACTCAAGCGGTGAGACGCGCCAACGGCAGCCGCAGCGCGCGCAACTAGCGGCAGCGAGGCAGCGAATCTAAGGAGGGAGGGGGGGGGGAGGGGGTGCACGAGGAAGCGTGCAATAACAAAGGGTAATGCCAAAAGGATAGTCAGTCCGATATCAAATAATGTAGGCATGCTGTCGTGATAGGCTCAACTGTCAGCTGAAAAACAAAACTGGTGTGTGAGGCACCACCCAGATACTGTGAACGAAGTCTGTCTTTACTCTTACCGTTGGAGGCCCACAATGCCAGCAAAGCAAACCCAATACATGAGCTCGGACCGCAAGCGTTCTTGGCTGCGTTCTTGGCTTCGCACTTGCCGCAACGCGGGGCTGAGCTCTGGGTCATAACTACTACTGCTGCTACTATTGCTCCTTGTCGATGTCACGCTCCCACTTTCAGGACTGAAAAGCATGGTCAGTAAGTTCACGGCTGGGCTGCGGCTAGGTGTAGCCGAAGTAATGGGGGTTGCCATGGGAGTAACCATCGTCGACGAGGCCTCTTCAGCGGCGCCATTGCGAGCTGCTGGCGTGCGACGACGGCGAAGTGTTGGTGCCCCTAATCTGCTGCCTCCATCTCCGTTGCCAGGGGTGATGGGCGCACTACTCAATTGCCTTGCCGCGCCGCTACGGTGGGTGCTAGCTCCCATACCGCTGCCAGCAGAGGTACCTCCTGTTGCGTCGGCGTCGACCCGCGACCAAACAGCCTCAGCGTCAGCGATGGCCACGAGGGTGATCACTACTCGCACCACAATAGCCACTTTCTCAGCCTGCTCGCAAGGCATTAAAAAATACGCACGCACAAACCCGTTTCAACTCATGAAGTAAGAACTTGGCAGAGTGGAATAAGACAACTTCATTCGTTTAAAAAAGTAAATAAATAGCATTCAAAAACAGCTACATAAATATATGCGAATATTATGGAGGAGACTGGAAAAGAGTACCTACCGTGTTTCCTTCGCACAAGAATGTTCCGAGGCTTGGAAATGTGCGCAACACCAAGTAACACACGCCTAGGTAGCACGCGTGTGGCAGGCAGAACGCCGCGAGCCGTGACTGGTGTGCCACGTAATCTTGCAAAGCACGGTAACGCGCGGTCGATGCTCGCCGCCAGTTGCGCACTGTGCGCTTCAACCGCGCGCCGAAGCGCTTGCGCTTCAACCATCGCCGCAGCATATACAGCGCGAAACAGGCTATTAAAACGCCCGCTTCGACGTAGATCTCCTGCGGGGAAAGTGCCAACTGCCAGCGCCACCATCTACGTGCTGGCGGGCCACCAACGATGAGCAGAACTTCACCCCACAAGTAGAGTGCAGCGCCCGTTGCCTGAATTGCGGCACCAGCCTTAATCGCAAGCTTCGATGCCATAGCTTCCTGCCCAAGGAGCTTAACCGTCGAGGTGTATTGTGTCAGTTGCTCCATCAATTTCCAACTGCGTATTGTGAAGCTAGTCTAGTGCAGCACGATTGAACTAAGGCCTATCTAATATTTGCTTGCAGTGAGCGCTTCAGTATGCCGTTCGCTCAGTAAGATCAATAGGCCTACGGACACAACGGTTGTTGAGTTATGCTGCTGATGGTGTGCAAGAAATGATCCGTGAGTCAGTGATGAGTCCGTCCGTGAGCTGTGAGCTGTGAGCGTCTTTACAGAAAATTCTTTCGTTCGTTTGGGTTCCAAGTTTTAAGTTCTTGATTTTTGAGTTCTGACGTTGGGTCTGACGGGTGAGAGAAGCAAAAAAGAGAAGCAAAAACAGGCGAGAGGCGGGTACCGAAGGAGGGTGCGGAGTGCGAAGCTCCGAGTGCGATGAAGACAGCTTCCGCAAAGCTACAAGCGGGGGCACGAGTTGATGGTGCGACGGCTTCGCTATGCCGGGATCGAGCCTCTATATCCTATTGGTCGTTCAACTTCTCTGAGATCGTCAAGGGATTCCCGAGGTGCACTTGCCAGGGTTGCATTTGCATTTGAGGACTTCTAGCCAACCAAGCTTGGCAGGATGACAAGCAACTGACGAACCATCATTGAATCTGCCTAGAATGCTTTTGAACGATATGGCTTTTGAGCGGCGTATAAGTGGTTATTGTACAAGCTCTCGCATCATTTTTCAAAACTATTGGTTAAAATTTGCTGTTTGTTTCAGAGAAATGTCCGGTGCCGCAAAGCACCTGCATGAGATGCCTTGGCTGGCTGATCTTCCGGAGCGCGGCGACAAGCGTGAAGTTAATGTGCTTGCAGGGCTTGAGTTACATGAGCATGTGATCACTGAGGACGAAGAAGTGCAACTGGTGGGAGAAATTGAAATGTAGCCAAATTCTAGCGTTAGTCTACTTAACTTCTTCAAACGCTAAAGATAGTTAGCATAGTCGTTCGCGCAGCTTACTTCGCTTCTAGAGTATTAAAGTGTCTATTGTGCATTGTTTGGTCGCTTGTGTTCTGCTATTGCTGTTGCAGAAAATCCCTGCTAACTTAGTAGCGTTTTATATGGGGATTTCCAATCACTGAAGGGGGTAATTTAAGGAGATTTTCCGCAACAATTGCTGCTCGTGTATACTCAGGTGAAAGACTTGCATGCGCTCTTAGCTGCGGGCGATGCGCGGCAGCTGCCGGGCGACACCTACGCCAAACCGCCGCGCAGCAAAGCCGGCAACGGGCGCGCCACCATGCAGTTCGGGTGCTCGTACGAGTACCGCGAAGGCAAAGGGTTTGAGTCGGGGATCAAGCCAGCCCGCTCGGTGGGGGAAATGCCCCTGTGCTTGCAAGCACTGGTGCAGCGCCTGGTGGCGACGGGAGTCCTGCCGAAAGCCTTGGTGCCAGACTCGGCCATCGTGAACGCCTACGCTGCCGGTGACTGCATTCCACCTCATGGTAATATGTTCTACTTTCAATCCTCATTTGTAGTGCTAGGCACAGCTATATATGTCGGAGCAAAAGTCCTTGTATAGTATTCAGGTGCTACATTCTTTTACTGGTTTGGTTTCTGGCTTCGCGCTGTCGTTCACTTTTTGCCCCCCCCCCTATTTACAGCACTCCTACTGCGATTTTTGTATCTGCTAGTTGTTCAATGCGCTTGAATTAATGATCTCACCCTTCTCCTCATCAATGCTACAGTGGACCACCACGACTTCTTGCGGCCCTTTTGTTACCTTTCGCTTTGCTCCGAAGAAGCGATCCTGTTTGGCCAGCACGTCACCAAGACCGAGCCCGGCTGTTTTGAAGCCCCTGTAACCCTGCGCTTGCCTCAACGGTCGGTGCTGGTGTTGCAAGGCAACAGCGCTGATGTGGTCAAGCATTGCGTGCCCAAATGCCAACGGCCTCGAATCTCGGTGACGCTGCGCAAAATGAGGCCTCAGTATGCTACCTTGGTGCGCGCGCAGCAATCGTTGAGTGCGCTGCCGCCTGAACTTCAAGGCCAACCTTTGGCAATCCACAAGCTCGGTTCAGCAGCTACTCGTACTGATCCTCCGCACGCGAGCAGCGGAAGCAATATCAATGATGGCAACAAGTCTGCTTGGACCAATTCCGAGACCAACGCAGCAGAGGCCGCTGAAGCCTCTACCGGTGAAGCTGCTAAGCCGACGGGTAATAAGAATCGCGGAGGCAAGGGGAAGGGGCACAGCAAGGGCGGCAAAGGTGTTGAACGGAGCGGCGCATTTGATCATAGCAGCATTGGCGAGGGCGCTGCTTTTGCCTCGGTGCCAGAAGAGGCTGCTGCTGCTAGCTCTTCAGAAGCTGAAATGGTAGCTGTGGCAGGGCCTGAGGCAGCGAGCATAATTGTTGTGCCTCCAGCAGTGCCTCCAGCAGTGCCTCCACAGCAAGGCGATGGCCCTAAAAAGTTGCAACAGCACGAAGAAGAGACACCAGGAAACCCGTCACAAAAAGGAGAAGAGGAGGTATCGGCACAGGCAGGAGGCAGGAAGTCAGGAGGGGGCGAGATGGTGAAGGAGAGCGACTTGCCATCGGTCGATGATGACGATGATGATGACGACGATGATGATGATGATGATGATGATGACGGTGATAATGACAGTGGTGGTGGTAGTGGTGGAGCTGCTGCGATGGCTCAACAGCAAACCTTGGCGCAGAAGCAGCAGCCGAGCCCACCACGATGGCACCTCCACTTGCAGCAGCAGCCACACCATCCGCCACGGCAAGGGCTGCTGCAATACCAGCCGGTGCGGCAAGAACAGCACCGGCTTTCACCGCAACAGCAGCAGCAGTTGTGGCACCAGCAACAGCAGCACCTTCTGCACGAACAGTGGCAACAGCAGCAACAGCAAGTGCAGCAACAGCAGTGGCAACAGCAACCAGCTTTGCCGAGAGCACCGTGCCACTTTTTCAACAACGGTCAAGGCCACTGCAAAATGGGTACTGCCTGCCGCTTCTCACACGCGGTGCCAATGCCCATTCCTCTGGCACCTTCACGGGAGTCACGACCATTAGCACCACCACCTCAAGGTGTTTACGGTGGCGTAAACATGGTGGCACCATCTGCTACTACTAGTGGATTGGGCGAAGTCTACAACTACTACGCACCCTATGGCGGTGGTGGCGGCCATGTCGGAATGCAGTTGCCTGCTCCACCAGGGCCTCCGTTAACAGCACCAACCCCACCGCATATGCCGCCACCACCTGCCGCTATGCCACCATCATCGGCCAGTCACAGTGCACCGTCTCCCGCTCCTAGTAGTGTGCCGATAGCGCACTCAGGACCCGGTGAAGCGAGACCAGTTGCTTTGAACCCGAAAGTGCAGGCCATCTTTGACGGCCCTTCAACTGGGGAATCAAACAGCAGTGGAACAGAGCTGCATGCAGATGTTGGAGTTGAATCAGACGCACTACCAAGAAGTACACCTGGAGCATCTGCGATCGAAGACAAAACAATAGACGCAGGAGTTGGAGAGGGAACGACTACAGCTGTACCCGCAACACCCATGTTCGCTGACAAAACCGCCTCAGGCAAGGGCAAAGGTGGCAAAAAGGGAAGCAAAGGAGGTAAAGGAGGCAACAGCCGCGGCAAAAGCAAGGGGATGGGCAAGAGTGGTGGAAAAGGCAGCAGCAGCAGCAGCAGCAGCAGTGCCGACAGAGATGTTCGCATAGCTGCGGTCGCCGCGGAAGAGGAAGAAGAAGACGAAGATGATACCTCCGACATCAAGCTACAACTCGAAGCAGCGCGAGTGTTGGCTGCGTCTATAGAAGCTCAGCAGTTGGAGCTGGCAAAGGAATTAGCCAAGCAGTGGGAAAGCGAAGAAGAGTCGCGGCGTGCTGCAGAAGCGCTCGAGTTCAACAGTGTGTTGGAAATGGAGCAAGTGTTCCGCCGTGAAGACGAAGAAGAAGAGCGCCAGCGCCAAGCCATAATTGCGCGCAACACCGCAGAGCACCTGGCGCGTCTAGAACGCCTACAGGAAGCGCAAGTGACGGCGCGCAGCGTGAAAGTGGACGCTGGTCAAGGTGCAGCCGGCGCTGGAGATATTACGAAGAAAGCCAAAAAGGGAGCCAGCAACATTAGTAGTAGCAGCAGTAGCGGGGCAGTTGGCCTAATTCCGAAGGCTGCTAGTCGCAACAGCGACGGCGACGATGGCGGCAGGAACCATGGCACATCAAGCAATCCTGAGTCTGAAAACGAGGATGAGTTTTTTGACGTCCCAGATGCACCTGAGAAGAAGGCGAAGAAAAAAATCAAAAAGAAGAAAAAGAAGCCCACAGATGCACTTGGCGTCCCCAAGGAAGCGGAGAACGAGAAGGCTTCTGAGCCTACAGAAGGGGGGTTCCTCGGGAACATAGCTTACGGTGTCTCGTACTTGTTTGGAGGTCTGAGGGCAAGCCCGAGTTGAGATATTCCCTGTTCTCTCTTTGTCGTTTGTATTGGATTAGATTAGGTTAGTGTTTTTCCCCAATTGCAAAGAAACAACACCAAATAGCATAAAGCTGCATTTATGAATCCCCCAGAACAAGTCTGACTGGACTGAGTGCCCTTTTTCGTTTTGCGCAATGCAATGTTTATCTTTTCTCTCATGAACCCTGCCAGGTCAATTCTCGGAAGGAGGCATAAGTTTCGAGTACGTCCGCGATCTCCACTCCGACCTATCCTCTTCTATGGCACGCCATTCCTTGAAGCTTAAAGTTGACCGGTAGTCCTTTGTACTTTACACTTTAGAGCCTTTAAAGTCCTATCCCATGTCATCTCAGGGCACCCATTCGGCCTTGAGTGTGCTACCCAACCAGTAAGCAACTGCCGCGGCACCCGAGTCATAGGCATCCGAGCAACGTGGCCAGCCCACCGAAGAATCCGATTGTGATGGTAGCTATCAAGGTCCATGACATCGAGCCTTTGAAAAAGAGTGGCTGAACTAATGTGATGATGAAAGGCATGACGAAGGCTGACACGGCACGTGCTACGAACACAACACTCATGAAAGCTACGGAGTCGGTTGAATAAGAGTTCTCGTAAGCACTAAACCCCACACACATAATGCAAAGTAGACAGAACAAGAGCTCTGTAAACTTCTCCTTTGAGGTGATTAGAAACGTGTTTCTTTCGAAGCTCATTACTCAAAGGCTCAAAGCGCCAAAGGCTGCCGAGGCCTTGGAGATCCTATAGTCGACGTCAGAACCCGATGTGGGCGAATAGTGGGTAATTGAACCCAGATACCTGGAAATTTCGGTAAAACTGATTGAGCCAGTATCATCACGTTTGTTGTAGTTGTAGAAAAACCTCTCCCGACGTTCCGACGTGCCCGAACCGAAAGTGGCCGATTCTGGCATAATTCCTTTTAGGGAGCTACTTTTGACATTTTCTTTGTAGTCTCAACTCCATATTACTCCCTCGCATTAAGCCATTCAATCAATGGCTCTATCCCAATGCTAAAAGCGCATTACGGCCATCACCCATGGAAATCAAACAAAAAAGCACTACAGAAGCTCACAGCTTACAGCACACAGTGCTACAGCAACTAGCTAGATACTTTAGTTACATCAAATGCGTCAAGCTAGAAGCATACGCTCAAACTTCGT
>Ga0307982_1000620_pt1 | contig 27857 bp, 20 predicted proteins | sample OrgLakmetagen989_FD_201847 | JGI IMG/M metagenome (GOLD analysis project Ga0307982, IMG submission 201847) | Saline water microbial communities from Organic Lake, Antarctica - #989 | ecosystem: Environmental > Aquatic > Non-marine Saline and Alkaline > Saline | place: Antarctica: Organic Lake...
TTAAGCTTGAATATTTGTCTTCTAGTGCTCTGTATCCCAGTGGACAAAGAACTACAGACTTTAACCCCATAGCCTCAAGCCCTAAGATCTCATCTACTTTAGAAGGAACAAAGCCCTCCATTGGACAAGTATCAATCTCCATAGATGCACATATTGTCAGTAAATTTCCAAGTGCAATATAGATTTGATTTTTTGCCCAAGCTGCTTTTTGAGCGTCTGTCTTATTAATTGTATGCATGATCATAGCTTTTAGTCCTGCAAGCTCAGTTGGCTCTTGACCTCTTACTTGACAAATATTTGCGATATAACCATCAAGAAATGCTTCATCTATAACACTTGGGCGACACATTACAATTAAGTGAGATGCATCCTTTACTTGTGCTTGGCTATAACATGCACCAACTAATTTCTCTCTTAAGTCTTTATTTTTAACAACAACAAATTCCCAAGGCTGAACGCCATAAGAGCTCGCAGTAAGAACTAATCCCTCTAGAATTTGATCAAATTTATCTTTTGGAATTTCTTTTGAACTATCAAATTCTTTGCAAGCATAACGCCACTTTAAACTCTCTACTAGGTTACTCATTACTATTCCTTTTGTATTATTCAGCTTTCGTATTAATAAATTCAACAAGTTTTTGATCGTTGACGATTTTCTCGATTGCCTCATTTAAACATGAAGCAAGCGTTGGAGACAACAGATCCGTACCATCGCTAAGATCCCCACCAGAGGTAATCTTTGCCCAGTATGATCCTTTGAAAGTCTCTAACTCTTTTTTACCATATACTTGAAAATCAATATTGCACTGTGCTCTTTCGCCCTTATACTTTTCTATTAGTTCATCGACCCATAATTTATTAATAATTATTTCTAGCTCAACACTTGAGTCTCCAGCTAATGAGAGACCCCTAGCCTTTAAATTCTCAGTAAAGTAGTTACTTATAAAGGTACTTGCTCCTTGAGGAGTAGTTAGTGGAGTATCAGAATAACTTGCACCAGTTTTCCCCATACCTAGAAACTGTTTAGACTCTCTGCTATCTATTACTTTTACATCAAGAACATCACTTCCAGCCGGGAATTCAGTTTTTGACTGGTATTCCTTGAATGGTTTAAAGTCATTCTGATCTAGCGATAAATTTGTGTGAGCACATGAGTAAAGTAAAGCTGCCGTACTTAAAATAATTAATGAATTTCTGATTCCCATTTTTTGAACTCCTCTATATCTGTTTTTATTTTATCCATTACCCATGCGATGACTGTAATATCATCGACAAAACCTAATCCCAATATAAAGTCTGGGACAAAGTCTGTTGGCGTTACGAAGTATATAATCGCCAAGACCGTGTATACTAGAGATTCATTCGAAAGATTAGTATACTTTCTGGTTATCCACGCTGAAATCATTCTAACAAAGAGTTTAAGATCATCGAGATATGTTCCAAGAGCATCTTTAACATTCTCTTTATTCATTTTCTCTCTTGCTTTACTCAGTCGTACTTTTAAACCGCCTGGATTCTTAACAAGGTCTTCTGATATCTTTAAAAACTTTAATTTTATATATTTATCTAATCGGTAATTCACTAATCAACCCTTGTTTCATTTTCTAATTCAAGTAGCTTTCTTTTTAAGTCCAAACCTAGTGCATAGCCAACAAGGTCTCCCTTAGATCCTATCACTCGATGACAAGGAATAATTATGGGGAGTGGATTTTTATTATTGGCCATCCCCACAGCGCGGGAATAATTACCGCCGCCAATCTTTATCGCTACATCTTTATATGAATTTGTTTTACCATAAGGGATATCTCTTAGTTTTCCCCAAACTAATTTCTGAAAGTCTGTTCCATTAATATCAAGCGGTGTCTTAAAGTCTTTGATATTCCCCGCAAAATAATCTGTAAGTTCCCTTCTAAAGTCATCAGTTATTTTATTAGCTTTTGTGCTACCAACTTGTTCAGCAACACTTACGCTTATTAGTCCCATTTCACTTGCACAGAACTTTAATAGAATATTCCCTACACGAAGGTGATCACTAAACATTAATATTCCTCGCGAGCACTGCACAAAAGTAATATGATTTTTCATTATTTCTAGCACAAAGTTAGGAATATGTGAATACTATTTGATTATCCTTTGTTTAATGCATAAACCTCGATAGGATGCCTCACACACAAGGAGAATATATGAGCTTTAATCAGCAAGAGCCTGATATTAATTACGAACTGCAACAACTGAAAGCAACTTTAATGAAATTTAAAGGTGCCTTTTCGAGCCTATTTCTTGTTCTGTTAGTTATCATCGTAGGGTGGACATCTTACTATACAGTTCAACCAGATGAAGAAGCAGTTCTTATAAGGTTTGGGCGTTACATTAAAACGACTCAACCAGGTCTTCACTTTAAGCTTCCTTTTGGAATAGAGAAAGTAATCAAAGTAAAAACTAAAATTGTTCATCAAGAAGAGTTTGGCTTTAGAACTTCAAATACTTCAGCTAGAAGGACAGCATACTCATCTGGAAACTTTGAAAATGAATCTCTTATGTTAACAGGTGACTTAAATGTTGCTGAAGTACAGTGGGTTGTTCAATATCAAATCTCTGATCCATTTAAATATTTATTTCAAACTAGTGAACCTATCAGAAATATTCGCGATGTTTCGGAATCAATTATCAGACGAGTTGTAGGAGATAAACTTGTTACAGATGTTTTAACTACAGGAAGAGTAGAGATTGCTTCAACAGCAAAAGTTCTTATGCAAGGAGTACTCGATCGTTATGATCTTGGTGTAAATATCAGAAGTATAAAACTTCAAGATGTTAATCCACCAAAACTTGTTCAGGATTCGTTTAACGAAGTTAACTCTGCAAAACAAGATCAAGAGAAAATGGTTAACCAGGCTGAGGAATCATACAATAAGATTATTCCGGAAGCTCGAGGTAAAGCAGACAAGCTAATTGCTGAAGCGGAAGGTTTTGCAGAAGCAAAAATAAATCGTGCCTACGGTGATGCTGTTAGATTTACCGCTTTCTACAAAGAGTATAGAAAAGCTCCTGCTATAACACGAAAAAGAATTTTCCTCCAGACAATGGAAGAACTTTATTCAAAACTGGATAACATCACTATTATTGATCCAAAAGTAAAAGGCTTACTGCCAATCTACTCATCAAAACTAGGAGTAGCAAAATGAGTCAAGGTAAACAAACGATAATTGCTATTGTTATATTTGTCGCTGTAATCGGATTCTCTAGATCTTTTTTCATCCTAACGGAAGGACAGCAAGCAATTGTAACTGAATTTGGAAAACCAGTTGGTGATCCAAAAATAAAAGCAGGAATGTTCTTTAAAAATCCAATCACTCAGGACGTTCGTTACGTCGACAAAAGAATTCTATCTTGGGATGGAGATCCTAACCAGATACCAACTAAAGATAAGAAATACATAAAGGTTGATACAACGGCCAGATGGAGGATCGTTGATGCTCTAAAATTCATTCAAACAGTTCAGAATGAACAAGGTGCAAAAGCTCGACTCGATACCATTCTAGACGGTCATACTCGTGATATTATCTCGAACCATAACCTCGTTGAGGCAGTTCGAAACTCAAATGCGATTGTTAAAAATCTTCAGGATAGAAAGAATTCGATCCAGGATCGTAAGAATAACGGAGAAGCAATTCTCGAAGAAGAGATTGCTGGAGAAATTGATGAGATTCAAGTTGGTAGAGATAAGCTATCTCAACTTATCGTTGAAAAAGCACAAGCAGAATGTAACGCCTTAGGTATAAAACTTATAGACGTTCAACTTCGTCGTATTTCTTACGAAAAAAGTGTTGAGAAAAAAGTATACGAGAGAATGATTTCTGAAAGAGAAAGAATTGCTCAAAAGATAAGATCTATCGGAAAAGGTGAAAAGGCTGTTATTGAGGGAAGGCTTACAAAAGATCTTCAAAGAATTGAATCAGAAGCATATAGAAAAGCTCAGACAATTAAAGGTCAGGCTGAAGCCAAGTCTGCTGCGATTTATGCGAAGTCTTTAAGCCAAGATCCTAAGTTTTATGACTTTATTCAATCAATGGAAGCTTATAAGAATGCAATTAAGCCCGATTCTAGAATGATTCTATCAATTGATAGTGAGTTCTTAAAATTCTTTAAATAGACTTTAAACTTTTGGCTGATTAGAAAATGAGTAAAAGAAGAGACACAATAGAGCGGCGCTGTCCAAAGTGCTCAATCAATAGAGCTATGTGCTTTTGTGATTCGCTTACTAAAGTAGAGACGCTTAATCGCGTCTCTCTTATTTTTCACGTCAAAGAATACTTCCTGACTTCAAACACGGGTAAAATAGCTAATCTCGTCCTCACAAACTCCTCTCATGCCATTCGTGGCCTTAAAGATGAGCCTATATCTGAAGATTACACTGTAGGTGGTAAATACACCCCCTACTACCTATATCCTTCAGAGGGAGCTGTTGTTCTAGATGATACCTTTTTAGATAGCCAAACCAAGCCTATAAACTTGATCGTTCCAGATGCCACATGGAGACAATCCAAAAAGTTTCATAAGAGGGAACCTGTCCTGAGGGGAATCCCGCACTTAAAATTGAATGGTCAACATAAGAGTATATACGAGCTTAGAAAACAGAAGTTTTCCGAGGGAGTCTGTACGATTGAGGCAATTGCATATGCTTTGATTGGTCTTAATGAGAAAAGCTCCGGAGAGGAGCTTTTGCGTATATTGAAAATTATGAACGATAAAGTGATGGAAACCAGAACTCATCAGGGACATTAAACAGTGTAGTTCAGCTCCACATTAACGAGCGAAGATGTTTCAGAGACTGTTAATACCAAATTAGATATTAACCGTCTTTCTTGTTAAATAATCATACCTTTTTCATAGACTGTATTTTCAAACATTAGTTGAAAAGACATACTCTTTAAGTCTTCATCGTCATAAATAAAGACTCTTCCCTGCCTGTTTGCGAGAGACAATTCGAGTTCTCCCCAAGCTTCAGCAAGCGTCGATTCATCATTACTTATACTTTCATTCCATCTGATATCGCTCTTCTTTTGATTTTTAAAGTCGATTTTAAAGCATGAAGTACCATCGACTTCATCTAACGTGTAATTCACTCTAGAGTTTTTTGTATTCTTACTCATGTCGTATGCAATCTTTAAAGTTTTCGAAATTACGTCTCCTACTTTCTCATCGATATTTTTTTTATCAGAAAGACGGTTATCAATAACAAGAGGAATTCCTGAATTAGTGAATAGGTATTTAGTACTTTCAACAGCTCGGCTGATAGTTGCAGCTAAAGGTTGGCTTCCCTCCACTTCAGTAACAGAAGAGTAAGCATTATCAACAGTCGAAATAAAAGTTAAAACTTTGAAGTTCGCTTTAGTATTAAGTCTTACATAGACATTGTAATTAATCTTAGCTTTTTGATAAGTAAGGATATCCGTTTTCTCTTTTAACTTTAGTTCGTGTTCTAAGAAGAATGTTTCCCCCTCACCTAACTTGAAGTTTGAACGAGCAGTATCATTAAGCCAAGTAATGACTTCTTTATCATCTATCAAAACGACTGGTGTTTTAAGATCTGCGTAAGTATGAATTGATGCACTTCCATTAGTCGCTTTTGTGAAAGCCTTGTCGTTATTTTTTTTACTACCTAGGCTGAGTTCCGCCTTTATCGTTTTTTTCTTGAGTCTATATGTTAATAATAAGCCGGCTAAACTTAACAGAGTAATTGTATAAATCACCAGTTGAGTATTAGGTATAGAGCTTAGAAGACCAGTGTCTGGGTGAAAGTCTTGAATTAAGTTTAAAGGTTCTTTCATTTGGGCATCCCTGGTTTGTAGTACTATTTTTTTATTGGTTAGTTCTTTCTTTAGTAAGCTTTTAGTCTGTTTTTTTATTTTGGTAGACTTAATGATGGGTTGAACATTCATAAAGTTTACTAATGATGACGTACGTTTATAGATTAAATCTTTAGAACTCTGTGACACATTCATTTTTCGGCTGAATATTTTCAAATTGTTTAGGTAATGTTTAATTTTTGATTGGTCACCTGTTTCTTTAAATTCTTTTATATGAAGGTTTAATTCATGTCTAACGAGTAAGCTTTTTTTCTGTAGGTCAATATGAAATTGATCCAGCTTCTTACTAATCTCAGGATTAGAATTCGCACTCAAGTTGGTAACAAGTAATATTGTAAGAAGAATTAAGGGTTTCACAGGTTTGCCATTGTTGTGTTAGAAACCTTGGTGTTCTCTGAACTCTCTACAGTAGTATCCAGTGTAGGTATAACTCTCTTCAGAATAATTGATTGCTCAATAGATGAATAAAGCATCTTAAAGCCGGAGTCAGATTTTCTTTGAAGCAAGATATTATCAATAAGTTCTGTACTGGAGTGTGATTCAAGTATTAGCTTAAGATTTGAATTTTTATTTGAATTATCGAGAGAGACTTCTACTTTTTTTAAACCAATTTTTTTGAGATCAATACTAGTCTTACTATATTCATCTATTAAAAGTATCCATCTTGACACTTCTTCGAAAAGCTTTAAATTGGGCTTACAAAGATAGAGAAAAATAGGTTTAGCTTCTTTTCCGAAGTTGTCCTGGAAGACTCTTTCAAATAGTACAAGAGTATTGAGCTCTTTAGTGCTAACTGAATGACCTTCACTCTTTCTTTTAAATTTTGGGATTCTAGTTTTTTCCAATTGATTCTCCTACAAAGATTATAAAGACTTTCTTTACGGTCTAGTAGTCGGCAATTAAGTCCTAAGACACTGCTTTTAGAGGTGTTTGGCCCATTTCCTTAATCCAAACACTAACAATTTCTTCTACTTGGCCTCTTAATTCAGGGTGAGACTTCATAGCAGCCCTAGTAAAATCGACGTATTTTTGTAGATAGAGACCTGAATCTTTCTTGATTCTAGCTAGCTTTATTTCATCTCCTGATAAGATTTCCATCTCCATCTCTATCATCTCTCTAGAACTAGAATTCGCTGGAGCCATTAGGTCAATTAATTCAGACTTAATATTCTCATCTACAGATGCCAAAAGTTCTATTTTTTGGTCAAGTGGGTAGTCACTTAGATTATTTTTTACAAACTCTTTTGGTAAGTTAAATACTAGAGCGCTTGGAATATTTTCAACTGCAATTCTTTTTAATTCATACTTATTACCTTGCTCATTTAAATAGCCATAGATAATTTTTTCTTTTTCGATAGACATCTCACTAACAACACCTAAAAGTTTCGAAGTAAAAGTATTCGATTTAAATTTTTCAGCAAAGGTTGCTAAGTCTTTCTTGAAGCTAGGTATACCAGCTTTAAGCTCCGACTGGCTTAATGTCATTGAATCAGTCACAACTTGATCTAATTCAGACGGAGAAAGCTCGTTCATCAACTCTGCCAAAATATTTGAAGAGAGACAGTTTGATAAGTATCTTCCATACTCTTTACTATCTAAAATGTATTCTTTTACTGTTTCTTTATTCATATTTAAAAGCATATCCATTAACTCAAAGTCTTCAAAAATAGAGCCTGCAACTAACTCTCTTACAACTTCTTCAGAGATGAATTTATTTATTTCTTGTAGTTCTCCACCCTCTAGATATTTTTCGATTTGTTCATTCCATATCATTCTTTTATCTTCATTCAAATGTGAATAAAGTTTTTCTAGGTCAGTATGAGTTAACTGCTGAGCAACAGCGGATAAAGCCATCCTTTCTTCAGGTTCACCGTTTGTGATCCATTTTTTAACTAAATATACTGCCTGATCTAGATTTAATTCGATAAGCTTCTCAAAGCGCTCAATACCTAGGAGTTCTTCTATTTGCATATGTTCTTCGTTCATTGGTGCAGATCGATTCATATTCTCGTCTTCATCTTCAGACTTCTCTTCTTTTTGTGGAGGAGTTTCCATAGATTTTAATCTCTCCATAAAGTCCATATATGTTCTCAGAAGCTTAAATGCTAAGAAACCGAGAAGAATTACAGTGAGTACCATCCCAATTGCATTACCAAATTTTCCAATTAACTCAAAAAAGTCTTGCATTGTTAAAGACTTATCAACTGCTGGACCGGCTTGGATACCATCACTTAAATCAACACTTATAAACTCAACTTTAGGTGAAAAGTTAACGACGCTTAATTTAAAGCTTTCTACAACTTTCTTCACATTTTGAACCGTTATCTCCGGTAGGTTACTATCTAATGTTATTTGAACGTCAAGAGATTGAATGTTTTTGAAAAGATCATAAGACTCGTTATAACGGTACATCTCTTTTAATTGTCTTTGATTATCTTTGAAAGACTTACCTAAAACAGGAACCTCTAGTCCAACCTTTGAAAAAGCAATGTAGTCACCTTTGGAATCATCAAACGATATATCACTTATTCTTAAATCGTCTTCGTTTAGATCTTTAAACCTAGGCATACCTGGGTCGTTATATTTAACTTCAGCTCTAACGAAAAAATTTTGTCTCTCTGTGACAGATAGAACTACTTGCTCATATTGGCTTCGTATATCTTTTTCAAGTTCAATTTTTTGCCACTCTAAACTTTTGGCAGCAAACACAGAGCTTGAAAGTGATAATATAGTAATCAATAGTAATTTCATAAACGTCCTGTTTCTAATTTATTTCAGTATCTATACCAAGTTTTTTTTCTAAATATACTTTCATTTTATATGCATCACGATTCTCTGGATTCTTACTAAATGCAATTCTAAACATTGAGAGGGCTTTATTTACATCTTTTTGCATGTAATATGTAAGGCCTTTCATCTCAGGAATAATTGAAAAGTTTTTATATTCTTTTTCTAATTTATCAAGTTTAGAAAGTGCATCTGCAAAGTTGTTTGATCGAATCAGTCTTTGAACATCAAATAGTGATGACATTAAATTATCGTGTTTTTTTGCCGTTTTAATTTCTTCATTAATCGTTAGCTTTACTTCCATGACCATATCTACTTCTTTAGTCCTAACGAGCATAATTCGGTATGGCTGATATCCATCTCTGTCGAGACTTATCACAAAGGTTTTATTCTTGTCTAGTAATCTAGAGAGTTCTAAGTCTGTCATTACCAATGGCGTTTTGCCGATCTTAACTTTAGGTGTACTAGTTGTTTTTTGAAAATAAACATCCGTACCAGTCGGCGATGATGAAATTTTGAATCCTTCGGACGCCATGGAACAGAAAGATAAAATCAAAAATAAAATTAAAACATAAGTTTTCATATATATACCTCAAAGAGTATATCGACTGTTATTTGAATGCAGATGAGTTTATTAAAGATTGTATTAATAAAAGGAAAAATATTCCTTTATTTATCCCAGTAGTAAATAAATGAAGCAAAACCTCTAACGGAGAAAGTTGATGTAATTACTCCAACTCCTCTTCCGACCGAAAGATCTGCTTTTAAACCATATGACTTGGCTAAAGAGTAGATCGCCCCACCACCAAGATTCAAAGAGATATTTATATCATTTTTTTGAGCAGACTCGGTTTCATAAGAAAAATAGAAAGGACTAATAGATCCTGTAGCATAGTACCTAAACGTAGGGTTAACCTCGATTGAGAAGTCAGACTTTTTCTCTCTAATTACTGAGTTATCTTCCGAGAAAAAATATTCAATACCTATATTTGCACCTAAATAAGTGCTACTACCTGGTAGAAGAGGAAAAAAGACTTCGAGAAATGAGCTGTAGTTATTTTTTGGTAAAAACTTCCAATATAGATTGGAGGTTATTACTGCGAGGCTCCCACTAGCAGGTTCTTTTACATTCTCTCCGCTAATAGTTCCTTCTTGCTCAGTGTAAGAGACCATTGCCATACCAACGCCAATAGCAACTTCATCGAGCTGTTTTGCTTGTGCGGAGATAACAATGAAGAATATAAATAGTATTTTAATAAAAACCCTTTTGAAAAAAGGATAGACTAATTTTTATTAATATCAAGATTTTTCATATCTTTTTGGTTACTTGATCTTAAGACTCTTCTTAATTCTGAAATAGTTCTAGTATTTAAATCGATGGCTTTTACATCAATCTTTTTCTGAATAGTCTTTTCACCATTAAAACGGCTCACTAAGTGTAGTTTGGGAGTTTCTCCACCTGTGACTGTGACCTTAATAAAGTTCTCAAGTCCTTTGGTGACTTCCCCCAGAACAAACGGCTCTTTGTTCTTCATAACCTCAGAGATAATAGTTCTTCGAATTTGATGAGAATGCGAGCCTCCATTTATAATCTTTATCTCTAAAACCACCTGAGCTCTAGCCTTTAAAATAAAAAGAGTAAGGAAAGCAACAAGTAGAGTCGGCTTAATACCCACCGGTACAGTCCACAGATTGATCGATTGTAAAGTCACACGAAACAATATTCTCACTCTCTTCACTTCGCAGTTTTCCCTGACTCGAATTGAAGTTAGTTAAGATTCCAAACTTATAAGAGTCAGCATTAATAAACCCAGAAAGAGTAATTTCTGTTTGACCAGGAGAAATTATAAATCGCCCATAATTTAAAGAGGTATTGCTATCTAGATCTGTTGGAATACTTCCGAACAGATCCAAACCAGATGAGTTATTTACATAATATAACTCGAATTCTTCATAGATACCGTATGTGGGTAGTTCCCAGCGAAGAGTAACTTGATCGCTTTGTGTGATAGTTGCTCTAAGCCCCCTGAATGCAATCTCAGTTGGTTCCTGGTACTCTGGAGAAGATGCACATTTCCAGTTATTGTTCTCGTAAACGACACGGTTATTGTAAGCATCAAACACATATGGAAAGATTCTAAAGCAATAAGTTTCAGTTGTGTAGTATTGAATACCAACAACCTTAATTGAGCTTGAACTGTCTATATCAAATTCTTCATAAAAAATATTTCCATCAGTATGCGAAGGGTCATCTTCTGTAAAAACTTCATAGTCTGCTGATAAACTCGGATCAGCATTATTTTTATACTCAATAACATAACCGTCAATGTATGTATCAGATGTATCAATTGGAGAAAATTGAAGTTTAAAACTATTTATGTCGGATAACTTTGACGCTTCCTTAATATCCGTAAGACCTCCAAACTCAGGCCTAATTAGATCTGTTGCGAGCTCTGCTTTATCTGCAATAATTCTATTGCCTGCCGAACACTCAACATTTTGGCAAAGTACAAGCATAAATTGATAGTTGGTCTCTTGAAGAAGATCCGTAGTAACAATTGAACTTTGAGAAAAACCAACTTTTTTACAAAGAATAGTAGTCCTTGCATCATCACCAGACATAAAAGTTGACTGACAATTATCTGGAATATTACCCGAATTTAAATTTGTTAAATCTGAAACATAGAACAATCTATAGTGATCAAAAACTCCAACGGCACTAGTCCACTCAGCTTTTAAAGAATTCCTACTGTTATCACCCGAAAGCTTTGATAAAACTAAAGACGATGTATCGAAATTTATTGAAGATAACTTATCGTCTAATGTTTTTATTTGAAGATAGGAATTGTTTCTCTCTCCTCGAAGCTTAGGAGCATTGATATCTTCAAGTGAATCTATGTGAATAGAACGGACAACAACATAGTAGTCAGAACTCCCAGAAAGGCCTCGAATAACAGTCGTATTAGCACTATTATCATAATTTATAGTCTTCACAATTCTTCCGTCGATAACTGATAGATCACGATTGTTGAAATCTGCAGGTGTTAACCCTTTGTTTGTTTTATCTAGAACTATAACTTCATATCTTTCGGGATCAAAACCCTGATCACACCTTAAGGGATTATAGCACTCGGCGTGAGTCCACCTCACTTTTATAGAGTCGATACCATCGACACCCGCAAGATTAGAAATTTCACTTATTCCATAGAAGTCTGAAACTTTATTCGAATATGTACTCTCTGTTAAAGTTTTATCGGTATTAGTTACATCACCGCTAATTTGGTCCTGAACATCAACTCTTATTATATAGTCTTTAGCTGGGTCTAGACCAGTTAAGGTATATCTTAGTAATCCTCTGTAATCAGTATTAAGAACATCACTCGACGTTACTCTAGGTAGCGGCTCGCCACCGTAATATATTTTATAGGTAAACTTCCCAGAACCACCCTTTGCTGGGTAAAAATATACTTCTATTTTGTTATGAGATACTGAAACTAAAGTTTCGACCCCTTGGAAAATCACAGAGGACTTATCGACCTTCTGAGTAAGTGTTTTATCTTTTGATGCTTCTTCAATTGTTCCTACACAACTCAATACGGAGAAGGCAAGAACGCAGAGACAACTCGTCCGAATTGATAAAGATTTTAAATTTGCTATTAGTCTAATGAAATGAAACATCTCGCAAATCCTTCTTTTTCTGTTGGGGTTAAATAGCCATCATAGTTGGGGAAATTGAAAATGCCTCCCTCTGTCTTCGCTACATTTGAACCATAAGTCGACACTGTCTCTTCGGAAGATCTAATAAAAACTAAACCATCACCTTCAAAACGCTGATAATTCTTATTTGGATCGTAACCTACAACAGACTGAAAGATAGTATCGATATCAAAGCTTAAACCTTCGTTGATCCAGTGTGGGATGTTTGCTGGGTTCATACCTCCATAGTAAGATGTTTCGAGGAAATCCACTTCAATTACATCCCATATGCTTTGATTAATAAGCTCAAACCTTTTTAAGAGTGATCCGCCATTATCTGATAATAATACTCCATTCTCATTAATACACCCGTCTTGAGCTTCAAAGTAATCGTATATACCAGGTAGTTTGTTAAAGGAAATTAAAGCATTTTGCTCATAGCTATAAAACATATCAACTGATGGTACCGTTATCTTTAAAATCGGCTCATTGGTTAGGGATAAAAATTTTCCAGTGCCAAGTCCATCAAACAGTCCCCCTGTATAGGCTGCATTTTCTCGTATTGCCACTATTTGGAAGTAGTAAGAGGTCATATCTTGAATGTAACTAGAGTTTAAAATAATTGAGCTACCAGAGCTAACATCCTCATAATTGGCAGATGAACCGATAAGATCAAAAATTGTCCCTAGCTCACCTGAAAATTTAGAATAGTAAACTCTGTAGCCCACAATTGGTCCAAGATCTAAAGATGAAGGATTCATTTCACTCCAAGTTAACTGAATCTCACTTCCACCAAAAGCTTCGATAGCAGAGTAAGGTTCTATGTTAATTGGAGAGCTTGCTGGTGGCTCAAACTTACCCGTAAAAGTTAAAAAGAACTTATCAAATGAGTCTCTTTTATTGTTATAGTACTCTAAGTAAAAATAATAATCAGATACATCATCGACCTTGGTGAATGAAACGTTTCTTCCAATAACATTAATTCCTGGTTTAAAAGCGACTCTCATATTACACGTCTCTACAGTGTCAGAATTAAAACCTAGAAGGTTGGTTGCGGACGATGATTCTACTGTTCCTCCAAAAAGACAAATAGAGTTAACTGCTACATCTACTGTTCCCTCGGAATAGATTTGGACAAATCCATCACTGTCAAAAGTGATATCCGATGGTCCATAGTTTGAGTTCCCTAAAGTATTTTTCTTCTCGAACTGGCGAAGAAGTGATGCTCTTGTATCAAGTGCGTCGTTGTCTACTTGTTTAGTAAAAACAAACTGCTTATTCTCAACATCGTAGACAGAGTCTCCGGTATTAATGACAAATCCTTTTTGACCACTCTTTAATAAACCAGCTTCCTCTCTGTCTCTATATCTAAGATTTTGTTCGCTCGAGCCTACTAAGAATAATTCAGAGGGGGAAAGTGGCTTAAAACTTACAGATAAGTTTTCTTGTACATACTGATTACCGCCAGCACTAGTATCATAAAGCATTCTTATATTTATTGAAACAGCAGTACTTGAATATAGAGGTTGGTACCAAAAATCAATGGAACATTCTTGTCCTGCGGCTAAATTATGAACACTACCAATAATACAAGTAGTCTCGAAAACTCTTATAACTTTATCTGAGTCGAAATTAGCGCCGACATCATTACTCTGAGTTGTCGCTGTAGGATCGCCTCCGAAGTCAATTGTTAGTGAGTTCATCGTTTGTAATGAATCATTTTTTATATAGACTCTCTTCTTTAATGCTGGACCAGCAGAGTCGCTAGTCGCAACCTGAACGGCTTCCATTGCAATAGGCTCATCAGAAATAGAATGATTAAGTCCTGTAGCAACGACATTTTTTGTTGAAGAGAGAATACCATCTGCATCGAAGTCAGATGTATTTGCTAGAACCTTAGGACCTACTAACGCTCTGGCAACGACTCTTACTACAAGTGTCTGAGTAACAAATGTTGTTCCCCTACCCGTTGTATATGTAACAGAGTAATCCTTTGTATATATGCCTGGGTTACTTGCTAGAAATTTTAATTGTATAGCAGATATACTTCCAGCTCCTAAACTAATTCCATTAAGTGAATTTTGAGTTGACGAAAAGTAGATTTCATTCGCTCCAGTTAAACTTTCGGCAGATATCATACCACCAACGTTTCCAGATTTCGCTAAAGAAAACTCAATATCAACTTCCCTGTTAACATTGAAAGACCCAGCGTGATAAATATAGTCAACAGAGGTAGTAGAAAATTCCCCTCCAGCTCTTGAACTCTCAACATAAGTTGGAGAGAAACATGAAGTATTGAAATTACAAAGATCTGAAGTTGCTTCTATATTTTTTGCTGTAAAATATTCAGGAGCGATAACAGCAGCTGGCAACGTATCAATACCTCCAGCGATAGTTCGATTAAGTGCCGGTAAACTGATCTCAGGTCTATATATAACAGAACTCATATATGGCTTTGGATCTGATATAAATAGCTTTGCATGATCTTGAACTGTAGAACTAAGGTTAAGTTCTCCTCTCAAGTGTGAAGTTTCAGTTTCGAATAATTCTCCAAACTCACGCTTGATGGGATCCGTTTCTCCATCAGCTATTCTTCCAGATCCATCTCCATCGTAGAAAGAGATATCAAAGATCTTGGAAGTATGATATTTACTATCGGTGGACAGAAAAGAATAAGCTGTTTCAGTATTATTATAATTTTGATTAAAAATGTATCTTTTTAAACGACTTACTTCAGCTCCACCATTTGACTCATTATATTTATTAATGGTTTCATTAAAACGAACTCGCAGTACACAAGTTTGGAGCTTAGCAAGTTTTGATTTTGAAGCAATTCTCGTATTAACAGCTGAAACGTCTGTACTTTCACCATCAAAGTCGAAAACATCATTACAATCATAGTCTGCATCATAAGTCGCTGGATCAGAAACACTAACTCTTACAACTCCATCATCAGTAAAAATCGAACTCTCATGGTCGATTCTATCTCCAATATATGGAATCCAACTTATGGGCCCGGTACCAATGTTTCTAAAAACGAGATTCAGATACCCCTCATTATCACGAGTAATTCCACCTGAGATTTCGGCTGTCAGTTTAGAGAAATCAGCTAAGAATCCCTTCTCTATGAGTTGTGCTTTAATTCCAACATTAACATCTTTATAAGCGGCGTTATTTGCAACTGATAGATCTGCAACTACGCTTGAAGTATTCAAATCAGAGAAGTTACTCCCATCATGATAAGACATTGAAAATATTTTCATTGGGTCAGATGTATCAAGACGATCAAACATCGTTTCATTTTGCATCTGGTTATTTGTCATAGAAATAGGAGCAAACTGCATCTCAAGGATACACTTAGAGCCAGCGAGAGCACCAGTAGGATCACCAACAATAATACCTAAGTTTCCACAGTTATTTTGATCGATTTTAATATCTTTAAAATACTTTGTATTATGGTTACCGACAGTGGAATTAAAAGTTTTACTTAATTCCGTTAATCCCATTTCTCCACCAGTGACTCCACTAAATGCTTTGTAAACATCAATAGAGGTACCACCAATATTTTGAAATGTTATCAGAATAGGTCTCCAGGTTTCATATCCCTCACTCAATAATGCTAATCGCTTAAGATCAACAGTCTCATCTACTGAGTCAGCGATACTGGCGCCCAATAAGTTAACATCCCTTGAATCGAACTCAACATTGGCAATCTTTAAAACTCCAGCGTGAAGAGACTTAGATTCTACATCAAAAAGATTTTTTTCAATAATAACTTCGTTACCTTTCCATTTAGAGTCATAGACGACAGATAAGGTATAACTAAATGTTTTTCTTTCAGTATATTTTAAGCTTGGTTGAAATCTAAAATCAAGTATACAGCTCTCATCTATTGCTATCATTTTTTCAGCGGTACCCTCGGGTGTGAAGCAATCGTTTCTCTCTGTAATAATGAAAGGAAACTGCTCTAATGTAAGTTGGGTTGTAAGAGTTTCATCGAAGCATTCTAACTTATCTGAAATATCAGAGGTTCTCAGGCAGACAGCTTTAGCTACACCGTCAACTCCTTTACTAGTTAAGATAATGTTTTTTAAAACACCCTCTCTATAACCATTATTTTTAACTTGGAAGATATCTGAAATGAAGTTACCAACAACTATATCATCAGCGAATTTTATATCTTTTTTTGTTGTCGCAAAACGAGCACCAATAGTTGTAGAGTATGTTTCAAAGTTTCCTCGTAGTGATGCTCGATCTCCATCGGGAGTACTAATATAGCTAGTGTTAATACTTGAGCTGTATTGAACTTCATCCAAGGCTTCGTCAAAGCCCCATACTTGGTCTTGGTTTTTAGGAGTAAAACTTAGTTTTAAGGCACAACCCTCTAGAGGAGCTAAGCTCTCTGGGCAAGAGTGCTCAAGTAGCCAAGCATCGCAAAAGTTAATAGCAGGAAATCCAGATTGAGAATAGCTCTCTAGATCTCCAGTAAAAGTACTCAAGAAACTACTACACGAATGCGGAAGTTCTATATTAATACCTTTGGCCGTGAGCTCCCCCATATTAATAAGAATTAACTCTCTCTCGTATGTTAAAACTTCTGATCTCTCTAAGACGGGCTTATTAGCAGCTCCAACCTTAGTACCAAAAAAGAAATTATTTATTGAGCCATCATCTAATATTAATGAAGCGGGTTGTCCCGCAAGCATGCTAAACGTAAAAGTTCTACTGTCTGGCTCGACTAAATTTTTATATTGTATGGTGATTTTTTGAGAGTATCGATCTGATTTTGTGGCATAGAATGATAAAAGGATTTTACACTCTCTTCCTGCTTTTAAAGTTCTTTCACAACTTCCGTTCTCTCCTGGATATACTGCCTCTGAGGATCCAGAAGTATAGAAGTCATATATCGTGTTAATTCTATTTACAAATATAACGTCTAGATCTGTCATTGGATATTTTGTGTTATTTTTTATTTTTACTTCTAATATTCTATTATTACTTGAAGTTACATATTCACCGAGCTCGATCAAACCCGTAGTCTCTACATCGTTCACTTTGATTGAAATGGGAGTATACACGCCTGAGTTCTCAACTCTGATTGATTCAGTTCCTTTATCCTCAGATGTACAAGAGAGAACAAGGCTTAGAAGTAATATACAACCAATAGATCTATTCATTGATTCTTACCCCACATCTAATACCGATATCATTATTTCCTGTATTCCAATCGCTTGTTCCTGGAGTCTCTATACCTAAACGCATACCATAACGGCCAGAAATATCGGTATTAAAGCTCCCACCATTTAAGAAGTTTAATTGAGAAAATCTAGCGATATCAAATTCTGTTCTGCCTGCAATATATGCATTACCAGAAACAGAAGGAGCTTCTTCATCTATTCCTACGACATCTTTAGTATTTATGTCAGTAAGATCAATAGAATTCACATCTATATTTTTAATAATAATACTAACAGAATCTAGTGCAGCTTCAACACTAGATACGTTTCGGACTACAGATGATGTCGTCCCTAAAGATGAGTGTGTAATCTGAGAGTTACCTATTGGGAAGTCGTCGATCGAATATCCAGTTACTGCTGGGTTTTTAAGAAATGTTGTCGTAATTAAAGTGTTGTCACTTGCATCGGCGCCACATGTACTAATATCAGTACTGTCACATAGTAGTGGTAGTCCAGTGACTGGACTAAAGTAGTCTCCAGTCATTTGATTGTTACTATCAAAACCTGCAATACCTCGTGAAGTTAATGCCAATGAGTCTTTGAAATCGGCAATTTTTGGAAGTAGATTGACTGGTCCACTATTAATAAATCTTCCATCACCATTTCTCAAGAAGTCTATAGATTCTTGATCAACAGGATTAGGGATTGGAACTGTATTTGTATTGGTTGTTCCATTAAAGTTTATAACGGGGTTAAAGCTTCCACTTGCCGCTGTAAAATTTCTATCATCAATAATTCTTGCACCATTACTATCTACCAAAGAACAGTAACCACTCAATGGGCTTGCGTCAGTCCAGATTTCAATAGTCTCGTCGTCACCTAAAACAATGTCATCACTAGGATCTAAAGCATCAGGACCTTGAAGAGTAATCGTTGCTGTTCGGTCAATAGATGTATTAGATCCTCTACTATACAATCTAGTGTACCCGGTACGGTTTACGGGATCTTTATATCCATCGATCAGAATTGACTGACTGATAACATTTCTAACACCAAAATACACAGCATCTAAAGTAAAGTCACAACTTAGAGTTTCAGATGAGATATCTTGAACATTTCCAATTAAGTCTTGAACTCCATATCTACTTGTACACTTCTCGGAGTTTCTAGCTCCAACTCTATCTTGAGAGCTTGATCCAGACCACAGAGGGGATTGAGTAGTTTGTGTCATTCCTTTTGTTCCATCGAGAGATCTGTTGTTACTATTAAAGTAGTCAAGAATCATATAAGCAGCAGAGGTATTATTTGAAACACACGAACCGTCGATAACTCCGGTTTCAATATTTAAAATTGTAGGGTCTACTGTATTTCCAAGAATATTTTCTACTCTTGATTCGGGGTGAGCAGCAGCGACAATAAATTCACTTTTACGAATCAATCTTTTAGACTTTGGAAGGCTTAATCTTGTGTAAGAGCTATCGGCTTCGAACCCAACTTCAACTTCGTATGTACTACAAAGACGACTAGCCTCTACTCTACTGAATCCAACAAGAGGTGGGAGCTTAGAGCTATTTGAACTTAAAACTCTTCCAATTTTTGTTGACCCACTAAATCTATTTAGATTATCTAAAGAGCTTGTTGGAACTCTGTATTCTGTTGCATCACCAGAGCTATACACATCGGTATTTGACTTAAGCTCAGACACCGTTTTATTTATATAACTTTCTGCATTTTCAGGACTGTTTAATTTATAAAGCATATTCCCAGGTACCCATCGACTTTTCCACTTCGCATTTCCGGAAGCTGGTTTAGCACCAATAGCTGCAATATTTATGAAACAAGATTGTACAAACCAGTTATTAGGGTTATCTGCAGTTAAAATTTTAGAACCTGATGGACCATAAGGAGATATAATACTCGCTCTGCTATTGTTTCGATTATAAACAACAGCTAAGTTTTCAGCTTGCATTGTAACGTTATCAATAAAAGATTCATCTAAAAGACCAAGTTCAGTTGAATTATTACCATTGAAAAACTGGGGGCTATCGTTATCAAATACTGAGCAGTCTGCTTCAGGATATTTTGAAAGCGATCCGTTATATGCATTCATCGAAGGTAAACCTGGATATGTATAAGTACCTTTTGTATTTCTTTTTAGAGGATTAACACATTTTGAACGCGTTAAAGTAGTCGCATTACTCATAATGCAATCACCGTAGATTAAACTATTATATTGTTTTTGATCGTAGCCTACACCTAAAAGATCTGAATCGAAATCAGCACCATTAGCTGTAGCCACCATTGAGTGTAACGAAGATATATCTTGATCATAGCTTACACTCTGAGTACAACCTCTGAATGGTAAATTATCATTATCTGATATATTAGTAGAGTAACCTTTGAAGTCTACAAGCTCTGACCTTATACCTACAGTTTGATTTGTATCTCCTCGGTTATAAAAACTATTTCCATACTTTGGTGTTGCAGTATCACTTCCTCGAGTAAAATTACAACCGAGCTCTGCTCTATCAAGAAGTAAATCACTTCCGAAGTCATAAGCTGTCTCTCCGATTTTCCATGGAAGAGATTTTGGTCTCGCCCCTAGTCCATTATAGTCACATCTGTATGAGCTATCTTTTTCAAGTGTTTTCCCTAATTCAGAACATAAACTTCTGTTGGCCATACTTCTATGAATAAGAGCCATGTTTGGAGGAGGTAGAGTTATTTTAATTTCATTATGAGAACTGATGCTCGTTTCATCGTTAAAAAGTAATTCTTTTTCATTAAATACGGGAACAACTTTGTACCAATACACACGAGCTTTATCTACTCCGGAGCTATTCGTTATTAAATTTGCAACCGAATAATCGGTGAAAAAATTCATCTTTTCAGTTGTTACAGTAGAGTTTGATCTAATATAATAATCGTAATCGCCACTGTGGATAAGACCACTACCGTCAGTTACATCTTCCCAGTTCTCTCTGTTATCTTCAGATCTGTAAACTCGGTAACCGTATACTCTAGAACCTCTTGCAGCATGATCATGATTTGTAATAAAACTAGTTCCAGCAAAATCGAGAGCTACGTTTTTCCAAGCAATACTAATAATTCCATTTCTACTAGCCGCTAAACCACTGTCAGGCCTACCATCAAAAGCGTCTCCAAAAGAGCTTGGAATACTTCCACCAAGATTACCTGGTGATAGGACATAGTTTCCAGGAGACGATACGAATATCCCTGCTGCAAAGCTTCCCGTAGTTGATACCTCGTAGGGAATTCCCTCAGAGTTAATTGCTTCAAAGATATACGCTTCTGAAGAAATAGTTGTTCCGCCATTTGTAACAGGAACCTTACCATTCACTTTTGCACCTATTGCGAGGACTCTTGTCCACTCGTCAAAAGTTGCTATCGGATACGGAATTTTACACTCAACGGTATTTAGATTGTACTCACTGTAAACATCATCATTAACCGAATTTGGAGTACCACCATCAACAGTACTTAGAATACCCAATAAGTATGTTGCTCCGGGCTCTAAGTCTTCAAATGTATGTGTCGTATCACCCGCAGCTTTGTACTGATTTATATAATTTGGATCAACGCTTCCTAGATTCGTAATAGAGTTGTAAAAATTAAAATTATCAGAACTAAGAGTCTTTTTAAGACCCATAATTCTAAAGCTATTGAAAATTCCACCAGAAGGTGTACTCCAAGTAAGTGTTGCTTTATCTTGGTTCACGTTACATTCACCTTGAAACCCAGCAAACTGTGCGACAGTAGGTGTTTTAATTTCTGGTTGAATGCATCTTACGATCCAATTTACACGAGGTAGCTTTAAAGTTTCTAAACCCGTGCCCTCGACAGCTGGTGTGATTGCAAAACAATATGATGCTTCACTTACAGGAGATTGATTAATATTTTTTACTGAAGAGATAGTAAGTTCACTAGTTGTCGCGAGGTTAATTATCCCCTCATAAATCAAATTGTTACAATTGCCAACAGCACTAGTAACTGGTGAGTTAGTTAAAAGAACTGAGTTAGCCTGAGTATAGTCTAGACAATAAACCTCAAGCTTATTTGCATACCCTTCACTAAGGACCGGAGAATCAAAAATTAATTTTATTTTATCAACATTATCCGAGTCATTAGGTGGTTGTATGAAATTTATTCCAAAAAATGGAGCGAGAATTGGTTCAACTCTTATTGCTCTCATTGCACTTGGAATTGATGAATCACTTTCGTTGTCTGGATCAATTTTACAAATTACAGTTTTACACGGAACAATTTTAATTTGATATGTTTTATACTTAGTAAGACCCGCTATAACGACTGATGTTTTGTCGACGTCTACTGATTCGTAAAAAGAGTTATTTGCAGTATCTAAATAGCCTTGCATTGCATCGTTTGTGAGTTCGTCATCTAAATTGACATCGGTACCATCTGCAGCTGTATATTCTCTATAAAAAACTTTATAACCTTCAAAAATTCCAACAGGTGGATTCCAAAAAACCTGTACCGAGTTGAGGGCTGCAGGTCCTGGTGCATTTTTAACAACAATTGATTCTTTATCAAAATCATATATTCCATCAGCAGAAGTAGTAGAGAATTGAATCCAACTCGTGTTTGAATCTTTGTTTAATGTAATTGGCGTACCAACTGATTCGTTTGCATCCTCTTCATCCTTATAAAGTTTGTGAATTGCTCTAACTTGAAAGTAATAAGCAGTTTCAGGCTCAAGAGTTTTAATATCTACAAAAGAGGGATTATCTCCCGGTGATGCAGCGACTTTTAAAACCTGCCTATCCGGTGTGAAGTCAGTATTAATGAAAGCAAGAGCGGAACTGGTCTTCATATATGTTACTTCATAATATGAAGTATCGAATGGACCCGACTCATAAGTCCCTCCCATTTCAGTCGCAATCCAAGATATGCGAGCACTATTATGAGATCGGCCAGTAACTGAAGCGACATTTACAATACCGCTAAAGTCGGAAACTTTATTATCAAAAGTTTTAACAACAACTTGATTTTCACCTGTGGAGCCGACACCATTAATTTCAGCGACAGAAACTCTAAGCTTATAAAAACTATTAGGGATAAGGTTTTTTAAAGTGTATTTTTTATATCCGATTTGTCCGGCTATTATTGATTCGAGAGACAATTTAAAAGGTGTGTCTTCATTTACATGAAGGAAGTACTCATGAGTTGTAGAACTAAATATTTCTTGAAATTCAATTTCTATTTTATCTTGAGCTATAGGATTAGCTCTAACGATTCCTGTATATTCAATTAAAGTTTTATCACCAACACCAAATTCAGTATTGTTTATCCCCGCTTCCTCGACTGTTCCAACACAACCAAAGTTTAGGATGGCAACAAGGAGAAATAAAATTTGAACTTTAAGCTTTTTCATTAAACAAGTATCGGCTCTATATGTATTTTTCATGAAAGAGATTGAAAGATTCTTAACATAAAGGAAAAAAATGCCTAATAACGGTACCATACAATAAAATTGAGTTATCCTTATAAAAGTCAAAATCAACAATAAATTCTATTTAGCGCCTCTAAATCTCGACATTTAGACCCGCTATCTATTATTTCAAGCTGCTTTATAATCAGGTATGAGAATTTTAACTATCTTTATACTTATACTTTGGAATCATTCATACTCTCAGCCATCGAAAGAGACTGATGAATTAATACTTGATAACTACTGGTTCTCAAGTGTCTCTTCTGATCAAAACTCTATACTGAAGTCACTCATTGTAAGTGTTGTTGCTGAACAGAGAGAATATTCGATTGTAATAAAAGACTCAAACAATCAAGTAAATCGTTTTATGTACAAGCTAGAAATCAATATAGACAAAAGTTCTGACGGATTTGAAATCAGTGTCTTACTTAGGAATACAAAGAGTAAAAAAGTATATAGAAATTATACCGCTAAAGAGGTTCCTCCGGTTGATCTTCTCCTTCAGACGGAGTACGTTTTACGTTTAATTTTTGAATTACAAAATACGGCCAAATTCAAAGAGATTGAAAAACAGATTCAAAAAAGAGCAAATACCTTAAAACAAAAAACACTTAATAAAAGAGGATCAAATTCATTAAAAGAGCCTCCTTCCAAACAAAAGATTGATTTTAGAAAACGTATTATGGACATTAAAGTAGATATTCCCCTTAAGATTTCTCAAGCAAAAGAAAAAAAAGAAGCTGAAGAGGACACAGAGAAGAAAAAACTAATAAAGAAGAATGCAGCAATACAAATGGCGAAACGAAAGAAAACCGAGAGTTTAAAAGAGAAGCAAGAGATATCAAACTCAGCTCCTTGGAAAAATGAGTACTCTCTTGCATTTGGTTATTCATCATCGAATATAGAGGTGATGGACTCAAGGGTTGGAATCGAAACTCTACAAGTACGAAATGAAATTTCATTTGTAGAAGTTGGAGGTGATATTATAACAACCACACCATTTGCGAAAATGATGAAGTTGAAAACGAAGCTTCTATTTCATAAAGTTTTAACTGAAGATGAAGTTCCTCTGGATGATTACTTAGAATACTCATTTCTTGTGGGCTATGTAGCGGCACAATTCGATATTTATATTGGTTTAAATAAAGATACAATAGTTTTCGGAAGTGTTCCTACAATAGGTGGAGGAATTCAACCCTCAGTAGTAGATAATTATAATTTTGAGGTTGACTTTACTTACTCTTTAAGACCTTACAGTGCTCGTTTTGAGTTCAGGACTCTTCTCGTTAGTCAGAATAAAAGCCTACATAATATAGAAACAGAACAAGCTGCTTTGATGGATATTAAATTAAGCATAGGTAGACAAATAGTAGAGTTAAGTAACAATTTAGGTGTCTCCGTATCACTTTTTAAACGGTCATATTCCAACAATAAGGATATTGAAGTTGGCTCTATTGGATACTCTTTTGGCACATATTACGCCTTCTGAGTTAATCCAATACTTTGCCGTCACTCTCTTTAACATCTTCTGTTGAGTCTTTAAAGTAGATACCAAATCCAAATTTCACTTTCTTCTTAGCAACTGGTTCAAGCAATCTTAAAACTACCCGTCTGTTAACAGATCTTTTAGACTCTTTAACTTCGGCACTATCTTTTTCGTTTGTCTCACTAAGTTTTTGGCTATTGCCTTTTGCGATAGGGACAATCATATCTTTATTGAAACCGAAATACTGAAATCTAGCCGCCACTTCAGAGGCCCTTAATGCAGAGATCTCCCATTGGTTTTGTCCAACAACGTCATCATCTGAGTGACCTTCTATCAGTATTCGATAGTTAGGGTTTGTAATCTTAATGACATCGATGAGTGCATCTAAGGTTGAGAGAGTATTTTTATTAAGTTTTGTCTGACCATTCTTGAAAAGAACACTACTAGAGAAGGCCACCATTAGCTCTCCATCTTTCAATGAGATCTTAGTACGATCTTTCAATTCATGCCGAGCAACTTCCTCAGTGATCTGAGTAAGTTTCATATCTGAACTTTTATACTTATCTTTTCTAAACGTTTGAGAAAGTTTTTCCGCTTTTATATTAAAACCAACGGGGTCATAATTCGCAAATGCCATCATCAAAATAAAAAAACAAGCAATCAGCGTCATCATGTCAGCGTAACTGACTAGCCAACCTTCTCCATCATCATTATCGTCATCAAAGTCCATGTAGTCTTACCTTTACTTTAGTATTAGTTTCCAATCAACTCTCATACTTGGATTAAGAAAAGAGTTAAGCTTTTCTGCAGCAAGAATGGGGTTAGACTTATCTAGAATTAGTTTGATTCCTGCAATTATAATTTCATTCTTACTGTATATTTCTTTAGTATTCTCATTGAGGTTTTCGGCCATAGGAATGAGAAAAAGGTTCGCGAGTGTAGCTCCATATAAAGTTGTAATTAAACAAACTCCCATGGCAGGTCCAATCTTTTTCATAGCATCTTCACCACCAAGGTTAGCTAAGAGGACAACCATACCGATGGTTGTTCCAACCATCCCAAAAGCTGGGGGGAATTTACCAATTGCTTTGAGTTTATTAGTTTCCCCTTTATAACTTTGAGCTATAAATTTATTTCGATCCGACAAAACTTCAATAATTTCATCTTTATCGAGAAGACCATCATGAATTAATGAGAGAGCTTCTTTGAAGAAATGATCTTTAGTGTTATTTGCACATTCTTCAATAGACTTACCTTTTTTTATCGAGTCTATTACTTTAATAATCTCTTCAACAAGAGGTGTTGTCTTATATTCTGACCCTTTAAATACTCGTCCTATAAAAATTCTAAAAAGAAGAAATAACTTATTGAGGCGAAATGCAATAGCCGATGCGGCAACACTTCCACCAACAACGATAAAAAGACTTGTTTGATCATAAAACATCCGCAGCTCTGGACTTGATAAATAAAGGCCTGCTAAGAATGTACAAACAGCTAAAAGAAAACTTATTACAGTAAAAATATTCATATAATCTCCATTTGACTACTCATCGGCTAATAAAATCATTGCTTAACATTTAAAGAATATTAATTTAAAACCGAATAATAGTGCTATGGAAAATACAACGAATTTAAATGAAAACGATATGAAACTTGCTTCGAGTCTCAGCAACGAGCTCACTATTTTGCTTCAAGAAAAAGATACAGAAAGTATTAGAGCGATTGTATCTAATATAGACGAACAGACCTTGAATAAAGTTAAGAAGCAGTTACGAGCAAAAGAGCTCAACCTTTTATCCTCTATACTTAAAGTTTATCCTTACAAAAAGTCTGAAGAGTTCAAGAAGAAATTTGAGCTTATTATGAAGAAAATCTCGCTTAAAGAGGTAGATAAGAAAAGTCAAGAAACTGTTGCAATTTGTGCAACTTTGACAGTTGAGCAAATTGAAGAGTTTATAACTGAGAACCCTATGATGGCCGGATCGCTATTAGGTAAAGTTCAACCAATCCAATTGAAAGAGTTTTTAAATAATCAAACAGCAAGTAAAATGACCAGTGTCTTATCAATCAAAGAAAATGATATTGATCCCAAAGATTTTGCGTTAGCAATTGATAGCTTTATTTTGTCTAAACAAGAATCTCTTTTTCAAGAAAATCTTCAAGGAATGACAAAGTCATTGAGTTTAGAAGCCGAAAGACAAATTTACAAGAAGCTTAAAGTCGATAAAAAAGATTTTCTAATTAAAAGTTTATCAAAGACAAATTTTCCTAAATTTTTAGTACCGAACCTACCTCCAGAGGATTTAAAACTAATAACAAAGGGTTTTGAGTTGGAGAAAACGATTTCTTTTCTTAATGCTGTTATTGATGAGGACCTTTTTAATTTTTGGCTCAACATAACAAGTGAGTCAGGGACTCAAAAACGAGAGTTAATAAACTCTGAAATTAAAAGAGAGTCAGAATTAAAAACTAAGATTGAAGGATACTATGTCGCGGTTATCTCGAGTCTAAAAAGTAAAAAGATTGAAAATAATCTAAACATAATTATAGAAAACTATCTAAAGGGTACATACGATGAGTGATGACAAAGAGCAACTAGAGAAGCGAAGAGAAATCTTTGAAATGGAGAAGAAGTTACATGAGAGTTTTTTCTCAAAATTGTACGATTCGGATCTAAAAGAAGCTGTATCAACATTTAAGGCACTAGATCAATTAAAGAATTTAAAAGAACTAACGCAACTCGAGAACTTAAAAGAGCTCGGGAGACTAGACGACCTAGGACAATTGAATAAACTTGACTCGATTCGAGAGTTAGAAAATCTCAACAAGTTAGTCTTACTAGAAAAGCTTGTTGAACTACAAGAACTAACAAACTTGAAAGAGCTTTCTCATCTAAATAATCTCTCAAAACTAAGTGAATTAGAAAGGCTTGACTCTTTGAAAAACCTCGAGAGTCTAGGCTCTTTAGATAAGTTGCAAAACCTAGATAATCTCAACAACTTAAGTAAGCTTGATAAACTTGTTGATCTAAGAGAGTTAAGTCAGCTCGATAAATTATCAAAGATGGATAATCTGGCCAATCTATCCCAATTGGAAAAGCTAGAGAATCTACAGTCTCTCTCCAAACTGTCTAGTCTCGACTCACTTGAGAGTCTATCTATGCTTGAAGGGTTCGAGGAGTCAGTTGAAAAGCTTAAACTTCTTATGCCTACATCAACCCTTAACGATCTGTTAAAAGAACACTCAGTGTTGCTTACCAAACTTGATGAGCTTGGGCTCTTCTCGTTCCAGAGTGGGAAGCAGTGCGCTCCGACCAAATTAGTTAAGTAAACATAGACTCATTTTCTGATAAAATAAATTTGCTACAACAA